>Ga0206971_10011_pt1 | contig 64512 bp, 61 predicted proteins | sample Alteio_BWOrgHeat_85_FD_152917 | JGI IMG/M metagenome (GOLD analysis project Ga0206971, IMG submission 152917) | Enriched cells from forest soil in Barre Woods Harvard Forest LTER site, Petersham, Massachusetts, United States -... | ecosystem: Environmental > Terrestrial > Soil > Temperate forest >...
ACCTGAACAGCCTTGACTTTGAACTTAGCCGCGAAGATATGGAAGCGATTAAAACATTGGACAGCAGGACAAGCAGCTTTTTCGACCACCGGGATCCGAAAATGGTTAAATGGCTGGGCGAGAGAAAAATGAACGATTAAACACTTAAAAATGTCGTTTACTTGAGAAAGTAGTATTTACCTGGCATTGTGTTCGCCTCACCCCAAACCCCTCTCCAATGGAGAGGGGCTTTAAAAATGCCGTTTTACGCTCGAAGTCCTTCTCCTTTACAGAGGGATGAGTGAGGGCTTAGCCGTTTAGGATGAAGCGAAAATGCTCAGGTAAACCTTTAAGTAAACGACATTGAATTATAGATCAAAACACTGAATCACCTAATAAAACTAAAAATTGAAATTATGAAGAAAGCAATTATCGGAATATTACTTTGCATAGCTGCAGTACAGCTGGCACGCGCCCAGGCAAACCTACCAGGCTCAACAACTGCAACGCCAACTAAACAAGAACAGGAGCTGCTTGATCTTTCCAAAGCCAAATGGCAATGGATGGCAAATAAAAGCGTAGATACCTTAAACGGATTGTTTGATGAGAAATGTGTTTTTGTACACATGGGTGGCAGCTGGGGGAAAACACAGGAGCTAAATACCATCAAAAATGGCTTTATCTGGTATAAAAAAGCCGCAGTGTACGGGGCCTCAGTAAATATTTTTGGCAACACCGCTATCCTGTTAAACGACATCGATCTGCTGGCAGTGGTAGGCGGAAATGAAGTTACCCATGCATTTACGGTGACGGAAGTATACCTAAGGGAAAACGGTCAATGGAAAATGGGGTCGCTCACTTTCTCAACGCTCCTCAGGCCGGTGAAGATGGCGCCCAATAAATAGAGCTGTTAACGTCGTCGCCGGCGATATTTTAATTAAATACCCGGCAAGATTTTAGCCTACGGCATTTTATACAGCACCCCCAGCGCCAGCCCCTCCGTTCCCTGGATAGATGCCGATGCCGTTTTATCATAGAGCACCGTAGCGTTCACCGTCATGGCGATGAGCCGGGTTACCTTGGCGGTTAACGTTGCATCCACGCGATGCGTGGTGAGCGCCAATGGCTGGATGTAGGGGATAAATATCGCATACCGCGCATTCAGGTGGATTGTTTTGGTGAGGTCCTTATCGATCTCGGCTACTACAGATACCGCCAGTTGGTTAAATATTTTATGGTCGATAGGCACGCCGTAGTTGTCGGATTGATTTTTATAGATGGTAGTGTCCAGCATAAAGGTTTGCCGTGCCGTACCGGTGCCAATCCTCAGATCGAAATATTTTACCGGTTTATACTCAAAGCCTAACGACTCGGTTAAATATCCCGGCGACATAAAGTCCGAGATCAGGTACGGGTTCTGGGCATTGCTGCCATCGGGGTTTAAATAATTATACCCGGCGCTGAACTGCGACTCAAAAGTTAGCGAGCCAAAGAAGGACCATTTTTTAGAAATACTCGTAGCTACTTTGTTATCGATAAATATCCGGTCGTTGGTTTTGCGCGATCCCTGGCCCTGGTTTTTGGCAGCGCCATATTGGAGGTTGGTTTCGGAGGCGTAATCGAACGGCTTTTTGTTGTATTCGGCCTTATAATCCAGGGTTGTGCCCAGCGCTATCGAGCTGATGCCCCCTGCCGCATAATTACTGGTAAAGGCCGACTGGCTGAAATTTAGCTGGAAAATGAGTGACTTATGCCAGTAGCTGATCTTATAGTCCAGCATGTCCACCGGCACCTGCGCAGGCAAGATCTGTATAGGCCTGAACGGCTGCGGCAGGGGGTTGTGGCCGGGGTCGATGCGGTATTTATTAAGCTGGGCGGTATCAACTTTTGTGGAGTCGCTGTTTTGTGCGGAGGCAGTGAGCAATGAGCCGAAGAAAATAACAAACAAAAGCCCTGGGGCGTATTTGAGCATAGTTTTAAGCTGAAAGCTAAAAGCATAAAGCTGAAAGCCGTGTAAACAAAAAGGCCGGGCGATGCCCAAACCTAAAGCATTAACAATTTTGGCGCAAATTTATTGTAATTAATGAAAATGGAGTGAAAAAGGTGACAGGCGAAAAGTGAGAGGTGAAAAACGAAAGGAGAAGGTGAAAGGCGAAAGGTAAAAGAGAAGGGTGAAGGTGTACCTTCTTGAGTGTTCATGGGATGAACAAAAATGAACGTTTTTTTGGCTGCCGTAATCCCGTACGTACGGGATTCGTTGCTGTTTGCATACGTTTCGCACCCGTTTTGAAGGCGTTTCGATATATGTTTTAAAGGCAATGAATGGGTATAGAACCTGTAGGGGCACCCCTTGTGGGTGCCCTCACCTCGCGGAATGAACAGCGCTTAAGATAACCGAACATTAATTGCGGTGGGATTATGATTAACGTTCGTGCTGAATAAGGGCGTCCACAAGGGGCGTCCCTACCTCCAGGTAAAAACGTTTCACGCGTTCATTCCGAAAAAAAGATGAACGTTCATTTCCAAAAAAAGCAATTTCCCGTTTATTTTAGCTTTTAATAAACAACTCATTTCCAACAATTAAGGTAAATTAAAGGGTGTTCATAAGCGTTCATTTTTAGACTCACGTGAACACGTGAACACCGCCTTAGGACCTCGTCAATGGCGGCAAAGTATATATCCGTTGGTTGCGCAAATAGCGCCGCAGGTTAGCTCGGATCATGGTGATAAACTCATAATCCGTCATGGTTCTTACGGTATAGTATCCCGGCCGGTAACGCGTCATGAACGAGGTGAGCTTGCCGTCTTTCAAGCCGGTAACCCGCTCCACAAAGGTGCGACTAAAGCGGTAGTCGATCACGTGCTGCTCGTAGTCGCGCTCAATCAGGTCACGCAGGCTGGCGGCGTTGCGGCCTTCGCGGCTAAAGGAGTTCCATATGGCATCGATGCTGATGCCGGCGCCGCCATAGTCGGAAGTGCCAAACCAATCGGGGTTAAGCGAGGGGCTATAAATTTTTGCGAATTCCTCTTTGGTTTTTTCCAGTTGTTCATCAGGGGTTAGGGCCGAGTCGCGCACGGTAACTTCTTTCAGTTGTATTACCAGGTGTACCATGTAAATAGCCAGGTCGCCCTTATTCTGCACTTTTATGGTATCGGGGTGGTAATCCTGCCGCGAAAATACCAGCTGATCGCCGATATTGGCCTTAATTTTAAACTCCCCTTTCAGGTTATCGTAAACCGTAATGCGGTTGTTGATGTCGTGTACGCTGATATCGGCAACGCGCTCCTTGGTGGTTTTATCAAACACGATTCCCTCTACCGGTTTATCCTGCGCAAAACAGCTCAACCCAGTTAAAAGAACGACGATCAACAACCAATACTTCATAATCAGAATAAAAATAACACTTGCGGCCGGCGTTTAGTATATGTTTAACAAATATTAACAGTATAGTTCATGGTTGATGGTTCATAGTTCATGGTATGAGAAAAAAAGTTGATGGCGCAATGGCTCTGTATGTTCTGTGAATCTTCGTCAACCATGATTTAAAGAACACACCCGAAAGTGCCATGAACCATCAACCATGAACTATGAACTAAGCTATTTGCTTACTACCAAAACCTGTCCAATTTTTATGCCATTATCGGTAAGGCTATTGAGGGCTTTCAGATCGTCGACGCTTAATGCGAAACGTTTGGAGATGCTGTAGAGTGTATCGCCCTGTTTAACCGTATAGGTTTTGCTACCTGCAGAAGCGGTTTGGGCTACCGTGTCAGCCGGAGCGGGCTTGCTTTGAGCTGGCGGAGCAGGGTTGTTTTGAATAGTCGGCGCGGGTGCGCTCACTTCCTGTTGCGCCAACTGGTTGGTAACTGCCGGCTGATCATACTGCTGCAGGTTATACTTTTCGATGATGCCAATGATGATCTCCGGGTATTGCGGGTTAGTGGCATAACCGGCCCTTTTTAATCCCCGGGCCCATCCCTTATAATCCGTAAGATCGAGTTGGAACAAGGCGGCATAGTTTTTCTTTTTGAGAAAATTCGAATGGTCCCGAAAAGATTCTTCAACGCTATTATACACCCGGAAGGCATCATTGCGGTTATCGTCATCCTTGTAATAAACCCTCCCATTCCACGAGAGTCCAGCCTTCACGCCAAAGTGGTTGTTGGCCACTCGGGCCAGCTCGCTGTTGCCTGCACCTGATTCATAAAGCCCCTGCGCAATGGTAATGCTTGCAGGTATGCCAAATGCATTCATTTCCTGTATGGCGATAGATTTATACTTATCAATATACTGCACTGAGGTAAGTGGGGTATAGCCATCGTTGGTCGAGCGATTATCGCGCTGTACATCCCGGTTGTTTTGTTTGGCCAAGTGGTTGCTCACCGTACTGCGGTGTGCGGAGCATGATGTAAAAAAGCCAAGACCTATCAATAAGTAAACTGTTTTTTTCATTTCAATAAATTATCAAATAGCCGGCAAACCGATCGCCGGGCAAATTTAACGGTTAATACGGTGATGGGGAGCTGAAGGTTATAAACATATGCACCGCCCGGCTATTCCTTCGAATAATTTATTAAACCGCAATGCGCCCGAATCCTCCACGGAACGTGGGCTTAACGTGTTTAATAAATTACAGAATTACTTCTTAGCCGTTATATTCTGCGCCATTTGCGGCTTAGCTGAGGCACTGTCGGCAGCATTCGTATCGGGGCTTTCATCAAACAAGTACAGATGATAGTGATCGATAATGCCAAGGACATATTTGGACCATTTCCTGTCATGTGCATAGCCGTGTTTTTGAATGCCATGCGCCCAGCCCTGGTAGTCAAAATGGCTGAGATTCAATGATAAACCGCTGAACTCGGAGCGTTCAGTCATGATGCGGGCAAAATCCTGGAAGGAATCGTAAACGGATTCGTACTTCTTATAAGCAGTATGTATGGTTTTTTTGTGCGAATAGTACACCGTGCCGCCGCCGCCCTTTACGCCAAACTGGTTGTTAAGGTTTTTAGCGAGTTTGCTATTGCCGCAGCCGCTTTCGTGCATGGCAACGCCAAGCACAATACTTGCGGGTACGCCGGTTTCGTGCATGATACGGATAGCGTCATCCTTAAACTGTTCGATATAGCTTTGGGGGGTGTTTTTTTGGGCCGATGCCATCGTGGCGGAGAGCAGCGCCAGCGTAACCAGTAAGAGTTTCTTCATAATTTACTTTTTTCTGATAACCAGCAGCCCGTCACGTATTGGCAGAATTAGTTTCTCCACCCTTGTGTCAGCAGCGATCTGGTCATTGAGTTTGCGGATCATTTGTGTATCGCCATCATTATCAGCGCCATACACCTTTCCTTTCCACAGAACATTATCAATTATTATTAATCCTCCGGATCTTACTTTGTCAAAGACGCTGCAATAATATGTATAATTATTCTTTTTATCCGCATCGATGAACACTAAATCGATCTCCTGATACGGAAATGCAGCTATAATTTGTTCTGCTTCACCAAAATGTTGTCTTATTTTTTTGCCAACATCTGTTAATAAAAAATGTGCATTAAGCATTTCCTCAAGCTCCCGGTTCACTTCGATGGTGTGAATGATGCCGTCTTCGGCAAGTCCTTCCGCCAGGCAAATGGTAGCGTACCCGGTAAATGTACCCACCTCCAGTATCAGCCCGGGCTGCATCATTTTACTCAAAAAGCTGAGCACACGGCCCTGGTAATGCCCGCTAAGCATGTGCGGTTTCAGCACCTTTACGTGTGTTTCACGGTTGATGGTTTGCAGGGCTGGCGGTTCGGGATCGCAGTGATTGTCGAGGTAGGATTGGAGGTCGGGGGGGAGAATTTCCATCCGACAAAGATATGGGATAGCATTTTATGTAGACTATCTTCCCGATGAGATATGATTTGCCGCGATATATTTCAGCATCATTTCGTTAAAGGTTTCGGCATATTTGTATGCTAAAGTTTGAACATCGGCTTTACCAAGGGTAACTACATCACTGGTGCCAGCCACGGACTTGAAATGATATTTATCAGCGTAATCAAACGCGACGCTATCTGCAATGCGTTCAGAATATCGTGTATGCTTCTGAATGTATTTACTTATTCCAGGTAGTATCATACCGTTACCCATTATCGCAACAAATCGGAAATCTTTTTTACTAATCGCGCGCTGGAAATCGTTTTTAACATCTGCTTTGGTTAACCCATCGTGCTGGCTTTGCAGTGTCCACTTCAAGTCCCCATGAGCAAGAAAGTTATCTTCCAAATCGACAGTGTTTAAAAAAACGATCCTGGTCGGTGTTTGTGCACATCCCGAAATTTGAAGTCCTGTAATTATTAGTATCCAGAGAAAAAATGTTTTACTCATCTTTTTTAATCATCTTAATTGATCAAAAATAACCATATTATCTTCCTGTTTCCATCCAGCTCTGCAGCAATATCACTGCCGATATCGTATCCACCAGTTCCTTATTTTGCCGGTGCTTTTTATTCATGCCGCTTTGGGCAATAGTTGCCGAGGCAATTTTTGAAGTAAAGCGCTCATCCAGCATTTCAACCGGAATATCCGGGAACGTTTTATTCAGCAAATTCACAAACCCCTTCACATGTACGGCTGACTGCGAAGGTGTATTATCCATCTGCTTTGGCTCGCCGACAATAAAGCGTTCCACCTGCTCGGTTTGCAGGTATTTTTTTAGGTAGTCAATTATTTTAATAGGGTGGATAGTATCCAGGCCTGTGGCGATGATCTGCATCGGGTCGGTGACTGCAATGCCTACCCGCTTGGTGCCGTAGTCGAAAGCCATGACCCTCATTTGAGGTTAGAGATTAGTGACCGGAGATTAGAGATTAGAAAAAGCATTCGCCAAATTTAAAGCAAACATGACGTAATTTTTTCAGGAATCGCCTATCTTTCGGACTTTCGGTCTTTTCCGACTTTCGGACTTCCCCACAAATAACTAAATTCGCACCAATGCAGTTTAAACAAATCGTAGGCCAGGGGGCTGTAAAACAGCGTTTGATCAATTCGGTTAATGAAAACCGGGTGAGCCATGCGCAATTGTTTTTAGGGCCTGCCGGTTCGGGAAGTTTGCCGCTGGCGGTTGCTTACGCGCAATATTTGTCGTGCGAGAATAAACAAGTTGGCGATTCCTGCGGAGAATGCTCCTCCTGCCGGAAATACGAGAAGCTGATGCATCCCGACCTGCATTTTTCGTACCCGTTTTTTGCAAAACATAAGGAGGATACCGCCCTAACTTTTATTGAAGAGTGGCGCGATGCTTTTTCGCACCACCCTTACCTTACGCTGGATACGTGGCGCGGCTACCTGGATGCCGAAAACAAACAGGCCAATATCAATATTGCCGAGTGCCACCAGATCATTAAAAAATTGAGCTTTAAGCCGTTTGAATCGACCTATAAAGTTTTGATCCTTTGGCTGCCCGAATATTTGGACAAAGAAGGCAACGCCCTGCTGAAAATCATCGAGGAACCCCAGCCAAACACGCTGTTTATACTCATCGCCCAAAACCAGGACCAGATTTTAAATACAATACTTTCCCGCACTCAACTGATTAAAATACCGGCGCTCGGCTTTGAAGATATTCGTGACCACCTAATCGAAAAACATAATCAAACAAACGAGGCCGCATCGCAAATTGCCTACCTGTGTAATGGAAACCTGGCCGATGCGCTTGCCATGCTCGCCGATGATACGAATAGTTTCCACGGCCAGTTTGTACAATGGCTGCGGCTTTGTTTTGGCAACAAAGGCACTGAAATAGTGGCCTTTGTAGATCAGTTGTCGAAGATGGGGCGCGAAAATCAGAAGAATTTTTTGCGCTACGGCGTCAACTTCATCCGCGAGTGCTGCCTGCTGGTTTCAGGCGCCGGCAGCTTGGTGCATTTGCCCGCATCGGAGCTGGAAACCGCCCAAAAGATGGCCAAAGTGATGGACATAAACAAGGCGCAAGCAATTATTAACGAGCTTGAAAAGGCTCACTATCATATAGAAAGAAATGCAAACCCTAAAATTTTATTTTTAGATGTATCTTTACAAATTGTTAAACATGTAAATTTAACGATCCGCCAACGGGCGGACACCTGATATAACCGAAATTATGGGATGTGGAAGTTGCTCAACCGGGGGCGGATGCTCACCGGCGGGCTGCAAAAGTAATGGCTCATGCCTCACCAATGGCTGCAGCAAATTAGATGTTTACGACTGGCTTTCCAACATGGATATGCCGGCAAACTATAAGCCCTTCAATATTGTAGAGGTAAAATTTAAAGGCTCGCGCAAGGAGTTTTACCTCAATAACGATAACATTTACCTGGAAGCCGGCGAACTGGTCGCGGTGGAAACAGCCACCGGCGGCTATGACGTAGGGCATGTTTCTATAACCGGCGAGCTGGTGCGCATGCAGATGGTTAAACGCCGCGTACGCGAAACCGACGTAGCCAAAAAGATATACCGCAAGGCTACCCCAGCCGACGTTGATAAATGGAAAGCCGCGAAAGATATGGAGTGGGAAACCATGCACCGGTCGAGGAAACTGGCGCTGGAACTCAACCTTTCTATGAAGTTGAGCGATGTTGATTACCAGGGCGACAAAACCAAGGCGACTTTTTACTATACCGCCGAAGGCCGCGTGGATTTCAGGGAACTCATCAAAAAAATGGCTGAAGCATTCCGTATCCGTATCGAGATGCGGCAGATTGGTATGCGGCAAGAAGCCAGCAGGCTGGGGGGGATCGGTTCATGCGGCAGGGAACTTTGCTGCTCCACCTGGTTAACTGATTTTAAAACGGTTTCCACCTCAGCTGCCCGTTACCAAAATCTTTCGCTAAATACTTTGAAGCTGGCCGGCCAGTGCGGCAAGTTAAAGTGTTGTTTGAATTATGAGCTGGATACCTACATGGACGCGCTCAAGTACATTCCGGATAATGTTAATGTGCTCAGAACGGAGAAAGGCGATGCCCGGCTTCAAAAAACCGATATTTTTAAAAAGCTGATGTGGTTTAGCTATCCCATGGCCGAAAACTGGATACCATTACCTCTAAGCCGGGTAAAAGAAATTCAGCAGATGAATAAGGACGGCGTTTTACCGCCCGACCTGGGAGAAATTGTTGAAGTTGAAACCAAGCCGGTAAAGGTGCTGGATTACGAAAACGTAGTCGGACAGGACAGCCTGACCCGCCTGGATGACAGCAGAAATAAAAAGAAAAATAAAAACCGCAACAAAAACAACAGGCCAAACGGCCCGGGCGAAGGCAACCGCCCTCAGCGTCCTGCAGGCCAGGGACAGCCACAGCCGCAACGGCCAGCGCAGGCACAGGGGACTAACCCCCCGGCAAACCCGCAAGGGCCACGGCCGGAGGGCAGCAACAATCCCAACAAAAAGAAAAAGTTCAGGCCAAACAGGAATAACCAAAACCGCCCCGACAACCGCGATCGCGGCGGCCAACCGGGAAATCAGCAATGAAACGGGGAATATCTTTTTTATCGGTTTTTGCTTTGATGGCCTTGTTGGCCGCATTTGCAGGGTGTGGTAAAGGCGGCACTATCATCGATAAAAATGACGATGTCGAGAACCATAACTGGACTTATGTAAACAAGTTCAGGTACGATGTGGCAATAGATGATCCAACCCTCGCCTATAACATTTATATCAACCTGCGGGTAACGGGTGATTACAAATATTCAAACATGTTTATCCTGTTAACCCAGGTCGACCCGGATAAAAAATCAACAACTACCCGTTTTGAACTCAAATTAGCCGATAAAGACGGCGCCTGGCTGGGCGATGGATCCGGTAATTTGTACAGCTTTCAGCAACCGGTCCTTACCGGGTACAAGTTTCCGGCTAAAGGAAATTACACTTTTTATATTGAACAGAATATGCGCGATAATCCTTTGCGCGAGGTGAGCGATGTAGGATTGAGGGTAGAGAAGGCGGAAAAATAACCACTCTAATAATATGGGAACAAACCCCTACAAAAATCTACCTTCCGATACTCCCTACCACATATTAAAAATTCAGCATGATATCGTGATGAGAAAAACCTCTTTAGAGCGCCTCAAAATGTGCTGCGATATGGCTGATTTTTCGATGGCGATGGCTCGAAAGCTGGTCAAAGATAAACACCCCGATATTTCAGAAGGCGAACTAAAATACGAGACGATAAAACTGGTTTACGCCGACTGCTACACCGAGGAAGAAATGAGCCGGATCCGGGCGCATTTTGTTGGATAAATTCCTTCCAAAGGTTCCAGTTTCCGGTAATAGTGTCAAAAAATCCTTCTCGCCTTTCCAGAATATGCTGAATTTCGTATCTTTATCTTGCGTTAATTAAACATCATGTATTCAGAAACCAGAAAAATTCACCTGATACAGCAAATTCTTAAAATTAAAAGCAGCAAAGTATTAGCCGAGATGGAAACTATTTTAAATAATTACACCGAAAAGGGTAAAATTAAACCGTCGATTTATGATTTTGTGGGCTTTATTTCAAGTGACGAAGCCGCTGAAATGACCCGGACTATAGCGGAAACTTGCGAGATAATTGACGAGAATGACTGGAAGTAGAGCGTTTCTCGATTCAAACATTATTATCGAGGTTTTTTCAGGCAATAGTTCAATAGCTGATAAAATTCATCAATTATCGGATTTTTATATCTCAACGATTGTGTTAGGCGAACTATATGTTGGGATTAATCGGGTTGTAAATAAGGATAAACACTTAAAAAAATTGCAGGCCTTTTTAGAACTTGCCAACATCATCGATATTGACCAATCAACATCTGTTTTATTTGGAGAAATATCTGCAGAATTATATAAAAAAGGAAAGCCTATCCCCACCAATGATATTTGGATAGCTGCCAGCATAAGACAATACAATTTCACTTTAATTACACGTGACAAACACTTTAATGCAATAAGTGATCTATCTATCGAAAGCTGGTAGTTGATTTATCATATTAGTTTCTTTCCGACTTCATGTCCCGCTAGCTATCTGGATTTCAGTCTTCCCGACTAATTCCCTACATTCGTTTGCTAATATTTTTATCAAAGATGAGTGTTTATATTTTAATTGCGGCCGTAGTAATATTGGGTATTGCCGTATTGCTTTTTCTTAAGAAGCCGGTCGCCGCTCACGGCATATCTGCAGACGAATTCCAAAAGTTAAAAAATGAAATCACTTCACTAAATATTTCTTTAGCCCGGGTTCAGGAGCGGGCGGAAAATTTAGCGCTGGAACGTGATAAAGCTGAAAGGAAATCACAGGATGAACGCATAAGGTACGATCATCTGACCACTTCGCTTAACCAGGAATTACTTGCCGAAAAGAACCGGATGGCCAAAGCCGAAGAGACCTTTAAAGCGCAACGTGAACGCTTGGCCGAACAGGAAAAATCCATCCAGGATATCCAGCAAAAATTTCAACTGGAGTTCCAAAATATTGCCAATAAACTGCTGGATGAAAAGTCGCAAAAGTTTATCGAAACCAACCGGAGCAGCCTGGATATATTGTTAAATCCTTTAAAGGAAAACATAAAAGCGTTTGAAGAGAAGGTGGACAAGGTTTATAAAGCCGAGTCAGACGAAAGAAATGTATTGCGCGGCGAGATTACACAATTAATGGCATTGAATAAGCAGATCAGCGAAGAGGCCACCAACTTAACCAGGGCATTAAAAGGCGACAGCAAAAAACAGGGTAATTGGGGAGAGGTTATTTTGGAGCGTGTGCTTGAGCGTTCGGGGTTGGTACGGGATCGCGAGTACCGTTTGCAGGCCAGCACGAATGCTGTCGATGGCTCGCGTTTTCAACCCGATGTTATTATCGACCTGCCTGATGAAAAACACCTGATCATCGATGCCAAAGTTTCTCTTGTCGCTTACGAACGCCTGGTGAATGCCGAAACCGAAGACGAGCGTAAGCTTTACTCAAAAGCGCATGTGGAGTCGATAAGGGGCCATGTTATAAACCTTTCCTCCAAAAACTATCACGACTTGCACCAGGTAAACTCTCCCGATTTTGTTTTGCTTTTTGTGCCGATAGAATCCTCTTTCAGTTTTGCCGTACAACTGGATGCTGAGCTCTTCAGCGATGCCTGGGATAAACGGGTGGTGATTGTTAGCCCCTCGACCTTACTGGCCACCCTGCGCACCATAGCCAGCATATGGAAGCAGGAGCGGCAAAACCGCAATGTGCTGGAGATTGCCGCATTGAGCGGAAGGATGTATGATAAATTTGTCGGCTTTGTGGCAGATATGGAAAATATCGGTAAAAATATTAAATCCAGCCAGGCGGCTTATGACAGCGCTTTAAACAAACTTAGCGAGGGTAATGGTAATTTAACCACTACTGCGGATAAGATAAAAAAATTAGGCGCCAGGGCCAATAAACAATTGGATGATAAGTATATTGGGGAGGAATAAAGTGATATTAGTTTACCGAATGAAGATGTCCTTTTTTATTTTCGGACTTTTAATACTATCATCATTAAATGATTGTAAAACCATGGATGCGGCGCAGAAACCATACACCGAGATCGAGATTCTCAATCAACTCGATTTAGCTTTTAAGGGAATTCCGAATGAATACTATCCTGATGGAAATAAAGGCGATATAAAGTATAATTTCATACTCGATCTGGAACATGGTTATTGTGTGACAGCCAGCAGTAGAATTCATCTTTATGCCGACAAAAATCGATGGGCAATTGTTCTTGAAAAAAGCGGGTATCAAAACAGGGGTGGCGATGCTGAAATAGAATTGAACTATTTCGGCAACTGTATCAATTGCCCTGTCGATAAATACCCGGAAAGGAACTACATCTCTAATTCACATAACATTGTTTTAATATCAGGGGATGAATATGAAAGAATCCGCAATAAAGAAGGTTCGGATATGGAGCAGTTCGAATTAATAAGCCCGTCTGCAAATGAAGTTGTTGTACAAGGGGGGAAAATAAAGATTGAACATGATTCATCCAAATATATCCATTTCGGAATTAGCCCGCGCAATTTTGACAATCCGAAACACCTGATTGGGTTTGATGATCTGGTTCGATACCTCAACGAAACAAACCCTACTGTCATTAGTGCGCGCGAAAATGAAATCAAGGAACATATTCCTGCCGATATTCCAAAATTAATGACTGTCGGTAATTTTCATTTTGAAAGTATCTATCGCCATCCTGCTCTGCCAAGTTCGCAGGAAACCTATCAATTATTAGCTAAGATTTTGGCTGCACGAGATCCTTCTTTATGGAAACCTACCCTTAAACCAAATAACCATTGGTCAAACTGGACATCAGGAAACCTGTAATACGAATGATGAGTATTCAAAAGCGCAATAAACGACATGAAAAAATAAATATCCGTGACGTATAGTATATTAGCATAAATGAAAACAAGTTTTCAAATAACATGGCTTTTTATTTTCATCCTAACTACTGGCCTGTTCTGTAAACATCAAACCCACCGTTTTACCGAAAGCGATATCCTATGGCAGTTGGATTCTGCTTTCAGCGATTTCCACAAAAATTTTACTGAAGAGGATGCGAGGAAAGAGCAGCAACGCCAGGCAAGCACCCACGAGTTGCATTACACTTTTTTGCCTGACTTGGAACATGGCTACCTGGTAACGGCCGGCAGTAAAATTCATTTGTATGCCGATAGCACCCGGTGGGCGATTGTTTTTGAAAAATGCGGCTACGAAAATCGGGGCGGGGATGCCATAATTGAGCTTGATTATTTTGGAAATTGCATTAAGCCGATTGTTCAAACAGTAGGGCAGTTTACCCAATATTCCAACATGTATAGCGTTGAGCTGATTTCGGATAATGAGTATGAACGCATCCGCAATAAAACCGGGGCAGGCATGGGGCTGTTTGAAAAAATAAGCCCGGAGGCCAAAACGGTAAATATCCGGGGCAGAATTGTTCCCATCGAACATGATCTTTCAAAATATCTAAAATTGGGGATTGTGCCGGACAGCGACGATAATCCTCACCGGCTGATCGGATACGGCGACCTGGTACGCTACTATAGCGATACCGAACCGGCGTTAGTTAGCGCCGAAGAATTTGACATCCGCAAATACCTGCCGGCTGGTCTTCCTAAAATCATGGTCATCTCCAGCTTCCATTTCGAAAGCATTTACGATAAAAAGAATTTACTCAGTTCGCAGGAAACGTACCGCTTAATAGCGCAAATATTAGTAAAACGCGACAGCACGCTTTGGAAACCGAAGGATAAACCAAATAACCATTGGTCAAATTGGGAATCCGGTAATTTGTAGAAGTGATTCGCTTTAGTTAGCTGTTATTGTATACTTATATCCCATCTCAAAATCTGCCGTCGCATCGATCTGCATTTTTTCAACCAAGCCACTGATTTTAAGCTTGAATGTGGTGGTTAATTCTGTTGCAAAATTGTCTTTTATGCTGTAAACCATTTTTCCGGAACCACCACCGGTTATAGTTAGCGTATTCCCTTTGATAGGTATCGAAACATCAATACTCGGTTTCAAGTCAAAATAAGCAAACCCGTCAGCGATACTTGTAAGCGTATAAACCGTTTTTGCATCTATTTTCAGTTTGCTATCAGTTATCGGCATATTGAAAGGCAATCCCTGGGTAAAGCTTTCGCCTACCTGCATAGGGTGGTCCGGAAATTTTATTTTTTTTTGAAGCCCGTCGGTCATTTTCTTTAGTTTTTGCCCTGTAGGATCCCCTGGCGCTTCTCCCGTGTCTGCCCGAAAGACGCCCTCCTTGTCAAAGCGCCCTGCTACCGTTATCCCCTGCCCAAGCTTTTCCAAAGGGATGGGTAATTTATTTCCATTCAACTCCACTCCCAAATCATCAAAACTAATTTTCATCGATGCCGGAATACTTTGGTCTGCCATTTCCGCCCCTGTTTTGGTGGACAGCCCCATTTTCATTTCTAAATTTGCCGTGAGCGGAAGCGGGATGCCTTTTGCTGTAATTTTTTCTATAATCGTATCATTACCGCTTAAGTTAACATGGCACACCGCCTTTAAATTAATCGCGCCATCGTAAGTGTGGTTTGGCAGATAACTTATTTTAAATGTCGCGCTTTGCTGGGCCTGCAATTTAATGGCCGATAATAACAGGACGAGGTAAAGGACTTTTTTCATGTTATGCGTTTTTTAATAATTTTCTGATGGCAATAAAAAGCCTTTAAAATGATAAGATTTGTCAACTTTAAAAAGTCGGCAAACCTTATCATTTCTTTTCTGAATTGAGACTCCCGATAGCTACCGGGACAACTCAAAGATTAATTAATTGTATACTTATACTCCATGTTCATCTGCGCGGTAGCGTCAATCTTCAGGGTCTTTATTTGACCGCTTACTTTCAAATTTACATTTGAGGTAAAATCGGTGGCAAAATTGTCTTTTATGCTATAAACAAGCTTTCCGCCGCCTGTGCCGCTGATATTTAAGGTTGCGCCGCTTACCGGCACGCTCATATTCATCGACTGCTGCACATCAAAATTGGCAATACCATCGGCAATGCTCACCAATTTGTAAACCACGTCCGAGTTAAGGTCCATATTATTTCCGCCCATCGGTATGCTCATTGGCATGCTTTGCGTAAAGGTTTCTCCAATCTTCATCGCGTGGGCCGGAAATTGAATGTTTTTCTGAATCGAATTCATCAATTTGGCCACTTTGGCCTGCGAAGTATCGCTTGTTTTAGCGCCGCCTATTGAATCGGCTTTAATATTGCCATCGGCCCCGACATGCCCGTATATCGAGACTCCGTTGCCCAACTTGTCAGTCGGGATGGGAATGCTATTGCCGTTAAGGTCAACACTCAGGTTATCAAACTTAAAACCCATCTTTATCGGAAATGCCTGGTTGGCGCCGGGTGCGCCGGTTTTGGTGGTCCCATCCATTTTCATATCCATATTCATGGCTAACGGCGAGGAAAGGCCTTGTTTTTTCATTTTGTTTAAAACAGCAGTGTCGCCGCTTAAATCAACATGTACAACCATGCCCATGCTGATGGCGCCGGCATAAGTATGATTGGGGAGGTATTTTATTTTAAATACGATGTTATCCTGCGCCTGTACTTTTAGTACCAGTAATAATAACGGAACGTAAAGGAGTTTTTTCATTTTTATAAGTTTGTAAATAATTTGCTAATGATACCAAAAAACCTATAAAAACGGAATTATTAAATTATTATATTTTCCTGGCCCGCTATGCCGGAGGGGCGCCAAAGGCATTCCAGCCCTGCGCCTTTAAGGGGTGCACATTCCCGCTTTTGGTGATCAAATTACATCCCGCAGATGGCTCAGTAATATACCCGATGATGCTGATATCCATTTTAAACTTGATCTTATCATAATCGGCCTGCTTTACCGTAAACAGCAATTCATAATCCTCGCCGCCACTGAGGGCGCAAACAGTCGGGTCCAGGTTAAATTCACGCGCGGTTTCAAAAGTCATTGGGTCAAGCGGTATTTTATCTTCGTACAAATTGCAACCCTTGTTGCTTTGTTTGCAGATATGAAGTATCTCCGAAGCTAACCCATCCGACACATCAATCATCGCTGTTGGCTTAACTTCAATATCCTTTAGCAATTCAACTACATCTTTGCGCGCTTCGGGTTTTAACTGGCGCTCAATAATATAATCTTTTCCTTCCAGGTCCGGCTGTATATTTGGATTTTCCAGGTAGATCATCTTTTCGCGTTCCAGCAGTTGCAAGCCGACATAGGCCCCGCCAAGGTCACCGGAAACGCAGATCAAATCGCCTTCTTCGGCGCCATTACGGTACACAATGTCTTTTTCATCCGCATAACCAATCGCAGTTACGCTGATCACAAGGCCCTGTTTGGATGATGATGTATCGCCGCCGATCAAATCCACATTATATTTTTCGCAGGCTAAGTAAATCCCCTCATACAATTCCTCAACTGCTTCCAGTGGAAATTTGCTTGAAATACCGATAGAAACCGTCACTTGCGAGGCTATGCCATTCATGGCATATATATCACTCAGGTTAACCTGTATAGCCTTATACCCCAAATGTTTCAGGGGACAATAAGCCAGGTCGAAATGTATCCCCTCCAGCAACATATCGGTTGAAACCAATACCTTTTTATTCTTGAAATTCAGCACGGCGGCATCGTCGCCAACTCCCTTTACCGAGCTTTCCCGGGACAGTTTAATATTTTGGGTGATATGATCAATCAAACCAAATTCACCCAACTCTTCAATATTCGTTTTTTCCTTATTATCAAAAGTCATTTCTTAATTTTTTTCCGCCGGCCCCAGCCAACTCCATTATACCGCCGAAGGCGGAAAATTTTTTTAAAAATCTACATTTATTCGCAACATACGTTCCCCATACGCAAAGTATTGCGTCTGTACAATTCCCCTATAAATTATTTTTAGACAACTCCTAAAAAATAGGTGAAATCCCAATAAATAATTATAATCCCAGCTTTGCCGATATCTGCAGCATCCTTTCAATTGGTTTTACAGCACGTTCAATAATGTCCTGCGGTACAAATATTTCGGGCAGCTCATTTTTTAAACACAGGTACAATTTCTCCAATGTATTACGCTTCATATGCGGGCAATCGTTACAGGCGCAATTGTTATTTGGAGGGGCCGGTATAAACGTTTTATCCGGGTTCTCCTTTTGCATCTGGTGAATAATACCAGCCTCGGTTGCTACTATAAATTCCTTATCCGGTGATTTGGTAGCATATTTCAATATCCCTGTAGTCGAGCCGATATAATCTGCAATTTTTAATATTAGGTCCTCACATTCCGGGTGGGCCAGCAATTTAGCGCCGGGATGTCTTTCTTTTAATTTGGTGATCTTCTCCCTGGAAAAAATCTCATGCACCATACAGGCGCCATTCCATAACACCAAATCCCTTCCCGTTTTCTTTGCCACATAAGCCCCCAGGTTTTTATCGGGTCCGAAGATGATCTGCTGATCTTTTGGTAAACTTTCCACTATCCCGACTGCATTGCTTGATGTGCAAACGATATCGCTCATCGCTTTTAGTTCGGCCGTGCAGTTTACGTAAGTGATCACCAAATGATCCGGGTATGCCTCTTTAAACTTTTTGAACAGGTGCGGCGGGCAGCTGTCGGCCAGCGAGCAGCCGGCTTTTATGTCGGGTAGTAAAACTTTTTTTGATGGAGATAATATTTTGGCAGTCTCGGCCATAAAATGCACGCCGGCAAAAACAATAATGTCGGCATCCGTTTTGGCTGCTTGCTGCGATAATCCCAAACTATCTCCAATATAATCGGCAATATCCTGTATATCAGGTTCCTGGTAATAATGCGCAAGGATAACGGCATTTTTTTCCTTCTTTAATTTTTCAATTTCATCAAAAAGGTCGAGCGTCGGATCGATGTATTCGTCGGCAAAACCTTTCACATTTATTTCTTCGAAGGTATTCATTTCAACAATTTAAATAATAACAACTATTTTAAATTTATAAAAAAGACTATTGTTATTAGGGTGTTAGTTATGTGTAAAATTACTTCAATAAGGATGCTGAAATATTTTTACTATCAATTTATTAACAATAAATGGCACTTTTTTAATACTTACTTTATTGATTTTTAGATTGCTATGACAAGCAAGTTTTTATTTAAAATGATTTTTGTTAATAGTTTGATGCTGCGTAAAATGTTAGCTTTGGCACTTTAACAGCGCAAAAGTAGGGTATAAATTGTTCAGTTAGTGCCATAAAAACACGTTTATCCGCCCTTTAATTAGTTATTAAGTTTTTGTTTACACAAAATTAACATGTTTTATACCGCTTATTCACATAGCCGGTAGTTTTACACCTTACAGATATACAATATGACCAGGACTGTGGATTTCCTTGTAGTAGGATCGGGTATTGCCGGGCTGAGTTTTTCCCTTAAGGCGGCAAAGCATGGTAAAGTACTGATAGTTACAAAATCGAACGAAGACGAATCAAACACTAAGTATGCCCAGGGCGGGGTTGCCGTGGTTGTTGATAAAAAGGAAGATTCTTTTGAAAAGCATATAGAAGACACCCTAATTGCAGGCGATGGTCTTTGTGACAAAAAAGCGGTAGAGATTGTAGTGAAAGAAGGTCCTGAAAGGATTAAGGAAATAATTGACTACGGGACCAATTTTGATAAGACTAAAGAAGGTATGTTCGACCTTGCCAAAGAAGGCGGTCACTCTGAATTCAGGGTATTGCACTATAAAGATATTACCGGTTTTGAGATAGAAAGTACTTTACTGGAGCAAATTCATCAAGAGCCTAATATTGAGATTTTGACTCACTATTTTGCGGTAGACCTGATAACGCAGCACCATTTGGGCACATTTGTAGATAAATCATCTGATGATATTACCTGTTACGGCATTTATGCTTTTAATAATGAAACCCGAAATGTGGAAAAGATATTGTCAAAAGTAACGGTAATGGCATCAGGCGGAGCCGGCCATATTTATTCCATTACAACAAACCCAACCATTGCAACGGGCGATGGGATTGCAATGGTTTACCGGGCTAAAGGTAAAGTAAGAAATATGGAATTTATCCAGTTTCACCCCACTGCCTTATATAACCCAGGCGATTATCCGTCGTTTTTAATTTCGGAAGCTGTACGTGGTTTTGGCGGTATATTAAAAAGGACCAACGGCGAAGAGTTTATGGGCGAATACGATGAACGCAAATCATTAGCGCCAAGGGATATAGTTGCGAGGGCGATAGATAATGAAATAAAAAGATCGGGTGAGGATTTTGTCTATTTAGATATCCGTCACCGCAGTAAAAAAGATATTTTGGCACATTTTCCAAATATTTATGCCAAGTGTTTGGAGATTGGCATTGATATGACCAAAGATATGATCCCGGTTGCGCCGGCCTGTCATTATATGTGCGGTGGTATTATGGTTAATCATGTTGGGCAGTCGTCTATTTTAAGGCTGTACGCCTGCGGTGAGTGCTCTTCAACCGGATTGCATGGCGCCAACCGACTGGCCTCAAATTCCCTATTAGAAGCGCTTGTATTCGCCCACAGGATATATAAGGATACGATACATCATTTTAAAAACAATAACATCCCGGAAAATATTCCTGACTGGAATGAAAAAGGCGTGCAATTATCCAATGAAGACATCCTGGTAACGCATAATGTAAGAGAAATGCAGAAATTAATGAATGACTATGTAGGTATTGTGAGATCTGATTTTCGTTTGGAAAGGGCCATGCGCCGGTTGGGTTTGTTATATGAAGAAACAGAAGACTTTTATAAGAAAACCAAATTATCCGTAAAGCTTTGCGAGCTGCGTAATTTGATACAGGTATCATATATCGTGGTAAAATCAGCAATGTTACGAAAAGAAAGCAGGGGTTTGCATTCGACTACTGATTATCCTTTTCATGCGGATGTGATTGAGGATACGGTGTTTTAGACTATGATTTTTAGGATCGTCTGAATCATGATTTACATGATTTATAAGATTTTATCAAGGCGATCTATAAATCCTAAAAATCATGGTTTAGACAAAAGCGCGGAAAACAGGATTCGAAACTGCGGGTTTTAGTTTTGGAAACAGATTAATTTAGAGGTTTTTTTTTAAATTGAATTGGCTTTTAAAAATGGGTACTTTAAAAGAAGATATTAACGAGCAGGCTAATTGGATTGTTAAAGGTTTTGCGGAGGATAAATTAAAATTGGATTATACAATAGGAAGTTTTATAGAAATAGATAAATTCTTCTTAAAAAATTCAGCAGGCGGACAGGCAAAGCCGGGAGGTCGGTTGTCAAAGAATTTAGGTAATGTTTTATTTTCGATAGGTGCTTATATTGGAAATACTATTATAAAGACTGTTCCTGGTACGGCATGGGAGGTGGATGATGATGCCGTCGATGAAGAGATTAACGTTGCGATCAGGTTACCCGGCAATGCGGTAATATGGCCGGTGCAGCGTGTAATGAAAAGATTTAAAAATGGCCCCGAGGATTCAATATATGTTTATGGTTATTCAATAACAAAAGATTTTACGGGTGAGAAATTTGATAATAAGTATTGGAAAATAACTGACGAAAATAAGCCCCGTTGGAAATTTTGGTAGAGAAGACTTACGAAGTTTTTAAAACTTCGTAAGTCTTGGGTAAGACGAGCGGAAAAAGGGATTCGAACCTGCGGCCTTCGGGTTGGGAAACAAATACTTTTTTATTCTTTTCATAAATAATTTATTGATTATCAGTAACTTTATATAGTTGATTTATGAGAATAATAAGGGTAATCATTTTTATATTTTTTCTTTTTACTATTAAAAATAGCTGTGCGTTTCAGGCTCAACCAAATCTTAATGACACCTTATTTTTTAAGAATGCCCGATATGAAAAGTTAAGTAAGTTTATTGGTTATCATGTTATTAAAAAAGGTAAGTACACTTCTAATCCCAAATTAGTATACGGTTTGAAACTTATCGCAATTTATCACTATGGAAAACATAGTTATGAGCTAATAAAAAAAGACCAAGAGATAACGCTCAAATCAAAAGATATAAAAATATTTATTGGGAGTGACGATTTCGCCAATGTAGATGGTTTTGATGGGATATTTAAAATAAATTCACAAATTGAGTTTGCTTTCAAGCCAAATTTATTGAGGAATATTATTGTTTCTCCAAATAAAGATGACGCCGGGAGTTTGAATTTATTAAGGGAGAAATTGATGAAGCAGGCTTTTGTAAACAGTTTATCGTTAGATACCGTAAGAAATAGCCCGTTGGCAAAATTAGTGAAGAATAATAAGCCTTCTTTTTATTTTAAACTAAAGCTTAAACCAAAATACTGGAATATTGATAGCCTGCAGGTTATAAGTAAACAACTAAACACCTGGAAAGAGTTAGTTAAAACGGAGTACAGTTTTGAGTGGTTTATTGGAAAGAACGAACAGGATAATTTTTTTGAGATTAGCTCAAAAATTCCAGAGAAGAAAACCATAAAAATTAGTAAAGACTCATTTAAAGACTTTGTAGATAGCTTAAAGAGTCATTAGATAAGAAAATAGGATTCGAACCCGAAATTTATCCGCTGCACTTTGAACAGATGTAAAAAGATAATGGCAATAATGTAAATGAAATAATTATCAACAAAAAAAGATAATAATAGGCCTTTTTGTATACCGACCAAAATACTTTGTAGACTAAATAAGTGTAGAGCGACGATAAAAGAAGTAAAATAATAAAAGGAATAATAACGAATAACATGTAGTAGAAGTTAAGGATTTGTACAAATCTATCCATTCCGGGTTGTAGAAAGGTAGCTACTGTTAATAAGTTAGAAATGAGGGTGATAAATTGCGAGCCAATCGCTATTCCGAATACAAGTTGTAATAAACCAACCCATGTGTTTACTTTTAAATCTCTTATGAAATCAAATATTTTTAGAAAGGTTTTCAAGAGAGCGGAAAACGGGATTCGAACCCGCGGCCTTCAGTTTGGGAAACTGATGCTCTACCAGCTGAGCTATTTCCGCTTTTAACAAAATGGTAACACGCCAAAACTAAATAAAATTTGTTAATCTTTCTAAATAACTAAATTGTGAAGGATTTTACCACAAAGAAGGCAAGAGGAGTACACAGTGGCCACAAAGCTTTAGTAGTTTATAAGTTCTTCTCTGTGGTTCTCCGCGCCTTCTTAGCGGTCTCCGTGTTTAAATTTATTTTTTAAAGTTTTTTCAATCACTAATTCACTAACTCGCTAATTTACTAACTAAACAGATGCCTGTTATCCTACCCGTAAAAAATATCAGCCCTTCATTTGGCAAAGACTGTTTCATTGCCCCGAACGCCACCATAGTCGGCGATGTTGAAATGGGTGACTATTGCTCCGTTTGGTTTAATGCGGTGATCAGGGGTGATGTGCATTATATCAAGATAGGCCACAAAACAAACATCCAGGATGGCGCTGTTATCCACTGTACTTATAATTACGCGCCGACAAATATTGGTAATAATGTATCCATCGGCCACAACGCCCTGGTGCATGGCTGCACGTTAAAAAATAATGTATTAATAGGTATGGGCGCCATTGTGATGGATCATGCCGTTGTGGAGGATTTTGTGATCATCGCCGCAGGAGCAGTGGTTTTGGAGAAAACCATATGCGAGTCGGGTTTTCTTTATGCAGGTATGCCGGCCAAAAAGATAAAACCCATCACACCCGAACAACGTGAATTATTGGAACAATTACCTGACCGCTATATCATGTACTCGGGTTGGTTTACGGCGTAGTTGGTTCCCTTGGCACGTTAATGGCTGTTTGTTGTTCCCAGTTGGGCCTCAGCGGTATGATATCCGGGTCTACCCAAATATTTTCCGGCTGAAGTTTTTGCCGAACGTTCCCGCTATCCCATTTACCATTGTTATTATCGTCGTAAATAACGCTTACCAAGTATTTACCCGTTATATAATTTTTGTAGTTTAAAACGGTCTTTTTGTGGATAACGTCGCTTTTTAAGACCTGCTTTTTTTCGTTTAGCAGTTCAACAATATAACTTTTACCGGTATCCGGAACCGTTACGGTTAAGGTTAAAAGGCTGTAATTTTCGGGATTATCCAAATTAAAAGGACGGCGTGTACCTTTGTTTTTGTCGCCGTATATGTCCGATACAGCATCGGTATTGAAAGTTATGAGATAGTTTGCTTTTTGTTTCCAGCGGTAGTCGATAAACAAGTTCCGGGTGCTGGCGGTATCACGCGTAACTGTAAAATTGCTCACTTCGTTTGAGTCTTCTTTTAACGTGATTAACGCCGGGTCGAAATTTTCAATAGGATAATTGGCGGTCGCCATAAGTCTTGTACCGGGCTTTAATTTGCCATCGCTCATGATATTATATTGGAAGGCGAGTTGTCGTGTAAATGCTTCTTTCCTGCCTTTGCGCAGCGAGAGCGTATCGAAAGGTTTACCCTTGTCAAAAAATTCCATGCGTATCGAATCAAAATCCATGTTGCGCATAAAAACGGTTGCCGTATCCTTTGTCTTGCTAAATTCAACTAATTTATATTGGTCAAAGTCAGGCGGGTAAATTATTTTTATTGACGGGTCGGTCATGCTTTGGTTGAATGTAAAAAGCATTTTTCCGTCGTTGTCAAAGCGGTGCTCGCCCATTCTGAATTTATCCGGTTTTGCTTTGAAAAGCTTGAGTACGACATTCTGGGTATCGCGCGTCAGGTGAATAACCCTTTGGTTGAAAGCGATCAAATCTTTATTATAATCGTAAATTTTATTTGGGGTGAGTTGTTTCAGCGCATAGATGCGGTAATCGTCCTGGTGAAGGTTGCTTAGTGTAAAGTTGCCGGCGCTGTCTGCCGTCGCATATATGGATGGTTTCTTTTTGCCGAACAGCAGTGAGTCCTGCTTTAGGGTGAAAAGCATTACCGTGGCATCTTTTTCACGTTCGCCGGTTTCGGTATTAATAACCTGGCCCGAAATACTGAGCGAATCGATATGCGCGCCTGTTGAAAAAACGTAGGTGAAATTTTTTAATACGTTTCCCTCGGTCACATCGGATACGGCCTTGCCAAAGTTAATTACATAAGTGGTGTTTTTTTCCAGCGTGTCCTTTAGTGTAATAACAATACTCTTTTGGACCTTTTTATATTCCGGCAGTTTGGTAGGGGTGGGGCTCATCGTAATTTCGGAATAAGGATTGGTGATTTTGAAATATTCATCAAAATCGAGCCGGATCACTTTGCCTTTAAAAAACCGCGTCATGTTTGGAGGCGTTGCCTTTAATAATCTTGGCGCATCATGGTCGCGGGGGCCGCCACCTGGGGGTTGGCGGTTCGCACAGCCAGAAATCAGCAAAAACAGGGGTAAGAGAATCCCCAAAAATGAGCACTTTTTATTTAACATTATTTTTAGGCGATATAGGCGATTTTTTTATTTTAATGAAGACTGATATTAAAAACTAAAAATAATCAATCTAATGCGATATTTTATAACTAACTATAAATCAAATATTTATAAATCACTTTCGTATAATTTTTAAATTTACCTTAGTCTTGAGTGTAAAGTCTTAAGTCCTAAGTAGGGAAATACGAAAATTCGACTTAGGCTCCTGACTAACGACTGCAGACTACTTTGCAATGTGTACCATCAAAACCGAGATATCAGACGGAGTGACTCCCGATATCCTCGATGCCTGTCCCAAAGTGCGAGGTTTTACTTTCATCAGTTTTTCACGTGCTTCCTTAGAGAGCGAAACCATCTGCTGATAATCAAACATCGGGTTGATCTCTTTGTCTTCCATTTTTTTCATCCGGTTGACGATATCCATTTCCTTCTCAAAATAACTCTCATATTTGATTTTTATTTCAGCCTGTTCGATAGTTTCTTTATCAAAGGCAGATAGCAATTCATCTAAGGCGGTATCAGCTTTTCTAAGGTCGTTCAACCCTACCTGCGGCCGGCTCACCAGGTTAAACAGTTTTGTAGTTTGGGCCAGGGCGCTGGTGTCCAAATTTTCGAGCAGATTATTTACCGATGCCGGTTCGATGGATTTTGATTTGGTAAAGGCGACGATATCATCCGAGTTTTTTATCTTTTTATTTACCTTTTCCAGGCGCTCGTCGCTGATCAGGCCCAATTCATGGCCCATCGGGCTTAAGCGGATGTCGGCATTGTCCTGGCGCAGCAGCAGGCGATGTTCCGCACGGGATGTAAACATGCGGTACGGTTCTTCAGTGCCCTTTGTTACCAGGTCATCAATCAATACGCCGATGTATGAATCGGAGCGCTTCATGATCAGTTCGTGCTTGTCGTTTAATTTTTGATGTGCATTAATGCCGGCAATAAAGCCCTGCGATGCCGCTTCCTCATATCCGGTGGTGCCGTTAATCTGCCCGGCAAAATAAAGATTATCGATCAGTTTTGTTTCTAAAGTAAGACCAAGTTGCGTAGGGGGGAAGTAATCATATTCGATGGCATAACCAGGCCGGAACATTTTGGCTTTTTCAAACCCCGGTATTTGCACGAGGGCCTTGTATTGTACATCTTCCGGTAAAGATGTTGAAAATCCGTTGACGTATATTTCAACTGTGTTCCAACCTTCCGGCTCAACAAATATTTGGTGGCGGTCGCGTTCAGCAAAGCGATTGATCTTATCTTCAATGGACGGGCAATACCTCGGGCCCAGACCTTTTATCCGGCCGGTGAACATCGGCGATTTTTCAAATCCTTCCTTTAAGGTTTCGTGAACATTGGTATTGGTATAGGTGATCCAGCAGCAGCGCTGCTCTTTTGCCAGTTCAACGTCAGTGAAAGAAAACCGCCCGCGCTCCTCATCGCCCCATTGTTCTTCCATTAGTGAGTAATTCAGGCTTCGGCCATCGACACGCGGGGGTGTTCCTGTCTTCATCCTTCCCGATTCAAAACCCAATTCAACCAATTGTTCGGTTAGGCCGGTCGCGGCTTTTTCAGCGGTTCTACCGCCGCCAAAGCGTTTTTCGCCAATATGGATGATGCCATTGAGGAATGTGCCGTTGGTTAAAACAACAGCATCGGACGCTATCTCTATTCCAAGTGAGGTGCGGACGCCGGCGATGGTTTTGTTTTTGACCAGCAGGGAAGTAACCGCATCCTGCCAAAAGTCAACATTTGGAGTTTGCTCCAACGCTAAACGCCATTCTTCTGCAAACCGCATGCGGTCGCTTTGCGCCCTTGGGCTCCACATAGCAGGTCCCTTTGAACGGTTCAGCATCCGGAATTGCAGGGATGTTTTATCTGTAATAATCCCGGAATATCCACCCAAAGCATCAATCTCGCGCACAATCTGCCCTTTGGCAACCCCACCCATAGCAGGATTACAGCTCATTTGCGCAATCACTCCCATATTCATAGTGATTAAAAGCACCGATGAACCCAGGTTTGCCGCTGCGGCAGCAGCTTCACAGCCCGCATGCCCCGCGCCCACAACTATTACATCATATTTCTTAAACATATTATACCAATATATTGCGCTGATGGCGCATAATGTTCCACGTGGAACGTTGGGGTAAAGATGCGATGCGTCACGTCTTTACCTTGTTTATTTAATTAAATTTACCATTCGGGTAGTGTTCCACGTGTAACGTTCGGTAGAGACGCGATGCATTGCGTCTCTACGTCGGTTGTTTTTACAAAATTATCAATTAACCCTTGACGTTCCACGTGGAACATTGAATAATGATAAAAATGCAACAAACGCCCAAACGCCTTCTAATACCACAAATGGATAAAACCGTATCAAATACGAAGAAAAACAGCATATACCCGCCCCTATAAGATTCAACGTTTTATAAGTATTGCCTTGCGCAGGCATCTTTTTGTATAGATTCAGCAAAAAGGCAATCAATAAAATGATTACGCCAATTGATGCCAGTATATCCGGTGTTTTCATCTACGCTTCTTTTAATTCGGTTAGCTCAAGCCAGCGCAGCGTTTTTTCATCCAAAAGGAGGGTTAGCGCGTCTATTTGCTTCAACACCTCTGCGAGTTTTGCGGGATCGATGCCTGTGGTATTCAACTCGTCCGACTTTTGTTTGATCTGCTGTTCTATGCGCGGAATATCCGTATCCAGCGTTTCCAGTTCTTTACTGTCTTTAAAGTTGAGTTTATTCTTCTTTATAGGCTGTGCAACGGGAGTGTCAATCAGTACATTCTTTTTTGATTGCTTGCTCTCCTCAAGCTCCAGCCGGTAAGCCGAGTAATTGCCATTATATATCCTGATGCCTTGGCCGCTCTCCAATATAAAAAGCTGGTCGGTTAGCTTGTCCAATAAATACCTATCGTGCGAAACCAGCATCAAAACGCCGGTATAATTGGTTAAAAACTCTTCCAATACATTCAGGGTATCAATATCCAAGTCGTTGGTTGGCTCATCCAATATTAAAAAGTTTGGATTTTTCATCAGCACCTGCATTAAAAGCAACCGCTTTTTCTCGCCGCCGCTTAGCTTGGATATAAATCCATGTTGTTTGGCAGGCGGAAAAAGGAATAAGGTAAGCAGCGCAGAAGCTGAAATAGTTTTACCATCGGCCATGGTGATAAACTCTGCCACGTTTTTTACAACGTCGATAACCCTTTCGGTCTCTTTAAAGGCCATTCCCCCTTGTTGAAAATAGCCCATCACGGTGGTTTCTCCCTTTATTATAGCGCCGCGATCAGGAGTAAGCGAACCCGTGAGCAAGTTTAGCAGGGTTGATTTACCGCTTCCGTTTTTGCCGGCAACCCCAATGCGGTCACCCTTTTTAAATACATAGCTGAAGTTGGCGATGACGTCTTTATGATCGAAAGTTTTGTAAATATGTTCGATCTCCATGATCTTATTGCCCTGGCGCGCTGTTTTTACCGATAATTCTACCTTTTGCTTTGGCCCGCCGTTTTTGGTTTTATCTTCCAGATCATAGTAGGCATCGATCCTTGCCTTTGATTTTGTGCCCCTTGCCTGTGGTTGGCGGCGCATCCATTCCAGCTCTTTTCGCAATAAATTGCTGTTTTTTTGAAATGCAGCCGCGTCTGCACTTTCGCGTTCGGCTTTCTTCTCCAGGTAATATTCGTAATTACCGGCATAGGGGATCAGTTTGCCTTTATCTATCTCAAGTATTTCATTGCAAACATTATCCAGGAAATACCGGTCGTGCGTAACCATCAGGATCGTTTTCGACCCGTCTGTCAGCAATTTTTCCAGCCATTCAATGGTGTCTATGTCTAAATGGTTAGTTGGCTCGTCCAAAATATACAGATCGGGGTCTTCTATCAGCAGTTTGGCCAGCGCCAGCCGTTTCTTCTGCCCGCCGCTCAGGGTGGTTATTTTTTGATCGAGGTGATGTATCTCCAGTCTTCCGAGGATCGTTTTTATCATATACTCGTATTCCCAGGCATTAATCATGCTCATTTCTTCCATCACCACCTCGATGGCTTTATGGTTTTCCGGATCGTTTTCCAGCAGTTCTTCATATTTTCTGATCAGCTGCTGCTGTTTGTCGTCCGCATGGAAAATATAGTCACTGATGGTGATGGCGTCCTTAAAACCGGGGTCCTGTTCGAGGTAGCCCGAACGTAAATCGCGCATCTGTGCAACTTTCCCCTCGGTTGGCTGCAGCTGACCGGCAAGCAGCTTTAATAAGGTGGATTTGCCTGCCCCATTTATGCCTACCAGGGCTACCCTGCGCCCGCGGTTAATGCCAATGGACGCGTTTTTAAATAGCCAATGGTCATGAAATGAATGGCCGAGGTTTTCGGCTGATATATAATTGCTCACGCGATTTCTTTTATTTCGTCGGAAAGGTGTATAAATACGCCCTCCTTTTTTATTAATGATTGTTTATACATGGCCTGCGCCACGGTAACTGCAGGTATGCTGCGGTATTTTTTAAGGCTGCCAACTAATAACGGATTGATCAACTTGAATAAAGCGGATGCAAATTTTTCAGCAGTTCTGTTTTTTTCGCTCCTGTCGCCGGTTAGCAGCGAGGGGCGATAAATGTGAAGGCAGCTGAGCCCAACCTGCTGGACGTCAGCTTCTACCTCGCCTTTCATTTTTCTGTAAAAGTTTGAAGCAGAAGCGTTTGCACCCAATGCCGAAACCAAATGATATTGCGCAATGCCGTTTTTTAGAGCTATTTGCGCCAATTGCAGCGGATAATCGCGATCAATTTTTTGATAAACAGCCATGTCGGGCGTTTTCTTCCGTGTTGATCCTAAACAACAAAATAAGGCATGCCCGTTGATATCTTTCCCGAAGGCTAAAAGTTGTTCAAAGTCAATAACAACCTGCTTTAACTTAGGATGTTGTACGGGCAATTCTTTTCGTACTAAAACCGCAACTTCCTTGTATGCAGCACTTTGTAATAGAATATTTAACAGGTGATTGCCTACCAGCCCGCTTGCGCCTACTATAACTGCCTTTGCCACTGCTTATTAATTTTTTGCAAAAATACGCATAATTAAAGTTTAACGGAGAAGCGGAAAAGTTTTGTTAGCTGTGCCCGGTGTCACATTGAGCATTTTGTCGCCATAAACGCATTGAGGGACATTCTGCGCGCCATGTATATCCGACTTTGCATGCGGTAATGTCACTTCAAGATACTCCACTGCGTTCAGGGCGACAACGGGCTGCCTCCCCCTGGTTGTATAGTATTCCAAACAATTTAAGCCACTGGGTGTTTAAACAATTGGCTTCAAGTATTACAGGCAGCAACCCATGTGCCCCCTACCTGGACAATCGATATAAAAATTTAACAGATGAATTAATAGGATATGGCTGATGAAATAATTATCCCCGGGTATAAGCGATGGTTGGAAAGTATAGGCGACCAGGTGGGCTTCTTTTTTAGTTTCTTCAGAAACCTGTTTACCGGCGGGTTTGAATGGTCGGAGTTTGTACGGCAGTGTTACGAGATTGGTTACCGGTCGTTATTGTTGGTTGGTATTACCTCTTTTATAATGGGTGTGGTGCTTATTCTCCAGCTAAGGCCGACCATGGTGGCTTTTGGTGCTGCCAGCATGTTGCCGCGAACATTATCAGTTTCGTTGGTGAGGGAGATAGGGCCGGTAATTGTAGGTATTATTTGCGCCGGTAAAATGGCATCAAGCATAGGCGCGGAACTGGGCAGCATGAAAGTAACCGAGCAACTGGACGCCATGGAAGTATCCGGAGCAAATCCCATGCAGTACCTGGTGGTTCCGCGGATACTGGCCACCACCTTTATGGTGCCTCTTTTAACACTTTTAGGGGACGCGATCGGCCTTTTCGGCGGGTTTTTGTCCGTCAATATCCGCGACAGTATCAGCTTTAAATTATATTTTACCAAGGTAATATCCATATTGGACTTCAGTGATTTTTTGCCGGCGCTGGTTAAAACCATCTTTTTTGGCTTTGCTATTGGGTTTGTGGGGTGTTATAAAGGGTTTCATTCCAATAAAGGCACCGAGAGCGTGGGCATCGCGGCAAATTCGGCGGTTGTGACCGCGTCGTTATGGATATTTGTTATCGATGCTATTGCGGTACAAATCACCAGTATATTATTTTACTAAAATGACTACGACAGCAATAGATAAACCGGAAAAGAAGGCAACGGCTACCGCGTCCGGTGAGGCGGTAATCGCGATAAAAGGATTGAGCAAAGCTTTTGGCAGCAACCATGTGTTGAAGAATATCAACCTTGAATTACGAAAGGGAGAAAATGTGGTAGTGTTAGGCCGCTCGGGTACAGGAAAGTCGGTAACCATACAATGTATCGTCGGCTTATTAAAGCCGGATGAAGGGTCGGTAAAGGTTTTTGGCGAAGAAGTATCAGATATGGATGAAAAAGAACTGAAAGACCTTCGTATCCGGATAGGCTTTTTGTTCCAGAGCGGCGCCTTGTACGATTCGATGACAGTACGCGAGAATATGGAATTCCCATTAACACGGGTATTAAAAATAAAAGACCAGGCCGAAATAGACAAGCGTGTACAATCGGTGCTGGAATCAGTGGGATTGGCCGATGCGATAGAAAAAATGCCTTCGGACCTGTCCGGGGGCATGCGAAAAAGAGCCGGGCTGGCCCGGACGCTGATCGTCGACCCTGAAATAATGTTATATGACGAACCAACAACGGGACTTGATCCGATAACATCAAGAGAAATTAGTGAGCTGATTATCAGCATTCAAAAGAAAAATAAAACATCGTCTATCATCATCACCCACGATATGGAATGCGCACGCATAGCATCGGACCGAGTGCTGATAATGGATGATGGCGAGTACGTAGCAGAAGGCACATTTGACGCCCTGCATCAATCAAAAGACAAAACTGTTGCATCATATTTTAATCAATCATGAAAATTACATCAGGACAAAAAATAAAAATCGGGCTGTTTACCTTTTTTGGTTTATTGGTGCTGGTATTGGGTATCTTTTTTATCGGTAACCAAAAAAATCTGTTCAGTTCAACATTCACGCTTTACGGCACATTTAAAAATGTTAACGGGCTGCAGGTAGGCAATAATGTGCGCTTTGCGGGGATTAATATTGGCGTGGTTCAGGCTATAAACATTGTAAATGATAGCTCGGCGCGGGTTGATATTGCTTTGAGCAGCGATGTTAAGAAGTTTATAAAAAAAGATTCGAAGCTGAGTATCGGCAGCGACGGGTTGATGGGCGACAAATTAATAGTGATAGCCCCCGGAGGTATTACAACTACCCAGGCCGTACAAAATGGCGATCAGTTGACCTCGGTAAACCCTATCGATATCGACAAAATAGTAGCTAAAATGACCAAAGTGATTGATAATGCGGCATCGCTTACTGGCGGATTATCTGATATTGTAGCTAAAGTGAACCGTGGCCAGGGCAGTATCGGCAAGTTATTGAACAATGATGACCTGTCAAAAAATCTGAATGCTACCGTTAAACAGGCCCAAACCACCATGAAAAATGTACACGCCACAACCACGACGTTAAATACCGATTTGAAAGCAGCGCAGAGCAACTTTTTATTAAAAGGATTTTTTAACAAAAAGAAGAGAAAAGCGCAGCAGGATTCGATAAAAAAAGCGCAGGAAGCAACGCAAAAACAATAATCGGTTTTGAAAAAACGAAGTTATTTTGTTAATGCGTTTGCAAGGACAGACCGGTCGGCGGTTTTAAATCCGCCCGTAATTATTATTTGCCCCAAAGGGGCGTCTTGCTCCCGGCCAGACAGCCTCATGTTCGCCGAATAATAGTCGCTGCGAAGCAGCCTGTCGGAATTGTTGAGTTGGTTAAATACGGTCTTATTGGAGGCCGTTATTTTATCCAAAGCCGGGGTGCTGTGCGGCGGCGGGTACGTTACTTTTTGAAAATACCCGCGCCGCAGCAGGAAACAAATAATAAACTCCGCATATATTGAAGTAGTTTTTGGCAATAAATAACGATTGCGCCATGCGAGAGAAAAATCCGCGCAAATACCCTGTAATCAGATCATCAGATGTATTTCCGGTTTGCTCCCGAGGCCCATTATAATTTTACAAATTCGACCCTGCGGTTGTTGGCTTTACCTTCAAAGGTGCTGTTGTCGGCCATCGGCTTTGTGTCGCCAAAACCTTTTGAAGTTAACCGCGAAGCATCAATCCCCATAATAACCAGCTGCGCCTTTACTGCATCGGCACGTTGCTGCGAAAGGGTTATATTGTGCGCATCGGTGCCGTTATTATCGGTGTGTCCGTCAACTTCAAACTTAATTTCCGGGTTGTCTTTCATCACCCGCACTACCATATTAAGCGTCCCCATACTTTCGGGCCGTATAGTTGATTTGTCTACATCAAAATTTATCCCATGGGTAATTATTTTGGCATCGGTGAATTTTTGACCGGTCATATAAAACTGTACGCCGTCAGCAACTTTAAAATTTTTGAATACGATGGGTTTATCCTGGCCGCCTATGCCCTCTATTTCCAGGTTAGCAGGTACAATTCCGACCTGGGGTATAAGCAGTACCCGGTATTTATCTACATATACCTTTACCTGGTTGTTTTTAAACGCGACAGCAACATGGTGCCATTTGTTGACGAAGTTATTGCCACCGATATCCGCGGGCAGGGCCGCGCCAAAGTCGCTTGTCCCGCTAAATTCCGCACTGCTGGGTTTTACAGTTACGGTGAAGGATTTGCTCCCGCTTGCATCGTGCATAGCGAGTATGGCCGGATACCCCTCGCCGCCATAGTAATCATACTCAACTGAGAAACTGCTGGTGAGGTAGGAACTATTTTTCATCAGCGGCGATACATGGACATAGTTGCCATCGGTCAGAAAAAAGGCTTTATCCGGCCCAACCATGTTGAGGATAGCCTGACCTCCTTTAAGGTTCCAGTGCGTTGGGAATTCGCCGCTTTGGTCATCGGTAAACTCATCCTCAAACAGGATATTATTGCCGGGCACGAAATCGTAATTTTGGTAGGAAGCCAAACTTGCCGTTATTGATGTGCCGCCCGCCGGCTGGGCATTAGCAGATGCCGGTGCGGACCCCTGGGGATTTGTTGCCTGGGGCTGGGCGCCGTTGGGGTTAGCCTGCTGCTGTTGTTGCATCATCTGCACCGAATCGGCATGGGTCATCTTCTTTTTCTTTTTGAAAAGACCCTTTACGCCATTGGCTACATTGTTCAACCCATTGTTGACGGAATTATTAATGTTGCCATTGGCCTGGTTAGATGCATCAGTTGTTACAACCGTGCCCGGATTATTTACCTGGCCATAGCTTTCGGCGGCGAAAAATAAAAAAAACAGCAACGCTGCGGGAATGGAAAAATTTTTTTTCATGGCTAAAATGTTTTTAATAAAGTGACGAATAATAACGGCAATGTTCAATGGGACATTTATCCCATATTGGTGATCAGATAAAGCAGGAAAGAAAACAGGGCGCTATTTGCCCTTATTGCCATGGAGCACTTTGGCAACTGCCTGCGACTTTGAATGCACGTGCAGTTTTTCGTAAATGTTTGAGATATGCTTGCGGATGGTGTGCACGCTGAGGTAATATTTATCGGCTATCTTTTTATAACTCAGCCCATCTACAAGTGCAAAAAGGATCTCTTTTTCGCGGATGGTTAATTGGTAATCTTCTTCTTTTAGGGGCGGGCCTGCCTGGAAAAACTGGATAACCCTGCGCGCTACGGAAGGGCTCATTGGCGAGCCGCCCTGGTTAAGGTCGCGAATAGCATCGATGATCTCCTGCGGGCGGCTTTTTTTAAGCAGGTACCCTGAAGCGCCCTCCCGGATGGCTTCAAATATCTTGCCGTCATCATCAAATACCGTAAACATCAGGATTTGCATGTTGTCAAAATTGTTCTTCAGGGTTCGCACTCCCTCTATTCCTGAAATATCAGGCAGGCCGATGTCCATGATAACAATATCCGGGCGGGCCTTCTGGAAAGTACTGACTACGTTGAGCAGATTTTTGATGGATGCCACACAACGGATGTCGCCAGTTTGCGCAAAAAGCTGTTCCATGCTTTTAGCAAGCACCTGGTTATCCTCAACAATGGCCACCTTGATCATAATTTTTTTAAATCTCCTTAATAAATCCCATTCATTCAATAACACATTTATTCTATTTGTACGGCCAGGCTTACCCTTGTCCCTTTGCCCGGTGACGATGCGATACAAAACTTTCCGCGCATGGCTTCAGCCCGTTTTTGCATGTTTAACAGCCCATTTCCGGATGACTGCTGCGTTGTATCGAAACCTTTGCCATCGTCGGCCACCTCGATTTTCAATAAGCCGCCGCTGTATTCGGCGAGTATGCAAACTGTTGAACATCCCGAGTACTTGATCAGGTTGTTGATCGCCTCCTTCAGTACCAGGTAAATATGCTGCCGCCGCTGCATGTCGAGTTTCATTTCTTTTAGCTTATCCGGCACGCGAAACTCATAATCAATATTGCGCGCTTCGAGTATCGTTGACGCGAACTGCTGTATCCGGCTGAAGAGGTTGCCTATCGTGTCGTTTTGGGTGCTGATGCTCCACACGATATCATCCATTTTTTCCATCAGTAAATGGCTGCGTTCATTAATTTCACCCAGGATGCGCTTAGATTTTTGCTCCTTTTCCCGCGCGGCGACTTCGCTTAAAATAGAGATGGAGCTTAATGTGGAACCGATATCATCGTGCAGGTCGTTCGATATTTTGTTTCGAAGCAACTCGATGGCAAGGGCCTTGCTTAACTTATAGCGATATGCGGAATAGGCTACGAATACCGTTAGTGCCGTCATAATAAGGACAAACCACCAGGACAACCAGAACGGAGGGTCGATAATAAAATGAAAAATAGCAGGACGACGACTCCAGGTGCCATCGGCGTTTTTTGCTGCCACTTTAAACGTGTAACTGCCCGGCTTCAAATCGAAGGCAACATCGTTGTTCCGCGTTAATGGACTCCAGCCGTTATCCTGGCCGGTTACGCTGTAATGGTAAAATACGTTTTCAGGGTCCTTCAGGCTTACCCCGGCAAATTCAAACGAAATAAAATGCCGGTCATACGGCAATTCGACCGAGCCGGCGTCAGATGTATAAGGGGCGACCGAAAACCCTTTTAAGCCCTGTATGCTGATTTTGGTGAGATAAACCGGCGGCGCAACGGTGTCCTTGCGAATATTGGCGGGCATCCATTTTAGTATACCTTCATTGGTGCCCACGTAAAAAACAGTTCCGTCTTTCAGGATGCAGTTGGTCTCGCGGTTGATATTGTCGTCGTTAATAGAGATATACCTGACCTGTGGGTGTTTGTAATTGCCCGTTACCACGTTGATGCCGTTATTTGTCGCCAGGTAAAGCGTGCCGCTAGGGCCCGACACGATGTCGCGTATCCAGTTGGCATTCAGGCCGCTTTGCGTATTGATATGGGCGACGGGTTCATCCGAACCCCGGGAAAACATAAAAACACCATTGGTCCGGGTTCCGAAAAACACATTTCCCTGCTGGTCGGCCGAGCAACACCTGATGCGCATATCCGGGTAACCATTGGCGGTGCTAAACTCTTTCAACAAGATAAGGCTATCATTCCGGGGAGTAAATTTGGCTATTCCCCTATCACGGTAGCCTACCCAAACAAAATCTTTACCCGCATAAAGGGCGGTGGCCATTTCGTGCACAGGGCTGCGAACAAGCATTTTTTTTAGGGAGACTCCGTCAAATTTCCAAACCTCGCCGGTGACGCAGCCAAACCAAAGCGAATGATCGGGCCCTTCGCTGAAAGCCGTCGAATTAAGATTCAGGAATTTTTTTACGGAGTTTCTGCCGATTTTTAAAACGCCCGCGACAGATCCGACAAAACAATCGCCCCTTTGGGTTTTATTAACCCACGAAACATAGCCGATAGACGCGCCGTTTATATTCGGGTAAAAATCATATTTCTTTTCTTTTCGCTGCGCCAGGCCGTTGATAGATCCTACCCAAAACGTTTTTTTGTCATCAATCAGCATGGAAGTAACGGGATCATTAAAATGCCCGCTTACAATTTTGTCAAATGAGTAGTATTCATCTGCGAGCATGCTCAGCCCTTTTCGGTTAGCAAACCATACAATACCCTCATTGTCGTAATATATCTGCTGCACATTTTCGGGCAGCCCGTTTTGTCTGCCATACACCGTTACGCTGCCATTCCTGATTTTATAAACGGTGTCGGCCACATCCCAAAACGAGCCATTGTTTGCTATAACCCAGGTATCGCCGTCGCGCCCCGCAGCCAGGTCCTTTAACGACCGGCCCTTTAAAAAGGCGACGGGCTTTCCCAGGGATCCATCGGCTGGTTTAAAAGGGAAACAAAATGCCCCTTTCGGAGTCAAAGCCCACAACTGGTTTTTTACAAAAGCAACTTTTTCCACGCGTGAACCAGCAAACAGATGCTGGGTTATTTTGGGGATGCCCTGGCTGCATTTAAGCAAAAAAAAGCCGTCATCCGTGCCCATCGCTATCGTTTGGCCGGGTATCGCGGCAACGCTATTCCCGTTTGCTTTTATATCGATCTTTTCCGACTCAAAGGACGAAAAGCGTTTACCATCGAAAATATAAGACCGGTTTTGGGTGAGTAGGATGTATTTGGTGGGCGAAAGCTGGATCATGTCGGCAATAGAGTTGGTGTTTTCGTCTTTTTGCTGAGGGTCAACCATATAATTGGTGAAGCGGCCATCGTGGTATTTAAAAATGCCGTTAAAAAAAGTAAGCACCCAGATAGTGCCGCTCATGTCCTTATAAAACCCGGTAACATACAACTGGCCCACGTTGGCCGTTACCTGGGGGCGGTAAAACTTTTTCCCGTCGAACCAATACACCCCGAAATCAGTGCCGACCCACAGCAAGCCCCGGTTATCCCTGATCACCGCCTGCACGTTGTTATCACCCAGGCCGTCTTTTATGCCATAGTTTTTAAAAGGCATCATCTGCGCATCGGCGCGGAGGCACAGCAAAAGAGCAACGGCTAAGATAAGCGAACGGAACATGAAGCTAAATATAGGGATTTGTGTTATTACAATGCCTTAAATAATAAAGCGTTAGCGCACGCAGGCTCGGAGCTTTTAAAGCATGCCCGATAAATACAGCTGCGGCGTGAACAAATTGCCGGCCTTGAGTTGGGGCCGAAAAGGGTTGTTTTTTGTCGGAAAGGAAAATTCTTTGCGACCCTTTCGCACACGCGTAAAATGCGATCTGATCATGATTCGCGGCTTTTTGCTGGAATTGAAAGCAGGCCGTACGCTTTTTTGATAACACGCAGGTTCAGGTGTTCACGAAAATCCTCAAAAACGTACAGATTTTGGGGATTATAAAAATTAACCTGCTTAAAACGAGTGTTTTCGCTGGGGTTTAGCTATTGTTTGCATGCAAAACGGTAACACTTTGTTTCAGGAGAGTCAACAGGTATCCGGCCACCGTAAACAGCAAGGTTTGCAGTGCGTTCATATCGAAACAATCAATAGGTATGGGGGAAAGATCAGGTTAAAGCTAAGTGAAAAAATAACAGGCAGTTAGTAAATTACACCAACGGCGGGATGCCATATACCAACGTGCAGATCCGGTATGTGAGCGCGTAAATTCACACTAAGAGGTATTTCGGAACAAACAAAAAAGCCGCCCTCATTAAATAAAGGCGGCTTACAAATATCGTTGAATTTAGCTTACAAATACTGTGTCAGCTTTGGGTCAAGTGGTGTAGTTTGTGAGCGGAAGCGGTGGATCAGTTTGCCGTTTTCGTCAATCAGGAATTTTTCGAAGTTCCATTTGATCTCGCCGGTAAAATCGGGATTGGGCTCTTCTGTCAGATATTTAAACAGTGGAGCAATATCATCTCCTTTAACGCTCACCTTTTCGCTAAGCGGGAAGGTTACGCCGTAGTTTTTTGAGCAGAAAGTTTTGATTTCGCTTGCCGTGCCGGGTTCCTGCTGTCCAAAGTTGTTTGCCGGGAAGCCGATTACCACTACTTTGTCTTTATACAGGTCGGCCAGCTGTTGCAGTTCCTTGTATTGCGGGGTAAAGCCGCACTTTGAAGCAGTATTTACGATCAGCAATTTTTTACCGTGATACTGATCAAGCGAAAAATTCTGGCCATCGATGTTTTTCAATTTAAAATCATAAACCGAAGCAGGGGCGGCTACAAAGACTAACCCGAATAATAAAAATAGAGCTTTCATATCTTAAAGTGTTGGTTTTCTAGTGTATGATTCAAAATTAGCCAATAAACCCCCGCTTGTTCAAATAGAAATCTTCTTTTTGTGTCATTTTTTGTTTTGTAACACGAGTTTTATCCTGATAACCCAACAAATGCAACGCCCCGTGGACGATGACCCTATGCAGTTCATCGCATTCGGTCACATTAAATTTAGCGGCGTTTTCGCGGATGCGGTCTATAGAAATAAAAACATCACCTACGATCGATTTTTCAAGTGCTGAATTATCAAATGTGATGATATCTGTATAGGTGTCGTGGTTAAGATATTGCTGATTGATCTGCAATAAATACCTGTCCGAGCAAAAAATATAGTTGAGTTCTTGTAGCAGGTATCCTTCGGCTTGTATGGTTTCAGTAATCCAGCGCCTTACCGCTGTTTTATGTTTTAATTTATAGGAGATGTCTTCTTCAAAAAAAGTAATGGCAGGCATTATATCTTAAAGTGAAGTTCAACTTCGTTGCCTTTGGTGTTAAAGATGGCCTGGTCGGCCAGGTGTTTTATAATGAATACGCCGCGGCCGGTTAGGTTTTCAATATTTTCGGGCGCGGTAGGGTCGGGCAGGTTATTATAGTCAAAACCTTCGCCTTCGTCGGTTACGGTCCAAACCATACGTTTGGGCTCGATCTCGGCATTGACAATTACCTTTTTTGCCGGGTCGAGTTTGTTCCCATGTACGATTGCATTTATGGTAGCCTCGCTAAGGGTGGTCATCATATTAGCGAAAGTATCTTCACTGACGTTGTGTTTATCGGCAATTTCTTCTATCAAATTTTCCAGCAGTGTTATGCTTTCCTGTTTCGAAGGAAGCTGCAGGGTATACATTTCACTTGTTTGAACATTTGATTGGTCCATGTCATTTAAGGTTGAGTAGATCAAAGTAAGATTTTATTTTTAATTTATAATAAAAATTCAAAGCAGGTGGAATTGTTTTAACCTGCTCGGTTTGTTTTTCTTTTGTTTGCTGGTAGTCCTGCAAGGCTTTTATGTAGCCCGGCGGGATATCTTTGCCTGCATGGCTTTCGCGCTGCTGGTCCTGTTCGCGCTGCTGTTCGGCCTTCTCGGCCTCCAAAAGGCGGCTCTGAATTTGCTGCTGGCGTTGTAACGATTCCTCAGATATGCGCCTGTTTACGAGATCGCGCTCCGTTTGTTCCATTTGCTGCGAAATTTTGTCCAAATTCCCCAATCCATTGGTGCCGTCCTTATTCTCGTCGCGGTTAAGTTGCTGCAATGCTTCCCTGATCTCCTGTTGTTGCCGCGCTAATTTAGCAAATTGTTCGCTATTATTTTCACCATTTCCTTCGGCACTTTTTCCTTTATTTCCCTGCTGCTGCATTTGCTGGCGGGCCTTCTCCATGTTCTGGTTCAGTTGCTGTTGCTGGCGGGCCAGTTCCGATACGGAGATTTGTTTTCCTTTCCCCTTACCTGACTTACCACTCTTCATGGCATTGTGTAATTGATCGAGGGCATCGCTCAGCATCAGCGCCAGGTTATTCATCGAGGTCATGGCATATTGCTGGTTGCGCGATGCCTCGGGCGTAAGCCTGTCGCCCATGTTTTGCAGTGCCTGGTCGATATGGTCGTTAATGCCCGACACCTCCTGGTTAACTACTGATTGAATCTGCGGGATTCGGCGGCTAAGGGCGTAAAGCGTATCCTCGGCTGTTTTCAGGTTATCTTTTATGTTCTTTTGTTTTTGAGCCAGCGTAATATAATTCGGATCGGTTGTGTTGGTCCCCTTTACCGATTGCATCACTGCCTCCTGGTCAAACGAGCTGTTGATCAGGTTTTTCAGCAACTGGCGTAATTGGGCCTCGTCTACGCTGTTTTGGGCTTCTTCGCCCTCCTGCTCTTTTTGCTGCATCTTATCTGCCAGCTGGCTCATCTGGTCGGCCGCCTGCTTTTGTGATTGCGATGCCTTTTGAGAGTCATTTTTACCCAGCTCCTCGGCACTTTTTTCCATTTGCTGCTCAATACGCTGCTCTTCCTGCTTTGGGTTTTGAAACTCCTGCTTATGTTCGGCTAGCTGATTGGTTTTATCCAGGTCGTCAAGATTTTTTTTGATATCCTGGAAGTTTTTGTTAAGGTTTTTTTGCTCCGCCTGCAGACTTTGCGGGTCGGAGTTTGGCTGCTTTGCCTGATCAGAAAGCTGCTGCTGCTCGTTCGACAGATTCTTCAGCTGTTCGGCGCTTTGGTTTAGTTTCTGCTCAAAATCCAGTTTTTTATAAAGTTCCAGCATGCGGTCAAGCTCTTTGCGCAAATCCTTACTATCCATCTGCATTTTGCTCAACTGGTCGCGTGCAGGCTCTTTTTGGTCCTGCTGCAACAGCTCCTGCAAGCGTTGCAGCATTTCCTGTGTTTTTGGGTCAAGCAGCTTGCTCATCAACTGCTCCATCTGCTGCTGCTTTTGGGACAATTGCTCATTTTGCTGCTGGTTTTGCTGGCGGTTGAAGAGGTTTTTCTGGTTTTCGTTCTGAACTTCCTTTATCAAATCGTCCAGGTCTTTTTTCTTTTGCAGCAGGTCCTGTATTTGTTTTTTTTCATCAAACGACATGTTGTTTTTATCCAGCAGCATTTCGTTCAGCTTTTGCGATTCTTTCTCAATCTGCCCCGCCAGCTTCATAGCCGATTCCATTTTTTGCTTAACAACCTCGGTGCCTTCGTTCAATTGGTTATTCAGCTCATTTGCATCAGGAATATTAAGCGTATGCTCCGGCGAGCGTACTTTTTTCGGCCCGTTAACACCATCGTTGTCGGCAACTTCAAAATAATAGGTCACCTGGTCGCCGGGTTTTATTCCCATATCCTTTAAATTCCAATAATAAAAGAAATTGGATTGCGTTTGACCCAGATCGGCCTTTACCGGTTTAGTAAAGATTTTTTGATGCGCTTTATCATTCGGGTCGCCTACGCGATAGTTGAAGGTCAGCGATGAAAAACCATGATCGTCCTGGATGTTGCCGCTAAAATACATCGCGCTTATACTTACCGAATCCTGTTTTTCCTGTACGGTGATGGTTGGCGGTTCGTCGGCAATTACATTCAACCGGTAGCTGGCGGAGTCGCTGTGGTTCACTTGGCTGTTTACCGGGGTTATTTTGCAAACGCTATTTTTCAGAAGTCTTTCCTGGTGTTCAAACAGATCGGGGCCTGAGGCTTTCACGTCGCTTCCGTTACCGTTCATCTCAAACCGCAGGCCGGTAGCGTTTTGGGTATGGAAATTCCATTTTACCCGGGTACCGGCGGGGATGGTGAGGTCGCCGGCATTGGCCAGCGACTCGTTTTTTTTGTGCAGGTAAGCCGGGTAGCTCAGGTCGACATCAAAATGCAGAAGTGAGGGCCGCAGGTTTACTTTTATTTCGTATGGCTGAGAATTAAAGCCATTTGCGCTTAGCCGGAAAGAAGTATTCTGTTGCAGGTTGGTAAATAAGTAGTGGAACCGGGTGATATTATCCTTATCCAGCTTAAAAGTATTGTTACCAGTTTCAACATAAACTTCGTTAGGCAGTTTGTTGCCCTGCAGCTGGAGTTCCAGCTTTAAATCATCTCCCTGCACAACCGATAACGAGCTGTTTTGCAAAACAAAACTAAAGGGCGCAACCGGGGCAAAATATTCGTTGTGCCGGATGAGTTTTTTGGTGCTTTCGGTCAGGATAGATGGGGCGGCAAAAGCCAGAATGCAGATAATTCCCGCAGGCGCGATGACCCATTTGAGGTACTTATTGTTTTCCCGAATGTTTATGGCTGACGGAAAGCTAACCGGCTTTAGTTTCTCAATTTTCTGGTTGATGCTGGCCTCAATAAGCGCGCGATGCTGAGGGTCCTGGTCGGCCTGTTTTTTTAGCTGGAGCGTATTGAGGAGTTTGTCTTTAACATCGGTGAAATGTGTCCCGATGATTTCAGCGGCCTGGTCGTGTGTCAGGGATTTGCCGATCTTAAACCAGGCCAGCAGCGGTGGTAGTATTAGCCAGCAAATAAAGCCAAGATTGAGAAATATGAAAAAGTAAAACAGAATGGTACGGAAAGTACTGCTGAAATCGCCAAAATATTCGCCAAGCGTAATTACCACATAGGCTGAAAAAAGCCCGGCGCCCAAAAAGATAAGCCCCCGCAAAAACCTGTTAAAATAGTATTTGCGGATAAAGACATTGATCTTTTCGATCAGCAACTCATAGTTTCCGGCAGACGACATAATTAAGCACTAAACTAAACATCTTAACGCAAATGACAATGGAATAATATGATGGATGTTTTTTTTGGTCGATTAAGTTGTAAGGAAAAAAAACCGTCGACATTAAAATAATTTGCCCTGGCCGACGACCATTTTAATATTACTCATTTGTGCGTCGGTTAACGGCATGTCCGGCGCAAGTTCGTTGTTTCCCTTCTTGCCGGCCGGCCGTATATATTCTTTTACGCCAAACCGGACAAATATTTGTGTATGCGGCAAGTTCGTATAGTACATTTCACCGAAACCGTTCGGATGTCCGTTAACAGGGGTTTGGCCTATCAATACAGCGATGTGATTGTCCCTGATCAGTGTGGCAAACGTTATTGCGCTCGAAAACGTAGCCGGCCCGATGATAATAAGCGTTTTTCCTTTGAATGGATAAGGCACCGGCTCCGGACTTACCCGGGAAGATGCGAAATGGAGTACTTTCCCGGCAGGTTGAGCTGTATAAACAGAATCGTTAAATCCCCAGGATTTTAACAGTTTTAAGTATTCGTCGCTTCGTTTCCAGTCAGTTTGATAATCGGTGTAGGGTTTGTCGGATATATAACTGATCAGATAATCGCCTACAGCAGAATTGCCGCCTTCGTTATGGCTTATATCAATCACCAGTTTTTTCACGCCATCTTGTTTGATCTGCAAAAATATACGGTCAATTTTGCGTTTGATGGAATCCATGCTATATTGTCCTTTGGCTTTAACATCAAAAGAACAGGCATTTATATAACCGGCGTTGCTGAATCGAGTATACGATAATCGATCTTCGCACTTTGTGATATTAGCCTGCCCGGCTAAATAATCGTCCCACATTTGTAAGGTGGTACCCTGAATGTCTATTGATTTTCCATCTTCCGTTTTTAGGGTGAACCGCTCTGCCAGCGCCGGACTTGCCCAGGGATATAAATAGCCAAATTGCCGTAATGCGGTAGCAGCGCGCTGGCGGGGAAACCCGGTTGTGGCTAAGGCGCAGTTTTGTAAAAGTTCATCCACGGGAATACCGTTTATACTATTAACAGATTGTCCTATGATGTTATTCCAGCGGCTATCTACGCAGGCTTCTACAAAATAATTACCGTTATTTTTTTTCAAGGTGAAAGGCAAATACACCATCCCGGTGCGGTAAGCAGCAGATAGTAAGGCAGGCTTCAGGTTGATCTGCGCATGCTCATCGGAGAGATAGGCAACCAGGGGTTTTATTTTTTTAAGGAAATCGCTGGCATTAAGGGAGTCGTTTAACGATGCGTCGATCTGGCCAAAAAGCGCATCATATTGCCGGGGAGTCAACTCACTGTTTGGGTTTACATGAACATTATTAATTAAATGCTTTAAAAAATTAAGGTCTTGCCGAAGTTCGGCGGGGGAATATTTAATTTCTGTAGGTTGAGACTGTGTTGCCAGACTTGCTGCGCTGGCCAATAGCACTGCCAAAAAAATTGCCGGGATTTTCATACCGCTAAAAGACGCAAAAATAAATTTGATGTGACAACTGTCGGCTAACATTTTAATAAGTTGATTTCTTACAATAGTATGATGATATGCCTTGTTAATCCATTTATATTTGTAAGGCAAACTTATTAGTTTAGCTTATTACTTATATGAATCAGGAAAAGGATATTCAATTTGCTTCGGAGTTGCGGGCGGCAATAAATAAACTGGTTAAGAAACTGAGAAAGGAATCACCTACCGGCCAAAAATTCTCCTTAACAGAACGGTCGACCATGAGTTCGCTTTACCAGCATGGGGCCCTGCTGCCCAGCGAGCTGGCAGCCATCGAAATGATCACCAATCAAAGCATGTCGCAGGTATTAAACCATTTGTCCGAGATGGGATATATCACCCGTGTTCCGTCCGAAACGGACAAGCGAAAAGTAAATATTTCCCTGTCTGAAGAAGGCAGAAGCATTTTTCTGCAGTTTAAGCACGAACGTGATGAGTGGCTGCAAATGGCGATAGCAAAAGCCTGTACGCCGGAGGAGCAGGAACTGCTGAAAAAGGTGATCGGGCCATTGACCAAGCTGGTTGAGTTTAAGTAAGAAAGGTATCGGAGTAAAAAAACAGAAGGAAATGACTACAGAAAGTATAAAAGGCATCAGGACGTTCAGGGCATTTAGCAGCCGCAATTATCGCTTGTATTTTGCGGGCCAGGGCGTTTCGCTTATTGGTACCTGGATGCAAAAAACGGCGGTGAGCTGGGTGATATACTCCGCAACGCATTCAAAATTCATGCTCGGGGTATCCGTATTTTGTAGTTTGATACCATCGTTTGTTCTATCATCAGTTGGAGGTGCGGTTGCCGACAGGTATAATAAGTTCAGGGTATTGCTTACCACGCAGGTGGCTTCGCTGATACAGGCTGTACTGGTAGCTACGCTGATCCTGTTTAATCATTACGCTGTTTGGGAAATACTCGTACTGAGTGCTGTGCTGGGTATTATCAATGCCTTCGATGTTCCGGCGCGTCAATCCCTTGTATATGATATGGTGGATGATAAAGAATCACTACCCAATGCCCTGGCGCTGAATTCGTCTATGGTAAATTTCGCCCGTATTGCAGGGCCTGCCCTGGCCGGCCTGATCATAGCCGGCGTTGGCGACGGTGTTTGTTTTTTGCTTAACGCGCTGAGCTTTGTGGCAGTGATCATCTCGCTTATGATGATGAAATTGCCGCAGTATATACCAAAGCCGCATAAGAAAGATGTTTGGGGCGAGATTGTAGAGGGCTGGGTTTATATAAAACGTACACCATCCATCAGTTCGCTTGTTATTATCCTGGCCCTTATGAGCCTGTTGGTTTTGCCCTTCAATTCCGTCCTCATTCCCTATTATGCCCGCGATTATTTTAAAGGCACAGCAAGCACGTTCGGCATCATTGACGGCTCCATTGGGATTGGCGCTTTTGCAGGGGCTATTTTCCTGGCCTCCCTAAAAGCCGGAACAGATCTGAGGCGCATATTGTTCATCAACACTATCGTATTCGGCGCAGGGCTTATTCTTTTTTCGCACGAGCACATTTACCTGCTTGCCCTGTTTTTCGCTGTAATAGCAGGATTTGGCATGATGTCGCAGATAACCGTGACCAATACATTGCTGCAAACTACTGCTCATCCCAGGATGCGCGGCCGGGTTATCAGCGCCTATGCCATGGTGTTTTTTGGAATGCAGCCCCTCGGCGGATTGCTGATCGGCTGGGTGGCCGAACGTGTAGCGCCCACTAACGTGGTATTGGGCCAGGGCGTTGCGGCCGTTGCGCTTGCCGGCATGCACTGGCGCTACCTGCACAAGGAAAAATTGAAAAAGCGGCATGAGCAGATACTGAAAGCGCAACATGGGTTGGAGCCAGTTTAAAAGGAGCATTAATACGGGTTTTTATGACCCTCTTTCGTACAGAAACTTCTTGCAGGCGGTCTCCGGGTGAAATGCAAGTCCGATAGGGCGCCATCGCCTGCGCAAAAAGGCGACCACAAGGAGCAGGGTTCTATAAAAAACTAATATTTTTTTATAAAAAAGTGAAACCTAAACCCAACTATTTCGTATAAAGAAAAGTTGTGTAAACAAAATGCGAGAGATCAGGGCAGTCGCATGCTGCAAGGGACTCGCTTTGCGGCACAATTTCTCCCTGATTAAACGCGTTTTACCTAAAACAACACGTTTTTGCCGCCTGTAGCTTCTGCCTGGGGCAATCACTAAGGCAACACTATATTTCGGGCACCAGAAGTATTTTACCTATGAGAGTCAGTAAAGCAGATACCATGTCGAAGCAAATTTTGATCATCGAGGATGACGAAGATATCTTAAAAGTCCTTGAGACAGTACTGGAGTACAATGAATTTAGTGTTTCAGCAATAGGCGAAACAGACGACATATTAGCGGCTGTTGAACAGTACCAGCCCGATCTCATTCTTACAGATTTTCTGCTGTCCGGCCAAAACGGCGGCGAAATTTGCCAAAAGGTAAAAAGCAATAAAGATACTTGTCATATCCCGGTGATCGTGATCTCCGCCTATCCCGAACTCGCCGTTTCGTTTGGAAAATTTGGCTTTGACGCCTTTATCAATAAACCCTTCAATATCGGCGACCTGGTGGAAACCATTGATCATTTGCTGGAAAAGTAGTTCTAAGTCTTAAGGCGAAAGTCAAAATAGGCGCCTTAACGTAATCAACCGCTCACTCAATCAACATTATCAACTACTACTTCAACCCCGTCAACAAGCCAAAATACGCAAGTTTCTTTTGATACATCGCGTCAAAGGGCAGCGGCCAGTCCTTGCGCCCAAAAGCGGCGGGTATCCAGCTTACGGCATCACAAAACTCCCAGGTAGTAATGCCATAGCGCTGCGCCGAGGGTACCGATGCCCGGTAGGATTCGGCAACAAACCGGTATAGTGCACCCTGCTGCTGCTGAAGCGCCATGGTAAAGACGATATTTGGGTTGTTGCCCGGGTTTACCGAAATGTCCAACTCCGATACATGGACTAATAACCCCGTAGCCGCCAGCCTTTTTAATGCCGAGGTGACACCGGCAGTATCAACATTGATATCGATGTGCATTTGCATGCCTACGCCGCTTATCGGTATGCCCCGCTTTTTCAGGGCGGTAACCAGTGCTATCATCGAGTCGAGCTTTGGGCCACCCCATTCCTGCCCGTAGTCGTTATAAAATAAAAGGGCATTTGGGTCGGCCTCATGCGCGTACTGAAAGGCGCGGGCGATATAATCCCGGCCCAGGTGCTGCCGCCAAATACTGCCTGTGCCGTCCCCAGGCGTTGCGTCCTGGTTACGCAAAGCGCCATTATCATCCCGCAGCGCTTCATTTACAACGTCCCACGAGGCAACCTGGCCTTTATAATGGGTTGCTTCCCCTTCAATATGTGTCATAAAAAGGTTTTCCCAGGCCACCGAATCGCCCTGAAAATTGAGCACCCAGGCGGGCAGGGCAGCGGGATTATGCCATATCAAATTATGTGCATGCATCCGGATATGGTGCTGGTTGGCGAAGGATACGATATAGTCGCCCGGCGTGTAGTTAAATACGCCCTGCTGCGGCTCGATGATGTTAAATTTTAATTCATAGTCCGATGTGATGCTGTTGTATTCAGTAAGCAGCACATTCTGGTAATAATAATTGTTTTGGAGCAGATTGGAAACCACCGCCGAACCCATAGGGAATGGGGCTGTCGATTTCAGGGTCTCCACCGGTGTTGCAGGGTGCGGGGTAGCATGTTTTTTGCAGCCTGCGCCGGGCAGAACAAAAGAGAGCAACACAATCGCACCATAGCCCAACGCGCCTCCCCTGTTCAATAATTTCATATCAGCTTAACACCAAACTTGTATATTTATCGCAGCCATTATAACACAACCCTCAAATTAAATGAATTTAAGCGACCTTTTGTCCGAGTGGATAAAAAAAATTGAAGAGGAAAACCCGCCGCCGGCAAATATTGCCGCTATCAACTTCGGGATGTTAGTTACTGACAAAGGCTATATGGTTTACCTAACCGGCGCCGAAGTTTACGACCCGGACGATGATGACTGGGCTGGTGAAATAGATTACCAGCCAGCCCGTAAGATAAAATACCTTTTATTGCCCCGCGGGTTTTCAAGCGGACTAAAATGGAAAGGTGTGCTGGAGTTGGTAGTTAATTCGTTGAAAGAAATTGTTGAACAAGATCCTGGCCGCATCTTGTTTTCGGGGCGGGCGGTAACTGCCGGATTCGAGGATGGCGAGTTGTCGCTTGTAAAGCCCGGTTAACTAGCCACTACATTCGGGTAAAAGATCGATTCCGTAAAGGACTTGCCTGTTTAACCAAAAGAAACGACACTCTCGTTCGCGGACAACTCAAACAAAAAAAATTTTCCTTCAAAAACAATTTATTCGCCAATTTGTAAACTTACAGGAGGCATTACGCAGATAGTTTTTAAATCGAGTTAAGTATTGCCGCAAAAAATCGAATGGGTTGGCGCTTGGCGCCACCAGCCCGGCGTCGACCGCAATGGTAGCCCCTTAAAAATAGGTTATGAAAGAAGAAACATCAGAAAGAAACACGTTAGCCGCATTTTGCCCATGCGGGGAAACCTCGCGGTTGAATATGCACAGGGTGCATCGCGGATTCTTTGTAAAACTTTTCCTGGGATGGATGCCCCTGCAAAAATACACTTGTTACTGCTGCAAGCGATCAATGTACGTGCGGGTAAAAAAAGAGCAGGCTATAATGCATCAATGAGCGCCGGGGCTGTTGGGGCGAAAAATAACTGCGCCCTTGCTCTTAAACAACTTCGGATATTATCAATTCTTTCTTATCGCTGCCAACAATCAAAATTCATCTTAAAAATAAAGTAAGATTTATATATTTGTTGCCCTACTCGGGATGTAGCGTAGCCAGGTATCGCGCCAGCATGGGGTGCTGGAGGTCGGAAGTTCGAATCTTCTCATCCCGACGATGAAAATAAGGCCCTGTTCGTTGCAAACGAACAGGGTTTTTTGTTTTTGGAGCTTTTGCAAACCATAGTTTGCAAAAGCGCAGAAAACAAAGAAACCAAGCGAAGCGCAGGGCCTTATTTTCATCGTCACCCCCCGTCTAAGATCAACTAAGTTAATCTTCTCATCCCGACGAAGAAAATAAGGCCCTGTTCGTTGCAAGCGAACAGGGTTTTTGTTTCTGGAGCGCTGCAAAAATTTGCTTTTTAACAGGTGTTCATTTTTGAACACCCCATCATTTTTTTACTTTAAGTAAATAGGGTCAAACTATTGAAAATAAAGAAACTATAAAATTCTGGTAAAGCATCACTTTAACCAAAAATGCCTGAAAGCGTTCATTTTTGAACACTTTTGAACACCAAAAATGAACGCTTTTTCCACGATCTAACCCTGGTTTGAGTTGACACACCGGGCAAATAATCCTGACGTGAAAAATACAATTTCTTATATTCGTGTTGTTTTGAATGCCCCTCGAAACGTTTACGAAACACCCTCAAACGCCTTCGAAACGTTTACAAACAGGGTGCAAACGACATCAAAAAAAATAGTTCTACAGCCAAAAAGTGTTCATTTTTGTTCATCGGATGAACGGTGACGCGCGTTGATTATAACATCCTTCCAAGCCCCTTTCTCTTAGCGGCTTCTGGCTTTTGTCAGAACCTTGGGGTAAAACTTTTACCAAAGCAGGGTGTAAGATTTTTTCAGTAAACTTGTACTTATGAATGTAACAGAACTCAAAAACCTCCAGGCGCCGCTGAAGGATAAATACCGGGAGCAGCCGGACGCAGCGATCATCACTTTAAAAGCTGAAGGAAAGATCGGCGAAGGCATTTCCTGCAAAGTGGAAACCGGAAAAGCAATGGTTGAAGCGGGACTTCATCCGGCCACCGGCGGCACAGGCATGCTGGCATGCTCGGGCGACATGTTGCTGGAAGCCCTTGTGGCGTGCGCGGGCGTTACTCTGCAAGCGGTGGCCACAGCAATTGAAATAAATATTAAAAGCGGCACTGTGAGGGCGGAGGGTGACCTGGATTTCAAGGGCACTTTAGGGGTAAGCAAGGAAGTTCCCGTTGGTTTTAAAACCATCCGCCTGGAATTTGACCTGGATACCGACGCCGGCGAAGACCAAATATCCGCCCTTAAAAAACTTACCGAAAGATATTGCGTGGTATATCAAACACTCGCCAAAGGGGTAGAGGTTAAAACAGAATATCATTCTTCGCATTCTGCATAAAAAAGCCCGCTTTAAGCGGGCTTGAACAAATTTTTTCGTTGCTTTTCATTACTGCTTAGCCGTTGCCGGGCTGATGGTCGTTGAAATTTCCGTAATAACATTGGCAGGGAAGCCGCCTTCTTTAGCATGCTCGCGGATGAGTTCCTCATTCTCGGCCTTGTACACACAGAAGATCTTGTCGCCGGTTACATAGCTCTGCAGCCATTGAATTTGCGGGCCCATGTGCTGCAGTACGGCGCATGATTTTTGAGAAATTGCTTTTAACTGTTCAGGCGTCAATTTGCCTGCGTTAGGGATGTCCCTTTCGATGAGGTAAGTTTTCATTGTTGCTGAATTTGATTTGGATGTGTCTTTTACTGTTGTTGTTTGTGCCTTGGCGATCATGGCGCTGAACAGTACGATTGCAAGAAGCAGGGTGGTTGTTTTTAAAGTTTTCATAACGTTGAGATTTAATTGTTTAAGAATAATCGAAGATAGTATTGGCCTAAAGCGACGGCTATAACAATTCATTCAATAAATGGAAAACTGTATGAAACAAATCGTTCAATAAATGGCAAAGCGTATGAAACAAATCCGTCAGGAAATGGTAAAATTTAACCCGGGGGGGAGTCAGGGCAGCGCATTAAGTAATTTTGAACAAAAGCTTTACCTTTAAGCGCAATATTTTACCGCACGAAGGTCTTCGCAAAGGGGCGCAAGGCAGGTCGCTTTAAAATGTCTTTTTTTTATTGTGGAGAAAGGTATGAAGGGAAGCGCCACCTTTTTTACGCTTTGTGATCCTGGCGGTTTTCTCCTGGTGCGCTTTGAGTTTAAAAAAAGCACTTTGAATAACCTTGTTTTTCCTCCGAGCCCCAATAAGCCTAAGCCACGGTAACGAAGATATTCAATGCAGCAATTCCAGGTAAGTCATCGGCAGCAGCCCATATTTCTTTTTAAAACACTTGGTGAAATAGGAAGCGCTGGTAAAGCCCGAATCGAACGTGATCTGGGCAATATTGTAATAACGTTTTCGCATTAGCTCCTTTGCTTTATGCAGCCTGAAATCTTTTAAAAGCGAATTGGGCGGCAGGCTGGTAAGCGCAACTGTTTTCCGGTACAATTGTGAGCCGCTCATGGCTGTTGCATTGCAATAGTCTGAAAGGTCAAAATCCGCATCCCGCCAGTTTTCCTCCAGTTTTCCGAACAGCAATTTCAACAAGTGCTCATCCTGCGGTAAAAGGTTCAGGAAATATTTCCTGTCCTTCTGAAAAAGGTCATCCGCAATCAATTCTTTTACGGCGGACGCTAAGGCGATTTTCCCGTCCTGCGCAATACGGCACATGTTTGCAGCGAATTGAATGGTTTCTCCAAAAAGGTGTTCACTGCGCTCAACCGGTTCACCCGCATTCACCGCTATCTTCAAATCAATTTGTGCCGACATGGAATCCGGCATTTCCTTCCTGATGGCCAATGCACATTCCACTGCTTTGGACGCCGAGGAAAAGGAAACTACAAAACCGCTTCCTTCATGTTCAACTTCTCTTCCGCCGTATTGCAAAATGTTTTTCCGGATGATGCCGGTATGTGTGCTTAATAATTCGTCAGCCTGCTCATCCCCCAGTTGATGTTTCAGCAAAACAGGATCGGTTGTTTTGGTAACCAATAATATCCTGAAAGAAGGGTCTGCAAAAACTTTTAAGCCATCATTTGAGATTGGCGCATCGGATGGGTCATATATACGGCCCAGGAAAGCTTCAACCAGGCTGCTATTCACTTCAATGATCTTATTTGGGATAAGACCATGCGCTTTACTATGCATTTCCGCCACTGCACCTTTATCCGGGGCGTCTATCAAACAGAAAATACTTTCGCGGGCCTCATCTATCCAATAGGTCATGCAATTGCAGCCGTGTTCCTGCTGGTGAAGCAGGTCCAAACGGTGCGCCTCAGCAACATCTTTTGCTTTTACGCCCGGAACAATATGAACATCCATGAATATCGGCATAACCAAATGTATTAAGACGATGCTAAATTTAATACTTTTTTACGTTGATTTTAAAACAGCAAGAATTTAATGTACTGATATTCTGCAAAATCCGGGAGTAGCCGGCAGAACAGCCAATAACCGAAAAGGGAATAGCCGCATAAACTAAAGCTATAAAAGCGTTTGTTGCGCGGGAAAAATAAGGGGCATTAAATACCGTGGATGTTTCCGTTTCAGCAAGGTCTTCCCAATGCTAGTAAGGGAATAAAATCCGTTGCGCCGCAGGTGCAAAATGTCGGTAGAAAAAATTAGAAGTAATTGATGCGTGCCGGCAGGTACGCACCAATTCGGAGCGATTGCTAATAAAACGGACACTCTTTCGCACCTTGGTGCGCGAAAATACGATTGGTTTTTACGCTCCGCCAACGTTCGGTCCCTGCGCGCTCAAGGCAACAGCATTGCGCAGGTTTGGAAAAGGCGTTATGCCAAACCTGAAACCAATTGCGGTTTCAGCCGTAATTTTGCCAAAACAAATATTCTGTAAAGTATAATGCCCAGCGCCGGGATGCCCAGCCAGTGCGCGTGGAATGAGCTTTTTATATCGCCATGAAATAAAAATGATATGGAATGCCCTAGTCCGCAGCCCGGGCACCATTTAAACCCCAGCAGCTTCAGGGGACACAAACTGAAGTGCGCCTGGCTGGTTGGGTTGGTAAAAGCCAGGCAGGTAAGCCCCGCAATCCAAAAAGCCAGTTCGAAGTAGCTGTCAAATAATCTTTTAATCAACTTTGTTGGGTTTGGTGGTTAACAGCACCGCTACCCCCAGCGAAAATAACACGCCTACCAGTAAGGCGCCGAATATCCTGCCCGAAAAATCGCCGATATTTCGTTCCGTAGTAAATTCATCAATATAAATAATCGCGGCAGCGGTGGTAATAATACCGCCGATGATCAGGATTTTAAAGCATTGCATTAGGGCCTCCAAAAAGCCCATATGCCCATTGCATTCGTTATTCCTGTAGCTTTTAACACCAAAATAGAGCACGATCAGGGGTATGAATATTGACACAAACTCCATGGGTGTTAAGGTGCCCTCTTCGGGGCGGTGCCCGGTTGCGTGCATAACAAACATCCACAAGCCGCTCAGTATACCAATGATGAGGCCGGAAATAATTGCATTTTTCATAGTTAATAATTGATCGGGTTATACGGTTTAATATAGTTACGGCTTTGATTGCGCCTTAGTTGCCCTGCCCTTCAATCCCATTTTATATATTCAATCTAATTTACGGCTATATAAGTGCAAATCGCAAATAAATTTATACTTAAAAGGCGTCAGGGCGCCATATTGTTTCAACTAAGTTCACTTTAACCGTCAGCTGATGCCGGTAGCCGTTTTTTGCCTATATTTGCGGCGGTTTGAGCATTCGTGATATTTTAGAGCGATATAAAACTGATGACCGGGTAAAGGCCGTAGCGCAAGCGCTTAACACCGGCAAAAACCCCAGGGTTCAGTTACGTGGATTAGTCGGATCGGGCGATTCGGCCGTGGCGGTAGCTTTGTATTTTTTACAGCATAAGCACATGATCTTTGTGCTGCCCGACCGCGAAGAAGCCGGCTATTTCCAGGCCGACCTGGAAAATCTTACCGGCAAGGAAGTGCTGCTCTTTCCTTCCAGCTATCGAAAAGCATTTGAATTTACCCAGCCCGACAGCAGCAATGTGCTGGCCCGCGCCGAAGTGTTGAATGAACTGAACCACGCAGGCGAGTTTGGCGAACTGATCGTTACCTACCCCGAGGCGCTGGCCGAAAAAGTGATCGACCGGGCGATGCTGGAGAAAAACACGCTCGAAATAGGCGTCAATAATAAACTCAGCATCGATTTTATCAATGAGTTTTTGATCGACTATGATTTTGAGCGCGTTGATTTTGTGTACGAGCCGGGACAGTTTTCTGTCCGTGGCGGCATTGTTGATATTTTCTCATTTTCGCACAACCTGCCTTATCGGGTGGAATTTTTTGGCGATGTTATCGAGTCGATACGCACCTTCGAAGTGGAGAGCCAGCTGTCTGTAGAGCAGGTAAAAAGTATCACTATCGTCCCTAATGTTCAATCTAAATTTCTTACCGAAAACAATATTTCCCTGCTGGAATATGTAGAACCAGGCACCCAGGTATGGATAAAAGATGTGCAGTTTACATTGGATATTATCCAAACCGGTTATAAAAAGGCCGTCCAACTGTGGAAGGCGCTATCTGTTGAGGAGAAGAACAAAAACCCCGACTGGATAGACCCGAAATTCAGTTTTACGGATGAAAAACTGATTGCCGACCAACTGCATGATTTCCCCCTGGTAGAATTCGGCAAGCAGGTTTTTTACCAAACGAACCAGGTAATTAACTTTGATATGCGGCCGCAGCCCTCGTTCAACAAGGATTTTACACTGCTCATCCACAACTTTAAAAACAACGATGCCGAAAAGATTGAGAATTTTATCCTGACCGATTCGGCAAGGCAGGTGGAGCGGCTTTACGCGATACTGGAAGACCTGGATAAAACGGTGAAATTTACGCCGATCAGCATTTCCATACGCGAAGGTTTTGTTGACCGCGAACAAAAGCTGGCTTGCTACACCGACCACCAGATATTTGATCGCTATTATAAATACAAGCTAAAAAAAGGTTACCAGCGCTCGCAGGCCATTACGCTTAAGGAATTGCGCGAACTAAAGCCCGGCGACTATATTACTCACATCGATCACGGCATCGGCAAATATGCCGGCCTGGAAAAAGTAGACGTGAACGGCAAAATTCAGGAGATGATCCGGCTGACTTATGCGGATAACGACCTGTTGTATGTAAACATCAACTCGTTGAACCGTATCTCGAAATACAGCGGCAAGGAGGGCACCGTACCCCGGATGAATAAGCTGGGCACGGATACCTGGGAACGGCTAAAAAAAACCACAAAAAAAAAAGTTAAAGACATAGCGCGCGACCTGATCAAACTGTATGCGATCAGGAAATCGCAAACGGGAAACTCTTTTTCGCCCGATACCTATCTGCAAACCGAACTGGAGGCGTCATTTATTTACGAAGACACCCCCGACCAGGAAAAAGCCACGGCCGATTTTAAAAAGGACATGGAATCGCCGCACCCGATGGACCGGCTGATCTGCGGCGACGTGGGTTTTGGAAAGACAGAAGTAGCCGTTCGCGCCGCGTTTAAAGCCGTAGCCGACAGCAAACAGGTGGCCATTTTAGTGCCAACCACCATTTTAGCAGCCCAACATTATAAAACCTTTAGCGACCGGCTAAAAGGATTTCCGTGTAATATCGATTATGTTAATCGCTTTAAATCGACCAAACAGATTAAAGACACGCTGGAGAACCTGAAAAATGGCAAGGTGGATATCATTATCGGTACGCACCGCCTGGTGAGCAAGGATGTAAAGTTTAAGGATCTGGGGCTGATGATCATCGATGAGGAGCAAAAGTTCGGTGTCACGACAAAAGAAAAGCTGAAATCCATGCGCGCCAATGTAGATACGCTGACGCTGACGGCTACCCCAATCCCGCGCACCCTGCATTTTTCATTGATGGGGGCGCGCGATCTTTCCATTATTTCTACCCCGCCGCCCAACCGCCAGCCGGTGGTTACCGAGCTGCACGTTTTTAATGATACGCTGATAAAAGAGGCCATTGAGCACGAGATTGACCGTAATGGCCAGATATTTTTTATTCATAACCGGGTGCAGGATCTGCCCCAGTTGGGCGGCATGATCCACAAACTGGTGCCCAAAGCCCGTGTCGGTATTGCCCATGGTCAATTGGAAGGCGATGCACTGGAAGATGTGATGTTGAAATTTGTGAACGGCGAATATGATGTGCTGGTGGCTACAACAATTATTGAAGCGGGGCTGGATATCCCCAACGCCAATACCATCATCATCAACTATGCCCACATGTTTGGCCTGAGCGACCTGCACCAGATGCGTGGTCGCGTGGGCCGGAGCAATAAGAAGGCCTATTGTTACCTTTTAAGTCCGCCATTATCTACTCTCACCAGCGAAGCGCGGAAACGCCTGAGCGCCATAGAAGAGTTTAGCGACCTGGGCAGCGGTTTTAACGTTGCCATGCGCGACCTGGACATCCGGGGCAGCGGCAACCTGCTCGGCGCCGAGCAAAGCGGCTTTATTGCCGAGATCGGCTTTGAGATGTACCATAAGATACTGGATGAAGCGATACAGGAATTGAAAGACGATGAATTTTCCGGCCTGTTCACCGATGAAAAACCGCGCCAATTTATCTCCTTCACCCAGATCGATACCGACCAGGAGATACTTATCCCGGATGAATATGTAACCAATATCGGTGAGCGCTACAACCTATACACCGAACTATCCAAACTGGAAAACGAAACCGAGCTGAAAGCCTTCCAGCAGCAACTGCATGACCGCTTTGGCCCCGTGCCGCCCCAGGTAGCAGACCTGCTGAACACCATGCGCCTGCAATGGTTGGGCAAATCCATCGGCTTTGAAAAAATATCCCTCAAAAAAAATGTGCTGCGCGGCTATTTTATTACCAACCAGCAATCGCCTTATTTTGAAACGGAGGCCTTCAGGCAAGTGTTGTCCTTTGTGCAGGCCAACCCGCGCAGGTGCAATTTAAAGGAGGTGAAAAACTCGCTGCGATTGAGTATTGAAGGGGTAAATAGCATTGACCAGGCGGTGCGGATTTTGGATGAGATTGGGGAGCCGGTTGGGGTATGAGGGTAATTATCACAAGCTGTTGAATTTTGCTACAAACCAATTGCGGCATTTGATAAATATTTCCCTTGACTTATACTCTGGAAGTTTCTCTAAAAAATAATCGGGCTGATAGGACTCAATGATTGTAAACGAGTTCCCTGTAAGAATTTCAAACTTATAGTTTACACCATCGTCTACTGAAAACACCTCGTCCTGCTTGTCGCTAATACTTCGGTGATTAATATTCAACGTATCTCTGTTTAGCGAAAAAAAACCAGCATCGCTTAAATAGTTTAAAATAAAGGTTGCCGAATCTCTATTGATTGCAATAAATTTTATCCGGGGTTTTGACCAGGAGTCGTTTTTTCCCCTCTTTGAATAAAAGGACCCTTTTAAACAAATTCCATTTTTAAAAGCAAGTAAACTATAGGTCTTCTTACCGCTCCACCAGTAGCTTTCACGGGTATAGCCAATTATCAAATCATATTGATTTGATAAATTTTTATAAAGAGGTGATGAAAGTTTTTCGATCTCGGACGTATTCGAGTTGAATTTTGGTATTTGAGCTCTTGCAGTGACAGCTAATATCCACAACAGCGTGATAATTACAGATTTTCTATAGTACATGGTTGCATAAATCTACAGTAAAAAAACGCCAACGGCGAAACTTTTCCCAATATCTCACTCTTCGAATCATCTGCGCAAATAAGCCCGGTACAGTTTGGGTAGGTAACACCGCCCAATATTTTTTTAGGCCTAAACGGATTAAATATCACCCAATTACCTAAATTAGCCTTGCCCCATCAACCTAATAGATATGAAAACCAAATTCACCCTGCTGTGCATAGCCGTTTTGTCCGCAAACGCTGCCTTTTGCCAAACCTATATTAAAAACGTCACCGTTGTCGATGTTGTAAAGGGGAAGCTTGTCCCGGATCAAACCGTAACCATAAACGGAGATATCATAACGGATATCATGGCTTCCAAAAAAGTAAACATCCCGGCCAATGCTACTGTAATTGACGGCTCCGGCAAGTTTTTAATGCCGGGGCTAACGGACGCCCACGTGCACTTTTTTCAAAGCGGGGGATTATATACCCGGCCGGATGGGCTTGATCTGCGCAAATACGTCCCTTACGACCAGGAGATTGCCTGGGGGCACGAACACATGGATGAGTTTTTACGCCGGTATATGTGTGCGGGCATCACCACAGTTGTTGACCCCGGCGCCACCTTTAATTATTTAAAAGAACGCGACAGCCTTAAAAATAAAAGCTATGCGCCTGCTATTTATATGGCCGGGCCGCTGATTACGACCTATGAGCCTGCGGTATTTAAAAATTTGAAAAACGATGAGCCATTTAACCTGGTAACTACGCCGGACGAGGCCCGTGCTTATGTTCAAAAGCAATTGCCCTATCATCCTGACTTTATCAAGATTTGGTATATCGTATTGGGTACGGATAAAGAAGGCGCCGCCCGAAAGTTTGAACCAATTGTAAAAGCAGCAATCGACGAAGCACACAAAAACAATTTAAGGGTAGCGGTGCATGCCACCGAAAGGATGACCGCACAGCTGGCCGTTGAAAGCGGCTGCGATTACCTGGTGCACGAGGTGGAGGACGAAGTGGTTACGGATGATTTTATTAAATTACTGATCAACCATAAAATAGTGCTGTGCCCTACCATGATCGTGGAGGATGGTTTTGTAAATACTTTTGGCCAAACCACCCGGCCGTCATATTACGAATTCACCCGCTCAAACCCGCAGCAACTGGGCTCGCTGTATGATTTGAAACATCTTGCCGATACCGGGTTAGTGAACTACTATAAAAAGAGAATTGCCGCAAGAGCGCCTTTTTTTGCGCACGACGATTCGGTCAGGATGATAAACCTGAAAAAAATGGCCGATGCCGGCGTTAACATCGCGGCCGGGACGGACGCCGGCAATCCGGGCGTAATGCATGCAACCTCTTTATTTGCGGAATTAATGGCCATGAAGCAAAGCGGGATGAGCAACTGGCAGATATTAAGGTCGGCCACGGTTGGCGGCGCTATGGCGGTAGCTAAGGAAACCGAATTTGGCAGCATAACGAAAGGCAAAAAAGCCGACATGATATTGCTAAATGCCAACCCTGCCGACAGCCTGGAAGCACTAAAAAAAATTAGCCTGGTGATTAATAGAGGAAATCTTATTTCGCCCGATACGCTGATAAAAGAAACACCGGTGGCGCTGGTGCAACGGCAGTTAAATGCTTATAACGCCCGGAATATCGAAGCCTTCGTGGAACCTTATGCCGAAGATGTTGAGTTTTACGATTATCCGGATAAGCTGCTTGGCAAAGGCAAGGACGCTTTGCGCAAGGTGTACACCGCTCTATTTAACAAATTCGGAGCGTTGCATAGCGAACTGAAAGGAAGGATGGTGCAGGGTAATGTGGTGATTGATAATGAAAAGGTTACCGGTATCGGCAAAGGGGTTATTAAAGGGATAGTGATTTATAACATCGAAAATAACAAAATCAAAAAGGTTTATATCGTGCAGTAAGGAGATTGTCGTAACTGCCCGGTTTTGTGTTACGCAATTTTATCACTTACATTTGATTATTCGACATTTTTAAGTCCATGTCCACGCTCATCGATCTCTCCCACACCATTTTCGACGGTTTAATAACCTACAAAGGTTTGCCGGCGCCCGTAATATGCGATTACCTGAGCCGCGAAAACTCCAAATCGTTTTATGAAGAAGGCACCGAATTCCAGATCGGTAAAATTGAAATGGTGACCAATACCGGCACTTACCTGGATTGCCCTTTTCACCGCTTTACGAATGGTAAGGATTTGTCACAAATTGCGCTGGAGCAGTGCGCGGAACTGGAGGCCATCACCATTAATGCTAAAGATGCAACGGCTATTGGCAGGGAATATTTTATTGGGAAAGAGGTGAAAGGCAAAGCCGTACTGGTTTATACAGGGTGGGCCAGGTACTGGAATACACCGGAATATTTTGACGGGCATCCCTACCTGACCGAAGAAGCCGCGATTTATTTAAAGGATGAAGGGGCAACGCTGGTCGGCATTGACAGCCATAACATCGATAATACGGCAACGCGCAGCCGGCCTGTTCATACCACTTTGCTGGGTGCCGATATATTAATCTGCGAGCACCTGTGTAACCTGGAGCAATTACCCGAAAGCGGATTTCAATTCAATGCCGTGCCACCAAAATTTGAAGGCGCGGGGACGTTCCCGGTAAGGGCTTATGCAAGTTTGAAATAATTGCACGCCAATCCCAACCGTTGTTTGTGTCATTACAAACAACTACCAACCCCCTACATCACGATCAGGCATTGGAGAGGTCTGTGGAGACACAGACTTCGGAGTCCTATTTAAATAACCCCCGCTTGTTAAATTTTACAAAAAACGGCAAAAGCGCGAGGTAACCCAGGAAAGACAATACGTCCATTATCTTGTGGCCGTGCGTGATGGGCTTTATGACATCAAAACCGACCAATACATAGTAAAAATTTGCCAGGATGAGCAGTACAATGCCAAGAATGGCGATAGCGGTTACACTTTTCATTTTGTAGTTTGAGTTAAAGGATTGTCAATACGATGGAAGCGCAGGCATTTGCATCAGCGCTTAGCTTTTTAACAGCAGCTGTCGGGGATTGTTTGTATTGACAGGAGATATCGCGCTGATTTTTAAACGCTTATTAATTAGTCCGAAAGTCAGTAAAGTCCGGAAGTCCGAAAGAAGCTGCAAACGGCGGTTCGACAAAAATAACGTTAGTTATAAAGAATGATCTAAGGATTGGAAAATTCTGTGGGGACACCAGCTTCGGGGAAGGGTGAGAAACAAATCCGAAAGCTAACATCCGAATTCCGAAATTATTTGACTCTTTTATAAATATCCTTCAAATTTCTGCCCATTTCTTTGTAATCGAGGCCATAGCCTACTACAAATTCATTTTCGATCTCAAAACCAACGTATTTCAGTTCGTCGATCTTTTTGAGCAAGGCCTTTGGCTTAAGCAGCAGCGAACAAAGTTTGATTGAGGCCGGTTGCTTGGCCCGAAGTTTCTCCAATAGATAGTGCGCTGTATTACCGGTATCCACGATGTCTTCAATTACAATAACATCGCGGCCTTTTATATCCATGGCAAAATCGATATCGTCGCGTATTTTAAGGGCGCTTTTGGTGCCGCCGTAATAGGAAGCCAGTTTGGTAAAAGTAATTTCGCAGGGGATGTCGATCTGTTTGATCAGGTCGGCGATGAACAAAAAACTGCCGTTTAAAACACCGATAAATACAGGCACAACGTGTTTATAATCGTTGCTGAGCTGCAGGCCGATGGCTTTAATGCGTTCTTCAATAGCCTCAGCGGATAACAGGGGTTCAAACTCCAGGTCGGCAATTTTAGTTTTCATGCCACTAATGTAATAAAAAACACAAATATTTTTTTAATATTAACGAGACATGCCAGGTTGACCGCATTTATGAAAATTGCCGGCTTCAGTTTAGCTCTTTCATCAGTTTATCAAATTCAGCCCGTAATGCAGCCAGCTCGGCTTCCAGTTTGGTCACCCTGGCTTCCAGTGCGCCAGAGTTTCTGCCGGTTGGTTCGTCAGTATAATCATCTTCGCTCAAGTCAGGCTCGCCGCCCAATAAATGGGCGTACCGCGCTTCTTTTTGTCCCGGTCGTTTGGGCAACTGCAACAGGAATGGCATTTCCGGGCTGCTCAACCTGTCAAGCACGTCCTGCACGTCTTCTATCGACTCAAACTCATGCAACCGTCCCGAATTGGTATTGAGCTCACCCGGCGTTTGGGGGCCGCGTAAAATAAGCAAACAAATAATAGCAACCTCCGCCGGCAACACCGGGAAAACAATGGCAAAGTTATGTTTATACTTTACCGCCCGGTCGGAGCCGCCCGTTGCGGTGGATACCAGCGCACGTTTTCTTAGTGTGTTGAGCACCTGGGCTACCGTATTGTCATCATACTGCACCACCGGTTTGCGCGATGTTTTTTGGTTGCAGGCCGCCACCAGGCTGTTGATGGTCATGGGGTAATAATCGGGCGTTGTTTTGCTCTTTTCCATCAGAGCGCCAAGCACCCGCAGTTCCTCGGCAGTAAGTACAGGCAATGTTATAGGTGAATCCATAAGGCGAATATAGATTATTTCGGATTTACGATTTCGGATTTTTTGATATGTGTTCACCCTATTATCTTTTCCATTCCGCATTCGAAATTCCGGCTTCTGCATTTTTTTTAAATCCGAAATCGAAATCCCGAAATCCGAAATAAAAAAGTTTCCTTTGCATATTCATGTCGCTTTTTATTGCATCGTTAAATTCGGGAAGCAATGGCAATTGCTATTATGTGGGCAATAGCCATGAGGCTGTGTTGATAGACGCAGGTATTTCCTGCCGCGAAACGGAGCGGCGCATGCTGCGGCTCGGTTTATCCATCAAAAAGGTAAAAGCAATCTTTGTTTCGCACGAACATTCCGATCATATCAACGGCATCCCGGTGCTGGCAAAAAAGCACCAGTTGCCCGTGTATATTACGCCTGCTACGCATAGCAGCGGAGGGCTGCTTATTGACGAAAGTTTGATCCGCCCGTTTGCGGTTGATCACCGGGTGACGATCGGCGGCCTGTTAGTGACAGCCTTCTCTAAAAACCACGACGCGGCCGATCCCTGCAGTTTTATGGTTTCGTACAATGATATTAACGTAGGCGTATTTACCGATATTGGCATTGCCTGTCAAAATCTGATCGATCATTTTAGCCAGTGCCACGCCGCATTTTTAGAGGCAAACTACGATGATGAAATGCTGGAAAAAGGGGGCTATCCCTATCACCTTAAACGGCGCATACGCGGCGGAAACGGCCACTTATCAAACAAACAGGCCGTGGAACTTTTTATGACCCACAAAGCACCGTACTTAAGCCATTTGCTGCTCTCGCATCTTTCAAAAAATAATAATCATCCCGACCTGGTGCAGCAGCTTTTTGATGCATGCTGCGGCGATACCCAAATTATCGTTGCTTCCAGGTTTGTTGAATCGGCGGTTTATCAAATAGATGGAACGCTAAAAACTTCAGTCAGCCGGCTAAAAAAAGTTGAGGAACTAAAAAACCTTCAAACAAGTTTGTTTTAGCGTAATGTGGACGACCACAAGGGTCGCCCCTACACCATATTCCCCGTGATCTTACCGGCCGAGTGCCAGGCTTTGCGCGGGTCTTGCCGCAAAACGCCGTCGAGCAGGTTTTGGTATTGATCGCGTTTATCTTTAAAAAAGGCGGTGTCATCCAGCCGGTCGGTCAGCTCCGTTTTAAGCTGTAGCAGGAATTGCTTGTACAGGCCTGCCAATACCTCGTTTTTTGATGCATCGGCAAGCGCCAGCAGGAAGCTAATGTGCGCCTCTACGGCTTCCGTTACCAGGTTTTTATCGGCCGCTTTATTTCGCTTACTTAAAAAGTGTTCCAGTTTTGAAATATCATTGCCACTGCGGTTGGTAGCCGCCTTTTCGGCGATTTTCATTTCCAGTATCTGCCTGACTTCTGTGATGCTTTGTGCGTCGGCGCGCTTCATGCGCTGGCTCAGCGGCTCGTTAAATCCGGAGCTCTCTTCC
>Ga0206971_10013_pt1 | contig 61879 bp, 60 predicted proteins | sample Alteio_BWOrgHeat_85_FD_152917 | JGI IMG/M metagenome (GOLD analysis project Ga0206971, IMG submission 152917) | Enriched cells from forest soil in Barre Woods Harvard Forest LTER site, Petersham, Massachusetts, United States -... | ecosystem: Environmental > Terrestrial > Soil > Temperate forest >...
AAAAAAAGAAGCGACAAGGAAGAAAAATACGGCCGCACCCGCGACGGCCATGCCGATTTGCGACAAAAAGGTAGGAGCTTGGATATGAAGCAGACCGATCAGAAACCAGCCGATGATCGAGCCGACCGCCCCGATCGCCAAACTCATAAGAATGCCGTAACTTTGGCCGCGGCGGATCTTTCCCAAGACCCATCCTGCGATCAAACCCGCCAGAACAAATCTCAGGAGGACCATACCTCGTATTCTAATAAAACATGAGGGTGTTTATGACGATTTCCCCTACTGGCGGTCGGCTTCTCCGGGGACGATTGTCCGTTCCATGCGTTCGAAGCCGCGGATGATTTCGAGCGTGCCGCTTTGGCCGATATCGGCCTCGGTCAACAGACGGTGCAGGTCATCAATGCTTGAAACCGGCAACCCCTTGAAGCGGACAATGAGGTCCCCCTCTTCCAGGCCCGCCTCTTCCGCCGGACTTCGGCGTTCGACGCCGAGCACCAAAATTCCGCGGCGCGTGTCCTGTCCGGCGAAGCCGAAATAGGCGCGGCGAATACGCCCGTGGCGGATCAATTCTCCGGCCACAAATTTGGCCGTATTGATAGGAATGGCAAAGCAGATCCCCTGCGCCGCCGCGATGATCGCCGTATTGACGGCGATCACTTCACCGCGCGAATTGACCAGCGGCCCACCGGAATTGCCGGGGTTGAGCGCCGCATCTGTCTGAATGACATTGTCGATCAGCCGTCCGGACTGTGAACGCAGTGAGCGGCCAAGCGCGCTCACGACTCCGGCGGTAACGGTGGCCTGAAATCCATATGGATTTCCAATCGCCACCACCAGCTGCCCGGGCTGAATCGATTGCGAATTTCCCAGGAGAGCCGGCGCCAGGCCATCGGCATGAATCCGAATAACCGCAATATCGGTATGCGGGTCGTCGCCCACGACTTCAGCCTGAAATTTCCGCCCATCCGAAAGCGCCACATCGATACGAGACGCGTTGTGAACCACGTGGCTATTGGTCATGACGTAGCCATTGGTTGTGAAAATAAACCCCGATCCGCCCCCCTGAGCTTCGCGGCGCCCATAACCACCCGGACCGGCGACGGTCTGGCGGATTTCAATATTCACGACCGACGGGCTGATCTTCTGCGTTGCGGCCACGACCGCGGTGGAATAGGCGTCCAAGAGCGCCGCATCCTGAGTTTGTTCAATGGTTGGATTCATAATGTCCTCTTTTACCAGGGGATAACCTTCCCATCCCGTAGAAAGTTCCCTGTGAGTTCCGCCGGCGCTTCGGTGGCCGCCCAGACAAGGCCAGCGGCGCCTTCTTCAACCGTGCGCGGCGCGTTCGGACCGCCCATATCGGTCCGAACCCACCCGGGGCAGACCGAGTTCACGATGATTCCTTTGTCTCTAAGGGCATCGGCGAACTGGCGGGTGACAGCATTGAGCGCTGTTTTCGAAATACTGTACGAAGGCGCCACCGCTCCCATGTCGCTAAGCGCCCCAAGGCCGCTCGACACATTGACAACCCGACCGGGTCGGGAGCGCGCGAGAAGCGGCCACAGAGCCTGCGTTACCAAAACGGCGCCCACCGTATTGGTTAAAAAGGATTTCTGCATTAGCGTTTGGTCCACATTGAGAATGGAAGTTTCTCCATCAGGAAAAATGCCCGCATTATTAATGAGGGCGTTCAACGATTCGGTTTGAGCGCCAATCTCCCGCGCCGCTTTCTTGACGCTTTCTGGATCCGTCACGTCCAAGTAAACAAACTGTACTTTGCCTCCGCTCTGCGCCAGCTGTACGGCGGCTTTCTGTCCTTCTTCTTTTCGGCGCGCCGTGACAAAAAGCCGATAACCCTTTTGCAGCAATTGTTTGGCCGCTTCGAAACCGATTCCTTTGTTGGCCCCTGTGATGACCACTGACGATTCTTTTGGCATGACCTCTCCTTTGTGCATTGACCTATGTTTTATATAGAACGAGTCGCCCCTCGCAGAAGTTCCGCTTCGATGAGATGCTAGGGACGAAGGGCGGCCTTATTTTTTGAGGAGATGCCGGAGTGCGTCTTCGAGGACAGGAAATTGAAAACGGTACTTGGATCGGATGAGATACGCGGGCTCGACTCTCGCGCTGACAAGGAGGAGCGCATCCGCCATCTCGCCAAAAGCAAGCCGCGCCGCGAAGGCGGGCATTGGGAAGACCGTCGGTCGAGACAAGACGCGGCCAAGGGTCCGCGTAAAGTCCGCATTGGTCACGGCCTGCGGCGCAACGGCGTTAATGGCGCCAAAGATGGAATCGCCGAAAAGAGCGTAATTGATTACGCCGAGAACATCATCGAGAGCAATCCAGCTCATGTACTGCTTTCCGGAACCAAGAATCCCTCCCAACCCCATTTTAAAGGGCGGCAGCATTTTCGCGAGTGCACCGCCTTTGGAGCTTAGGATGATTCCAAAACGCAGCTGCACAACTCGAATTCCTTTCTGAATGACAGGAGTCGTGGCCGTTTCCCAAGTTTGGCACACTTCCGGCAAAAATCCGCGGCCAGCAAGGCTGTCTTCTTTAAGGATTTCGTCGCCACGATTTCCATAATACCCGATGGCTGAGGCTGAAATCATCACCTTGGGCGGAACAGGCATTCTTGAAATGGCGTCGGCTAGAATTTTCGTTCCAAGCATACGGCTTTCCAGAATGGCTTTCTTCTTGGCTTCGGTCCATCGACCCGAAGCGATGCCCTCTCCGGCTAGATGAATCACGGCATCGATGCCTTGAAGCTGTTCGGGAGTGGGACCACTTTGCGGAGGATTCCAACGAATCTCGGAAGGATGATTCGGCTCGCGCCGGACTAGCGTTTTAACGGTGTGTCCCTTCAAACTCAGCTGCACGACGAGTGCTGAGCCCACGAGACCGGATGAACCTGACACAAGGATATTCAAGCGTTTGCCTCTTAAGCGAGATTCTACAAAAGGCGCGGAAGGGTTTAGTGGGGATCCATCGGGAAGGCTTCCGCCATGACATTGGCGGTTTCCAGAAGATGTTTTTCGTAAGGGTTGTCATCGGCTCGCCCCGTAACGATGGGAGTCAAAATGATATAGGTTCGCCCAGCATTCCGTAAAGCAGCCGCCATAAAGCCCGTATGAAACCCCCCCCACGACCAGAATCCTCGGCGCGGCGCTGGCGGGGACTTTGTCCGCGGCGGTATTTAGAAATACTTGGCTGCGGGCCTGTGCTAATTCGTAAAACTTTTCCGCGGCATGCACCGCCGGGTCAATGTCCGGCGTCGAAGGAACGGAGGCCCGCCCTTTCAGGTAAGCCTCATATTCGCAGGGCGTCAGCTTCAGACGCAATAGCGCTTCGGTCCGGTCTAATTGTTCCATCATGGCGGGTTGAGACAGATGCATCGTTTCTTGCAGCCGGCGGATAGGAACGAGCGCCTGCAGCGCCCGATCCCGAGACTGTACGACCGATTGGTACGCTAGCACGTTTTGCCGGTAGAGCTGCGGGTCTTCCAACCCAAATAGCTGGAACGGAGATACCGGAGGGTTTTGCCATTCATTTTCCATGATATGAACAGCCGCCAATTCCGGGCCGGAAAGACTTCCGTCCATGACGAGACGTTCCAATAAATAGGATTGGGTTTTTTTCGGCACGCGATGAAAAACAGAGAGATCGACGCCTGTAAAAGCCCCTTCCATAAAGACTTTTCGGATCCCCCACTGCCGATATCCTTGTTCAATGAGAGCTGCAATTTGCACCTGGACATGAGGATGGCGATGGACATCCTGGATAAGAAAGTAGTCAGGGCAAATCTTGGTGTCGGGCCAGTAAGCGTCTGTGACGCGGGCGACGGATTCAGGTACTTTGAGCGTGAGTTGAATGTCTTCCAGAAACCGTGGTTCGATTCCTTCAGTGCGCGTCGCACCCATCGCCACCAAGCCGCTGAAAAGAACCGTCAGGATGGCATGTTTACATTTATTCACATTTAGATAATAGAGGATTCTGTCGGGACGAACAATAAAGCAAAGGACTAAAAAGGCAGGACCAAAGGGCCCAGAAAATCTATGGACCTATTCGAGGACTAAACGGCCGGTGGAAACTCTTCTAATCCGAGCTTCGACGTTTCGGGGATAAGGACTCTTCCCCTGTTTGACGTGCACGCAGCTCATGAAGTTCGATCAATCCCTTTTTCGCCAATTCCCCGAGAGCCCGGCCGAAGCTGATCATCCCTTCCCGCGCACCAATTTCAATGGCCGAATAAATTTCATGATTCTTGCCGTTTCGAATCAGATTGGAAATGGCCGAATTGACGATCATGACCTCACGCACGGCGACTCGGCCACCACCACCGGCCTTGGGCAGGAGTGTCTGGGTAATGACGGCTTTTAAGACGCCAGCCAACTGTGTACGAATCTGCTGCTGCTGGCGCGCTTCGAACACATCAATCATACGATCAACCGCTTGTGGCGCATCCGCGGAATGGAGCGTAGCCAGAACAAGGTGCCCGGTTTCAGCGACCGTAATGGCGGCGGCGATCGTTTCGAGATCACGCATTTCTCCAATCATGACGACGTCCGGATCCTGGCGCATGACCGAACGCAGAGCTGTACTGAAGGACAGCGCATGAATTCCGATTTCGCGCTGGCTGACCACGCAATTTTTGTTCATGTGAATAAATTCGATCGGGTCTTCGATGGTAATAATATTGCCGCGCCGTCTTTGATTGATCAGGTCAACCAGACAGGCCAGTGACGTTGATTTTCCTGCCCCTGTAGGGCCAGTCACCAAGATGAGGCCGCTTTTTATATTGGGGAGCTCCAGCATGATCGGAGGAAACATTAACTCTTCAGGCCCAGGGATCTGTGCCGGGATCAGCCGCAGCACGGCTTCAAGACCATTACGCTGGAAAAGGACGTTGCCGCGGTAGCGCGTCTGGTCCATTTTCATGGAAAAATCCACGACAAACTCTTGAGCCAAGCGCGTACGCTGCTGTTCCGTCAGAAGTTCAAGAATGAGTTGTTGGGTTTGCTCCGGCGTAAAGGCGGGGTGATTCGGTAACGGCGCGAGCGCGCCATTGATTCTCAAAAGAGGGGGCGCATTGGGCACGATGTGAATATCCGAGGCTCCCTGAGCCGCGGCCTCGCGCAACAATTCCACATGGTTCATCTCAGATAGATACCATACAATCCGTGGATTTTAAAGGGGGGATTTGAATTTTGTTACTTAAAAAAAGTGTCGGCCAACCGCAGCCACTCCAATGGAACAGTCTTCAATGTTGCGGTCGCCTCTTCCAGAGAAACCCCCACGACCTCGTTGCCGCGCAGAGCCACCATCTGGCCGAATTGGCCTTTGGCGATTAAATCGGCCGCTTTAACACCGACTCGTGTCCCCAGAATTCGGTCAAAAAGGGTCGGGCTGCCGCCGCGCTGGACATGGCCGATCACCGCCGAGCGGGTTTCAATGCCGGTTTCTTTTTCGATCAGTCCCGCGACGGTTTCGCCTACGGCGCGATTTTTGAGCAGCATATGGCCGAATTGATCCAGCTGTTCAGTTTCCGTTTTCATGCCGGGAAGTTCAATGGCTTCGGAGGTGACCGCAATGGCGACATGATCGCGTGCATGGACTTTTTTAAGATGGGCGCACATGGTTTTGACGTCTGATTTTCGCTCCGGGAGGAGAACCCAATCGGCCGCCGACGCGATGGCGGTAAAAAGCGCCACCCAGCCGGCATGGCGGCCCATCACTTCCAGCACCATGATTCTGCGATGGCTGCGGCCTGTATCCCGCAAACGCTCCACGGCATCCACGGCCACCGTCGTCGCCGTGTCAAAACCGAAGGTGTAATCGGTCGCGGATAAGTCATTATCCATCGTCTTGGGGACGCCCACGACCGAGAGCTTGTGTTCTTTATAAAATCGCGCGGCAACACCCAGAGTGTCTTCACCGCCCAAAGCCACCAACGCATCCAGCTTTAAATTTTTAAAGGTCGCCAAACATTTTTCGACCGCCCCTTCCATCTTAAAGGGATTGGTCCGGGAGGTTCCAAGAATCGTGCCGCCTTTGCCGATAATTTCCTTTACTTCCGCCAAGCCGAGCGGCTGCGTTTTTCCTTCGACAAAACCTCGCCATCCTTCCTGGAGTCCGATAAATTCATACCCTTTATCCAATCCCGCCATCACACAACCGCGAATCGCGGGGTTCAATCCGGGGCAATCACCGCCGCCGGTTAAGATTCCAATTCGTTTGCTCATGGGGTCACTCCTCCAATTAATTTTAGATGCGGTCAGGAATTCGTGATTTTCTGAGCTTTGGATTTGCGTCGGGGCCCGGCGGGAACAACCTGAGTGAGCTCGCTTTCCCTCCAAATTCCCAGGGAACGGAATTTCTGATAACGGTTATTCATGAGCTGCTCAACGGTGAGCGCCTGGAGATGATCCAATTGCGTCACGATGGCCGCCTTAAGCGCCTGGGCGGTGGACGGAATATCACGATGTGCCCCGCCCTGCGGTTCGGGAATCACCTCATCGATCACGCCCAGCGTTTTTAGCTCAGGAGCGGTCAGTTTAAGCGCGGCCGCGGCTTCCGGCGCCCGCGACGCATCCCGGAAAAGAATCGCCGCGCAGCCTTCGGGCGAAATGACGGAGTACCAAGCGTTCTCGCACATCAGAATCCGGTCTCCAATCCCAATCGCCAAGGCCCCGCCGGACCCCCCTTCACCGATGATCGTGCAAACGATGGGAGTTTTTAACGCGGCCATTTCCATTAAATTCAACGCAATCGCGCGAGCCTGCCCACGCTCTTCCGCGCCGATGCCCGGATAGGCTCCCGGCGTATCGATAAAGCAAAGGACTGGGCGTTTAAACTTTTCCGCCAGCTTCATGAGGCGGAGAGCCTTCCGGTAGCCTTCCGGATGCGGCATTCCGAAATTGCGCCGCATCGATTCCTGCACGGTGCGCCCCTTCTGATGCCCGATGACGACCACTGGGCGCCCTTCAAAAAGGGCCACGCCGCCAACGATGGAGGCGTCATCGGAAAAACTGCGGTCGCCATGCAGTTCGATAAAGTTGGTGCAGAAGGCCTTGATGTAGTCCGAGGTATAAGGACGCTGCGGATGACGGGCAATCAGGACGCGCTGCCACGGCGTGAGGGCGCCATAAATCTGGCGCTTGAGCTGCTCGCATTTTTCTTCGAGCGTACGAATCTCATCGGAAAAATCCATGTGCTCGGAGGCAGCGCAGGATTTCAACTCGCCGATCTTATTTTCAAGTTCGGCGATGGGCTTCTCAAACTCTAAAGGAACGATGTCGTCAGTCATATTAGAAAGGAAAGCGCCCCGTATAATTTAAGCGCACAATACGCTCGCCGCCACGGGCTTCGCCACGCCCGACGTTGCGAGCCGCCAAATCGACATTGAAATAGGGGGTGATCCAATAGCGCCCTCCGAGGTTCACGCGGTTGTTCGCCGCATCGCGAATATTGTCATATTCCGCCATGATCGCGAAACTTGAGACGATCTTATACGTGGCTCCAAAAAAACCGTAGAGTTTGGTATTGTCGAACTCGTTGATATTCATGCCTGCATGCAGGTCAAAGTCGGGAATAAAAATCTCATGGCTGCCGACGAGATACAGCCCTTTTTCTTTCTCCAGAAAATCGTGCGTCGAGTTCTGATACAAATAGGCCTGATTGTCATACCCGAGCGCCAAGGCGGGAAGGATATCGGTGCCGTCAAAGGCGCGCAGTTTAAAATAAATCGATGGCCTAACCATATGCGGATCTCCCGATCCGATCACCCGTTGGGCATCGAAAGTAACTCCGAGATTGACGCGCTTGAGCGGTCCGATCACGAGCCGGGACGCCAGCCCTCCCTGATTATAAAAACGAAAATTGACGGCGTAGGTGGAGGGATCCAGGATATCGGCCGTCGGAATGTCCACCGCTTCAATCTGCGGGCTTTCCGCGCCCGCATCGGTATCTGAATCAGCCTTTTTGGCCGGTTGATCCGCCGCCCATAGTGCGCTGGATATCATCAGGATGAAAATGGCTTTCAGCGCTTTCATTGTTTCCTTATTTGCTTCTGGCGCGCGAGAGCGGCTTGAATCGCGGGCCGGATGTTCTCGGACGCCTGAGTCAAAAGCGTTTGAAGTTCGGCCTCGGCCCCTGGGTCCTTACTCCATCCCAAGGCATCAATGGCGATAATGCTCACGCCCAGGTCTGAATCCTGAGCCAACGTCTTAGCGATTTCAAAACCGGAATTGTCGCCGAGAATCGTTAGTGACCGAGCCGCAGAGGCTTGAACGATTTTGACCGGATCTTTCAAGAGCGGCCTCAGAGCCTCTTTGGATTCCGCTGCACGTAAATCTCCGAGTGCTTGAGCCGCCCCGGCTCTTACAGCCCCATCCGGATCGCTCTTCAGCAACCCCTCGAGCGTCGGCACAGCGGCGTGATCTTCTAAACGACCTAGAACAAAGACCGCCGTACGCCGCACTTCTACCGCATTATCTTTGCACAAGGCTTCAACCAATGGACCGCTCCCGGCTACTTTGTAATGAGCCAACCCAGCCAGCGCCGTGACTCGAACGTTGGGTGATGAATCTTTAAGCGCCTTTCCTAAAGCATCCACGGCAGCCGGGTCTTCGATTTGCCGCAAACTGACAGCCGCCGCCTGCCGCACCTCCGCATCGGTATCGGTCGCCAGAGACCGGGCGAGCGCCGCTTGCGTGGAGGCGGCCTTCAATGTCCCTAATCCTTGAGCCGCCAGCATCCGTGTCATGGGATCCTTATCGGAGAGGGCGGAAACAAGCTTGGAAACCGCTTGAGAGTCCTTAGATCCCCCAAGTGCCAGAACCGCTTCTCGGCGTTGGACGGTCTGCGTTGAGGGGTGGACGAGATAGGAGTCCTCTGGCTTTGGAGCCGCCCATAGGAGAGCCGGAACCAAACCCGACATAACCATCACTGAACGACTAAAAAAATGTCCCCTCATAAAAAAATATCCCGAGCGTCCAGTCCGGGAATGCGGTGATTTTACCTATTTTAGCGGCCAATCTTCAACGTCTGGCGGGGACCGTTTGTGCAGGCTCCTTAAACTACGCAGCTGGGGAGCTTTCCAGCCTACCAGTGCCACCGTAACCAGGGTCATGATGCCCCCAAATAGGATGGAAGGGGTCAGCCCCATGAGTTTGGCCGCCAGACCGGATTCGAAAGCGCCGATTTCATTGGATGAACCAATGAAGATGCCGTTGACGGATGAGACTCGTCCGCGCATGGAATCTGGCGTAAAGGCCTGAAGGATGCTGGCCCGAGTCACCACGCTGATATTATCCACCATGCCACTTAGCGCCAGGATCATCAGACAGATCCAAAAACTCCCGGATAGCGCGAAGGCGATGACCGTCAGCCCAAAGATCGTCACAGCCGCTAGAAGCGTGCGACCCACCCGCTCGAAAGGTGGCCGGTAGGCCTGATAAATCGCCATCACGATCGCTCCCACGGAAGGCGCCGCACGAAGCCAGCCTAATCCTTTGGCCCCGACCCCCATCCGGTCCGCCGAGATGGGCAATATGGCGTACACGCCACCAAAAAGCACAGCGAACATATCGAGGCTGATGGCGCCCAAAATAACTGGGTTGGAAAAGACAAAATGAAATCCGGACATGAATCCCTCACCCGCCGCTTCGCTGCGCCCTCTCCCGATGGGAGAGGGTTGGGGTGAGGGATTTACGGGTCCCATGCGAGTCGTAAAGAATGCCGCGATCGCCATCAAGACAAAGACGGCCCCATAGGCAACGACAGGTCCGCGCCAGGCATAAATGAATCCACCCAGCGCCGGCCCTAAGATAGAAGACATTTCCCAGCCTGTGGCGTTCAAACTAGCGGCGCGGCTATAAATAGCCCGAGGCACCGTCAATTCGGAGTAAGCGAAGGAGGCTGGCCACATATAGCTTCGGGCGAAACCAGTCATGGCGACAACGGCATACAACCAATGCACGGTTAATCCTGACCAACGGGTGAGAAGGATGAAAGCTATCGCGCAGACAAGGAGTAATCCTTGTGTGACTAGGATAATTCCCCGTTTTTCATGCCGATCGGCGTAATGGCCTGCCCACGTGGCGAAAGCAATGAAAACGACGGCTTCGACTAAACCAATCAAGCCTAAAGCCAAAGGATCCTTGGTCATCTGATAGACCTGCCAGGAGACAATAAGGGCTTCCATCTGAGTGGCGAGCGTTGCGAAAATTCGGGATAAGAGGAAATTCCGGTAATCGCGAATCTTGAGAACTTCCCAAACGTCCGAAAAACCGTACTGCGTCATTTCCACAGCTTACGGAATTCGGATTCGGTCATAAAGGTCCGTGTGTCGCGAACCCGGTCGACATACACGTTTCCGTTAATGTGATCGAATTCGTGCTGAAAAATGCGTGCCACAAAACCACTTAGCTTGCCGCGAAGTCGTCGGCCGGCCCGGTCGGTGAACTCAATTTCAAGACTTTGATAGCGCGGAACGCGCCCGCGCAGGCCCGGGATCGAAAGACATCCTTCCCAATCGGTCACCACCTTCTTGGAATGTTTCACAAGGACCGGATTGATCATGGCCACGGGGTCCATCCGTGGAGCTTTCGGATAGCGAAGACTGGGCTCAGGAGCAACGATGAAAAGCCGGAGTCCTATGCCAACCTGGGGAGCGGCAATACCGACTCCCTTGGCTTTTTTCATGGTCACGATCATGGCATCGATGAGCCGATCGTGGGTTTTTGACAAAGGAAGCGGCACAGACTTGGAAACACGCCGCAAGACAGGTTCACCTAACTGAGTAATTCGCATGATGTGGGCTTTCATGAAACCAGATTCCTCGGTTTTCCGGCCGCGAAGGCCTCAATATTTTTAACGACCTCTTCGGCTAGAATTTCCTGGGCTTGACGGCCTGTCCAGGCGATGTGCGGAGTGATAATCAAATTAGGAAGTTTCACGTCCAACAGAGGATTACCTTCACGCGGGGGTTCGGTCGATAGGACATCGATGCCTGCGCCTCCCAGGCGGCCAGCCATCAACGTTTCAGCAAGCGCCTTTTCGTCCACCAGCCCCCCGCGAGCGGCATTAATAAGGAGAGCAGTTGGCTTCATCAATGCCAATTCCGAAACACCGATAAGATGACGGGTTTCATCATTCAAAGGTGCATGCAAACTCACGACATCCGCCCGCCGCAGCACCTCCTCAAACGCACAACGGCTAGGGTCAGGCCCGCTTTTTATGCGTTCAGGGCTTTCGTGCATAGAAATCGGGCCTGACCCCAGACTTTTATGCGCGGCGATGAGGATTTGCATGCCAAAAGCGCGGGCAAGGCGTTCCACCCCTTTGGCCAGGTCGCCATAGCCTATGAGACCAAGGGTCGTTCCATGCAGGTCTTCCACGGCAAAATCATTGATAGTGGGCTGAGGTGATGTTTGCCAGCGGCCGTCCCGAACTGCTTTCAAATAGGCCGGCAGGTTGCGGCGCAAGGCTAAGATGAGCATAAGTACATGCTCGGGAACCGATTGCCGGGCGTAGCCGGGAACATTAGAGACAGAGATGCCGCGCGTCCGGCAAAAGGCCACATCAACATTGTCGAACCCGGTGGCCGTCAATACGATGAATTTCAGATGAGGAAGCATCGCGAGTTGTGGCTGCCGGAGTTTGACCTTGTTTGTTACCGCGATTGTAGCTCCGCGCAACCGTTCGACGGTTTCTTCGGGCGCCGTCCGATCGTAATCCAGCCATTCATGCGCCATCTGCGGTTTTCGGAATGGAACGCTAACAGTCCCGCGGTCCAAGAAAACAATCTTTTCCATAGATGGATTATATCCACATCAGGTAAGGGTCTGGGCGCATCTCGTATAATAGGAAGCGTTAATTCCCCCAACAATAAAAAGGAGACACATTACCATGACTGTTGATATTGAAGGACTTCTAGGCGCTGATGCCAAAATGCTCCTGGATCATAAATGCACCACGATTCCAAAAGAATCCATCCATCTTCCCGGACCGGACTATGTAGACCGGATCTACACGCTTTCCGATCGGCCGACGCCAGTGCTCAAAAGCCTCCAGGCCTTGTTGAACCACGGACGTCTGGCCCATACAGGCTACATGTCGATTTTGCCGGTAGATCAGGGCATTGAACATTCCGCCGGAGCATCATTCGCAGCCAACCCGATCTACTTTGACGCCGAAAACATTGTGAAGCTTGCCATCGAAGGCGGCTGCAACGCAGTGGCTTCTACCCTGGGCGTTTTGGGCGCCGTAGCGCGCAAGTATGCGCATAAGATCCCATTCATTATGAAGTTCAACCATAATGAGTTTCTGTCTTATCCGAACACCTATGACGAAACGCTCTTTGCCAGCATCAAGCAGGCCTATGACATGGGCTGCACCGCCGTGGGAGCCACCATTTACTTTGGGTCAGCGGAGTCTCGCCGACAGATCTGGGAAGTGAGCCAGATGTTCCAGCAGGCGCATGAGATGGGCATGGGCACGATCCTTTGGTGCTACACCCGCAATAACGCCTTCAAGACCAAAGAAAAGGACTATCACTTGTCCGCGGATTTGACCGGCCAGGCCAACCACCTGGGCGTCACGATCGAAGCCGACATCATCAAACAGAAACTTCCGGAAAATAATGGCGGCTACCTCGCGCTGAACTTTGGAAAGACCAGCAAACTTGTCTATGAAAAATTGACGACGGACAACCCGATCGACCTCACCCGTTACCAAATCGCCAACTGCTACATGGGCCGGGCAGGCCTCATCAACTCCGGCGGCGCCTCCTCCGGCGCGGCGGATCTGGCGGAAGCCGTGAAAACGGCCGTCATCAATAAGCGCGCAGGCGGCATGGGCCTTATTTCCGGCCGCAAAGCCTTCCAGCGCCCGATGGCCGACGGCGTGAAGATCCTGAACACCATCCAGGACATCTATCTGGACAAAAAAGTGACGATCGCGTAAATCAAAAAAATGTTTATACGAAAATGCCGGGACGGCCAAAAGCCTCCCGGCATTTTTATTTTTTCAATGTGAAGTTGGAAGGTCTTTTGAGGATTGCTTTGGCCACGTCTTCCGACAGCCAGGCTAGACCGGACTCTTTACCGACCGAGATCGGATAGCGTTTGGATTTGGCGTCCGGCGCACCAAATCGTATTTCGGCAGACCTGTCTGCGCCTTTAATGCCAACATACGCTTCCGTCAAGCTTTCGTAGGTGAGTGTTGGATTAACCGCAGGATCGATAAATTCATTGGCCTTCAGGTGCGCTAAAATCCCAATCAGGGCATTGACCGGCGCCGGATCCGCGGGCTGGCCATTGAGCATCCAAACATCCGTGCTCACCCGTACCAGGTCGCTTTTAAACCCTTTTCCTTCAATCACAATATTTTCAATTTTCGTTTCGGGAATATCGATCAATTGGCGGCTGCGCCAGATATTTTGTTCCAAGCGTCCAAGATCGCCCCGAACGACCCCCCTCGCCAGGTAAACCTCGGGTTTATCCGGATAACGAAAATAAACATGTCCATAATCGGGCGCCTGCTTGCCAAAAATTCCTTCGGCCAAGACGCCTCCCTGCGCGTTCAAAAGCCGAACGCGATACCCCAACTCCGGAGTCAAATCATAATCGCCCGCGCGATCGGACCGTTCTGAAATTTCATCTTCGATCTGGAGGTTCTTCATTCCCGAAATCAGAGGCTTAACGACTTCGATATCCGCCGCATAAAAAGGTCCGGTGCTCGTTCCCACTTTCCAAACGCCCGACTCCCGATGGAAAGTCAATCTTCGAGTCCCTTGTTCCAAAATAATTTGATCCGCTTGATCCGCCATTTTTGCAAAAGGCGTTTTATCGTGCGGCACCTGACGGTACACATAGATAAGCCATGCGATGGCAAGAATCGCCGCCACCGCCCCTAACTTTTTGAGAATTGCAAAGGACATATTACACGGGTTTGGGCGCGGCGTAAGCGGCCGAAATAATCCGTCGCCAGGCCTGACGCATGCGCCAGCGCCATAACCCGAGAAGAACTGGGAAGGCCACGACGACCAGAATCGTACCGACTTTCACGACTTCAGCAACTGCTCTCGATACCGGCTTAAGCGGCCGCAGGATATCCCCCTTGGTGCGAATCCCAAGCAGGGTTTCATCCTTGGAAAGGTACGCGAACACATTGCTCATGAGCGCCTCGCCTCCCGGAAACTGCGGGAGACTCGGATCCATGATTTTGGAGGTGCCAAGTACAAAGATCTGCGTCTTAAGACTGGACCCGATTAACGTTTGGCCTGGGACAGGGATGGGTTTGCCCTGGAAATAACTGTTAAAAGATCCTTCGACGAGAGCCGACACCGAATAGGGTCCATGAGGGTCATCCGGCTTCGGCTGCGGAATCGCGTTGGGAGCCACACTGGAATAGGCCTGGGCCGACGCCAACCAACTTCGTCCGGAGGTGTAGAGAAGCGGCGCAAAATGGATCCCAGGAGGAAGCGTGGGAACCGGCTCGACCGTCGTAACGAATGGTAATCCCACCGTATCAAGACCACGGGTGATGGGGCTATTTAACGCGATGCGGTCAACGAGCGGAATGTAGGGATAGCGCATGCTCGTCGTAAAAGCAAAGCCCGAAGCGTTTTGGGTCACGCCGATGGTTTCGCATTGGGCGTCATAGGCGAGCCGGTCTCCGAGCTGAATTCCGTAATTTCTGAGGAGATCTCCCAGCCCATGATCAAGTGGAGTCACGTAAAACTGGTTGATCATCAGGTTTTTGATGTCGAGCAAAAACCCTGTCGGAATACCCCGCATAATCGCCTGATCGATCGCCCATAGCGACTTCTCATCCATTTTCTGTTTCGGGCCGATCACAACCAGCGCATCGGCCTGAATCGGCATGGTGGCTCCCGCCGGCAGAGGGATCTCGGTAAAATCGTAGAGTTCCTTTAGGTCCTCTCCCAACCGGGACGACGCCTGTCCCTGGTACCCGGGCTTAAGTGAAATTTCGCCATGACCCGACGACAGCGCGATCACTTTCTTCGTGCGGACCGCCATCTTGGCGATGCGGCTGGTCAGATCATATTCGAGTTGCTGGACACCATTGATACTGGGAATAGTTTCCGATTTATCTCTGTGAAAGAGAACCAGGCCCATATAGCCGCGACGGATCTGAAGCTGGTCAGACCCCATTTCTTCGAATTGGATCGGAACAAGGCCCGCTTCCGCGGCTTTTTTCTCAAACTCTTCCGGAGGGCTAGCGAGCGCAAATTCAAAGCGGACTTTGCCGTGAGACGCCGCGTGATATTCCGTCAGAAGGTCGCGCACGTAGCGCTCGTAGGCATTGTAGGGCGCCGGAAGATCCGGCGTAAAGTAGGCTTTAACAACTACTGGATCGGTCAGTTCGCTGACGAGCCTACGACTGGACGGCGAGAGGGAGTAGGCATGGTTACTGGTTAAATCCAGACGAAAAAATACCCAATTGCTCAGCACATTCACCAAAATCGCGATTACAGCCGCAAGCATGAGCCCGGCGGCGCTCGTGATGGCCAACTGTTTTCGACGTTCGGACCCGATTATCGCCATTTTTTCGATTGCATGACAGATAGGCACGCCGTCAGGAAAAAGATCGTGCCCGTCGCCCAATAAAGTAAGTCTCGCGTATCCAGCACACCGCGGGCCAATGCGTCGAAGTGCTCATCCACGCTGAACCCGCGGACAAAATTAGCCAAAAGCCCTGGCATAAAATCCGCCACCCGGTTTAAAAGAAAAAACAGAAAGCAAATAAAAAATCCGATGATAAAAGCCACGACCTGATTGCGGGTCGTCACCGAGGCGAATAGACCAATCGCCGAGAAAAACGAGGCCAACCCGACGATCGACACATAGACACCCACGAGCTGCCCCGGATCAGGCCGCCCAACGAAAAACAGCACGACTGGAAAGACCAGGGTAAAGGCAATGAGCAGTCCCAAAAGCCCCATCGCCGCCAGGTATTTGCCTAGCACAATGTCGTGATCCTCCAGAGGCAAAGTCGAGAGGTACTCGATGGTCCCGGTTTTAAACTCTTCGGCGAAGGATCGCATTGTCAACGCCGGAACTAGGAACGTAAAGATCAAGGGGAGCGGCCGAAAGAAAGTGTCGAGCGTGCTTTGATTGACTTGAAAGAGGGGCGACACAAAAAGCCAGCCGGTGATCAGCATGAAGACGACACTAATGACGTAGGTCGCCGGCGTATTGAGCATGATGGCCAATTCTTTGCGCGCCAGAGTGAGAGAAGATTTCATTTCGTCAACTCCCGGAAAACGTCTTCCAACGAGTAGGTTTCTGGCGTCATCTGAAGGATCGGCCAGTGATGTTGAACAGTGGCTTCAAAAATCGCTTCGCGCAGGTCTTCCTGCGATTCGATGAGAAAGACGGTGCGGGAATCCGCCTCTTTTTGGACGGTGACATGCTGGATGCCTGGGAGCCTGGAGAGAATTTCCATGGGTGCTCCAGAGGGCGCTTTTAATTCCAAGACTAACCGTTGGCCGCTGGACATGCGTTCGCGAAGTAGCGCCGGCGTCCCATCCGCTACAATCTTTCCCTTATGGATGATAAGGACCCGGTCGCAGGCGGCTTGCGCCTCCGACAAAATGTGAGTCGAAAGAAGCACGGTCTTCTTAAGTTTCAGCATCTGGATCAGCTGCAGGACTTCCAGCTGCTGGTTGGGATCCAGGCCAGAGGTCGGCTCATCGAGAATCAGAATTTCCGGATCATGCAAGATGGCCTGCGCCAGGCCGACCCGCTGGCGATACCCTTTCGAGAGGTGCGCGATGTCTTTGCCGACAACCGCTTGCAGTCCGCAGACTGGGATCACCTGGCGGATTGCCTTGTCGTACTCGGCCGGCATCATCCCGCGCAGACGCGCCGTCCATTCGAGGGATTCATAAACGGCTAATTCTTCGTAGAGAGGATTGGTTTCGGGAAGATACCCAATGCGGCGGCGCAGGTCGAGGGCTTGTTCGAGAATATCGCAATTGGCCACGCGCGCGGAGCCTTCAGTCGGCGGCAGATATCCCGTCAGCATCTTCAGCATAGTAGTCTTGCCGGCGCCGTTCGGCCCTAGAAGCCCGACCACTTCGCCGGGCTCAACGACAAAACTCACATGGTCCAAGGCGACCGTTGATCCGTAGGTCTTGGTGAGCTGGGCGACTTCAATCATGAAAAAATAAATACCTCAAAGTGGGGTTTTTTGTCAAGTCAAACGTAGATCCGCCCCGTCCGCCGGCAGCAACAAAAAAGGTTCTCCCCACTGATGCTGATCGTCGAGCGACCAGGGATCCGAACATTCCGGGCCTTTCAATCGCAATCCCCATGCGTCTCCATAAACAAGATAACACATCCCCTCACCGGAATCTTCCACTTTGCGCGCCAACGAGGGGGCTGGAACACCTCCGGTCTTCAAGCCAGTCACTGAACACCACTGATCCTCACCGCCGCGGCGCCGAAGAACATGAGTGACCACCCGCGGTTCGGAACGTTCCTGAAACACGCGGTCATCCACAAAGCCGGTATTGGGATTTTCTTCAAACCGCAGGAACATCAGCCGATGAGCACCTTGAGCACGACCGAGGTGTCCGAGAGATCATGAAAAATGTGATCCGGCTCCGTCGCCGCCAACTCGTCAAACGTCATGGGACCCGTAGCCACCGCGACAGTCGTCGCACCGATGGCTTTCCCCGCTTGAACATCCCGGATATTATCCCCGATCACAATCACGTCCCGGGGCGCCATCGCTTTCCCAAGGAGGGCTTCGCCGCGTTTGGCCCCCGTGCGAAGAACGACAGGACGTTCTTCGGCGTCGGATCCAAATCCTCCAAAGCGGAAATATTTCATCAAGCCGGCCGGAGCGAGTTTGATCTTCGCCCCTTCTTCCAGATTTCCGGTGCCAAGCCCCATGAGAATTCCGTCCAAGGTCGACAGCTTCTCTAATAGAACTGGGATTCCAGGCAAAATCCTGTACCCAGGACTGCCTGGGATTTCGACAGCCAATTGATCGAGGTATCCTCGGCACAATTTGGCGATTTCCCCCTCGGCAGGTTCCCGGTTGAGATGCACCCGGATCATTTCACGGCAGATCGCGGGGTCAGTTTTACCGTCGGGCGACACCTTTTTCATGGCCTCTGGGATCTGGAACAGCGTTTCAAAAGATCGATTCAGCGCGCGCAGGCCTGCGCCTCCGGTATAAATCAAAGTCCAATCGAGATCAAAAAGCAGTAATTTCTTGGCCATCATTTCCCCTCTATTTCCAGGCTCGAATGTGAATCAACAAATTGTCAAAGCTATGTAAAAAGTGATAAATCTTCACAACTTTCTATTGAAGGCGCTTCGGACCGGGGACAGACTTTTCCCGAGGAGGGCTCATGGCCGAAGCATGCATGATGGATATCTTGTCGCTGCCGCAGGAAGACTTAAAAAAAGTCCTTCCCAAAGCATCGACGCGTTCTCTGGCCAAGCTGGTCGTGGCCTATCCCCGCGCCGTCGGTAAAACGTTCCTCGAAGTTCTCCAGCAATGCATGAGCGCTCCCACTTTCGCCTTCATCGAAGAAGAAATGGACGGCATGCGCCTTCCATCGTATGTTGAAATCCGATCGGCTGAATCGGAACTCATGAAAATCATTCGTGATGAGAATCTGGAAGAACGTTTTTTTTCTTCCCCGCCCGCCAAATCGCTCCCGCGATAGTCCCGATGACCACAACCGGCACCGTCAGCATCAAGAGAATACTCCAATAAAAACCCTTCGCCATCCCCTGCGTCAGCGCGTCTTTGCATAACGGGCAGGCCATTAATGGTCCATTTACAAAAATGAGTCCGATGAATTTAATACAGCATTTCATAAATGACGACACCTGTCACCGACACATAAAACCACAGAGGAAGCGTCCAGCGGGCCCAGCGCCTATGATCGTCAAAGCGCCCGCTCACGGCAAGATAAAGTGTACGTAATATAAGCGGCACGATTACAGCGGCGAGGATCGTATGAGAGATCAAAATCGAAAAATATACTGTTCTCAGTAAACCCACGCCCTGATAGCGAACGTTTCCGACCTTGGCGTGATAAGCCAAATAAGACACCAAGAATATCGATGAAAAGATAAAAGCTATCACCATCGCCGCGCGATGACGGGGAATATTCTTATTTCGGATAAAGCAGAACCCCGCGGCAAGACAAATAGCGCTGCCGGAATTTAAGCAGGCATTCAAGAGCGGCCACGTCATTGTCACGCCGTTTGTCGCGCCGAGAGGATAGACGCTAATATCGTCAGCGCCGCAAACCCGGCGGAGATTGCCAGGCACGCGTCAAAGGAAATAGGGCCATGCCCCAAGGGTACCCCATTGGCATAAAAACATTCCTGAAGTCCCAGGACCCCATAGGTCAGCGGATTTAAATGCATGACCACATTGATCCACCGCGCAGCCCCGGATGGAGGGAAAAGAGCGCCGGACAAAAGCCACATGGGGATCAAAAAGAGATTCATGATCGCGTGGAATCCCTGAGAGGAATCCAACCGCCAGGCAATCAAAAATCCAAGACCCGCTTGCCCGATGGAAAGCGCGGTTAAAAGAAGGAGCAGCGGAATCCATTGGGAAACGGGCACGGTGAGACCCGCCAAAGGCGCCAGAAATAAAAAGGGCAGCGAATGAATGAGTGCCAGAAGCGCGGCTCCGCCGATTTTCCCAGTGACGATCGTCACGCGCGACAAGGGCGCTACCAGAGCCGATTGGAGAAAACCGGCATGACGGTCCTCGATGATCGAGATCGTCGAAAAAATCGCTGTGAACAAAAGGATGAGCACGATCGTCCCGGGAAAGAAATACTGCAGGTAGTTGGCCCCACGAAAAGAATGCGCCAATCCCGATCCGATCAAAAACCAGAAAACGACCGGCGGCAAAAAAGCGCCGATGACTCGGCTGCGTTGCCTAAGGAACCGCACCAGCTCACGCTCACACAACGTCCAGGAGGCCAACCAGAAATGGGTCATATTAAAAATCATTCTAGCACTAAGCCAGGTCGGGGAATAATGCGGTGGCCATGTCGGTTGAAATAGTGGCTGGGAAACCTGGGAGCATGCCTTATTTCAACTAAAAATTGCTACATGTCAATGCTACATTAATTATACATATCGCATTGTATTTTAGATTTGAATCGTTAAGCAGGTATTCAATTTGTAATAAAAAAGTGCTAGATTTGCGTGCTAGATGGGAATCGCGCTCTGTCAGCCCAGCGCGAGCGATGACGCGACGCATAAGACCGGAAGAATCGAGACGGACGGAACAGACAACGCACGGTCGGATTTTAGGCCGTTGACGAATAGGATAAGTTAGTTGATTATTGTACTCCGTCCCATTAACTCCTACGGGAAAATCGAGACGGACTGGACGACGCGGGGTCGGATTTTAGGCCATTGGCGAAGGAGGCAAGCTAGTTCATTGTTGTACTCCGTCCCCTTAACTCCCTAAAACGTGAAAAACCCATTTAGTTTATGCTGCACGTCTTATGTGGGGGATCTCTGCACGTCGTTGGCGTATTGGCAACACCTCGAAGGCGCGAGGCCATCCCCCAGCCTTTCTAATGGTGATTTCAATTGAGCCAAATAGCCGATAGCTCTCATAAATGCAGGCAATTACTTTTTGAAAGTGGCGTATGTCTGCTGATGAAAGCCGCATTGATTTTCTCTCAGCAAGCCATTTTGAGCAGACCTGGTATGGACCAATGTGAAAATTCCATGCATCTTCGGTAACGCCCGAAAAGAATTGCTTGTCATTGATATATAGGCGGTCCCTTTTCCCATCGTGGTAGGGGCTTTCTACGATACAGTTGCCAAGATGATGAAATTTTGAAGAGCGTCTGACGCTAAAAGGGGTTTCGAGAAGATGCGCCGATGCCATTGCCCACCCTTTTTTTGCTAGCACTTTAAATAAACGCTTATTGCGCGTGATCGGAATTCTCGGAAAGTCGTGGCCCAGGAATTGAACATATCGTGTTCGATAGACACGCGAGTGAACAACTGCGTAAAGGTAGCCAAATATATCTTCGGGGATAGGCAAACAGCCGAGGCGCTGTTTAAGGTGATTTTCAAAAGCCACTGAGAAATTGCTTCTCTTTTGCATGTTTGGCAAATCATCATCGTTGGGGTAGAGATACAAAGGAAACAAGCAGTCGATACTTTGATTATCGGATCGAATTGAGCCGTTGCTAATCGGGTCGCGTGTTGCGCAGAAGTAATTCGCAGGCTTTCTCGGCGGTATCTTTCTGACCGTAACAAGCCCAATATTTCTGCCGGCAATCATGTGGTGCATAGTCTCCCCTCTGGGCATGCAATGAAACCCACGACTATGCCCCGTGTAGACCGTGTATCGTGTATCAAATGGTCTATACAGAATTGGAATTACTTTACGGGGGGCTATGCCGCTTTCTCGGAGATCCTTCTGTGCCCAGCTTACACGCCAATCACGGGCGTCCTTCCCTAATCGGTATTTTGTTCGCGCTACTTCTGGATCGCAGGACACGAAATCTTTTGCCGTGGCGAGGGCGTTCTCCTTATCGAAGTTAATTGTCAATGAGTCTCGAGCTGTGACAATTCCAGAAGAACTCGTTACAAAAATATCTTTTACGCTCCACCCCTGTTCATATTCTGCCTTCAAGGTGTCATCCTGTGGTAGGAAGAAAGACTCAGGAGCTTGAGGATGAACTTCTGCCCAGTTAATATCAGTAAAAGCTTTTGTGGAAAGGAAATGATATTTTTCTTCTCGTGATCCCCATAGGTCTGCGTGATACACCTTTGGAGATGCAAGTTTCGCGGTGTGTTTTACTAAGATGCAGATAGCAACTCCTTGCTGAATGTCGAAAACGTTCTGGTCCACAGATCCATCAGGTGATTGTTCCTGTTTCTTAACATTCCCATGAAGATCCAAAAAATATAATTCATCAAAAGTATTGAGCAATGAAGCGCGCATCCCTCGGAATGTGGAATTATCCATATAACCATGATTAGTAATGAAAGCGAGCACTCCTTGACCTGTATTTTCGATACGTGATTGACCAAATCGAATGAATTTGACGTAATCATCGTTCAACCATTTAAGATTTCTTTCTTTTAGGCGCTGGCCATTTACAGATTTGTAATCCTCAATCAACTTGGAAATCCAAGCTCCATTATTGGAGGAGTGGCCAGCATAGGGTGGGTTGCCAAGAACAACCATGATTGGTTCTTGCGTTTTGATTCTTGACGCCGCCTCACTTTCTTCCGCTATGAAGGCTTCTATTAGTTCATCAGATTTAAGGGCTGCTTCTTCGAGTGTGTTCGTTAGGAAAATCCCCAAGCGCTCTTGTGACTTAAAGTGATACCCCAAATCCTCAAGTAGCAATTCAATTTTTAGATGAGCAACGGTGTAGGGAGCCATCAAAATTTCAAAACCAAAAATCCGAGAGATCAATTCCTCCCGTACTATGCTTTCCCATGCTCCTTTTCGACCATTCTTTGCAGTCAAGTGATGGATTTGATTGATCGTTGAATAAAGAAACGATCCAGTACCTACAGCTGGGTCTAAAATCAAAACCTTGGGATCTGCGAGGCCTTCTTTTCTTCCTAGGTTCCGTCGTAGTGTTTGATCTACAGACTTAACGATAAAATTAACAACGGGCAGGGGTGTATAGTAGACGCCGCGCTTCTCACGTAACTCTGGATCATAAGCGCTCAAGAAATCCTCATAGAAATAAACAACGGGATCGCCTTGGCCCAAATTCTTGAGGAAGGAATTGCGTATTGCTTGCATATCGCAAGCCGTTAGTGCTCGTGTCATTTCGTCCACAATCCAAGCCACCGAATCTGGCAAATCGACTCCGGCCATTCGATCGAACATTTTTCGAAGAAATGGGTTGGTTTTTGGTATCGCATCTCGCGCTATTTGTCTCGAGAATGTGGTCCCGTCCGCAACAGCACATCGCGCAGCAAAAAGTCCGTATGCAATCGTCTGAGCATACATATCCGAAAATTCGATAGCGTCAAGCGTTGGAAGAAGCATCTTTTGGAATGCTTTGAAATGGATATGAAGTGGACCACTATTAGCCTCTTCTTTGAATGCGGCCAGGATATGTTCCTGTACCAGGTGTGCTCCCCATGCCATCCGTGAAGCCAGTTCTTTTGGTGTCGAAATCGGGATAATTGGGGACTCGTAGAAAGATAAAAGCAGGCTCGTCAATCCATCGTAAGCATTGGTGTCGAATTGCAAACGGTTACGTTTAAGTTGTTTTGCTATGCATACGCGTTTTTTTAGGGAGCCTTGGACATACCACCGAAATTCTCGGTAGTTTGTGATCACTAAATTCTGCAATGCGCGAAGATATCGTTGCCCTTGCTCCGATTGTTCTACTTTGTCCAAATCTGCATCTAGATCCTTGGTCTCAAGATAGCCCACTCTTGTTTCCTTGTGCCATAGCACAATATCGGGTTTACCAGCATTGCTTTTCTTTTTCGGCTCATTCGTTGCTGTGCAACCAGGAAGTAATGCTTCGAGTAGTGTTTTAAGTGATGATCGGTAGGTGTGTTCTGTTGCGTCTCCGTGTGAGATATCTTTTTGGAGTGACAGGCAATAATTGCCCATCAATGACTGGTTTATATCGCTCGCGCTTCTCTTCATTTGAAACTCTCCATGTAAGGGCAGGCCATAACTCAATGTCTTGATTGAAAATATGCTCCAATCGAGCCGCTTTGATTTAGCCCCAAGGAAGACCAAGCGCACGTAAAGAAGTTGTAAATTCCCACCATTTTTGGCGGATTTAGTACAGCAGGGCTAAATTACAGAGGTATGGATTTGCCGTTGATTAGTGGGTAGGAATTAGCGAATAGTGCGCATACGGTGTTTTCCAGCAGTAGCGGCGCGTCCAGAGCCAGACACCCAATTCAGCTGGAATTACCGGCTTTCGGGTTAAGTTAGGTTCGGGCCCCGAATTTGAACCTACGACTTCATTAGGGGTGTTAGATGGCTGGCTTATCTTCAGTTCCGAAGCGGTGGCCGGTTTTGCGGATAAAAACATCGTCGAGCGAGGGTTTCCCGAGGCTGACGGATCGGATCCGTCCGGGGAAGGCCGTCACCAGGCGCGGGATAAATTCATGGCCATGCTCCATTTCAATCCGTAAGGTTCCGTCGATAATTTTTGAAGCGGTTCCGAACTTCTGTTGAAGGTCTGTCTGCAGGGCATTTAAATCGTCGGCTTCGACGGAAATGATGTCGCCGCCGATTTCGGCTTTCAGGTCCGCGGGTTTTCCCAAGGCGACTAATTCGCCACGATTCAAAATCGCGATCCGGTCGCATTGTTCCGCTTCATCCATCAGGTGTGTCGTCAGCGCAATGGTCGTTCCCTCACGCTGAAGTTCCTTAAGGTGTGTCCAGATTTCCCGCCGGACGACCGGATCAAGACCGGTGGTGGGTTCGTCCAAAATCAAAAGCTTCGGTTGATGCAAAAGCCCTTTGGCCAATTCGACCCGCCGCTTCATGCCGCCGGAAAGCGTCTCCACAAAATCGTTCGCGCGATCGGCCAGATCCACGCGTGCCAGAACGACTTTCATGCGTTCGGCAAGCGCGGCGCCCTGCATTCCATAGAGATGGCCTTGATGCTTAAGATTTTCTTGCACGGTGAGCTTGCCGTCCAACCCGGGCGCCTGAAAGACCACGCCTATTTGACGACGGACCGCTTCGACGCCGGACGCCAGGTCCGCCCCAAAAATATCCACCTGCCCGCTGGTCGGAGGAAAATAGGTGGAGAGAATATTGAAAAGCGTACTTTTGCCGCCGCCATTTGGGCCCAGGAGCCCGAAAATTTCGCCTTGTTGCACAAGAAAGGAGACTCCACTTAAAGCTTCGCGACCGGTTTTGGAAGGGCGCTTTGGAGGGTAGGTGTGCCTCAGGTTCGTAACGGCGATGGCGATCAAAATAGGCGGTGCGCAATATCCGGCATGAGACCCAGGAAGAGATCCACCAGCAGGAGAAGCGGCAATCCGACCACGGCAATCAAGGCGCCTTTTTCAAAGCGCAAGTGCATGAAATTCCAGGCGACTAAAAAGGCTTTCAACAAAGCCAGGAGTACCAAAGCAACGACAGTATAGGCATGCGGCAAGTGGGCATAGACGATTCCCACTTCGATGATCGTCAACGCGAAAAGCCACCAGAAGATGGCCATGTAATTGGGTTCGGCATGTGCTTGTTCCATAGAGACTCCCATTAGAGCAGGTAGACAAAGGTAAAGACAAGAATCCAAACCAAATCGACAAAATGCCAGTAAAGCCCGGCAATTTCAATGCGGTGATGATGCGCCTCGGAGAAATCACCTTTCGTGGACCGCCAATACATCACCAAAAGATAAATGACACCCGCCAGGACATGCGCCCCGTGGAAGCTCGTCAGCGAAAAGAAGGTCGCGCAGAAAAGGCTGTTCCGAAGCCGGAGCCCATCCACAAAAAGCAGGTGATGATATTCGTAGGCCTGAATAGAAAGGAAGGTAATGCCGCCCAGAGCCGTCAGCAGAAGAAATTTCTGCAGACCTTTCACATTTCCATGTCGGATCGCAGACAGAGCCTTGACCATCGTCAAGCTGGAGCAAATCAGGACAAAGGTATTAAAAGCCGTCAGAGGAACGTCCAGCACTTGAGAAGGGACAGGCCAATCGGTAGCACCCATACGTGACGCGCCATAGGCGCACAAGAGACCCCCGAAGGTCAGCGCGTCGGATACCAGAAAGAGCCACATCCCAACTTTGCCGCGGGCTGTACCCATTAACTCCGATGATTCGATGACTGCTGCGTGATCCATAACGTCTCCCTAAACGAGATATAAAACGGCGAATAGCACCAACCACACACCCGTCACAAAATGCCAATAGAGCTCCGCGTACTCTTCCCACGCCACCTTTTGAAAGGCCACGGCCAGAATTCCTAAGCCGCCCAACACGTGCAGGCCATGACAGGTGACGAGCGTATAGAAAAGAGCTCCGTATGTCCCGGTCTGAAGCGTAAGTCCGCGCGCGTACAACCGATGGAACTCGAGCGTCTGCAGGAGCAGAAACAACACGCCTAAAAGGAATGTCATCCCTATTTTTCGTCTATAGATTTGGACCGTGCTGAAAACGAGTAGAGCCGTATTCACAATGGAAAGATCCAGATTCAAGTGCGGCGTGCCCATCGGCGGCCAGGACGCGGCGGCCATGCGTAGCACCAGATACGCGCCGATGAAGCTGGAAAAAAGGATCGTCTCGGTGCCCACGAGAAGCATCATGCCTAAACGTCCATTGGGAATTCCGGTCGTGGTCATAGGCCTCTCAGAATCTTTTGGAGCGGCGACAGATTCTCCGGCGTGGGCAACTGCCCGCGTGAGCGGATGATCACAAACGAATACACAAAAAGTCCCACTGCCACCAAGGCCAGGAAAAGCCCCAAGCGGCGGTTCTTCCGGTCTAAATCCGTCACGCGATTTTGCTGCAAGCCATCCATGTCAGTAAAGTGGGGAGATAAAGAACGGAGGCGAGCAGCAATCGCCGAGCATAAGCTGCCGTCCGGTAAAAAGCCGTGAAGGCTCCGCAGGTGAAGAACACAATCCCGAGGACAAGCGCCGCCCAGAAATAGGAAAAGCCGGCCAGTCCCAACCGCGCCGGGATAAGCGTCACAGGAACCAGAACAGCCGTGTAAAGAATAATCATGCGGCCGGTCGAGGCGCCGTCTGGATCAATGACGGGAAGCATCGGGAAACCGGCTCGCGCGTAATCGTCCCGGTACATCCAGGCGATCGCCAGAAAATGCGGCAACTGCCACAAAAAAAGAATGGCAAAAAGCACCCAGGCGCCCGGCTCGATCGCATTGCGCGCCGCCGTCCAGCCCATCATGGGCGGAATGGCGCCTGGAATGGCTCCGGCCAACGTGCAAAGTGACGTGCGGGTTTTTAGCGGTGTGTAAACGCAGAGATAGCTGATGAGACTGATCAAAGACAAAAGACTGGTCAGTGGATTGACGAAAACCGCGAGTTGAAGAACTCCGAGAGCGCTGATGCTGATGCCAAACCAAAAAGCCGGTTCCGGGTTCACCCGATGCTCAGGAAGCGGGCGCGTGCGGGTCCGGCGCATCAAAGCATCGCGATCCCGCTCCAAATATTCGTTGAGGGCCGCGGCGCCGCTGGCGACCAACCAACTGCCAATGAGCGCATGATAAAAATGCGCGTCATAGCGCATCGTGTGAGTGGCGAAGGCATAGCCGAGCCAGGTCGTCAGAATCACCATCCCGGTGAGCCTCGGTTTCGTCAGTTCAAAATAATCTTTGAGGTGCATGATTAAGCCGTCAGTCGCCGAAAACTTTCGAGACTAATGACCGCCGAGATCGCGAGGATCAGGGCGCCCGTAGCCACGTGCGCGGTCGCGTCGGCGACAGTGGGGTTCTGCCAGGTGTAAAGCCCGAGCCCAATTTGCAGGCAAATGAGGGTCACCAAAATCGTGGCGGGACGGCTAAACCAAATATCGCCGGCCGTTGATTTCTTGACGCGCTTGTAAAGCAGGATGCCGTGAATGAAAACCAGTGCGGCGCCTAGAAAATGAAAATGGAGCATGATGCCAATGTGCCGGTAAATGGCTCCAAAGATCAGCTGCAGGAAAACAAACCCGGTCGTGATCAAGGCGAGCCGGCGAACCTTGGAGGCCTCGGATCCTACCGTCACGATGCGTTCCGACCAGGCCATGGCCGCGATGCAGCTCATCCACGAAAAAAAGATCTGCCCCAGACAGGCATGCCCGATCGAGGTAATGGCCGGGAGTTTCAGCAACACGGTCACACCACCCAAGACACCTTGCGCACAAACCAGACCTAGAGCAATCCAACCCGCCATTTTCAAAAAGGGTTCCTGCGCCTGTTTCCAAATCCACACGGCTAGAATAATCGTTAAGAATCCGACGGTTGCCGCCACCATGCGATGTCCATGCTCATAAAAAACGCCCCCCACCATCGGCGGAAAAACCTGACCAAAGGAGAGCGGCCAATCGGGAACAGCGAGCGCCGAGCCGGTGCTTGTCACCATTCCACCAGCGATCACCAAAATGAAAGTGGCCGCCACCATAAAAAGCGTATAGAGGCGGAGGCCTCGGCTAACCACGGGATGGCTCCGCCTGAGAAAACCAGTCGGTGGCGCGACCGGGCTGGCTGTATTCGTAAGGCCCGCGATAGACCGTCGGCACATGCTCGTAGTTGCACACCGGCGGCGGAGAGGTCGTCGTCCATTCCAGCGTATTGGACTCCCAAGGATTCTGCGGGGCCTTTTTTCCTTTAAAAATGCTCCAGAACAAATTGAAAATGAAGACGCCCTGCGTGCAGAACATGAGAATGGCGCAGACGCTCATGAATGTGCGAATCGGCTGAAGGTGGGTCAGGCCCGGATAAAAAGCCGGATCAAACAACCGGCGCGGTTCGCCGGCAATTCCGAGAATGAACATCGGGTAAAAAACCATATTGAAAAGAACGAAGGTGATCGCAATATGGATTCTGCCCAAGGTTTCATTCATCATTCGCCCGAACATTTTGGGCACCCAGAAGTAGGTGGCGGCAAAAATCCCGAAAAGGGCGCCGCCGACCATCATGAAGTGAAAATGGCCGATGACGAAATACGTGTTATGGATGTAGATATCCACCGGGGTGACGGCGGAAAAAATACCGGTCAGGCCGCCGATGATAAACATCGAAATAAATCCCGCCGCGCAGAGCATCGGAGGCTTAAAGCGAATATTGCCGCGCCACATCGTGCCCAGCCAATTGAAGGTCTTGATCGCTGAAGGAACGGCAATGACGACTGTCGACATCATGAAAGCGGTTCCTAAGGTTGGATTCATGCCGCTCGTGAACATATGATGACCCCAGACAATAAAGCCAAGCCCCGCGATCCCGGCCAAGGCATAGACCATGCCCTGGTACCCGAAAATGGGCCGACGAGAAAACGTTGATATAACATCTGAGATAATTCCCATGGCCGGCATGATGACGATATAAACCTCGGGATGCCCGAAGAACCAGAACAGATGCTGCCAGAGAAGTGGGTTTCCGCCGCTTCGCGACAAGGTATTGCCTCCGATGACGAGACCAGCCGGCATAAAGAAGCTTGTCCCCGCCACGCGATCGAGCAAGAGGCAGGCGACACCAACCGTCAGAGACGGAAGAGCCAGGAGGAGAAGAATCGCGGTAATAAACTGGGCCCAGACCGTGAGCGGCATGCGGAACATAGTCATGCCGGGCGCGCGAAGATTAAGAATGGTTGTGATGAAATTAATCGATCCCATGAGGGACGAAATCGCCAGAATCATCAAGCTAATGATCCAGAACGTTTGCCCCACCGGCTCGACGGCGGAGAGCGGCGGATAGGCAAACCAGCCGGCCTTGGCCGCGCCCGTTCCGGTAAAAAAGCTATAGAGCATGACCAGTCCGGAAACCAAATACGTCCAATAGGACGCCATGTTTAACCGCGGGAACGCCATATCCTCCGCCCCGATCATGAGCGGCACCAAATAATTACCGAATCCACCCACCAAGATTGGAATAACCGCGAAAAAGATCATGATCGTCGCATGCATCGTAAAGGCCATGTGGTAGTAATCCGGAAGCATGATGCCGTTGGGCATGCCGTTTGGCGCCAGATGTCCCATGAGCGGCAGCGCCTTTCCCGGGAACCCGAGCTGCCACCTTATTAATAAGGAAAGGAGCGTTCCTAAGATTAGAAACGCAAAGCCGGTGAACAGGTACTGCAGTCCGATGACTTTGTGATCCAGCGAAAACCATTTTTTCATAAGCGTTGCCTCTTCTCCTAAAACGCAGCGGCCTTGGAACTCTTCAGCCAGGCTTGAAATTCTTCAGGAGTCTCGACGGTAAGCTGGCCTTTCATCTGATAGTGGTTTGTTCCGCAAAACTGGGTGCAGCGCAGCTCATACTGGCCGGTCTTCGTCGCCTGAACCCAAACCATCGAGGTAAGTCCGGGAACGGCATCCTGATTAATACGCAGATCGGGAATGTAGAAGCCATGGATGACATCCTGGGATGTCAGCTCGAAGCGTACCGCCTGATTGACGGGAATATGGAAGTCATTCTGAACTTCCACCTCTCCGTCTGGGCCATCATATTTGAAATGCCAGAGCCATTGTTCGGCCATCACGCGAACAGTGATGGCGGGTTCCGGGAAATTCTTTGGCTGGCGGAGCTTGGCCCAGAGGTTCTGGCTCATAATCCCCAAGGCAATCATGATCGCGGCTGGAATGGCCGTCCAGATCGCTTCCGCTGTCGTGTTGCCGTGAGAGGGAGACGCTTTTTGATCGGGACGAGTCCGGTAGCGCAGGCAAAAATAGATGAGCGCGCCTTCGGTCAAAACGAAAACGACCGCCGTCAATACAAGGACTATATTGTAGAGGTGGTCGATGTCCGGACCAAGGGAAGATACCGACGGGGCCAACAACCAGCCAGATAAAAATTTGGACAACAAGAAAAGCTCCTATCCGCTCAAATTTGAATGAAGAGGTTTTATATCAAATTGGACTGGCTAGCTCAATCAAGGCTGGGTAACACCGAAGGCGGGCATCAGGTCCTCAAAACGAATTTCAGACTCTTCGCTGGCTCGAACCTTAATATCTTCGACTTGCTGCATGGGCTGGAATTCCAAGCGTCCGTCAGGATCATTGGCCTTTTGAACCCACCCTTCGTGCCAGGCGGTGATCTTATAACGTCCTCGAGGCACATGCAGGATGGTAAATTCCCCCTGTGCATCGGTAATCGCCATGGAATCATGCGGCGAGACATAAATCCAAGCTCGTTCCCACAGATGTTTGTCGCAGTTGATTTTATACAACCCTGGGACAACCAGAGGCCGGCGCATGGGCGGCCCCTGAGGATTGACGTCGGCCTCAAATACCGTATCGCCATCCTTGAACGCATGAATGTGATGTTGCGCGCCGTCCTTATTGACTAAGAGAAGGCTTGTTCCTAACGGCAGCCATTGGATCCGGGGTAGCAGTTCGCATTTTTCAGTGGTGAGCGTGGCCTGCAGACGCGTGGGCATGACGCGTCTATCTTGTCGATCGACGATGATCAGGACATTCTGCAAGGCCAGCGTATCCTGTTTGACAAGCAGATGCGTCTGAGGAATCCCGTGCGGACAATCTTCATCGATAGCGTTACCGAACATATTTCGGGGCGGAGCCTCCCCGGAAAATCGAACCAGTCCGTGAATCGTGCCTGGACTGTCGTCGGCATGACAAAGACTTAAAGCAAATAGGAAAAGAAGAGTTTTAAGGCGCCTTTTCAATGTACTGCCATCCGGCGATATAGGTCGCCGCAGCGAATTTGAGCCACAAGACGGCGAATTGAATGAAGGCATTGAGCGGATAGGAAGTCCAGATCGACAACGTAAAGAAATTTGGATTGGCAAAGGCAAAGCCGATGGACCCCATGCAGAGAGCCGTCATCGGACCCGGGCCGAGGCGCGGACGGGCCAAGGCATAAAGCCAACTGAGCAAAAATCCGGAGACCAGACTGGGAATGATCAGTGACCCGGAGATCGATATGACTTCATTCCACTGGAGATTTGGCTCAGGGACTAGGACACGCTGTGTCAAAATGAGGTTGCCGATTTCAAAAAGCCAAAAAACGATGCCTGCCAAAGCCGCGCCGGTCCAAATGCGTTTCCAATTCACGCTTTATCGACCGGAACTTGCTGAGGCGAGCCAAAAAGATTGCCGGGCACTTGGATTCCCTGCGCCGGCGCCTGCTGAATAAAGAGTGGGACATACCCTGTGGAGAAAAAGCCGACTTGTCCAGCGCGGTTGCGGCCGAGCATGAAAACATCCTGCAAACTCACGCGTCCATCCTGGATCCCCGTCACTTCCGTCAAGGCGATAACTTGTCGAGCTCCATCAACGGAACGACGCATCTGGATGATCAAGTGAATGGCTCGGGAAATTTGCTGCCGAATGGCGACCAGAGGTATGTCATACCCTGCCATTAAGACCAGCGTTTCAAGCCGCGAGATCACATCCGTTGGAGAGCTTGCATGGATCGTCGCCATGGCGCCGTCGTGACCGGAATTCATGGCCTGCAGAACATCGAGTGCTTCCGCGCCGCGCACCTCGCCTAGAAGAATCCGGTCGGGCCGAAGATGCAGCGCATGCGAGACGAGTGTGCGCATTTCGATGAAAGCGCCGCCCTCACCGCGTCCCTGAAAAACAGTTTCGAGCGCGACCCAATTGGGGTGCGGCAGATTGATTTCGAAAGTATCTTCAATCGTGACAATCCGGTGCGATTTCGGAATAATCCCGGCCAAGGCATTCAAAAGTGTCGTTTTTCCGCAACTGGTGCCGCCGGAGATCAAAATATTTAGTCGCATCTGAACCGCAATCCGCAGCATTTCCGCCATCGGGCCGGACATGGTGTTGCGGACCACCAATTCGTTGAGATCCTGGGCTCGGTACGTCGGACGGCGAATGGTAAAGCAGGTTTGAGCGGTCACTGGAGGCGTGGTGACGGTCATGCGGGACCCGTCACTCAGGCGGCAATCCAAAAGAGGCATCTGTGGAGAGAGCGTTTTGCCCGCCAAGGTCAACAGCTGACGAACCACACGTAGGAGTTCCCCTTCGCTGGCGAATTTGCGTTCCACTTGAGTCAAGCGGCCGCTTTGTTCGACAAAAATCTTGTTGGGCCCATTGACCATCACTTCCGAAACGTCCAGAGAAGCCAGGTAGGGAGTTAACGGGCCATAGTCTTCAATTGCGGGCATACGATGGTTGTATATCAGAAGTGGCCATTTTGCAACCAGAAAAATGCCATGATTTCGACTGCCTTCTGCACGGTTCGCCCGAATGGCGAACCGCCTTGCAGATGGCCATCGCTGCTATAGCGAGAAAGGATGGCGAAGGTGAATTGCTTGCATTTCGGCACTTGCGGCGGCTGCCGCTGTGAAAAATCCGCGGATGGGTCTCAGCAACCGCTTCCGTACGCACGGGAATTGAAGGAAAAAGAGGAGCGTGTCCGAACGCTTTTAAGCGCCTACGATGTGGGCGAATGGCACTCGATCATCCCTTCTCCCGAGGAATGGCAGTACCGGAATAAAATGGAATGTGCCGCCGGCGTGTGGGATGAGAAGCTGGTCTTAGGCCTTCGCGCCGCTGGCCGATTTGACCAAATTATCGACCTTCAAACCTGCTTTTTAATGTCCGCCGAATGTTTCGAAGTTCTAAAACGTGCCCGTCAGTGGGCCAACACCCATGGCCTGAATGGCTATCATCGCCGGCGTCATGAAGGCGACATCCGTTATCTCGTGTTGCGCGAAGGTAAAAACACGGGACAAAGAATGGCGGTTCTCTTAATGACGACGTCAGCCGCACAAAAGTGTCAGGCCCTCCAGGCGCCAGAAGCGCTTGGCTCTCTACAAGAACTCCGCGACGCGCTTTTTCCTTTGCTGACCACCTGCTGGCTCGGCATAACCGATGACATCGGGGACAACGCGCGGGCGGAAGATATGCGGCTTCTTTGGGGAAGCGGAATCATTGAAGAAAAGCTTGGGGCGATCACCTACCGTATTTCACCCTACTCCTTTTTCCAAACAAACACTCGCGGCACCGAAAAACTGTACGGGCTACTACAGGACTGGGGCAGAAAAATCGGCGGAGCGCTGGTTGATCTCTATTGCGGGTCGGGAGGCATCACTCTGGCCCTCGCCGAATCCTTTGACCGCGTGATAGGGATTGACACGAACAAAAGCGCGATCGAAGACGCGAAATCCAACGCGCAACTGAACACCATTCAAAATGCGGAATTTGTCTGCGAAGACGCACAGGAATTTTTAAAAAAACTGCCTGGGTCAAAACTTTCGATCCAGCTCTCCGCGATGGTGGTCGATCCCCCGCGACCCGGACTTCACCCTAAGGCACTTCAGCATCTGATCGACATGAACCCAGCTCGACTGGCCTATGTCTCCTGCAATCCGGAATCACTCGCCCGGGACCTGCAAGGCCTTATACCCTTATACAGAATTCACAGCGCTCAACCGATTGACTTATTTCCGCATACCGCGCACGTCGAAACACTCGTTCTCCTCGAACATCGCTAAGGCTCCTCAGGCGGAAATTCGGAGCCATTGGGGCGGCATTTTTATTTTTGATGGAGGTAAAACTGGGATGGGATTGGCGGCGAGGTGACGCATCAGGACATAATGGCCAGCGGCATCTTGAACGATCTTGAGTTGTCCGGATTTCATTTCCCGACGGACAGTATCGAACTTTTCTTCAGTCACCCTCTTATTTTGTTCGTCAATAACAACAAGGGTGGAGGCCTTTTTTTTACGAGCTACGGCTTCCAGTCGGTGCAGACGCCGACTGGCTTCATTGGCCGATAACAATCTATTCGCATCAGAGGACATGGGAGGGCCGGCGTGCTCCGCGCTATTAATTCGCAGTTCCAAACCAATCGGTTTGGAACCAACGTAGGTCAATGAAATATAGAATCCTTTTGGATGACGCAAAACCGTGAATGTCAACACCCCATCGACCAAACTGTCGTCCGCTATTCTGTAAATTCCTTTGGACAGCATAAAATTTCCTTTGCCTGAATAACCGCCCATGACCATCACGTAATCCCCCAGCTGGCAGGTGGGGAGCTCAAAACTTTCGAGACCTTCCGGACCCATTTGGAGCCACACCATTTCGACGTGGTCTCCATGGATGTTTAAATCCAGCTGGCTTTTTTCCCCTAAATTGAAATGAACTCGTCCAATAAATGCGGCTTCGAAAGCCATGGGCCTACCTGAGGCCGGAAGAGACGTTTCAAGGTATTCATCGCGTTCCGGCAGCCGCTCAAGAGCGGCCCGAAAAACAGCAGATTTATTGAGCCTCCAAGGCTTCGTATGAAGAATATAGGCATAGTCACCGATGATCTGATCAAGCGTCGAGGAATTCTCTGAATTCTTGTGACCACCGCGTTCCAGTCGAACCACATAGGCGGCATAGTCGCGGCGCTCAATTCCGGCTACGCGCAAGTCATTCGCGAGCCCTTCCACAAGGGCATCGAAAATTTCTGCGTGATCAACGATAGCCGTCGACTGCGCTTGCGACAAAACCGTCAACAAATCCAATGCCGATGCGCGCTGGATGACCGAGACTTGATGGTTCTTGGGCTGGCTCAATCGCCCATAGATGAGATTATGGAGAGCCGGGCTTACCGCCAAAAACTGAAGTTCAGGATGGATGCTGCGTTTGACCAATTCGGCCATGAGATTTTGCGCCCGGTTTCGAACGGCCATCGCATCCGGATCGGACAGTTCGCCGTAGGAGAGGTTGTCAATAGCCGCCATGAAAAGGGGCGGCAGATCCTGCGCTGTGATGAGATCTTTCTGTATAGCCAGCGTAATAAAATCCATGGCCGCGGTTCGTTTGGACGCACTGGAACTAGTCAATAGGGCAACGGCCCCCGGCCAGGCCTTCGGGAGAACCGAAAGACCAATGTCCCGTTCAAGATAGACCATAAGCGTTTCCATCGCGGCCTGTGCTTCATCATTTTTTAGAGGCAATAGCCGGATGAGAGCGGGCACCGTCTTGGCCAATAGATCCGCTCGCCGGCGACGCTGCGCCAAGCGCGCGAGGAGACCTGCCGCGGCGAGACGTATGGGCCGCTTGGGATAGCCGAGTAATCCGCTCAAAGGTTCGATAGCCTCTTCCATCCACGGCCACCCCACTTCGTCATTAATGAGAAAATTCAGGATATCGAAGTCCCCATGACGCACCTGATCGGCGGCAATGCCCAGCCGGTCGATCAATCGCCGGAGGACCCAATGGACTTGATCGGCAGCGGCGATTTGAGTGAATCGGATGGTGACGCGAACGCGATCTCGCGTATTTGCAAATATATTATCGACCTCGCGGTGAAGACGATTGAGCCGCTGAGTTTCGGCACGCTCGATCCGCTTTTGAAGAGCCGCTTGCCGGGCAATTTCGGCGGCAGGAGTTTTTGAAAGGTTATTGTGAAATTGCGTATCAAGGGACTGCAATGCTTGGCAGGCAAAACGATCCCTGAGCCCGGGCTGGAGCGGTTCGATTCGGGGCCGTCCGGAGGCAGGTAACGGTTCCAGAAGCATGACAAACGCAATACCGATTGACGTCGTCTTGCGCAACCACAAGGGCGTAGAAATCACGCTATTAGGGTACCAACCCTCTATTGCATCCATGTTTCATAAAAGTAAACTCCAAGTAACACTGAAAAATAGGTACGTTTGAGTTAGAATACCGGCGTGAAACGTCTTCGAATGATCGTTTTGATATTTTGGGTGCCCAGTCTGGCCCTCGGCCTTGATACTCCCCCCCGACTGTTTTTCAGCGATGCCAATCTGAGTTTTTTAGTTCCAGAACCGTGGGATGTTCCGTCGACATTTCCGATCGGGCCCTTGCTGACACGCAAGACACAGGAAGGAACGGACGCCTTTATTCAGTGCCAGATTTCGAATCCGGTGGATGCCAGCCATGTCTCGGCCGACGCGTCGACGGAGACCCTGAAATCTTTTGCACTTAACGACATTGATTTGAGATTCAAAAACGCTCGACTCTTGGCGTCCTCCTCCAGAACGTTGATGGGCCAGAATGCGTATGAAGTCACGTGGCAAAGCGAAGGGACCGAAGGCGTCCAACAATATCAGTCCGAGTACTTTTTTATCGAGAATCGTTTTTATGTCTTGGTGCTTCGAGCCTCGCGTGACAGCTTCCCCTGGATCGTCCAAGATTTTCAGGAGTGGCTATCCTCGGTTCAGCGGTTGTCCCGCGAAGAGTCGGGAAAGTTGGAATCGCCTTCGCATGGAGGGCTTTGGGTTCACCAGACGGGCGGCGTCAAAATTGGTTTACCGGAAGAGTGGCTGATCGGCGTGGCGGACGATCGGCAGGTGGGCGCCACGATCGCGCATGATAAAATGCATTTGGATTTTACCGCGGAAGTCGAAGTCTTGGGGACCGCGGCCAAGGCTTTTGGCGCCGATGAAAAAGCGCTCGCGCGCAAGACGCTGGATCAAAAAGGGTACAGCATCACCGCGGAGTCTGAAGAACCCTTTCACGGCTTTGCCTGTTATCGTTTGATGTACGAAGGCACCATCGACGGGCGCTTCGTTCGCGGCCAGGACCTCTGGGTGGCCGGCCCCAAAGGGCGCTGGCTGATTAACCTCGAAGGAGACGGCGCTTATTTTCGACAGATGACCGATCCATGGCAGAAAATATTAAACGGCATCACCTTTTATGAATGAACCCTATTTGCAGAATCTAAACGCGCCACAGACCGAGGCTGCTCTTCACACAGAGGGCCCGCTTCTGATTTTGGCCGGTGCCGGTAGTGGAAAGACTCGCGTGATCACGGCGCGCATTGCACACCTGATCGCGCAGAATGTCCCACCTTGGCAGATCCTGGCGGTAACCTTTACCAACAAAGCGTCGGAAGAGATGCGCAATCGCGTCGACGCATTAACTGGAGGCCTTGGGCGCGGGGTTCTTATTTCAACGTTCCATCGCTTCTGCGCGCAGCTTCTGCGGCGCGAAGGCCAAGCGATCGGGCTCTCGCAGCACTTCGTGATTTATGATGATCATGATCAGAAAGAGCTGGTGAAAGACTGCTTAACGGAATTAAGTCTGGACGATAAGAAATTCAAACCGGGCGTTCTGGTCTCGATGATCTCGCGATCGAAAGACGAATTAATCGATGCCGCGTCCTACCAGATTCATGCACTGACCTCTCCGGATCCCTTCCGCCAGATGGTAGCGAGCGTCTATCATCTCTACCAAAAGAAATTGACGGCCTCCAGCGCGCTCGACTTCGGCGATCTGATCATGAAGTGCGTGGAACTTCTGCGCGACCGACCCGAGGTCCGCGAAAAACTGCAGGAACGCTTTCACTACATCATGGTGGACGAGTATCAGGACACCAACCGCGCGCAGTATGTCCTGGTCAAAGCGCTCGCGGCCAAACACCGCAACCTCTGCGTCGTTGGAGACGATGATCAATGCGTCTACGTGTGGAGAGGAGCGGATATCCGGAACATCCTGGAATTTGAAAAGGAATATCCAGAATCCAAAGTCGTCAAGTTGGAGCAAAATTATCGCTCGACTAAGCCCATTCTGGACGCGGCCTGGAATGTCGTGCAGCATAATCAGTTCCGCAAGGAGAAAAAACTCTGGACGGAAAAGACCGCGGGAGATGCGGTCACCGCGACGGAATTCGGCGATGAGCGGGAAGAAGCCCTCGCCGTGGCCAGCGCCATTCATGTGCGCGTGCGGGAAGACGCGCGCTACGCCGACTTCGCGGTCTTCTACCGGATCAATGCGCAGTCGCGTGTGCTGGAGGACGCGCTGCGCCGTCTTGAGATCCCTTACAAGATCATTGGATCGGTCCGGTTTTATGATCGTGCGGAAGTCAAAAACGTTATCGCTTATCTGCGTGTAGTCGTGAATCCCAACGACACGCTGAGCTTAAAACGCATTTTCAATGTCCCCACGCGCGCGCTCGGCAAAACGACGATGGAAGCCTTCGAAAAATTTGCCTACACGCAGACCCTCACTCTTTTTAACGCGCTGGAGCGCGCCGCGGAAGTGCCAGAGATCACTCCCCGCGCCCGGAAAGCGGCTCTGGAGTTTCACGCGCTTCTCTCCAGCTTCATCGCCACCCGCGATCAGTCGGATGCCATGGCTTTGACCAAGCAGATCCTGGACGCCACCGGTTATCTGAAGGGATTGGAAACGGATGAAGACGCGGAAGCGCAAACGCGCGCGCAGAACGTCCGTGAATTCATCAACGCGATCGAAGAATACCTGGAACGATCCGAGGATAAATCCGCCTCGGGATTTCTAGAACAGGTCTCGCTCGTCGCGGACAGTGATGAAATCGAGTCGGGCCCTAATTATGTGACACTCATGACGGTGCATCTCGCCAAGGGGCTCGAATTTTCCAGTGTCTTTCTGACGGGCATGGAAGAAGGGCTTTTTCCGATGGGCGAATCGGATTTTTCACAAGAAGAGCTGGAAGAAGAGCGTCGCCTCTGCTACGTGGGGATGACGCGCGCGAAACACCATCTGCAGATCACCTGGGCCGCGAGCCGACGTCTCTGGGGGCATTCCCGCTGGAACGCCCCCTCTCGATTCATCGAGGAAGCCAAAATCGAACTGGATCGGCCACGGCGCGCGATGTCGGTGACGCCCTCCAATGACCCGTCGCGATTTGAGGCCGTCCGGCCACATCACTCGGACGAACCCGTGGACGAAACCTCGTTTCTGGCCTTCAGCGTCGGGACGCGCGTCAAGCATGTGGAGTTCGGCCGTGGAAAGATCATGGAAAAAAGCGGCACCGGAGATGGCCTGAAAGTTGTGGTGCTTTTCGACAATGGCCAGTGGAAAAAACTTCTCGTCAAATACGCGGGCTTGGAAAAAATTTAGTCTAGCTGCTGGGATTGCATCCACTGGCGCTCCACCTCAGAATATCTTCTACATCGGGCCTGCATAGAATTCGATGATGGAATCTAGCTAGAATAAGCCTCATGAGCCTGACTAAAAAGGATGTCGAGCATGTGGCCCGCCTGGCGCGCCTTGCGCTGACCGAGGAAGAAAAGGACCGTTATACGACCCAGTTGGGTCAAATCCTGGGGTATGTCGAGAAACTCAGTCAGCTAAATACCGAGAATATTCCACCCACCTCGCACGTCCTGCCGCTCTCGAATGTCTGGCGCGAGGACAAGCTGGAACCCAGCACATCGGAGAGCCTTGGATCGCCGGAAGATATTCTATCGAATGCGCCAGACCGCGAAGGCCCGCTCTTTAAGGTTAAGAAGGTCATCGAGTGAGCTTCACATCTCTTACAGCGACGGAAATCGCCCGCAAGGTGAAGTCTAAGGAATTTAAAGCGGAAGCGATTGCGACCGCCTACTTGGACCGCATTAAAGCGCTCGACCCTAAAATTAAGGCATTTAATGAAGTTTTTACGGACCGGGCGCTTAAGCAGGCGCGCGACGTCGACGCGAAAATCGCCAAAGGCGAGACGGTCGGCCCCTTGGCCGGCGTTCCGATAGCGATCAAAGACAATATGCTCATTCGCGGTGAGCACTGCACTTGCTCTTCCAAAATTTTAGAAGGGTTTGTTGGGACGTATGACGCCACCGTGATCCGTAAACTCAGAGCTGCCGGAGCCGTCTTTCTAGGCCGCACCAATTTAGACGAATTTGCCATGGGATCTTCCACTGAGAACTCCGCTTTTCACACGACCCGAAATCCCTGGGATGTTACACGGATTCCGGGAGGATCTTCCGGCGGAAGTGCTGCCGCCGTCGCCTCGCGCATGGCGCCTCTCGCTTTAGGCTCCGACACCGGCGGATCGATCCGCCAGCCGGCGGCGCTTTGCGGCATTCTTGGATTTAAGCCCACCTATGGATTGGTATCTCGATTCGGCTTAATTGCGTTCGCGTCTTCCTTGGATCAGATCGGTCCTTTCGCGACAACTGCTGAAGATACGGCGCTCCTCCTGCAAGTTATCGCCGGTTATGACGATCGCGATTCCACCAGTGTGAATCAGCCGGTACCGGACTATTCGGCTATTTTGGGTAAATCCTTGAAAGGTCTGCGGATTGGTTTGCCTAAGGAATATTTTATCACCGGGATGGATCCTCAGGTCGATAAAGCCGTGAGAGAAGCGGTCAAAGTCCTTCAAAGCTTAGGCGCCACTACACACGAAATTTCTCTCCCCCACACAGACCACGGTCTGGCGGTTTACTACGTGCTCGCACCCTCCGAGGCCAGCTCGAACCTTTCCCGTTTTGACGGCGTGCGTTATGGCCGCCGCGCCAAAGACGTCAAGAACCTCCTCGAGCTCTATGAGAAAAGCCGCGGCGAAGGATTCGGTCCAGAGGTCAAGCGTCGGATCATGATTGGGACATATGCTCTCTCCTCCGGCTATTACGACGCCTATTACGCCAAAGCGCAAAAAGTCCGGACTTTGGTCAAAAAAGATTTTGATGAGGCTTTCAAGATGGTGGATATGATCGCGACGCCTACCACTCCTTCGACGGCCTTTAAGATTGGCGAAAAATCCGCCGATCCGATGCAGATGTATCTCTCGGATATCTTCACAATTTCCTGTAATTTGGCCGGACTCCCAGGCTTAAGTCTGCCTTGTGGATTTTCTAGCGACAAACTACCGATCGGGCTGCAGCTCTTAGGGCGGCCGTTTGAGGAAGGAACGCTTTTATCGGCGGCGCATCATTATGAACAAACCCAGCAGTGGAACAAAGAAGCCCCCAAAGTCGCGGTTTGAATATTCGGCGGGCGGCGTCGTCCAGGACGGGCCTAAGCTTTTGATGGTCAAAGTGCAAAATTTGGAAGGCGACCAGATATGGACCTTCCCCAAAGGCCATATCGAAAAGGGTGAAAAGGCTCCTCAGGCGGCGCTGCGCGAGGTAGAAGAAGAGACGGGTTACCGCTGTGAGATCGTGAAGCCTTTTGAGCGCGTGCAATATTATTTTCGGCGGGGCGATGAGTTAACGAAGAAGACGGTGACTTGGTTTTTGATGACGCCGATCAAAAAAACCGGCACTCACGACCCGGAAGAGATTATGGAAACCGAATGGGTGCCGATGGATGAGGCGCGAAAGCGCGTCAAGTATAAATCAGACAAGACATTATTGCAAAAACTTTCAAGGACGCTGTAGGGGCGCACGGCGTGCGCCCTGACCATGAATGGCAATAGGATTCGAATTCAATTTATGATTAATGCTACGGCCGGTATTGGCAGGGCGTCCGCCGGACGCCCCTACAACACCCTTGAAAATAAATGACCTTAGAACCTGTCATCGGGCTGGAAGTCCACGTTCAGTTAAAAACGGATTCGAAGCTGTTCTGCCGTTGCTCGACGGCTTTTGGCGCGGAACCCAACAGCCAAATTTGTCCCATCTGCTCTGGACACCCCGGCGTTCTCCCCGTCCTGAACCGAAAAGCCGTGGAATTGCTCGTAAAAGCAGGGCTGGGTGTTGGTTGCGAAATCGCCACACATTCTATCTTCGCCCGCAAACAATATTTTTATCCGGACCTTCCTAAGGCATACCAAATTTCGCAATCCGACCTTCCGTTAGCCCGAAACGGCAAATTGACGATCACAACGGCGGATGGCAAGCTCAAGGACATTCGCATCAATCGCATCCATCTGGAAGAAGATGCTGGAAAACTCCTGCATGCCATTGGCGCGCGGGAGTTGGATTACTCCCTGGTCGATTTGAACCGATCCTCGATTCCGCTGGCCGAATGCGTCTCAGAGCCGGATCTCAATAGCCCCGAGGAAGCCTATACGTATCTGACGACGCTTAAATCGATTTTCCAATACCTCGATATTTCCGACTGCGATATGGAAAAAGGGTCCTTGCGCTGCGACGCCAACGTCTCCCTTCGACCGGTGGGCCACAAACAGCTCGGAACGCGGGCGGAGATCAAAAATCTGAATTCATTTAAAGCCGTTAAAGAGTCCATTCTCTATGAGATCAAGCGTCAGACGGAGGTGCTAAATACACAGGGTCGCGTCATCCAGGAGACCCGCCTGTGGGACGATCAGAAGGGCGTCACCGTCAGCATGCGGTCGAAGGAAGAATCTCACGATTATCGCTACTTCCCGGAACCCGACCTGATCCCCATTCAACTGACAAAAGAATATCTCGCCGACGTCCGCACCTCCCTGCCGGAACTTCCGGATAAAAAGAAAGTGCGCTTTGTTACGGACTACAAACTGACTGAATACGATGCATCTGTTTTGATCGCTGAACGTCCACTGGCGAACTATTTTGAACTCGCTGTGAAAGCGGGCGGCGTTGCGCTGGCAAAGCCAATCTGCAACTGGATCACGAACGAATTGCTTGGGATACTGAACTCGTGTACGCGATCGATTTCTCAATCCCCGGTTTCCCCAGAACATTTAGCCGAACTCGTCGCCCTCATTCAAAAGCGAACGATTACCGGAAAGGCTGCCAAAGAAGTTTTTGTAGAAATGTTCGAAACGCTCCAATCCCCATCGAAAATCGTCGATGCGAGGGGTTTGAAAACGGTCGGAGACACCGCGACCATCGAAAAATGGTGCGAGGAAGCCATTGCTGAAATGCCGAAGGCTGTGGAAGAATACAAAGGCGGAAAAGAGCGCGCGATCGGCTCCATTGTCGGCCTGGTCATGAAAAAATCGCAGGGCAAAGCGAACCCTCAGCTCGTAAATCAGATCCTTCAAAAGATCCTCTCTCGTTAAGTACTCTATAAATCAATACGTTTTAATCGCATATATATTGTGCGTCAGTTAACCTGAAATTAACATAACGGAAACCTGCCTGTAACACTCATCCGCTAGGCTTAGGTCATGAAAATGCGCCGGAAGCTCGTGACCTGGGGGTTCGTGATCGCGGCGGGTTGGTTTCTGGCAGTTGCTCACGCCAAGGCCGAACAGGTGAAATTCGATTCGCCGACCAAAGCAGCCGACAGCAATTATAAATCGCCGGAAGATGTTATTGGAATGATTCCGTTTCTAGGGGACATTCCCCGCAGCTTCTTGTTTGGCGACGGCTATACGATGAAATTGAGCGGAACCCAGATGCGGATCGATCATATGGGGCGGGATTCCAGATCAAATGGAGCGCAACGAACCTGCATGTTTGGCGTCAGCTACACCACCCCGGTGGCTTTTTTCACGACGCGCGTCGATATTCCGATTTTTCACTCCCCTACGCTGGCCTTGTCGGATTGGTCTCGAGATTCCGTCGGAGATTACGTCATCTATATGTCGCGGTTGCCGGTCAACCATTCGTCCCTCACCCTCACGCTAAGCGCCCGCTTCTAATTCCGTTTCCGCAGTATAATGGCAAGGTATGGCGAAGAGATCCCGCCGCCACCCGCGCCCGCACGAAGACGAAATCTTCCTAAAATCCGTCCTCGATAATATTCCTGACATGATCTTCGTTAAAGACGCGAAAAACTTGCGCTTTGTGCGATTCAACAAGGCGGGAGAGAAACTGCTGGGACACAGGCAAAAAGATCTGATCGGCAAAAATGACTATGACTTCTTTCCTAAAAAAGAAGCTCTCTTTTTTATCCGCAAAGACCGCGCGGTCCTGCGCAAACGAAAAATGGTCGATATCCCAGAAGAGCCGATTCACACCAGGACCCGCGGCATTCGTATTTTGCATACCAAAAAAATTCCCTTATTTGACGCCTCTGGCAAAGCGCAGTATCTCTTAGGAATTTCCGAAGACATCACCTCGCGAAAAAACACGGAAGAGGCGCTTCGCAAATCCTACGACCAACTCGAAACGCGCGTCCACGAACGAACCGCTCAGCTCTCCCGGATCAATAAGGCGCTGCGCGAAAGCGAAGAGCGCTACCGGATGCTCTTGTCGTCATTGACTGAAGGGGTGGTGGTGATCGGAGCCGACGGCAAAATCCTTTCCGCAAACTCCGGGGCGGAACGCATCATGGGTTTGAAAGAACAGCAGCTTATTGGCCGATCAATTTACGACCCGCGCTGGGGTGTCCTGAAAGAAGATGGAACGCCTAGCCCTTCTGAAGAGTTCTTCACCGTCGCCAGCCTTCGGACGGGTAAACCTTTTGCGAATATCGTGATCGGCCTGCGCCGAGTTGACGGAGAACTGATCTGGCTAAACGGCAGTACGCAGCCGCTTTTTCACCCGGGAGAGAAAGAACCTTATGCCATTGTGACCTCCTTTTTTGATGTGACGGGACGTCGGAAAATGCAGGCCGAAATTCAAAACCTCAACACACAGCTCGAACAAAAAGTCGAACAACGCACCAGCGAATTGAAAGCCGCTGTGGGCGAACTGGAAGCCTTCAGCTATTCCGTCTCGCATGACCTACGCGCGCCGCTTCGCGCCATTGAAGGGTTTTCAGGTATTCTTCTCGAGGAGCATGCGGAATCGCTCAACGAGGAAGGAAAACGACTCCTTCAGGTGGTTCGTAAAAACAGTCTGCACATGTCGCAACTGATCGATGACCTCCTCTCTTTTTCACGCATCGCCCGCAAAGATTTCATTAAAAAGCGCGTCCCCATGGAAGACTTGGCGCGCCTTGTGGCGGAAGATCAGAACGCCGCTTCGAAAGGGGCGGACGTGCTCGTTGGACGGCTCCCCGACGCCCTGGGCGACACCGCGCTCTTGCGACAGGTGTGGACCAATCTTTTATCGAACGCTTTTAAATTTACACGACAGAACCCGGCGCCGAGAATCGAGATCGGAGCCCAGGAAGAAGAAAAGGAAACGGTTTATTTTGTTCGCGACAACGGCGTTGGATTCGACATGAAATACGTGGGGAAACTTTTCGGCGTCTTCCAGCGTTTGCATAGTGTTGAGGAATTTGAAGGGACCGGCGTGGGTCTGGCGATCGTGCAGCGTATTGTGCATAAGCACGGGGGCCGGGCTTGGGCGGAAGCGCGCGTGAATGATGGGGCCACGTTTTATTTTTCCCTGCCGAAAATCGAGAAGCCCTCATGACTCTCACCGAATCCCCTGATCTTCTAATTGTGGAAGACAATCCCAATGACCTGGAACTCACGCTTCGGGCCTTGCGAAAAAAATCGGTTGTGAGTGGGATTGTGACGGTGAAAGACGGCGCGGAAGCACTCGATTACCTTTTTTATCGTGGTCGTTTTGCGAAACGGCCCCAGTGCACCCCCAAGGTGATCTTTCTGGACCTTAAACTTCCCAAAGTCGATGGGATGGAAGTGCTCAGGCAAATCCGCTCCAATGACCGCACGCGAACGATTCCGGTGGTGATGCTGACCTCGTCGCAACAGGAGCGGGATGTCATGGAAAGCTACCGTCTAGGAGTGAATAGTTACATCGTGAAGCCCGTGGATTTTGAAAAATTCGCGGAATCCATCGCCCAGATCGGACTTTACTGGCTCGGGCTCAACCACCCCAACCGCTGACCGTGTCCCTTCACTATCTCCTCGATGGGTATAACCTGCTCTACGCTTTGCCCGTGATGCCGGCTGGACCTTGGGAAGCCAAGCGTACCGCGCTGCTTCAAAAGCTGGCTCATGAAAAGCCGTACGGGAACAATCGCGTCACCGTGGTTTTTGACAGCCGTGAAGGCTCCGGCAGCCGTTCCAAGACAGGGAGCCTGGACGTGGCTTTCACGGCCGGTGAAACTGCCGATGAGTGGATCAGCCACTACGTTCGACGCTCGGCCAACCCGCGCATTTTAATTGTCGTCACCGATGATCAGGGATTAAGGCACTTAATTCGAGGGACCGGAGCCAAAGGGTTAGGGACGCGGGAGTTTTGGGAAAAAGCCGAGAAAACCTCGGGTCCGCGCGTTGAACCTGGATTGGCGATCGACAGCGACTCGATTACCGACGAATTTAAGAAGAAATGGTTATAAAATGAGAAGAGGAGGACAATGAGCCATGCCTAAACGGTTGTCGCAAAAAGAAATTCTTGAAAAACTGAAGGGGCTTTCCGGCTGGAGACGGAATAGACAGGAAATTTCACGAACCTATGCCTTTTCCGGATTTATCCCAGCCATGGCCTTCGCCAACCATGTGGCGGATCTGGCGGAGCGAATGGATCATCACCCGGATATCCTCATCCAATACAACAAGGTGACCTTGACACTCTCGACACATTCCGCTGGAGGCCTGACCGCGCTGGACTTTGAATTGGCCAAAAAAATCGACGCGTAGTGTATTCCAATTCCCGCATCGAAACCTTCGAGCAGTGCCCGCATAAGTACCGCCTGCGCTATATCGAAAACATTCGCACGCAGACTGAAGGCATTGAAGCCTTTGTAGGCAAACGCGTCCATGAAACGCTGGAAAAACTCTATCGCGACCTGAAGATGGCCAAGCTGGCATCTCTAGAGGATGTGCTTGGCTTTTACGAAAGCGAGTGGGAGAAGAATTGGCACGGAAAAGTAAATGTCGTGCGTGAAGGAATCACGCCTGGCCATTACTTCGCTCTAGGGAAACAATGTCTGGCGGATTATTACAAACGTTTTCATCCTTTCAACCAGGGAAAGACGCTGGGCCTGGAAGAACGCATCGAAATGAAATTGAAGGACGGCGACAAACTCTACAGCGTCCAGGGCTATATCGACCGGTTGACCTGGGTGCCCGAAACCGAAACCTACGAGATCCATGACTACAAGACAGGCGGTACCGTGCCAACACAGGAAGACGCCGATCAGGACCGCCAGCTGGCGCTTTATCAGCTCGGCATCATGCAGCGCTGGCCGGATGCCAAGCGTTTTAAACTCATCTGGCATTATCTGGCCGCTGATAAAGACCTCATCTCCACACGAACGGAATCTGACCTAGCCAGCCTGGAGCGCGAAGTTGTGGAGGTCATCCACCGGATCGAAGAAGAGACAAAACTCGGGCGTTGGGAGGTGCGAGTCAGCCGCCTATGCGACTGGTGTGAATACAAATCCATCTGTCCCGCCTGGAAACATCCCATCGCGATGGAAGTTCTGACACCTAACGAATACCTTCAAAACACAGGAGTCCAACTCGTGCAAAAATACGCGGAGCTGGAAACCCGCAAAGCGGATCTTCAAGCGGAAATTAAGACGCTTTCCGCCGAACAATCTAAAATTGAAGAAGCGGCTGTTACCTGGGCGCAGAAGGAAAATGTGGTCACAATTGATGGTCCCGAGCATCGGCTTTTGCTTCGCACCGAAGAGGAGTTTAAAGCGCCGACCAAATCGGAGGATCCTTTTGCGTGGGAGCTTCTGCGGACCACCTTGAAGAACGCGGGCAAATTGGAAGATGTCTCGACGGTCAATAGCGCCATGTTAAAATTTGCGATGAAGCGCGGAAAATGGCCTGCGGATCTGGTCAAATCAATTCTTGGACTGGTCCGTCAACAAATGAAAAAAACGTTTGCGCTGGTAAAAAAATGAAAAAACCTGACTTGATTATCTTTGACCTCGGACGCGTCCTGGTCGACTTCGATTTTAGCAGGGTCATCCAAAGTTTAAAGCGCCATTCGCCATTGACCGAAAAGCAGATCTACCATTTTTTTGTGAAAACGCCTCTTTGGGATAGTTTCGAACGCGGCGAAACCGAACCCAAAGAATTTTTCCTGCAACTCACCAAAGAGCTCCATCTGGAAGCATTGACCTTTACGGAATTCAAACCCCTGTGGAACAGTATTTTTACGGAAAAGCATGATAGCGTCAGCATTCTGCAGCGCCTTCGCGGCCGATACCGGATCGCGCTTCTTTCGAACGTGAATACCATGCATTGGGATTACATCGTCGAGACGCACGACTTCATGGGCTGGTTTGACCATCCCATTGCCTCCTTTGCCGTGGGGCAGCGCAAACCCGATCTGGATATTTTTCGCACCACGCTGCATATCGCGGAAGTCACGCCGAGCCAAGCGATCTTTATTGATGATATGGAGAGTCATGTACTGGCTGCCCGTTCACTCGGTATCCGCGCCCACCAATTTGTCAATGCGCGACAATTAGCAAACGATCTGGACGGGATTTTGGAATGAAATCGGGGTTGATTATTCTCGCGCTTTGTTCCGTGCTCTATGCGGAGACGGCATCTCTCATCGAGCAGGCGCAAGCGGCCTGGCAGGATCGCGACAAGCCCGGCCAAACGAAGAAGTCCATCGACCTCTGGGAAGAGGCTGTGCGAGCGAATCCGTCGCACGTGGAATGGCAGATCGCGCTGGCCAAAGCCATGGGGCGGGCCGTTCGCCATGCCACAACCTTAGAAGAACGCCGCCAATGGGCGGATCGGGCCAGAAATGTCGCGGAAAAAGCGATCGAGAAGGATCCATCGAATTCTGATGCTTTTGCCGTCTATGGTGAGGCCCTGGGACAATGGGCTAATGCGCATAAAGGCATTCATAGTCTAAAGGCCGTTCGCGAAGCCGTGAAAGCTCTGGAACACGCGATATCGCTCAATCCAAAAAATGCTTATGCCCATATGCTGTTGGCTTCCTTTTACCGTGAAGCGCCTAGCGTGGTTTCGGTTGGAGATAAAACCAAAGCGTTGGACCAGGCCAAAAAGGCCGTTGAGTTCGGTCCGGGCTATGCCATCAACCATCTCGTCCTAGCGAAAGTTTATCTCGACCTTGACCGAAAAAAAGAGGCGATTGCGCAGCTCCAAATAATCGGAAATTTGACGCCGCCGCCGGATGCGGTACCGGAAACGCGTGCGGATCAGCAAACCGCTGGACAATTATTACAAGACCTCGGAGTCGCCCCTGCCGCCGTCCCGTGCGGCCAAACCGGCGGCTACTGTTCAGAACAGGATCATTCATGAATGTGAAGACACGCCGGGCGCAGCGTTTTTGGATGACAGCCGGATATCTTTTACTGGGGACCTCATTGACGAGCGCCCAAGGGATGCTTCCGGGAATGGCGGTATCCACGACAACGGCCCATGAAGTCTGGCATCCGCTGTTGATTGGAGACAGAGTCCCTGAATCTCTCATCCTCGTGGATGAAAATGGTAAGCGCCGAACTCTCTTGTCGTACAAATCAGGTATCGATATTTTGGTTGTCGCCTTCTTTTCGGAACCCTGCGATACGGAGAAGCCTTTGTGGCCGCTGTTTCGACGAATAGCCGCCGATTATAAGGGATGGCGCGTTGCCTTCGTTGCCGTCAGTACGGAACCCGGGCAGGAGCCCATGCGGTTGCCGGACAGACTTCTGCACGAAAAAATACACTGGCCAGTTCTTCATGACGGCCAAAAAATCGCGGCGGACCTCTTTAAGATCACGGCAACACCGGAGATTGCCATCGTTGATGAATTTGCCATCGTGCGGTATCGAGGGCCCTTGAGCGGCGTTCGTCAGGCGTTGGATCGGATCATTGGCCACACAGATGACGTGAAAGAGCCGGACCTCCCGATAATCGGAGGTTGTTCCCTGTGAGTTTTCGTTTTTGGCGATTCATGCCAACGCGTTGGTGGAGATATTCGGCCTGGGTCGGCTGGTCGAGCTATATACGCTGGCGTTTGGAAACCTACGGGCTCTATGATCCGGATCATCGGGTAAATCGGAACGCACTAAAAGCGCTCCTGCGACAAACGCCCTCTTATTTGCGCTGGTTGTCCCAATTTGACAAGATTCGCGAGTCCAGCACTAGCCAAAGATCCAGGCTGTCCTAGCGACCGATGAAACGTTTTTTGTCGTCTTTTTCACGAATCACCTTTCGTGTCACCTTCCTAGCCATCGCATTATTGGCCGCGCTGATCTTCCGGCATCTGTCCGATTTGATGAACCTGAATGCCCTGCGGCCGAGGATTACGGATCTTCTTCAGAAATCCTTTCATTGCCAAGTAGTCTTGGGAACCGTCGATGCCGAATTGATTCCATCCCCTGGCGTTATCGTCCACAATGTGGTCTTTCTATCGCCGGTATCGCCGCATAGAGTCCTGACGTCGGTGGCCGGTGTGCACCTGTGGATTTCGCAGAGCGGCCTCCTTCACCATCGTCTGCAAATTCGGGCGGTTCGCTTTTGGAAGGCCAGATTTATCGTGCATCACCTCCAAATTCCTAACGGAGAAGCGCAATGGGAAATGTTACCCATCCCTCATTCCGACACAGGGAATGACGAATCTGGGATTGACCGCTGGGAAGTCCGGGACGGGACTTTGGAATTCTGGGATCACAGCCAAACCCGCACCGTCAAGTGGAAAATCGATCGCTTGAATGGACAAATTCTGCCACCGAGCCAAACCGCCGCGCTAGCGGGCCACGTCGAGGTCTTTGGAAACGATAGCTTGCTGGATCTCCATTACGACGCCACGCAGAAGTATCCTATTCGCGCAAAATTTAACCAAGTGGATATCACGGCCGCCCAAGCGCTTGGCATATCCATTCCGTTTATCCACATCCCCTCCGCCGCCATCACGATTCAGGCTCGCCTCACTCCGTCCTTGACTATTCAAGCCGCCCTTCGGCCGTCGGCGGATTCGGGAGATATTCAAATACACGCACGCAAGACGACGTCCGGTTCTTGGGTCTGGAGCGCCGACGGCAAAAACACGGTTTTACCTAATACGGATTTCCGACTACCGGAATGGACGGCAGGGGGTGACACGCAAAATACATTTGTGAAAGCCCAGGCGACGACAGCCGGAGGGGGCACGGCCGGAGTGTTCTGGAAAAAACCCGCGGATCACGAGACGGCGCTTTTAACCGTGGAAGCCAGTTCCGTGACCATTCGGGAAGTCCTGGAATTGTTCAATCTCCAGTCGCCATCGGGAAATGTGACGTCTCATCCTTCCGCCTTCAATCCTTATGGATATGAATCCTGGGTGATCCGCTCGGGGTCCATGGCGTCGATGCTTCGACCTGAGGCAACCTTTGAAATTTTAGACAGCACGATCGATGTAAACGGCATGCTGGTGCAAATGACCGGAGCCTTTGATCTTCAAGGGACCACTCGCCGGGCTAAAATAAGAGGAACGGCAGCAAATATTCCTCTGCAATCTGTTCTGGAAAGTTTTTTTGCTCCGCCCGCGGCGATCACCGGGACGGGGCAAATGGACTTTGACTTGCAATTCCCACTGACAAAAGCATGGTCCAATGATTTAAGCGGCCTCATGAATGTTCAAATCGTCTCCGGCGTCATCAGACGCCTGAAGACGGTCTACCGCATTATTTCCGTATTGAACCTTGAAAACTATCTGAGGCTTCGGCTCCCTGAAGTCACGGCGCAAGGAATTCCTTTCAATACATTGACTGGGCATGTCGTCGCCCAAGTTGGTGTTTTTTCCTCGGAGGATTTGTTTTTGAAATCGGACAGCTTGAATATCGGCGCCAAAGGAAACGTGAATATCCCGCAAAAGAATTTGCATCTCATTTTAAGGTTGGAAATGTTTCGATTTGTGGAAGACATTCTTAAGCAAGTGCCAATCACCCATTGGATATTTAAGAAACCCAATAAGATTCTCTTCCCCCTCGTAGTGACTTTGGAAGGGCCGTGGGATGATGTGGATGTGCGTTAAGGTTTTTCAGACTGGACGGGACGCCAGGAGCTATCGGGATTAAATTCTGTCATCTCCGCGGCGGTGCGACTCGTTTCCGCGCCGAGATGCGATTCGTAGACGACCCCCTCATGATTGACGATAAAGGTCTGAATGCCGGAGACGCCATATTCCGCCGGCCAGGCGACAAGCGCAAAGCCGCCGATCATGGAGCCATTGACGAGATAATTGATAGTCCCGCCGCGGGCCGCGGACCCTTGAGCCGTTAATATCCGGAAATAGTACCCATGGTAAGGTTCGTGTTTTTCCATCGACATCCCAATCGCCGCATCGGCAAAACCTTTCGGGACATCACACTCGGGAGCGCCTTTGGACGGCTCCCAATACAACCCATCCTGTTTACCTGGGGAACTTAAAATCTTCTGCGCATACGTAGGAATACCGCTTTGCCGGTGCATTTGGGCATATTCCAGCTGGGCCTCGACATAACCGTGACAGACTTCGATGGCGCTCATCTCGTTGGATCCAATCCGACGAGCCAGGATTTCCTGGCGACCGGCTGAAGAATCGAAGAACCAGCGGCCGGCTTTGCGAACCAGAGGGACAGGGAATGGATAATCCTCTTTGCCGATCGAGAGGATCATGGTTTCCGAATTCGTCGGATTCGGAATCAATTTATATTTTTGGCTGGTCAACTTCACGAAGGCCGCCCGGCGATCGGTATCGTCGCTGGGATCTCCAGACTCAATAATATCTTTGCCGTCGGGGCCAAAGATATTCAGCAATTCCGCTTGATCGTTTTGCTTACAAGCGGCAATGACCGCTTTAACCGCCTCTTTCGGCGTGGCGAAGGTCTGCGGCGGTTCAGTCGAAGAGGAATAGGATGTATAGGAAGCCGCATGCAATAGCGCCAAGACGGCAAGAAGCGAGAGAGCATAACGCTCCAGGCGCCAAATCATTTTTTTCATCGATGTCCTCCGCCGCCACCACCACCGTGTTCGCCGCCGCCACCGCCCCCATGTTCTCCGCCACCCGAAACATGTCCGCCGCCGCTTCGCGCGGCTCCATGAGCATAGCCTAAACTCGAATTCCCACGGGTGCTGTGCGCGCGGGCCGAGCCACCGGCTTCGATACCGCCAAACGCCGTGCGATTTCGATTGAAGACACCCGGCGACACTTGGCGATTTCCAAACCGCTCCGAGGCATTAAAGCGCGCCCCCGCTGCCTGAAATTGCTGTCGGGCCTGGACCACAGACACGTGTCCCGTAGCGACACGACCCGCGGGCCGGAAGTCATGCGACAGAGTTCGGTTTGGATAGGCGACGCCGATGCGGTGCTCCGGATTGTGCTGCCAGACGGCCGCGCCATGAACATTCACGGTCCGAAAATTATTGAAGTGATTGACGGTCACAAAGGAGCGATTGACGATCACGTTATGCTCATACCAGTGAGGATGCCAGCCCCAGCCTCCCCATCCGTTCCAGCCGAAGAAAAAACTGCCGAGGTAAATACGCGGACCCCACCAGCACCAAACGCCAAAAGGCGGCGCGGGAGGGTAATACCAGTATGGATAAGGATAGTACGCGGGCGCCGGTCCCCAGATCCACACCGGGTCATAGTCCGGGACATAGACAACATCCGAGCTGGCCGGTTCAATTTGGACCACGGGATGCCCATTGTCCGTCGTGTTCGTCACGGTTTGCTGCGGCGTCGTGGTCAATTTTCCGGCGGACTCCGCCTTCGCGCGCATCGCCTGAATTTGATCCATGACCGCGGCCTGGTTGGCAAGGAAGGCATTCCCAAGATTGGTCGTCCAGGTTATATCCTGATTCAAGCGCTTCATCACATCCGGGAAAGCCACGAGGGCTTGGATGCTGGGATCCCAATTTTGCTTCTGCGCGGCGGCCGTGAGTTCCTGGCCCTTCAGATCCGAATGCTGGCCAAGCCACTGGTAAGCCTGAACGATTTCCAACGGATAGGTGGCGGCTACTAGAATCTGGCTGACGAGTTCGTCTGGATAGAGCGCGATGGGCGCGATGAGACTGTCTATTTGTTCGGCCGACATGGGCGGTGTCTGCGCGGCAGCAGGTTGTGCTGAGGCAGGTGGTGCCGCAGGATCCGGCTGCGGATCTGACATCGGAAAATCAGCAAAGGCGGTCTGAGTGGCAAGGAGCGCCGCCAAGCATAGAGGAGTAGTAAAGTATTTCATGACCTGTTAGACGCAAAGCCCCTTCAATATGTTTCAGCAGATACTATAACAATAATAAGGAAGGCTGAATTAACAGATCATTATCCTAGTCTTGCAACGTCAGGGGACGTTCATGCAAACTTGCGCTTTCCTGAAAAACGCAAGTTTGCATGAACGTCCCCTGGTGTTTTTGGTGCGGGATGAAGGGCCCAACTTTTTTTGCCCGACAGGACCATATTATTCGCCGGTGGAGACAGCTTATACTTTTAGTATGGCTCGTCTTTTGGCTCGGAAGCTTTCATGGGTTTTAATCGCCTCTCTCTTAGCCGATCCCACTTTGGCCATGTCCTTTGACCGCATGGTCGACCCTCTAAATCGTCACCCTGATTTTTTCAGGTTCGAAGCCCTGGCGCCATCGCCTGAAAGTCACACGCACAACGCCACGGGCCATTGCGGAGTGATCGTCGAACAGCTGGCGCGGCGAGATTTTTTGTTTCGAATTCCGATGGTTAGTGTCGCCTTCGCCGCCTCGAATGGAAAGATCCCTCATCCGACGGCCTATGAATCCTTTAAAGCCGAACGTTTATCGGAACGCCAAAAAGTGACTTTCATAAAGGAAGTCGATTTCCGCCAATCCCCTTTTGCCGACTCCCTCAAACTTCTTTCCGGCTATTCTTACGATGAATTATCGCGACTGCAGCAGACTCCAGAGGGGACAAGAGTGTCCGACGACTTTGAGGAGAAGGAAGTGCGACGACTCTACAACCTTCAGAATGAATTATGGACGACGTTGCGGGCAACTGCTCGCGACCCAGACCTTCGCGCAGCGCTTGAGCAACCTTTCAGTATGACAGGGTTTGAACATTTTCTTCTTTATACGCTGCCTTCCATCGCCGCGCACAACGGCGTATATCTCGATTTTTTTACAAAGCTAAAGGTCACCTCAAAAGGAACGACGTTTATGTTTGTGTTGTATCCAATGTTCTTTGAGATTCGTGATGTCGAAACCCCATCAATCGGCCAGGAATTGGCGACGGCGCTTCGCGCCACCGGCGCGGATGTCACTCAACGACTGGTGGCAGGCGGTCTCATTTATCCCGACCTGCACGTCCTTGATCCGTTCGAAACTGCCATGACTGGAGCCGAAGCGACAAACCGCTATCAAACGATCGTTCAAAATGTCGCTTTTGTTCGACGGACGGTGGAGCAGACCCAACGGCGCGTGCAAAGTGTACTTGAACTCGCGCGGCGGTTTCCCGATGTTGACCCATCCCAAACACCTCCCATTGATGATTCCGTTGCACGCGTACTGGAAGGGCAAGACGCTGCACATCTTGCGGAGGGATACGCGACGCGGGCCTTGTTCTGGGAAATGCGTAACTTAAATATCCAGCAGCTTCTGGGCGAGCAACTTGCCGCCAATGATGACCATGAGGCCGAGCATGTATTACAGCAATTCGATCCGACGCAGACTTTCACCAAGGCGACGCTCCATGACCCCGGAAACCGACAAGAGGCTATGGACTCCATGATTCATAATGAACTCATCCATGCCGAAAGTGGACAATTGGCTCTCGACCTGCTGTATGGGAAACCCCTCGAAGTAATTTCTGATCTTTTGACTGAAGCTTCTGCTGAAGCCGCAAAACATCCGGGCCGCTATGGTGTGATCCATGAACAGTCCCTCGCGGCTCAGTGGGTACTGGCCAAACTGCTCGACATGCTGGACCAAGGATGGCATGCGCGTTTCGGCATGCAGTTTATCGATAAAAGCTCTGTCAGCAGGCAGGATCAAATTCGCATGCAGCTTTTGAAACTGGCCGAAGTGGGTCACGAAGCCGACACAAAAGCGCTGGCCGTCGCTTTCAAGGCGGAAACGCTAAAGCACTTGGCCGATCGTTATCACCGAAATTCACGCAGCCCCTTTGATTATGAAACGCCATCCTTTCCATTGGCCTGGAAGATCGGCGGGTCCGCCTTACTCTTATCGACGACGATTGGCATAGGACTATTCTTTCGCCGCCGGCATTTTGAAACCAAACGGGCCGCCTGACCTATACGGCCCAAAAATATATGGGCCATACAGGAGACTTATTTTAGACCTGTGTCCCATGGATAATCTTCGACGGTAGAAGTACCCTATTGGTATGAAAATCAATAAGCTGACAACGATGCGCTGGTTGGTTGTGCTGGGCTCCCTCGCCGTTTTATCGGGCTGCAAACCGGAAGACAAGACGGTTCCGCCGGGTACCCCCTTGGCGACATATGTCTATACGGATCCGCGCAATGGGCAGAAAATCACCTTCACTAATGATCGTGAACCCGGACAAAGTTTCAGCTATAACGAGATCGACGAAATTCAACGAGCCATGCAAAATTTGCCGCTCAGCCATCTGGCGGGCATCACGAATTTAAATCTCTCTTCCTATTCCAACCAAGTCGCGGCCAATGTCTACAACAATGTCTTAACGGACGCTGAGCGAAATGAGTGGACGAACCGGACTGGAAAACCGGATCCAAATCCGGAGACAACGTATTCCGGGGAGTATACCGGCCTTTTGCTTGCCGGGATTCAGGACTTGAGTCTGGCCATTCGAGCGGCCAATGGAACCCATGACGGACATGATATCGCGGCCTCGCTCATGGGGGTGGCTCCGTTTATCGATAAGAGTAATGGCACCATTCTCTATTACCAGACGACCAGCCTTTATGCTGGGCCCACCTTTATTCCGCAACCGGTGAAATACACCCTGACATCGACAAAATTAACGATTAATTCCATCGTTCTGACTCTGTCAAATGGAAATATCGTGGCAGCCGATGATGGCTTTGTCCATGCTGATCTCACTCCGATCGCTCTTCCTCAAATGTTCGTTTCTCGTGCAGGAGGAATACAAACCTCTCTGACTGATACGTCTATTCAATCGGGGACCATTTCCCCGAGTAACGGTGGAAGCATCGTTCATCCGAATGGAGTAACGAATTATGTAAGCCCCACGCCGTACAACTATTTGCCTTTGACCAGCCCCAAATCCCAGACGGCCATAACCCATGAGAGACAAAATGTCTCGAGCTCTCCCAAATCTCTTCTGACTGTCGCCCCCGGCGCCACCTCGCACGGAATCTCACAATAATAATAACGCCCCCCTGCTGCTTCGGTGGACGCAAAGAACCCCTTAGACCGGAAAGTCTAAGGGGTTCTTTTATGGCTTGGATTTTTTAGTGGGCGGCGCCGGCTTTTAGGGCGTTCAATGCCGCTTCGTAGTTTGGATGATTGGAAGCTTCCTTCACATATTCCACATACTGGACCGTGTCATCAGCTCCCACGATAAAGATCGCTCGGGAGAGAAGCCTGAGCTCTTTAATCAACGTGCCGTAAGCCTTACCGAAAGACGTGTCACGGTGATCCGAGGCCATCTTCAGATTTTTGATTCCAGCGGTCTGGCAGAAGCGCCCCTGCGCAAACGGCAAATCAACGGTAACCACGATACTCTCAACAGCTGGGATCTTAGAGACTTCTTCGTTGAATCGGCGAGCTTCAGCATCGCACACAGGCGTATCCAGAGAAGGCATCGCGATAAAGAGTCGCGTTTTGCCTTTGCTGGAGGCGAGTGTCACCGGCGATAAATCACCGGCAAGCGTCGTAAATTCGGGAGCCTTTTGGCCGACTTTAATTTCTGGCCCAACAAGCGTTAAGGGATTTCCCTTTAACGTTGTTCCACCTTTGCGTTCAATGTCCATAAGTACTTCCTCCTTAATTATTTATCTACCTATTTTAGTAATCTTCCACGACTCGTGACCGAGACGTTTTTCGATTTCTTCAAAGAGTTCCTGCGTAGGTTTAACGTTAAAATCGGTCTCCACGACAACCGATCCCTGCGGCGGCGTGTCGACTTCGACACAAACGCGGCACCGCCCGGGATACCGCGCCAAGACTTCTTTCAATTCTTCTAAGGCGTTTCCTTCCAAGCCGGACGACGTCATACGCACCATCAGCTCGCTCACATACTGCTCTCGTGCTTTGCCGAGAAGCGTCATCTCTTCAACTAGAATTTCAGGATTGCCGTCTTCCGCGCGGCGATTGAGTTTTCCCGTCACCACCACCATCTCGGAGGGCTTCAAAAGTTGCGAGATCCCACTGGCATACGCCTTAGGGAAAACGATCATATCGACTTCGCCTTCCAGATCCTCAAAACGGCAGCGGGCATACGGTTCTTTTTTGGCTTTGGTCACCATGCGCCGGACATTCGAAATCATTCCTGCCACGCGAATGGTACTTCCAGACGATGGTAGCTTGCTCAAGCGGTGAGATGAAAAAAGGTTCAATTCGCTCTGAAAGCGCGCAAGAGGATGCCCGGAGAGATAAAAACCAAGCACTTCCTTTTCATTCGCGAGCAATTCGTGCTCGGACCAACCCACCCGGGAGTCCGCGACCGGATCTTTGCCATCGAGGCCGGCTGATGCCTTCGCCGCGGGCTTCGGTTTGGACATTTCATCCCATCCAAAGAGAGAATCCTGACCGCTCTGAACTTCTTCCTGCATTTTGGACGTACGCGCCATGACTGAATCGAGCTCGAGTAGAAAATGCGGCCGGGAGCGCTGCGTGGAGATCGACGAAAACACATCGAAAGCCCCGGCCTTCACAAGCGATTCCAAGACCTTGCGGTTAGCCTGGTGAAGATCCACACGCTGGAAAAATTCTTCGAAGGACTTAAAGGAACCGCCGGCCTTGCGCGCTTCGACAATCGACTCGACCGCGCCGCCGCCGACATTCTTGACCGCGAGAAGGCCGAAACGAATCGCAGAGGCTCCCTCACCCTGGGCTTCGCTCGTCCCTCTCCCATCGGGAGAGGGCGCCGTCAGTCCGGGTGAGGGTTCGATACTGAAGGCGCTGAAGGATTTCTGGACGTCCGGCGGCAGCACTTTAAGCCCCATCGATTCGGCTTCATTGATGAAGACCACAAGCTTTGAATCCTCTTCTTTGCCGATGGCGCTATGTCCGATTTCGCTGGTGAGAAGTGCCGCCATAAATTCAATCGGGTAGTTGGCTTTCAGATAAGCCGTCTGATAGGACACCAGACCATAGGCCGTGCTGTGCGATTTATTAAAGCCATATCCGCCGAAGGTCACGATCTGCTCAAAAACGTGGTGAGCGGTTTTCTCTTTAATGTCCTTCGCTTTCGCCCCCTCCATGAAAAGGCCTCGGAGCTTTTCGATTTCTTCTGGGATCTTTTTCCCCATGGCCTTGCGCAGAACGTCCGCTTGCCCAGGCGTAAAGCCGGCGAAATCGCGCGAGATGCGCATGACCTGTTCCTGATAGAGGATGACGCCGTAGGTTTCTTTCAGCACAGGCTCAAGAATCGGGTGGTCGTATTTGATCGTGGAGGCGTTATGCTTGCGCTTAACGAATTCCTCGAGCATGCCGGCGCCCATGGGACCCGGACGGTAGAGGGCGATGAGCGCAATAATTTCTTCGAAAATGGACGGATGAAGCTTGCGCAGAAGGTCGCGCATGCCGGTGCTTTCCAGCTGAAACACCCCGATTGCTTTGGCGTCTTGGAGCAACTTAAAAGTAGCAGAATCATCGAGCGGAATCCCGCGGATGTCAAAGTCGGGCTTACCGCGCGTCCGGATCAGCTTGCAGGCCTGGTCGATGACGGTCAAGGTACGCAGCCCCAAAAAATCCATCTTGAGCATGCCAAGTTTCAGCAGCGCCTCATCGTTGTATTGCGTGGTGATGACATCTTTGGCACCCTTGGCGAGAGGGACATATTGCGTAAGATCGCCCTTCGCGATCACGATGCCGGCCGCATGAACGCCGGTATGGCGTTTTAAGCCTTCCAGACGTTGAGCCGTTTGAAGAAGCTTTTCGATCTCTGGATTTTTCTTACATTCCTGCTGAAGCTCCGGGACGTTTTTGCGGGCCATCTCAATGGTCGTGCCGAGTTCGCGCGGAATCAGTTTGGCTATGCGATCTACTTCGGACAGTGGGAAGCCCATGACCCGGCCCACATCCCGGACAACCAGACGCGCTAACATGGATCCGAACGTAATAATTTGCGCCACGCTCTTTTCCCCATACTTATTGCGCACGTACTGGATGACGCGTTCGCGTCCCTCATCGGAAAAATCGATGTCGAGATCCGGCATGCTGCGGCGATCAGGATTTAAAAAACGTTCGAAGAGGAGCCCATACTTCATCGGACAGATATCGGTGATGCCCAGCACATAGGAAACGATCGATCCGGCGCCTGACCCGCGACCCGGCCCCACGGGAACGCCGTTATTCTTCGCCCAATGGACGAAGTCCCAGACAATTAAGAAATAGGTGGAAAATCCCATCTTTCGGATGACGGAAAGCTCGTATTTCAGGCGCTCCATGTGCTTGACCTGTTCGGCACCGTATCTCTGCTGCATGCCTTCCAGGCAAAGCTTTTCAACAAACCCATCGGCGGTCTGGCCGGCCGGCACTTCGTAATGCGGCAAGAGCATCTGGTCGAGCTTGATGTTGATGTGGCAGCGCTCGGCGATCTTGAGCGTCTCGCGCGTCGCTTCGGGACAATGGCTGAAGAGCGCATGCATTTCTTCGGGCGATTTGTAATAAAACTCGTGCTCGTCAAATTTTAGGCGGTTTGGATCAACCAAAGTTGAGCCAGTGCCGATGCAGAGCAAGGCATCGTGCGCCGCAGCATCCTCTTTCTTGACGTAGTGACAGTCGTTGGTGGCGACAAGCGGAACGCCCATTTTTTTTGAGAGTTCGATCAGCTTCTCGTTCTGGCGCTTCTGATCGGAGATCCCGTGATCCATGAGTTCCAGGTAATAGTTCTCTTTGCCAAAGATTGCCTGATAATCTTCGATCACTTTGACGCCGTCTTTTTCTTTGCCGCGCAAGACGGCCTCCGCCAATTCCCCCTTCAAGCAGCCGGAAAGGGCGATCAGTCCCTTGGAATACTTCGCCAGAACTTCCTTATCGACCCGCGGCTTGTAGTAATAGCCTTCGAGAAATCCGATGGAGCAGAGTTGGATGAGGTTCTGATAGCCCTCGTCATCGCGCGCCAGGAGCGTGAAATGGTAATAGGCGTCTTCCTGTCCCTTGGTCGAGGTGCGATCATGGCGGGATTTGGGTGCCAAATACATTTCGCAGCCGATGATCGGTTTCACGTTGACAGCTTTGGCCGCCTGGTAGAATTCAATCGCGCCATAGAGGTTGCCGTGGTCGGTCACGGCCAAGGCCGGCATCTTCATGTCGCTGATGCGCTTTAGGAGTTCGCCGGGTTTTCCCTTTTCATCGGTGAGGCGGGCCGCTCCATCGAGGAGCGAATATTCGGAATGGGAATGCAGGTGGACAAAGGAATCCATGAACGTCCTCTTGCCGGGTTAATTCTTTGAAACGCTGCGTGTGGCCGGTGCGACGCGAAGGAGCGCGAGCACCACTTCAAAATCGGAAATGAGACCCACCAACTTGTGGTCTTTGTCGATCACCGGCAACCGCTCGAAATTCTGAGCCTGGAGGTGCGCGGCGGCTTCGACCAGGGAATCTTCGGAGGAGACCCAGTGAATATCCGAATTCATGACGTCTGCCGCTAAAATCAATTGTTCGTGGTGCGTATCCAACCCCTGAAAAGCCTGATTAAAAAGAGACGCCAGTTGCCCCTTATCTTC
>Ga0206971_10014_pt1 | contig 60579 bp, 44 predicted proteins | sample Alteio_BWOrgHeat_85_FD_152917 | JGI IMG/M metagenome (GOLD analysis project Ga0206971, IMG submission 152917) | Enriched cells from forest soil in Barre Woods Harvard Forest LTER site, Petersham, Massachusetts, United States -... | ecosystem: Environmental > Terrestrial > Soil > Temperate forest >...
TTACCGTAACCCATAAATTACCGGGATATCCTTCTTCTCCATCTTCACTCAGATATTCCATTGTTACACCGGCTTCATGTTCTTCTTTCGTGAAGGATTTTATTATCCAGGTCTTTTGGTTAAACCCTTCTGCACCCCCATGAAGATGGTTTGAGCCATCATTTGCTGAAAGAAACACAACATCGCCATCCAATTCAAACTTCGATCCGGCAATGCGTCCCGCGTAACGCCCCAGCAAGCAGCCGAAGTAATGAGGGTTATGCTTATAATCTCCTATAACCTGGTAACCTGCGACTATATTTTTTTGTATGCCGTTTCTATCAGGCGTAAAAACCCCTGTTATGATGGCGCCGAAATTCGTGATCTCGACGACAACATCATCATTAGCTATTGTGATGAGGTATACCGGGTCACTGTCGGACTCTCCGCAAGGTGCGCTTGAAACGTGCAGTTCCCGTTTTCTACTCTCTATCATAAATCTTGCTTGTTTGCTCAAAATAATCTGCCATTTGCAAATGCACGGCGGCGCCCTGATGGTTTACATCCATCTCCAAAACTTTATTCAGCAAAACTTTCCCTTCTTCTATTTGGCCCAGGCCCAGTTTACCAAGCCCCACCAGGTAAGTACAGAAAATATGATTCCGGCGGTTAATATCCACGTCAAAAACAAGCATATCCGGCAGCGACACCGCAAAATAATCAATGCGCATTTCCGCGTCCATGTGAGCGGCGCCAAACGCTACAAAGCGCTTAAATATCTCTTCGGCCCTGTCGGGCATGCCCAGCTTTTGCCATGCAAGCGCCTGGTACAAAATTTTATCGGGCTGCGGATCATTATAATAGATCGCCTGCACAGGTGTTGCATTGCCGCTGGTGGCAGCATAAAACTTAGCTTCGGCCTGGTCCGGCAATTGCAGGCCTTCATAAGCGCAGCCCAGCAAGTAATTAATATCATTTTCGGGGGTACCGTGTAATTTTCCTTCACCCAGGTTTTCGGGATATTGCGCAACTGCCGATAAAAGGTCGATCGCTTCCTGGTATGCTCCGTTTTTAATGGCCGATTTTGCCAGCTGGATATGCGCCAGTAAAAACTGTCCCACCACCTTCCCTTCGCCCCCCTCCCATGGGTGAAACTTGCGTTCGGCTATCCATTGTTTTGCTTTTTCATAATGCCCAAGGCTGTTGAGCAACGTAATGAATTCCAGGTAAAGGTCATCGCGCTCATTTACAAGGGCTATATGATTTTCAAGAAACCTAACGCGTTCATCCAATAATCTACCGGTTACTTTGTAAAGCTGATCCAATTCCATCAAAACCCGGGCATCGGTTGGATCGAGCTTAAAGGCCTGCTCCATTTCGGCAAGCGCTTTTTCAGGCTGTTTTAGCTTGTTATAATAAGCAAGCGACAAATTGCGATGAACGGTCGGAAAGTTACTATCTAATTTTGCTGACCTTTCCCAGCAGTCAATCGCCTCATCATACTGTCTTTTATCATACCACAAATTGCCCAGGTAATAATAAGCTTTTGCGTCTGCGGGATTAATAGCTATCGCGCTTTTCAAAATCAGCACTTCCTCTATTTTATTGGGGAAGCAGGCGCCCGCGTCCCTGGCCGACGCTGCTGCACAAAACAATTTAGCACTTTGCTCATCTCCTGATTGTGATGCAAACCAGCCCTGGTAATAGGATATTAATGGGTTTTCATTCCCGTAAACTTCCGTGTAGCTGTTTAATACATCTATCGCCGTGCCATACAGACCTGCGGCGGCGTAACTCAGCGAGAGTTCGAGATAATTGTTGACTTCGCCGCGCATTAGTCCAAGCAATTCTCCCAGGTTGTGTTTATCGCTCCCCCGCAACAAATAGCGTTCAAACAAACAGCCGTAATTGAAAGGATCAATCGCCAATGATTCGTCGATCAGCTTAATGGCCTCTTCGTTTTTGCCGCTTAACCGCAGCAAGGCGGCTTTTAGATGACGTGCCGGATGACTGTGGTAATTGCGGATTAACGATTTTTCGACCAATGCCAGTGCTTGTTCCATTTTGTTTTGCATCGATGCAATACGTGCCAGCTCAAGGTAAGCGCTGTGCTGAAAAGCATCGTTCCATGCCGCTTTGTAGAAAGCATCGTAGGCTTCGTCAAGACGGTTTTGCAGCTTAAGGCTTAAACCGACGTTAAAATAGGGTTCGCCGTCATATGGATTTGGGTTTCGTTTGGTGATAGTTTTAACTGCCGTTCTGAAATACGGCTCCGCTTTTACAAACTGTCCTCTTCTAAGCAGCAAAAGGCCTTTAGCATTGTTATTTCGTATGTCTTCCGGGCTGCGGCGCAATGCTTCTTCGTAATAATCCATCGGGTTATAGGTCGCATGGCGATATTGTTCCAGGTGTAGCCCGTTGAGGTACAAATCTTCTATTTGTTCAATATCCTCCGGCAGCTTTGCAGCTGTCGCGGCAGCAGGCGTCTCTTTGTCAATATTTTTCTCAGGCCTGAAGGTTACCAGTTTTACACCTGCGGCTGTAGCAACAACTATTTCAAGCTCATTTTCGTTTACACCCGCCGGCAGTTCGAAACTTTTTTCAAATACGGCATCCGGTGCAAGGTCGGCACTAAAGGTTTTAATTACTTCGCCGTTACTGAATACGCTGATACTTGCTTGCTGATAAACGGCTGTTGCATATACTTTGACAAAATAGTCTTTGCCGTCAAGCCCGGCATTTATCATGGCTTCCTTTGTCGCATTTTTAACCATCCCGATACGGGCGTAGGGCATGAAATACTGTTCAAAGGTTTTTCCTTCATTAGGCTGAATCCAGGAGAAGTCGGGCTGATTATCGGTAAACATACCGGTCATCAGTTCAATATATGGCCCATCTTCGTCCGTCAGGTTTCTATCCCAGGCCTTGCCAAAATCACCGTTTCCCCAGGTCCATTGTTTCTTCCCCGGCGATACCTGATGGTCGGCAACATGCAGCATACCGGCTTGTGTATCGTGCTCATAACAGCCCATAAAATCATACTTTGACTGTATGGCCATGTATGACGTCGGCACCGGGATATTTTTATAACGCGAAATATCCGTGCCGGGGGCATAATCAACCTTGTAATAGGTTCCTGTAGCGATAGGGAAGTCGGATACGTCCCGTTTACCATGGTCAAATACGGCATATACATCCGGCGGGAAAATAGACTGGTAGTCGTCGTTTACTTTTACCGCCGGGTTGGCCCACCATAAAAAGGTTTGCGGGAACGGTGTGGGATTGAATAGTTTGCCTTTGATTTCGAGGTAAGCCCTGCCCGGGTATAATGTAAACCCCGCCATGCCTTTGGTACGGAACATTACTTCCAGCTCATTAACCCAAACTGTTTTACTGCCATCCACATTTTCCTGTATTTTGTAATCAATAGGCGAAAATGTGCTTGGCCTGTGGTGCTGTGGCCAGTTAAACTCTATACCGCCCGATATCCATGGCCCGGCAAGGCCCACCAGCGCAGGCTTGATCACCTGGTTATAATAAACAAAGTCGCGCTTCACCACTTTATCATAAGCGCGCTGCACCCTGCCGCCCAGTTCGGGCAGTATCATGATCTTAAGGTATTCGTTCTCTAAAAATACTGCGGTATACTCCCTGTCCTTTTTTTCGTCTTCAATTTTTTCAATTACAGGGTGCGGATAGACAACGCCGCTGCTTCCCTGGTATACCCGTTTCTCCAGAAACATCGGATTTTTTTCGGGTTTCCCTGTTCCGTAAGTGGGAATGCTGACTTTTTCTATCCATGCTTCTACTTCCATAGGGTATTAATTATTTACTAAATGTATTTATTTTTAATTAGAAGGCACCAGTTTAACCATCATTGCGTCAGCAGGTTGAACATTGAGGGAGAATGTATCCTGCCCTTTGGCGATCCTGCCCACCGGCCCATCGGTAAGAAAATCTTTGATGACATAATCGCCGTCACCAAGCCCGAGGTCCGCACGATGCCATGTTTGATCAAACTGTTTTTTATTGTCGAAATTGAAGAGCGACAGCAATGTTTCCGCACCTGGAAGGTAAAAGGCTATTTGCTGGTCCAGCGTTTCGCCATCGGCAAATTTTAGCGGTGTGAATGCTTTGGGGGAAGCGAAAAACGCACAGATATTTTTATTGTTCAGGTAAATTTTTGCCCTGTCTGCCGCCAGTTTATCCCGGTAGTCGGAACCGTCGCCGAGAATGCTGCCCATCGACATCATGGCAAACAAACGCGCCTTCACTTCATTTTCACCCAGGTCCGGGTTTTTTTCGAAATTTTTCATGATGCTTACATCCAGGTTGGTATAGGGCCAAAGCGTGCCCTGCACCCACCATAAATGCGACCCATTCGCAAGCGATCCCTCTGTGCTGCCGTAATGCGGGAAGCCCGGTTCATCATCCCGCAGGTGCGAGTATACATCCGTCGATATAAACCGGGTGTGCGCATATTGACTTGGAAACATAGGAGAAATAGCTTCCGTTATAAAAATATCTTTACCCAAAATTGAGTCTGCCAAACCCTTTAGCATCTTCATTCCGTAGTTATAGGCTTGCAAACCGGTACGTACTTTTGGATCATAACGCCTGGTCGACTCCAATGCGCCTGCTGTCAAAAAATCTATCTTAATAAACTTAGCGCCGATAGCTTTCACCTGCTTTAAATTATAAATAATAAACTGGCGAACAGCCGGGTGAGTAGGATCCAGGGCAAGGCAGCCCCAGTCGCCATCTTTAAACCAGATAGGCTGATTGTTGCTGTCGCGAAGTACTGCATCTGATAAATTGTAATCCGTTCCTTCAAGCTTTGTGTTTTCTGTATTATTCTTCCAGGCCCATTTCGCAAACGGGATAAAATAGAACCCCAACTGCTGGTTCTTTTTTTCAATATACTTCCCGAAAGAAGCTAACAGGCTTGTGGTATAAATAGACTGATCATAAGAGTCGATGCTGATAACCGGTTTCGAGTATTTATTGAAGTTATCGAGCGTTTGGATAAAGTCAGGTATTTTCACTAAGTCCTTCGGCATCATTTTACCCTCATATCCCAATACGCCTTCAACCCCAAAACTATTCCAGTAAACCGGTGCGTTGCCCGACCATGTCTGCCTGCCGTTTAACATTACGTTAGCGTTGCCATATTCCACAAACGCCTTACGCACATCACCGGCGCAAATGAAAATAATAGACGAGTTGACCGTGCCGCCTTTCATGGTACCATGGAGCGTATGATCATGTGTACCATCATTGCCACCGTAATCCGGCGGGAGCGCCGGGTTGTCCGCCGTTGCGGCGCCATCATATATCTTGAGCGAATCAATACCCCCGTTTTGTTTTGATGCGCGGTAAACAATACCGGTTTTCCAAAAATCGTGCGACAGGCTGCCCATCACGAGGCCGGATAGTTTGGCATTGTCATAAGTCGATGCAAACTCGTAGCTGATACCGGTAAAAACAGGTTTGCCGCTATCCCACTTGCGTTCCAGTATGTGTGACCAATTATCGTTGTCAAACGGGACATCAAGGAACCTGGGTTCTTCCCCTGGCTGAAATAATTTTCCATTCTCCTGTGGCAGTACGGCAAGCGCGCAGATGTCACGTGTTTCAATTTGCTCGTCCGTGCCGTCACCTTTAACAGCGGAGAGATTTGTAAGAATATAGGGATGATCCTGGTACAACAAAACCTGCTGTATCAGGGTTATGCCCGGCGCATTGCCTGAATGCCTGATGACAAGCCGGATACCTTTACCGGTTTTGTTAGCAAATTCATTTGCCGAGGCCTGGTGAATCTTGCACGCCGAACTGGCGAGATATCCCGACGAAAGCTCATTTATGTAGGCAATGGTATTATCTAAAACAACACCATTGCCGAAATGATAGTTTAATCGCCCGGTTTTATGATTTACGGCTACTGAAGCCTGTCCCTCATTAACAACCAGGCTATCATCGTATTTTGTTATTTTTTGTGCCGATACGCTGATGGATAACAGCAACAAACAAGGCAGTAAATAGCTCAAGGCCGGGCGGTTTTGAAACTTCATTTATACTTTATTAATAATTAATATCCCGGGTTTTGCGCTTTCAATCCCAATGCCTGGTTATTCTGCAGTTCGGTAAGCGGAATGGGGTACAACATATTTATAGCCGATATATTCTGCTTCGGATGCGGATCGCTGCCGCCACCCCGCTCAATATAAGGATTGTCACGTTGCTGTACAAGAGAAACCAGCAGGCCCGTACGCTTAAGGTCGAACCAGCGCCATCCTTCCGCGCCCAGTTCACGGCTGCGCTCGTCCATTATTTCACTGCGCAGCGTGGCCTGGTCGGTTATTGTAAAATCAAGACTGCTGTTACCAAAAGCACGTTCACGTATTTTGTTAAGCGGCGCCAACGCATCCTGCGTCTGGCCCAGTTCATTAAGTGTTTCTGCGTACATCAGGAATACGTCGGCCGAGCGCAGGTAGTACAGGTTTTTGCCTGAATGGTATGCATCAATATCGGCGGAAGTAATATCATATTTCTTGACAGTAGGCTGTCCCGGGTCCCACCACCAATAATCGCTGGAACCAGAGTTGGGGTCATAACGGTAGCCGTTGATAGACGCGTACCAACGGGCATCATATTGATATTCCCACGAATAAGGCCTCGCAAAAACTGAATCTGCATAAAATTGAGTAGTGCACACTACGGTACCGCCGTAACCCGGGGTGTGTGCATTCCAGGTTTCCCCCTGTATTGGCGGCCCTGCGTAAGAACCATAGAGGTTTTGAAGGCCCTGCGTATCATTAGTATTGTCTGTTGAGTATTGTATCTCGAACAGGGATTCCGCATTGTTTTCATGCTGCCCGTCAAACAAATTAGCATAATTGGGCAGCAGGCTAATATTATAGTTATTGATCAGGTCTTCAAAAGTGGTTTTTGCGTCGGTATAATCATGCAGGGTTAGGTACACTTTTCCTAATAACGCCTTTGCTGCCTCAACGCTTGCGCGGCCTATATCATTGCCGGTGAGTTTACTTTTTGGCCAGCAGTTCGCGGCGGCAAACTTGAGATCAGTCTCGATCTGGTTATATACCTGCGCCTGCGGTACGCGGGGCAGGCCGTTCGCAAAAGAGGTATTTTCGAGCGGCATCGGCACATCGCCATATAGCTGCACGAGGTAAAAATAGTACACGGCGCGCATAAAGCGGGCCTCACCCTCCAGACGGGTTTGTACTGCAGGTTCGCCAAAGTTTTTGATCTGCGGTATGTACAGTATTGCTGCATTGGCGTTGGCAATGCCCTGGTAGCAAACTGTCCAAAAGCCGGTAACATCAGCATTTTGGCTGTTAAATGTAATGTCGTAAACATCCATGCCAACTATCCCTGCATAATAGGCGCCATAGCCCTGAGCCTGGTAGCAGCAACGCGCTTCGTCAGTGCCAATTACTCCTATCAGCTGGTAATCAGATTTTTTTAGCGTTTGAAGTTGCTGATAGATGCCGGTTACCCCGGCGATGGCCCCGGCTTCATCTTTATAAACACTTTGCGCCGAGGCGAATACCTCTGGAGTATAGTTCAGTTCCTTGCGACAGCTGCTGAAGCCCTGCACCAGCACTAACGCCAGGCCAACCGGCCGTAATTTCTTTAAATATTGTGTAATACTTTTCATATTAATATTTTTTTATGTTATAAACCTAATTTTGCCCCAAGCAGGAACGTACGATAGCGCGGATAGATCTCATTTGCCGCATCAGCGCCTGCTACATCCGGATCCACACCCTTATAGCCCGTGAAGAGGAAGGGGTTAAGAACCTGCGCATAAACATTTAGGCTGTGTACTTTTATTTTATCCAGCAGTTGGGATGGAAAATCATACGCGAGTGTAATATGCTGTATTTTGAAATAGCTCGCATTTTGTATAGAGTAGCTTGACCCCTGACCCGGGCCGCCCGGAAGCGTTTTCAATGACGTTCCGAAAGCATTTGGTCTTGGGATATTAGTATTGGTATTGGTTGGCGTCCAGTAATTGCCACCTTGCACCGTCACATTCGAGGCATTTCCATATAACGCATTATAGTAGGTCAAATCGGTAAAAGTTAGGTTATTGAGTTGCTGGCCATATTCATAGGTGCTGTATATGGTAAGCGACACGCTTTTATACCTGAAATAATTCCAGAAGCTTCCCCACCCTTTTGGAATGCTTGAACCTACTACCTCCTCATCTTCAGGGGTTATCTTACCATCGCCGTTAATATCCTTTATCTTGATATCGCCCGGCTTGCCGTTAGGGTCAAGGGCAAAGTTATCGCCTGCCTGATACAGGCCGTTATATACATAGTTAACATAAGTTCCGCTTGGCGGCAAACCGACACGAAGCGCCAGGTTTACTGAATCCCTGCCCGGGAATAGTTTGGTTACAATACTCTTGTATTTCGACCAGTTGAGCGAGGTTTGCCAGGTAAAATCCCTTGTTTTTATAGGTGTTATTTTTAACGCAACGTCGATACCCTTGGTATTCATAGCGGCAACGTTCACATATTCAGTCTGGAAACCCGATGAAGGCGCAAGCGGGAACGGCATCAATAAACTGCTGATATCTTTGTTATATACATCTACGGTCAACTGGATGCGATTATCCCAAAACGCTAAATCCGTACCGGCGTTTAACTGGTGCTGTACTTCCCATTGCAGCGAATTGTTACCGAATACGCCGTTTGTAGCTGCAGCGGCGTACCCGCTGGTTACCGAGGAACCATTAAACGGATAAGTTGCCGGATCATAACGTGTATAGATGGCATCGTAAGGCAGATTTTGGTTACCTACAAGCCCGTAGCTTAAACGCAGTTTAAAATCACTAAGCCATGTTTTTACTTTATAGCCTATCCATGGTTCGTCAATCACACGCCATGCACCGCTTACCGTTGGAAAGACCCCGAACTTGTTATTGGGACCGAAGCGGCTTGACCCGTCCTGGCGTACAGTAGCATTTAAAATATACCGGCCTTTGTATTTATAAACGGCCCTTGCGAATAATGAGCGTACCGCCCAACCATCGTAATTGCTGTTATCCTGCAGCTTTTGGCCGCCGCTGCCGATTGCTTTATAGGAAAGCAGATCGGTGGGGAATTGATCAGCCTGTATATCTGTGGCAAAATCTTCGTGCTTTTCAAAAGTAAAACCGCCCAATAGATTTACCTCGTGATCGCCCGCTGTTAAATTATAGGTAGCAGTGTTTTCCCATAATACATCCGTAGCCCTTGTGTTATATATCTCTCCAAAGCCGTTTGTCGGTGTATAGCCGGGACCGGTAGTTCTCGGGTAATATTTATCCTCTTCGGCCTGGTAAATGTCTGCACCGATGCTTGAACGCAACACCAGGTTTTTAATCGGTGTGAGCTCAAGATAAAGATTCGCATTGGTGCGGTTGGTGGTATACAGATCAATTGCATCCAGCGCCAGCGTCACCGGGTTAAAAATAGTTGGGGTACCTGTTGACTGATCGATAACGATCAACGGCTGGCCGCTGGCATCGTATATCGGCTGCAAAGGGCTTTCGGTAAGCGATTGCTGATATTCATTCGGCAATGCATTATGGGTAATATCGTGTGTATAGTTAACGCTCGCCCCCAGTTTCAGGAAAGACCTGATCTGGGTTTCATCACGCAAAAAGCCCGAATATTTTTTATAACCGGTATTGACCAGTATGCCATCCTGGTTTTGGTATTGACCGCTGAAATATACCCTGTTTGATCCGGTGCCGTTGGATACCGAAAGTGTATAGTTTTCAGTGGGGGCATTATTATGCATGATGGCATTTTGCCAGTTGTAGCTGGTGTATCCGTTTGCAATACTTTGCAACTCGTAACTGTTAAATATTTTCCTGTCGGCAGTATCGGTGCCGGGAGCGCCAAATGTGCCGGGGTCGGCATCCTGGAAGGCGGACCGTCGCAGGGTCGCAAAGTCACGGGCCCCAAGCATTTGATAGGCCGGATTGTTTACCTGGATACCGGAATACATCTCGAAATTCACGCTCGTGGCGCCGGCCTTAGGCTTTTTGGTGGTAATCAGTATCACGCCTTCAGCAGCGCGTGAACCATAAATACCAGCTGCCGCTGCATCCTTCAGTATCTCCACCGATTCAATATCAGCAGGATTGATATTGCGTATATCGCCGACCAATGCTACACCATCTACAATATACAGAGGCCCTTCCAGCTGGGTTATGGAGTTTAGTCCGCGTACATTAACTGTGGCGCTTGCCCCGGGCTGTGTGCTTGTACTATGTACCTCCAGGCCGGGTGCGCGGGATGCCAGGGCGGTTGCAAGGTTAGTGGATGGCATTTCACTAATTTGCTCGGACGAAATACTGGTAATTGCGCTTGTCAGGTCCTTTCTTTTTTCCGTGCCGTAAGCAATTACGACAACTTCGGATAAATTGCCGCTGTTTTTTAAGAGGATCGTGATAGTGGTGCTATCGCCCACCATCACCTTCTTAGGTTGGTAACCTGCAAAAGATGCCTGGATGGTGGCGCCAACCGGCGCGTCGACCGTAAAGTTACCGTGGTCGTCCGCGGCAAACTTATTCACGGGCTGACCTGGAATTAGCACGGTAATAGTCGCAAATGGTAAGGGATCATTCGTTTGTGAATCCTTTACCGAACCGTTGATTTTCTTCTGTTGGGCCGAGGCATTAATTATGCCGGCTGCTAACAGTGTAAAAATTAGTAATAGTTTTCTCATTATATATTGGCTTTAATCAGATGTTCACAAAAAGATGGACAATAAAACTTTTTCAGAAAAAACAATGTGCTTTTTCTGCCTTTTATAGTTTACCCGGAATCAATAAAGTTTTATTATTATTTCCTTGTTTTTGTACGCTTAAAAGATTTATAATTGGTTTCTGTAACAAACGTAACAAATACCGATGCGAATAAAAATGATTTATTTTATGATAATGATGGATTTTCTTACACTTTAGCATAATATTAATATTTATGATGACAAAAGATAAATCATTGCGGAAGCGCGAGGGGTTTGAGGGTCAGCGGCTGATCGTAATACCCAAAAAGATCGTGTCTGAATTTCTTGTGAAAGACCCGGTAACCAGGCAGGTATACATAACAGACATCGGCTACTATCCGAAGGCGATGTTTCATTACGCGGAGCGGCTGCATGGCATTAGTCAGCATATTATTATCTATTGTATCGAAGGCTACGGCTGGATCGAGATAGACAAAAAACGGATCGGCATATCCCCATCACAGTTTATTGCGATACCAGCCAATACCCCGCATAAATACGGCGCTGATGCGAAAAATCCGTGGTCGATCTATTGGGCGCATTTTAAAGGTGAAAATGCCGGATTTATCGCTGAGCTGATCGTCAAAAACTCGAACAACTTTAAACCCGAGGTAACTTACAGCGAAGACCGCATCAGGCTCTTTGATGATATTTATTATAATTTGGAAAAGGGGTATGGAGATGACACCCTGCGCTATGTCAACATGATATTTTATCATTTTCTTTCGTCAATGATCTACGAAGACATGTTTAACCGGGAGAAAAAAGAACTGGCCCCGGGTGTTGTCGAGGCTGCCATTAAACTGATGCAGGATAATATTCAAAAAATTATTACGCTTAATGAAATGGCATCTTTCTCCAAATTATCGGTAACGCACTTCTCTTCCCTTTTTAAAAAGAAAACCGGCCACTCCCCCATTGAATATTTCAATCATCTTAAAATCCAGAAAGCCTGCCAGTATCTCTCTTTTACAAAAATGACGGTTAAAGAGCTTGCATTTCATCTCGGGGTTGAAGACCAATATTATTTTTCGAGGATGTTTACACGACTAATGGGTATTTCGCCATCAGAATACAGAAAGCGCATTACCGGGAATAGTCAACCGGCCTCGTAACAGTATAAGGTACCGCGTTTAAAACTTAATGCGAGATTTTCAATAGCCGACGGGTTTCAAACCCATCGCTATCCGGCAATTCGTTCGTCATTTTTTAAAAGCGAGTTTCCTGCGTGGTGTACACCGTTTTTAGTGACCCATTTACTTTTAGCTTAACGGCTTTCCTGCGATTTGACGTAAGCCGATAACCTATTATACGGCCATTTTTCCAGCTAAAACTTGCAGTTATCTTGCCCCTGGCCTTCAGGCCATTTACTTCGCCCGATGTCTTCCAGGCATCAGGAATGGCCGGCAACAATTCGATATATCCTGCATGGCTTTGCAACAGCATTTCTGCTATTGCCGCAGTTTCGCCAAAGTTCCCGTCGATCTGGAACGGGGGGCCCGCCGAAAACAAGTTGGAGTAAACACCGCCGCCGGCGCCATAATTCATATCTGTGCGGTCGGTCAGCCGCAGCAGGTGTTTCAAAAGCAGGTAGGCATGATTTCCATCGTGAAGCCGCGCCCAGAATAATTGCTTATACACAATTGACCAGCTTGGCCCGTCATCCCCGCGTGCTTCAAGCGTTTTTCTGCAGGCTTCGGCAAGTTCAGGTGTTCCATCATCCGTAATGAGTTTGCCCGGATATAAGGCATACAAATGAGAGATGTGACGGTGATGAATATCCGTTTGCTTATAGTCCTGCAGCCATTCCATCAGTGTACCATCTTTCGCAATTTGCCCCACCGGTGGTAATAGTTTTATCTTTTGCCGCAACGAATCGCAAAATGCACCGTCAACCTTAAGGACTTGTCCGGCCGTTATTACATTGCCAAACAGTTCCCTGATGACCTGGTTATCGATAGTTGGCCCCACGCAGATACTGGCTGTTTTGCCATTTGGCAGGTAAAACGTATTCTCAGGCGATGACGAAGGTGAAGTGACCAGCCAGCCGGTTTGTGGATCGCGCACCATCATATCGCTATAAAATAGAGCTGCGCTCTTTAATACCGGGTATATTTCTTTCAGGTATGGCCGGTCGCCAGTAAAGTCATAATGCTCCCACAAGTTGTTGCACAACCAACCCGACCCAACCTTGGTTACACCCCATGATGCTTCCTCGCCGGGTTCGGTAAAACCCCAAACATTAGTGATGACGTGCGCAACCCAGCCCCGCGCGTTATAGTAAGCTTTGGCCGTCCGCTCGCCATAGGGAACCATACCCTCAACCAGTTTCGCGAGCGGCAGGTTTAATTCGGAAAGATTGGACACCTCAACCGGCCAATGGTTCATTTCAACATTCACATCCAAATGGTAGTCACCATTCCAGGGTGTTTGGGTTTGATTGGCCCAAAGCCCCTGCAAATTTGGCGGCAATAACCCCACACGTGTGCTGCAAATACTCAAATAGCGCCCATACTGGTAGAAAAGTGCCGGTAAGGCCACGTCAGCGTCAGGACTTTTTTGAAAGTTGCCCAAACGTACATCTGTTGGCGTATTGCCGTTTATATCACTGCCGATATGCAGGCTTACCCTGGCAAAAAGCCGCCGGTAATTCCTGGTGTGTTCCTGCCGCTCTTCCGCATAACTTTTCCGCACGGAACTTTGTGTCAGGCTGTCAACCCGGCCGGCAATATCCGGGCTGCGAAAATCAGTTGCAGCAGAAATATAAAAGGTTACAGACGTTGCGTTTTTAATAGTGAGCGTTTTACCCTCATAAGCAAGCTTGCCGTCGGTTAACACGGGCGTTACTTTGGCCATGAACCGCATACCGGGCTTACCTTCGCCGGCGGTCAACTGACCGGTAAGTACGACTGATTTTCCATCCGCCGAAGATTCGCCATTCTCGGGGCGCGTAAGTGAAACCGAACAATTGATTTGATGCGGCCGGTCAGCAGTGATCCTGATGAGCGAGACATCGCTCCCGAAGCTGCAAAAATATTCTTTGGTGTAGGTGATACCTTTTACGGTATAGGTTGTTTTTGAGGTCGCCTGGTCGAGCGACAGTTCCCTTTTATAGTGCGTAAACATGGCCTGCTCATCATGACCATAACTGAAGCGTAAATTTAAATTTGCCAGCACCTGGTAGGAGCCAAAAGCATCGTTTGCACCGTTGCCGTTCCCGGAACCCGGACCTTTGCAAATAAAATTTTTATTGATAATAGCCTGTGCTTCGTCATTTTTGCCCTGCGCCAGTAATTCCCTGATCTGCGGCAAATATTTATACGCATCATAATTATTCGCATCCTGCGTGCTGCCAGACCATAGCGTAATGTCGTTTAAGGTAACGTTTTCATTCGTGACGCCACCATCCGGCATCATGCCGAGCCGGCCATTACCAAGCGGTATGCATTCTTCCCATACTTTCGCCGGTTTTGTGTAATAAAGCCTTTGCGGACGCTCCTGGGCCGTGCCGGCCGATGAACAAAATGTTAAAAGCAGAAAATGCGCAATTAATACGCAGGGAGAATAGCTTTTTTGCATAATCAAACAGCAAGAAATCGGTGTCAGTAAATTGGTTTATTCCGGATCTAAAAGTATTTTCTTCAACGCAATTCATAAATGGATAAAAATATTAAAAAGATGGATTAACATACGTCTGTGAACCGCGAACCCGGTTTATTTGCTTATCGCCCATTGCCAATCCGGCACTTGATAAACGTTATCGTGGTTCATCAAGTAATCCCCGTGTTTTATGTAAAATACTATCTTCTTGCCTTTGGTTAACGCTTCCCACTATCAAGGCGCGTTCGGGACTTCCACCCTCTTAAAATAGTGGATATTTTATGTCAAGAGAGATAAATAAATATTTACTTAGCGCAGACAAATTTCGAACAGATTTATTACTCATTTACAGGCTATTGCTCGATTTTAGACCAATTAATTATGGTACCACTCTCGATCTGTTTTAACATCAATTCGATGGCTATCTTTTTGATAATATAGTTTTTCACCTATCATGGCGCACCGTTTCCACTTATAATGGCACAAAAGCGGCAGGAATTGAATAAAAGTCTGACATTAAACGAAATAAATCGAATCAGTAACAAATAACATGTGTTCGAGAAATCCATGTATTATTGAAACACGGATTTGCAATGTGAGTTATTTAAGAACTTAAAACAGGTGATTCCATTGTTTTTAACCATGACGCAAAATTAATAGAACCTGTATATTTATATCGATTATTCGTTTCGCATTTTACTTAAGGTAAGGTGTCATCTCTTTGACCGAAGGGACGATGTAGTGGGTAAATGCGGTATAGATATCACTTCCTGTATTATTTTGATTATAATTACCGCCGGTAAATACAAGCACTATATCCATAGACCGCCAAAAAATGATCAGCTGCCCACCTCTGCCCATGGCGAAAGGAAGATCGGTTTTGTATCGGGGTAGTGTAAGCGGATCCGTCCAAAATTGAAAACCATAACCCCGGACTATTTTGGGGCTTTCCGATGGCCTGAGCACCTAGGCACTTAATGATTGTTTCACCCAATCAGTATCTAAGACCTGTGTGTTACCGCATTTGCCATCATTCATATACAAAAGCCCGAATTTGGCCAAATCCCGCGACCTTAACCGAAGTCCCCATGCTGCAGCAGTCATATCCTTATCCTTTAGCATAGGTTCCCATTTATATTTTTTGATGCCCAATGGGGAAAATAAATTCTTCGCGGCAAACTGATCCAGTCTTTCGCCGGTAGCCTTCCTTAATATCTCTCCTAAAAGCGTAGCACTGGCGGCGCTATAATTCCAGGTTTTACCCGGAACGGAGGTCAGCTTACGGCTTAATATAAATTGGACCGGGTCGTCGCTTCGGTCCATTTGTATTTCGCTGTTTTTAGGATCGAGGTAGGGGGTGTTTTCATCCCATTTTAAGCCACTGGTCATGGTTAACAGGTGCCGGATCGTTATTTTTCGTTTAGCCGCATCGAAATATTTTGCATATTCCTTGAAGTACGAAAATATCGGCTCATCAATGCTTTTGATAAAGCCCTGTTTTAAAGCAATGCCAATACAGGCAGAGGTGAAGCTTTTTGAAATGCTCCTGCAATCGTGCAGATCATCAATCGAGTGGTTAACGTAACCCGCAGGCCCTTTACCTACTATTTCATCTTCGCCTGCAAAATAATTTTCGTATATGAGTTTGCCATGCCTGAGGATGAGCATGCTGTGGATATTTGGATAGGTGTTATTCAGTATAAGTTTTGTAAACGCTACAATTTTACCAGTGTCCATACCATTATTATACATTGCATCTACAGGCAGTCCATCGAAAAGCTGTTTGGGTTTTACATACGAATACGCTGTGGAGCGACAATGCAAATGACAACTGATCAATACGGAAGATGCCAGTACGAATACAAAAAAAACACATGTTGCTTTTGCCATTTATTTTTCCTGTTTAAACCATGTCCGGGAGTCCATCACCGGGTTAAGCCGGTGACCTTTTGTATGCGCAAAGGAAATACCAAAGTGATAAGCTATTGTATATCAATATTTTATTTACAGAAAAAATTTGACGCGTTCGAAATTGATACAGCAATTGTTCAATTTTGACGCGTTTTTAAGAGATATAGCGATACCTGTATAAGGCCATAACATCATTCTAAGTCTATCATTTATATTCCTTAATGGAAAAAAGAACGGTAAAACCTGAGGAAGTTGTTCAATTATTAAAAAAAGAAGGTGAGCACATAACAATTGAGCAAGCACAAAAAGTTCTGGATTTTGTGTACAAGATGGCTTAGATTACTTTTAGTATACTTTTGGATGAGAAAATTCAGAAGGTGAGTAATTGACATTCAGCTTTTGGTAGGTGTTATCACCGCACCATATAAATATAACAAAAAAACGCCCCTCAATTTCTTGAGGGGCGAAAAAAATCCGGGTAAATGATGGGGCTCGAACCCACGACCCTCGGTACCACAAACCGATGCTCTAACCAACTGAGCTACATCTACCGTTTTGGAGAATGCAAAAATAGGAAACTCAGCGTTATTTGCAAAGGGTTTTTGCAGTTAGTTGTAAAGGTTGTACAAGTTGTAATGGTTGTAATGGTAAAAAGCATCTAACCTAACTTATTACAACTCGTTACAACCTTTACAACCCTTACAACTTATTACAACTACTCACCAACTTAAAATTACAATGGCCTTACCCTTACCACCTGCCTTTACCGTAAATTTGGTACATGGCTGAACAATTGGTTGAATTGAACGTAACCGGGATGCACTGTAACAACTGCGCCATCTCGGTTCATAGATTATTAGAGAAGAAAGGGCTAAAAAACATATTGGTTGATTTTGCCGGCGAAGAAGTGAAATTTTCAGGCAGCGAACCGTCGGAACTGCCGGGTATTATAAAAGATATAGAAGGCTTAGGGTACAAGGTTGTAGATGACCCCGCGCTGGAAGTAACACCATTTTATGAAAGGGTTGAAAATAAATTCCTGTTTTGCGCTATACTCACCGTTCCCTTGCTGCTGGCGATGGTTTTGCCCTGGCATTTTTTAGATAACCCCATTTTACAATTGCTGTTATGCCTGCCGGTTTTTGTGGTAGGCTGCCTGCATTTTGGCAAAAGCGCGATCGGCTCTCTCAAAGGCGGAGTGCCGAACATGGATGTGCTGATATTTGTCGGCTCAACAGCCGCTTTTGTTTACAGCCTCATCGGCACCATTGAAGGTTTGGGCATGCGTTACCAGTTCTATGAAACCTGCGCCACCATTATTTCGCTTGTTTTACTGGGTAATGTGATTGAGAAACGGTCGATTACGCAAACCACTTCGGCTTTAAAGGACCTGGTAAAAATACAGCAGGTGAACGCGAACAGGGTAGTCAATAACGAAGTAGAGGTGATCAGCGCGCGGGATGTGCGCCCCGGCGACACCCTTTTGGTTAATGAGGGTGATAAGATACCTGTTGATGGTGAAGTGTTGTCAGGCGATGCGTCGGTAAATGAGTCGATGCTCACGGGCGAAAGTATCCCCGTCGAAAAAGGCAAATATGATAAGCTAATTGGCGGAACGATAGTGGATAAAGGCAATATCCGGATGATCGCCACAAAAGTGGGCTCAAATACGGTGCTGTCGCAGATCATCGAGCTGATGAAAAAGGCCCAGGCTGCCAAGCCGCCGGTACAAAAGCTGGGCGATAAAGTGGCTGCCATATTTGTGCCGGTTGTTATTTTAATTGCGCTCATCACCTTCGGCGTTACTTTTTTTATAACGCATGAAGGGATGCGTGTTTCGCTGATGAATGCTATCGCCGTGCTGGTAATATCCTGCCCCTGCGCAATGGGGCTGGCTACCCCCACCGCTGTCATGGTTGGCTTGGGTCGCGCGGCCAAAAACGGAATTTTAATAAAAGGCGGCGATACCATCGAAGCGGTGACGAATGCCAAATACGTGGTTTTCGACAAAACAGGCACCCTAACCACCGGGAAATTCAGAATACAGGATATTAAGGCGGAAGGTGACACGAACATCGAAAAAATACGCGGGATTATTATGGCTATCGAAGAAAGGTCAAATCACCCCATAGCCAAATCACTGGTAACCGAACTATCGGCGCTTCCGATAGAAAGACTCATCCTAAAATCTGCCACTGAGGAAAGAGGCCTGGGCATGCGCGCCGAAGATGTTGAAGGCAATCATTATTTCCTTGGCACAGGCAAAACAAATGCTGGAGGGGATTATAACATCATCCTTTTTAAAAATCAAAAACAGCTGGCTCAAATCGCGATCGATGATGATGTAAAGCCAGAAGCCGCTAACCTGGTCGCGCAGCTAAAAAAGATGAATATTATCCCCGTGCTTTTGAGCGGCGACAAAAAAAGCCGTTGCTTAAAAGTAGCGCAGCAAATAGGTATAGGCGAGGTACACGCGGAAACCCTGCCGGATGAAAAGCTCACGGTGATAGATATCTACCGCCAAAAAGGCAAAACGATCATGATCGGCGATGGCATTAACGACGCCCCTGCGCTCACCAAAGCCGATGTGGGCGTATCCATGAACGACGCCAGCCAGGTTGCTATACAATCGGCAAGGGTAGTGCTGCTAAACACCGACCTGGGTTCGGTGGTCAAGTTTTTGCAGATCAGCAAACATACGCTCATCACCATCAAACAAAACCTTTTCTGGGCCTTTGCCTATAATATCGTGGCCATCCCATTGGCCGCCTTCGGCTTTTTAAGCCCTATGATCGGCGCATTTGCGATGGCATTTTCGGATGTGGTGGTGATTGGTAACTCGCTGAGGCTGAAGCGGAAAAAAGTTGATGGTTCATAGTTCATGGTTCATAGCTTTTGTGTTGGTAAAATTGCCGATGCCACATAACTGTGATTTTGTACTTTTGACTGCATAAAACGGTCGTTTGCAGCTACCATGAACTATGAACCAACAACCATGAACCAAAACACATGATCGAAATTTTTACTGACGGTGCATCAAGCGGCAACCCGGGGCCGGGCGGATACGGCGTGATCCTGCGCTCGGGCAAACATTATAAAGAACTTTCGGAAGGGTTTCGCAAAACCACCAATAACCGCATGGAGCTGCTGGCCGTTATAAAAGGCCTTGAGGCGTTGAAAAGCCCTAACCAGGACGTCACCGTCTACTCCGATTCGAAATATGTGATCGACGCCATCGAAAAGCGTTGGGTTTACGGCTGGCTGCAAAAGGGTTTTGCCGGTAAAAAAAATAAGGACCTATGGCTCCGCTACCTGGAGATCAGCAAAATCCATAAAATAAAATTTGTTTGGGTGCGCGGCCACGCCGGCCACCCTGAAAATGAGCGCTGCGACGAACTGGCCGTAGCAGCCGGCAAACAAAAAAACCTGCTGATCGATTCAGTTTTCGAGGTGGAATCGGCGAAGCTTCTTTAGTTGGCAGCTTTCAGTTGGCAGCCTAAAAGCTGTGCGGCACACTGCAAACTGGCAACTGCTCACTGTAAAACCACCTCCCCCTCAAACGTCTTCTTGGTGCCTTGCGGCGAAAAACAGGCCATCATTTCTTCGGCCTTCCGCACCATATTTTCCGAGCCGATAAATATGGCGGAGCGCTGGTGCAACTCTTTAACATCGAGGTCGAGGATACGTTCATAACCGTTAGTGGCTCGGCCGCCGGCTTGTTCAATAATAAAAGCCATTGGGTTACACTCGTAAACCAACCGTAATTTGCCATTTGGTGCGCCGGCAGTTACCGGGTAAATAAATATCCCGCCTTTTATCAAATTGCGATGAACATCCGCCACCATGGAGCCAATATAGCGTGATGTATACGGGCGACTTGTTTTTACATCTTCCACCTGGCAGTATTTAATATATTTTTTTACCCCATCCGGAAAATGCACATAGTAACCTTCGTTTATGGAATAGATAACACCGTCCCTGGGTATCTTCATATTGGGGTGTGAAAGGCAAAATTCCCCTATCGAGGGATCCAGCGTAAACCCGTTAACGCCTTTCCCGGTAGTGTAAACCAGCATGGTTGATGAGCCGTAGATCACATACCCTGCGGCCACCTGCTCCGTTCCCTGCTGTAATACGTCATCAATAGTGGCCTTTCCTTTAATTGATTTGCGACGGTAGATAGAAAAAATCGTTCCGACCGCCACATTAACGTCGATGTTTGACGAGCCGTCGAGCGGGTCGATTGCCACTATATATTTTGCATCCATTGATACTGCTGACTCAATAGGAATATATTCGTCGTTTTCCTCCGAAGCAACAATGCAGCATTCACCGCCATGCTTCAGCGCCGAAATAAATTGTTCATTGGCATAAACGTCCAGCTTTTTTTGCCCTTCACCCTGCACATTTGTGGTCCCGTTTTCGCCAAGAATATCAGCCAGGCCGGCTTTGTTCACCTCACGGTTCACGATTTTGGCCGCAATGCCAATATCGCGCAGCAATCGTGATAATTCACCCTTGGCATAAGGGAAGTCGGCCTGCTTTTCAATAATGAACTGGCCTAATGTTTTGGCAATCTTCATGGGGACTTAGTGTATTTTATACAAGTTATTTAGCTAACTCGATGAGGTCAAAAGTATGAATTTTTTCCTCAGAAATACAAAATCTAACTAAAGTCCTTACTTTGTGCCAGCCCTGTTTTCCAGCGGCTCCGGGGTTTATGTGCAAACAATTGATGGTTTTATCGTAAATTACCTTTAAAATATGCGAGTGTCCGCATATAAAAAGATTAGGTGGCTTAGTGTATATTTCACGCTTAACTAAAGGGCTGTAACGGCCGGGGTAACCACCAATGTGCGTTATCCAGACGTCGACCTTTTCGCAGTTAAACCGCAGGTTTTCGGGCATGATATTCCTGATCTCCGGCCCGTCAATATTGCCGTAAACGCCTTTTAATGGTTTAAAGGCCTGCAGCTTTTCAATTACTTCCATGCTACCGAAATCGCCGGCATGCCATATCTCATCGCAGTTTTCGAAATGCTTGAAAACGGCGTCGTCAAGGTAGCTGTGAGTATCGGAGAGGAGGCCTATTTTAACCAATTCAATAAAAATGTATCCGCGAAATTAATGATTACCGATAAAAGGAACGTTACCAGTAATTTAGCATATCTAACATTGCTTACATAGTATATTCCTCGCGCATTTGCCGCTTTATAAAAAAATACAACCATCAATAAACTCTCGGAATATGAAACATATTCATTAAAATATAGAGCGATACCATTACGCTTAAAAATATAACATTTATAACATGGTTTTTTTTAACGAAAAGAAAAATCGACAGCAGCAGAGCAGCCACGTAAATTCCCAGCAAAATAATTGATGTCTGTGCCATGTACATGATAATGTTGTCGGCAACACCAAAAGTCTTGAGCGCACCGTTGCTACTATAAAGCGCTGATATATGCAATGAGTAAAACAGTATCGGTAAAATCAATACTATCATGAAGAATATACAAATACTTCTCATCTCAAAATATGACAAAATAAGGTTTTAACAGTTTTTGATATTCTTCCGAATAAACCCCAACCGTTTTATAGATTGTGAATTTACTTGTTTGTTGTGAAACTTCCTCAAACCCAAAACACAAAATTGCCCGGTGCGGCTCCGAATGCGGGTACGAATGAACATCTGTTGTCCTCCACAAACACATGCCATTCTGTTTTATCAAAGGCTTTACCTCAGCTGCGGCATCTATTGACAAGATCAGCCAGCAACTGCCCTTATCCGTCAGAAATCCCGCTATGCGCATTATCAACATTCCAAAAAAGCTTGCCTCCGTATGTTTTGCCAGTGTTTTCCGCTCCGCCGGCGACTCCAGCGAGTTGATATAAAACGGCGGATTAGATACGATCAGGTCGTATTTCCCTTCTAAATTTCCGTCAAATTCATTGATGTCAGCACAATGAATATGGAGGCGTTCATGAAAAATAGAGTTTTTAAAATTGAGCCCTGCTGTCGCCGCCGCTGACCGGTCAATTTCGACGGCGTCAATTATAGCGTCTGTAAAGCGTTGCGCCAGCATCAAGGCAATCACTCCGGTTCCTGTACCAATATCTAAAATTGATTGGGGCGAATCAGCGTCCGCTATTGCACCAAGCAATACCCCATCGGTATTGATCTTCATGGCGCAACCTGTTTGATCAACGCTGAACTGCTTAAAACGAAACAATTGCTTTACAAGTTAGGGTTTTAGATTTACGATTTAGTCAGCTGTACAATACCAATGAACCAGTGAACTAATGAACTAATGAACTAACGAACAAATTCTACCTCATAGCTAACCGCATATTCCGACGGGTAATTGTTTGCAGGCGCTATCGTCAGTGCATCGTCCTTTTGCTGCCAGGTAACCTTCTGCGTGCTGCCAATCATTTTTATGCCGGCAATTTTACCGTTACCCGCTTTTATGCCCAATGCTTTTATGCTGAGATCCTGGTCAGCCAGCCCCAATGAAGTGATAAACAGGGTTTCGCCTTTGGTAGTAAAACGCACATCCCGCCAGGTAAACGGTTCTTTTTGATCTGCAAACTGGCCGCTGGCCGATTTAGTGGGCCCTTCTCCATAAATCTTCCAGGGGCGGGTGCCATAAATAGCCGCGCCGTTTACATCAAGCCATTTGCCGGTTCCCAACAAAACCTGTGTCTCCTGGTCGGTAATGGTGCCATCGGATTTTGGGCCGATATTTAACAGCAGGTTGCCATTTTTACTTACGATGTCAATCAGGTTGGTCACCACGTAACGGGCATCTTTAAAAGTATTGGTGGTAGTGTAACCCCATGATTTATTGCCGATGGCATCGTCCGTCTGCCAGGGCAGGGCTCTTATTTCACCTTGTTTCCCGCGTTCAATATCCAATACAGCGGTATTTTCGGGATAAGCGTCGTGCTTATAGTTGATCACCACATCCTTATTCCAATCAAGGCCTTTGTTATAATAAAATGCGGCAAATGATTTTTTATACGGATCGAGCGCCGGCTGCTCTATCCACCAGTCGAACCAAACTAATTGCGGCTGGTAATTGTTCACCAGTTCCATATCACGCATAAGCCAGTTGGTCATATATTCCGGCGACATCGTCTCATCCTGGTTATGCGCGGGGCCATAATAGTCGTTGTATTTTGGATCGAGCACATCCGAGTCGAACGTTTTACCGCCGTTAAAAAACCACCAATGTTCTATCCGGTGCGAGGAAAGGCCGAATATCAGCCCCTGTTTTTTTATTTCGGCAGCGAGCTCGCCTATTACGTCGCGATGCGGACCCATATCATAGGCATTCCACTTGGAAAGCGACGTTTTGTACATGGCAAAACCATCGTGGTGTTCCGCTACAGGTACCACGTACTTTGCTCCTGCTTTCTTAAACAACGCCACCCAGGCGCGCGGGTCGAATTTCTCCGCCTTAAACATCGGGATAAAATCCTTATAACCAAACTTGCTTTGAGGACCATAAGTTTCGATATGGTGCTTGTATTCAGGCGAGCCGACCTGGTACATCTGTCGCGGGTACCACTCCGACCCAAAAGCCGGCACGGAATAAACTCCCCAATGAATAAATATCCCAAATTTCGCATCGCGGAACCATTCCGGGGTTTTGTATTTGGAAAGTGATTCCCAGGTGGCCTGGTACCTGTCCTGCGCGCGGGCAGCGTTTTCACACAAAATACCGGCAAACAGCAGCGTCATAAATAGTTTTAAATGCTTCATGAAGTTTTGTAGGGGTTGAAGAAACAATTATACTAATGTACGCGAAGAAGCTAATAAGTTTAAATAATCTGCGAAACAATCTTACAAATCTTATTTCTCATAAAGCTCAATCGGCAATCCGTCCGGATCTGCAAAAAAAGTAAAGCGTTTTCCGGTAAATTCGTCTACGCGAATCGGCTCAGCATCTACCCCTGATGCATTAATTTCGGCAATCGCCACGTCGATATCATCCACCTCAAAAGCAAGGTGCCGCAAACCGGCAGCTTCGGGCCGCGACGGCCGTGCGGGAGGATTGGAAAACGAAAAGAGTTCAATTTGATATTGGCCGCCTACCTCCAGGTCGAGCTTGTAAGAAATTCTTTCTTCGCGATAAACCTCGCGGACTATTTTTAAACCGAGTATTTGTGTGTAAAAATGTTTCGACTTTTCATAATCGGAACAGATGATGGCAATATGGTGGATGCGGTTAAGTTTAAGCATGCTGGGGCACAGCTACTTCCACTTCAGTTATGAAATATTCGTCCGCAATTTCACCGGGATTAAATACGCCATCGCCGATATGCTGAGAGATGCCTTTACCTTTTGGCGCTTCATCCCCATCAATTATCAACGATTCGAGATGGATTTGCAACGCTTCTTTCATTTGTGATAATGTTTCTTCAACAGTTGCACCGGTAGCCACACAGCCCCAAACATCAGGTGAAAATGCCGAATAGTTATTCTTCGCTTTTTCGATTACCACGAGATATTTTTCCATCATACAAATTTAAATTAATCCAGCCTGTTTTAAAATGCTTTTTTGAGTTCCTTTGTCCAAATCGTCGCTTGGTTTTCCTGCAACTGTAACGGCTCCTTTCCTGTCGGGGTGTTTATATTGTCGATGGCTTCCGGTTTGCCGGGAAAACGCCACCCTTCATCCTCGATTAGCTTGATGATTTCTTTTACTTTCACAATCTAATCCCTACGCGCCCAATAACTCATGCAGCACATTATCATAAACCATCTTAATATCGGTAATATGCCCGAAAGGTTCATTATCGATGGTTAAAAATCCACCGGTCACCGCGCCCAGGAAAGTAAAATCCACCTCGCTGGTGGCCATCAGTTCAATAAAGCGTTCCTGGTCGGCGGGAGAAATACTTACCGCTACTCTGCCCTGTGCTTCGCCGAAGAGGAATGCGTCTTTACGAATGGATGAATCCGTCTCAATTTCAAACCCTAAGCGGTTTGGCAGGGCCGATTCAACCAGGGTAACGTATAAACCGCCGTCAGAAACGTCATGCGCCGATTGGATGATCTTATGTTTGATCAACTCTTTGATCACCTGGTGCATATGATATTCCTTATCCAGGTCAAAATATGGCGCCGGGGCAGCCAGAATTTTATGCCAGGAAGCCAGGTATTGCGACGATGCAATATCATTAACCGACTCCCCTACCAGGTAAACCAGGTCGCCCGCGTTTTTAAAATCGGAGGTCATGATGTTATCCAGGTCGTCCATCACGCCCAGCATACCGATCGTAGGCGTTGGGAAAACGGGGCCTTCATCCGAGGACTGGTTATAAAAACTAACGTTACCACCGGTAACAGGGGTTTCAAATTTGGTGCAAGCCTCGGCCATACCTTTTATCGCGCCTACAAACTGCCAGTATACTTCAGGTTTGTAGGGATTGCCGAAATTGAGGCAATTGGTAATGGCTACCGGTTCGCCACCTGCGCAGGTAATGTTACGGGCAGCTTCAGCAACGGCGATAGAACAGCCTTTTTGCGGATCGGAATAAACATAACGTGAATTGCAATCAACGGTAATGACAATCGCCTTGTCGGTATCTTTCACGGCTACTACGGCCGCATCGCTCGGGCGGTTTGTGGTCATTGTTGAGGTGCCGATCATTGAATCATACTGGTCGGTAACCCATCTTTTCGAGGCAATATTCGGATGGCCTATCAAATGTTCGGCGACTTGCAGCAAATCGGCCGGCTCTTTCACATCATCAATATTAAACTGCTGATTTTTTTTAAAATAGGCCGGTTCGCGGTACTCCCGTTGATAAACCGGCGCGCCGCCGCCTAAAACCAGGTCGTCGGCAGGCACATCGGCCACCAGTTCCCCGTTCATATAATATTCTAGGCGCTGGGTATCAGTTACTTCTCCGATTATAGCGCAATTCAAATCCCATTTATCAAATACGGCTTCAACCTCAGCTTCGCGACCCTTATGTACCACGATCAGCATCCTTTCCTGGGATTCGGAAAGCAAAATCTCATAGGGTTTCATATTTTCCTGCCGCATCGGCACGCGGTCCAGGTATATTTTCATCCCATGCTCTCCTTTTGCCGACATTTCCGAGTTGGAGCAAATGATCCCCGCAGCACCCATATCCTGCATGCCAACTACAGCGCCTGTTTTGATCACTTCGAGCGTAGCCTCCAATAGCAGTTTCTCCTGGAATGGGTCACCCACCTGCACTGCCGGCAAGTCGTTTACGGAATCTTCGGTAATATCTTTCGACGCAAACGCAGCACCGTGGATACCGTCCTTACCCGTTGCCGAGCCGACAATATACACCGGGTTACCTACGCCATAAGATGTAGCCGAAACCGTTTCTCCTGCCTTTACTATCCCGGCAGAAAACGCGTTAACCAGCGGGTTTACATTATAACAGTCATCAAAGAACAGTTCACCGCCAACCGTCGGTATGCCAAATGCATTGCCATAATGGCTGATGCCTTTTACCACGCCTTTTACCAGCCATTTGGTGCGGTCGAGCGACAGATCGCCAAAACGCAGCGAATTTAGTTGCGCAATCGGCCTTGCACCCATGGTAAATATGTCGCGGTTAATACCGCCAACGCCGGTCGCCGCACCCTGGTAAGGCTCAAGCGCCGAAGGGTGGTTATGCGATTCAATCTTAAATGCACAGCCAATGCCGCCGCCAAGGTCAACCAGGCCGGCATTTTCTTCACCGGCTTTGGCCAGCATACGGGGACCGTCCTTCGGAAGCGTTTTTAGCCAGGTGATGGAGTTTTTATAGGAACAATGCTCGCTCCACATCACCGAAAAAATAGACAGCTCGGTAAAGTTGGGCACACGGCCTAAAATTTCTTTTATTCGCTCAAATTCTTCGGGTAATAAACCAAGGTCTTTGGCTGTTTCAAGGGTGGTTAATTCCAGGTGCTCCAATGTAATTGCTCTTATTTGAAAGGATGCGCAAAATTAACAAAAAGAGGTGAAAGGCGAAAGGCAAAAGGTTGAACGACCTTTTGCCTTTGCCGACACCCCGCTGTGCTGCGTGCCACCCAACACAGGTGAATACATCTGGCACACTAATATTTCCGACTTCTTGCTTTTTTTGATGAAAATTTTTTGTATTAATTTGTTCCTGAACTATAAAAAAGGGGATTCGAGGTTTTTTTAAAGGCGAAAGGCCGGCTCCAACGGGTTCGCAGGCCGGTAGGAAGAAAAAAGAACGCATACCATGCCGTAGGTGCAGAACCTGGCGAATTTGCAGGCGCCCCTAAAAATGAAAGCCCCCGGAAACGGGCTTTAAAACCCGCCCGGAGGCTTCACGTTCAGTTATATAAGGTTATAAGTCGGTTTTAGCTGATGGGATCAGTTATCCCCCCCAAATTGAAAATTGATGGGGATCACAAATTTAACGCGTACAGGCCGGCCATTCTGGAGCCCTGGTTTCCATGCTTTGGCCAGCTTTAGTACGCGTGTTGCTTCTTCATCAAAACCGTATCCGGCCCCGCGTTCAACGGTAAAATTTGACAAAGTGCCGTCTTTTTCAACAACAAAGCTCATATAAACCCTGCCACCCACGCCGGCATCCTGAGCCTCAGGCGGATAGTGCAAATTCTTGCTCAAAAATTTGTTCCATGCGTCCTCGCCACCAACCGGTGTCGGGAATATTTGGACACCACTTGTGGGATAAACGGTATTGTCTTCAGTAACCGCAGCAGCCGGGCCCGGGGGCTCTTCAATGGTAACCGGAAGCTCACCTTCTTTGCCTTTAGTGGTAGTTGTGCTGATCGCGGTTGTCAGTTCTTCAATTTTCGGAGGCTCTTTTGCTTCGATGTCGGGTTTTACAATAAGAGGTACAAATTTCACCGTCGCAACCGGGGGGATAGGTTTCGGGAGTTTGGGGATAACCGGGGGCGGCAATTTTTTTTCCGGATCTTTTAACGCCTTCAGATCAACCGTTGTGATCTTCTCTACTGGCGCTGCGGCATGATGTGAAGCGAACAGTGCGTTGGTCCCCAATAATACGCCTACACCTGTAAAGGTAAACAGCATCGCCATAACCATCGTGCGGCTATTGTGCTGCCGTAGTTGGTAGGCTCCGTAGCCCTTGTTACGGTTTTCAAATACAAGTTCGAGCCACTCGAACTTATACAAATCAAATTTTGAGATAAGCATGTCGATTGAAATTAAATTTTATACTTAAACGACATGTTAATATTAAATATTGCGCAGTTATTGCAACATTGTAACATTTAGTATTATTTCAACCGACGGGGAAATTTCTAAAATAATTTTTATCTCAGCGGGGCTAATTTTACAAAAATTGCAATTAAATGCAACAATGTGGATTTTAAATTACCAGTTATCTGTTACTACCTTCCTCACATTTTCTGCCTTTTTTGGCTCGGGGATCCTGGACAGGTAAATTTTCAGGTGATCGCCGAATTGTTTGCAAAACACTCCCGTTTCATCCAGGTAGCCATCAACGTCCTTTTTATCCAATTTGGCAGTTGCCTGTTCCATCGGTATATCTACGCCCTGCTGCGGAACAAAGTTTCCGTACCGGTCGCGCTGGTAAGGGGTAAACACAAAACCGGTTAACCAAAACCGGTATTTTTGGTCTTTAAATTCAATATTTACCTGGTAAGCCATTTCGCCCTGCTCATGTTTCAGCACCGAAATCCCGCCATAAACCAGGAATTTCCCTTCCCCTTTTATTCCGCCCGAATTGTCCGTTTTAATAGTTGTTTTGGCGTAAAATGTCTTTACATACTTCAGGCCCCGTTGCGCCAGGGTGTCTGCCGCTATGCCCGGCATACTTTCAACCTGGTAATAAATATATTTATTGTGTTCATCAAACGATAACAGATCCTGTTGCGCCACTGCAGTTTTGGCTAACAGGAAAAAAAGAAAAACAGGAATCAGATATTTCATGCTATAAATATAAAAACCGCTCCCGATAATTCGGGAACGGTTTTAAAAAGAAATTATCGTCAGCTACTAAAATGCGTAAACTGCAGCCAGTAAAAATTGGGTGGCGCCTTGTGTATAGTTGCCGCTGCCATCCAAAAACATATCGCTTTTTGATGTATTGTCAAACCTGATCTCAGGAATAAAGGTTAATGGGCCCGCTTTTACATTCGCCGTAAAGGTGATACCGGTTACCGACTCGCCCGGAGGAGGGCCTGCATTGTAATAGGTACCTGCTTTTGAAGAGAAGTATTCGCCCCTGATACCAAGTGTTACTACTTTTGACACAGCCAGCTGCGGGTAAAGCGCTACGCCGGTAAAGCCGCCTTTATAACCATAGGCACTTCCTGCTGTAAAATCAGCTGCATTTAAGCCCAATTTAAAGGCCGGGGTGATCTGGTAAGCGGTGGTCAGGTCAAACTCAGTACCCGATTGATCACCGGCTGCCACGTTCAGGTAAGCTGTCCAGTTTTTAACGGGGGTTATGGTTAACTGCGCGCCGAAGGTATTTACCTTGCCGCCCGACTGGTAAACGTTCCAGTAATCGTTAAAAATACCGGCCATTAAGCTTACAGCAGGCGAAAAAGTGTAAGTCGCCTTTAAGCCTGCATTCTGAAACGGGCCATTGGTGAACAGGTATGATGTAGAGTAGTTAAAGTTAGCTGCAGGGCTGATCACTTCGTAACCGATAAAGGTTGACATATAACCGGCCGTCAGGTTAAAACTGCTGCTCAGGTTATAGGATACATACAAGTTTTGGATGTGGTAGCTGGAATAGCCCACGCCGGTTGTTGTGGTTGTGGGGAAGGTAACCAGGCCCGGATCGGCATTCGGGATTGATTGCTGCTGACCGCGCGGACCAAAGGACAATTCTCCGACAAAGGATGCATTGCCTACCGATTTTTTTAAACCCAGGTCGACCATGCCGATCGATACCGAATTGTTTTCGTTAGCAAAGCTGGTGGGAATATTGGGTTTACCGGAGAAATCCGTCTTCCAGTACGTATCTACCGAGCCACTGATCACCAGGGGGGCATCGCCGGTAGTTTTTATCGTGTCCTGGGCTTTAGCGGCAAAACTAAAGGCTGCGGCAGATAAAGCTAAAAGTAAAATTTTCTTTTTCATGATAACAATTGTTGATTTGATGGTTTTGATGTATTATTAATAGTTTGGTTTGATTGAAATTCGTGAACCTTTTGAAAATTTTGAATTTATCTAAGGCAAGGAAATATCCGTCTGAACTATTTTAAAGCCTTTAGTTCAGAAAATTGCTTTAGAAAATACAAATGTGGTAATGAAAACCCTTGCGCGGCTGGCTGTCCCGGATGGTTAAAATTTGAATAAATTAACCAGCCGTGCAAGGGGGTGTTAAGTCGTAAGTCTGGAGTCTTAAGTCGAAAGTCTGTCACCAACACAATATGGGGACTTTAGACTTTCGACTTAAAACTTTCGACTTACATTTATGCGGTTACTTTGCTGCCTTTTTCGAACAGACCGTCTAAAGTAACGTCTTTGTCGTCGTAATCGTAAGCGCTGGCGCCGTGATCAAACATATCCAAACCGCCCGGACCTGTTTCGCCATGGGCCTCAACACGCAGTTTCCATGGATGCGGCAACAACATAATCAGTTTCATCATGATCCAGGTTACGCTGAAAACAGCTATCGCGATGGTAAAGGTACCCATTGCCTGTGCTTTTAACACGCTGGCATCGCCGCCATAAAATATGCCTTTTACAATTTGTCCTGCTGAATTATCGGGACCATAGGCGCCGGTAACACCAAACTGACCTGAAGCGAACAAGCCTAATGACAATGTCCCCCAAATGCCGGCCATACCGTGGACAGGAACTGCGCCGATTGGATCGTCGATACGCAGGTGCTCAAGAAGTTTAACACCGCCAAACACTACGAAACCAGCCACGCCGCCCAATATGGTTGCGCCAAGCGGGCTAACCCAGTAACAAGGACAGGTGATAGCCACCAGGCCTGCAAGGAAACCATTTACAGTAAAGCCCAAATCGAATTTTCCTTTGGTTGACCCCCACCACAAAGCAGCAGCCATAGCGGTAAATCCGCCGCCGCAGGCCGCAAGCGTTGTATTGGTTGCAATACGACCGATACCGATAAGGTCGATTGCTGAAAGCGAACTGCCGGGGTTAAAACCATACCAGCCGAACCACAAGATAAAGCCGCCGACCGCTGCCATTGGCAAGTTATGTCCCGGAGGCATGCCGCCCCCGTCCCGCGCAAAAATTCTACCTATACGAGGCCCTAAGACGACTGCTCCTGCCAGTGAGGCCATACCGCCTATGGTGTGTACCACGGTTGAACCTGCGAAATCGCGGAAGCCCTGGCCCAAAGAAGGCCAGAAATTGCCTTTTGTTCCCATCAACGCTAACCAGCCGTCAGGTCCCCATGCCCAGTGACCGATAATAGGGTAGATAAACCCGGTAATACCGATACTGTAAAGGATGTCTCCCCGGAAACCGGTACGGCCGATCATCGCGCCTGATACTACTGTTGAGCAAGTATCCGCAAAAGCATACTGGAATATCCAGTGTGCAATAACCGGGACGCCCTGGCCTGGATACAAATCAGGCGTGTTTTGCAGGAAGAACCAGTGATAGCCGATAAATCCGTTACCGCTGCTAAACATAAACGCATAACCGATGGCGTAAAAAAGGATACCGCAAAGGCAGGTATCAAAAATACACTCCATCAAAATGTTTACCGTTTCACGTTTGCGGGCAAAACCAATTTCCAGCATTACGAAACCTGCCTGCATGGCAAATACCAAAAACGCCGCCACCAATGTCCAAACGGTATCGATGGAGTTCATCATGGTAGTGTCTGCAGTAAGAATTGATTTTTCAAGCGCTGATGTATCAGCTTTGGCAGTAACAGCAGCATGGGCAGCGCTGCCAAAAAAACCAGGTAAAGTAAAAATGGCCAAAACAACAAGGCCCAAGCCTATCATTTTGCCACTAAAAACGGTTGCACCCAGTGCCCATTTGTCTCGCGTCAGTTGTCGGACTGCGTCGAGCAAGTTGAACTTTTTTGCGTGTACTTTCATTGTTTGTTTGTTTAGTTTAATTTAGTTTGATTGAATCTTTATTAAGCTTTTTGTTTTATTAAATATCCTGATCTATAGTTTCGTCTGTTTTTATGAAAAATTCAAAAATTGTATACTTTTTTTAATTTTTTGATGAAAATAGATATGATTTTTAATAAATCCAAATTGCAAGCTACTATTTTACCTAAAAAATCATAATTTTTATGAAATTTATAAAAACGAGTTAAAAAAAACAGCATTTTTTGAATAAATAGCAATGAAAAAAAAATCAACTAAAAAAACCGGTCAAAACAACGACGATATTGCCGTAATTTTAGATTAAAGTTGATTATAGGCGCATTTTTTTGTTGATAAATTGCAAAAAACATCAAAAAAGTACATATTTTGTTAATAAACAATCTAAAGTTGTTGATAAATGCAGCGTTTTATAAAATTTTGTCTGATTTTTGGCTGGAATTTTATTTCGATTAATATTTATACATTATATTAAGGATAATTCTATTTTTGAACACAAACCGTTATTAATAATCCGTTTTACATGGCTAACTTCCGATTCCAGGCACTTCAAAGTGTTCTCACCAGGGCTATACCCGAGGCAAAAACGTCCAATCTTAAAATTTCAGAGTTTTTTTCGGCCAATGTTTTTGATAAAAAGAAGATGAAGGAGTTTCTTTCAGCGGAAGCTTACGATGGAATTGCTAATTCCATCGATAAAGGAGAGGCAATACCACGCGACCTTGCCGAACAGGTAGCATCGGCCATGAAATCATGGGCCATTGGCAAGGGAGCCACGCATTATACGCACTGGTTTCAACCGCTTACCGGCTCGACGGCCGAAAAACACGATGCTTTTTTTGAACCGACTGCCGACGGCAGTGCTATTGAACGATTTTCGGGCGATGCCCTGGCACAGCAGGAGCCGGATGCGTCGAGTTTCCCTAGCGGGGGAATCCGCAATACTTTTGAAGCAAGGGGGTATACGGCCTGGGATGCTTCGTCGCCTGCCTTTATTATGGCCCGCACTTTATGCATACCAACGGTGTTCGTATCGTACACCGGCGAAGCGCTCGATTATAAGGTGCCTTTATTAAAAGCCTTAAATGTTTTAGATAAAGCCGCTGTAGATGTTTGCCACTATTTTGATAAGAGTATTGAAAAAGTTAATGCTTCCCTGGGCATCGAACAGGAATATTTTTTAGTTGATATAGCCTTATTTAATGCCCGTCCCGACCTGTACCTCACCGGCCGGACGTTGTTTGGTCACATGTCGGCAAAAAACCAGCAATTGGAGGACCATTACTTTGGCTCGATACCCGAGCGCGTATATGCCTTTATGCAGGATATGGAAACCGAGGCCTTATTATTAGGCATACCGCTGAAAACACGTCATAATGAAGTAGCGCCATCACAATTTGAATGTGCGCCCATTTACGAAGAAATCAACCTGGCGATAGATCATAACCAGTTGCTGATGGACTTGATGGACCGTGTGGCCAAACGGCACAACTTTAAGGTACTGCTGCACGAGAAACCTTATGCCGGTATAAATGGATCGGGAAAGCACAATAACTGGTCGATGATCACCAATACCGGCAGAAATTTACTTTCGCCGGGTAAAACGCCCAAAAACAACCTGATGTTCCTGGCTTTCTTTGTGAATACCATCAGGGCCGTTTATGAGCATGCAGATTTGCTGCGGGCATCCATCGCCTCGGTTAATAACGACCACCGCCTTGGCGCAAATGAAGCCCCGCCCGCCATTATTTCCATATTCCTGGGCAGCCAGTTGAGCGAGGTGCTGGATGAGATTGAAACATCACGCATCAGCAAAAAAATAAAGGACGATGCCATGTTATGGCAGGGTATCCCTAAAATCCCTCAGATTTTAAAAGACAACACCGACCGCAACCGTACCTCTCCCTTTGCATTTACCGGCAATAAGTTTGAATTGAGGGCCGTTGGATCATCCGCCAATTCGGCCAGCCCCATGACGATTTTGAACGTAATTGTTGCCGATCAGCTAAAAAAATTCAAATACGATGTTGATAAGCTGATCAAAAAGGGGGAAAAGAAAGATTTGGCGTTGTTGATGGTGATCAAAAGATATATAAAGGAGTCGAAAAATATCCGTTTCGAAGGCAACGGCTATAGTGAAGAATGGGAACAGGAAGCAGAACGCCGTGGCCTGCCGAACATAAAAACCACCCCGAAAGCGCTTGACGCCTTATTAACGGATAAAACCGATCTGCTTTTTGAAGATACGGGCGTATTTACTAAACGTGAAGCGCACGCCCGGCACGAAATATTATTAGATGCATTTTACAAAAAACTGCAGATAGAGGCGCGCGTTATCGGCGAGTTGGGCATCAACATTATCCTGCCATCAGCCATAGCCTATCAGAGTAAACTGGTTGAAAATATCAGGGGCCTAAAGGATCTTGGCCTGGGCGAGGCAACTTATAAGGCGCAGTTGGATATTATCAATAAAATATCCGAGCACGTTAATTTTATCAAGTCGGACATTGATGATATGATTAACGCCCGTAAAACTGCCAACAAAATTGACGACCTGCGCGAAAAAGCGATTGAATATGACGAAAAAGTAAAGCCATTTTTCCAGGCCATACGTTATCACGTAGATAAGCTGGAGCAACTGGTTGATGATTCGCTGTGGCCGCTGCCGAAGTTTAGGGAGCTGCTGTTTATAAAGTAATTTACACGAATGGACACGAATAAGATCGAATGGACACGAATTGTAGTTGTTGCAAATTTCACCAACGACAACGAATGTCCACAAATTTAATTTGATAGGATTCGTGAAAATTCGTTTTTATTCGTGAAAATTCGTGTCAATTAATATTCGTGTCAATTACCTGTTCCGTTTTTTCGGTTTCTTCAATGGTATTCAAATCTTTGATGTATTGCACCTTCAAATGATCGTATAACGAATGTTTGTCAATTAATATTGACGCGAGGCTGGCGACCATACCGGCCAGGATTAGATGAAAGATGACGTTATGCTGATCGGTCATTTCAAGAACCAGTATGACCGAAGTAAAGGGCGACCGCGTTACGCCGGTTAAAAAGCCAACCATGCCGGCCAGGATCAGCATATTGGTGTCGATATCAGACACATGGAACCATCCCGCCACCAGTGATCCGATACTTGCGCCAGCGCCAAGCGCAGGTGCGAATATCCCGCCCGCTGCCCCCGTTGTGAACGACAGCATTGTACCGCCCAGCCTTAATAGTGGCGTATACCAGGCCACGTATTTATCGGGTGTAAACAGCGTTTTCTGCATAATGTCCTTGCCTGAGCCCAGCACTTCTGTACTGACAAAAAATGCAAGTAAGACCATGATGAGCGAGCAGGCGACAACGTATGCCACGTGCTGCCAGGTAAACTTAAACCTGGCTTTCATTGAGAATATGAACAGGATCAATTTCGACATGCCGCTGCCTGCCAAACCGGACAACATCGCCACAAGTGCCACGCCTAAAAATATGGATGCCGAAAGGCCGTTCAATTTCGGATAGCCGAGGTACAGGTAAGGCCCCAAAAGTGCCTGCGCTGAAAGACCGGCGATAATTACGGATGAAAAAATAGCTGTTTTATAATAGCTGAAGTGCGTTTTGGTAAGCTCCTCTATGGCGAATACAATTCCGCCTAATGGCGTATTAAAAGCTGCGGCCAGCCCTGCCGCAGCTCCTGTAACCATCATGTTCTTTTTGGCTACCTTGGGCCACCATTTGGGTAAAAGCTGGTAAGTAATCTTGTATATTGACGCCGCGATCTGGATAGTAGGTCCCTCCCGCCCTATCGCGCCGCCCCCAATAGCCATCACTAAACTGGACGCGACTTTTACAACGATGATCCGGAATCCCAAAAGCTTATCAACGATACCGGCGGTACGGGGCGAGGATATCTGGATTGCGGCCATTACCTGCGGGATGCCGCTTCCCCTTGCATAGGGCGAAAATTTTTGCACCAGCCACCAGGCCAATACAAAACATACCGGCGAAAGTATGAAAAGCATCCACTTATGGAAGTTGAACACTGCAGTCGTCAGGTCTTCGGCGGCAACAAACAGTTTTGTGTACAAAACAGCTAAAATGCCTGTAATAACGGATGCAATCCAAAACGGAATAGCCTGCAGCGCATTTTTTTTAAAATTTTCATTTCGTATACGGTCGAATGACCTTTTTAGCTGACGTCGTAACCATTGGATCGTTTTGCTCATGGCTGTTGATGGGGGTTCATCTTGCGGCTTAGATTAATGGCCGCCCTAATTATTTCGCACACAATTGCGAACAAGGGCGCAATTTAGGTATTTTCAGAAGATCATGGTGATGATGTTTCATTTTTAGCCAGGGAAAGCGCTTTTAAAATGCCGGCATGGAATTTTTGTATAGACCAAGAACAACAATCAGGAAAAATCTTGATAAAGCAAGCAAGTAAAGGAAAAGATTAGTGCTCCAGGTGATTCAGCTGAACCGCCACCCAATTACCGGCAACCTTATGCATTAATATGAAATAGGTGAAAACAATAAACGGCGTTTAAACGCGATTGCACTGTATGAACCTCACCATGAACCACAAGCCACTTCCTACAATGAACTATGAACTATGAACAATGAACTATTCCTATATTTGTCCCATGATTTCTTCGCAAAGGTATGATCAACGGGGCGTATCAGCTTCCAAGGATGATGTACATAATGCCATTAAAAACATTGACAAAGGCCTGTTCCCAAAAGCATTTTGCAAAATAATTCCCGATATACTCTCAGGTGACCCGGATTACTGCAATATTATGCATGCGGACGGCGCCGGCACCAAATCGTCACTGGCTTATACTTACTGGAAAGAAACCGGCGACATCTCGGTATGGCGCGGCATAGCCCAGGATGCCATCATCATGAATGTAGACGACCTGCTTTGCGTGGGCGCTACAGACAATATCCTGCTGTCGTCCACCATCGGTCGCAATAAAAATCTTATACCCGGTGAGGTGATCGCGGCCATCATCAATGGCACCGAAGAGATACTGGCGGAGCTAAGAGAGTCCGGCATTGGCATTTACTCCACCGGTGGTGAAACCGCTGACGTGGGCGACCTGGTGCGCACCATCATTGTTGATTCAACGGTTACTTGCCGCATGAAACGCGATGATGTAATATCGAATGACCGTATCCAACCCGGTGATGTAATTGTCGGCTTAGCCTCGTACGGGCAGTCGGGCTACGAAAAGGAATACAATGGCGGAATGGGGTCAAATGGCTTAACCTCGGCTAGGCACGATGTGTTTAATAAAACGGTCGCTCAAAAATACCCTGAAAGCTACGATCCCGGTATCCCGTTTGAGCTTATATTCTCAGGCAGCAAAAATCTAACCGACCAGGTTGACATCGGGAACGGTCAATCAGTAACCGCCGGCAAACTGGTGCTTTCCCCCACCAGGACTTATGCTCCCATCATTAAGGCCGTACTCGACGCGTACCGGCCACGGGTGCACGGCATGGTGCATTGCAGCGGCGGGGCGCAAACCAAGGTATTGCATTTTATAGAAGGCTTGCATATTATAAAAAATAACCTTTTCCCAATACCGCCGCTATTTAAGCTGATACAAGCCGAGTCGGGCACCAGCTGGCAGGAAATGTACAAGGTATTCAATATGGGTCACCGCATGGAGCTATACGTGCCGGCCGAAGTTGCAGGCGAACTGGTGAAAATATCAGAAAGCTTTGGCGTTGCGGCCAGGATCATTGGCAGGGTGGAGCGGTCGGATAAAAAGCAGGTGACGGTAACTTCTGAAATGGGGACCTTTGAATATTATTGACCCGGTAAAAGTTCCGCGTCAAATCTGCTCAAAAACTATAGTAAAACTCGAGCTGTGCACGCCAGATTGAGTTAAAGGCGTCGATCGCATATGGCCTTAAATGCCCGTCAATTAAGTTCAGCTGCGATTTGTCAAAGGTAAACTTGGGGTCGGCAGTGAAGGCTACTACGTTAAACAAGCTATATGCCTGGTTATATGCAATATAGGCACGGCCCCAGTTGGTATGCAGCAGGTTAGTAAGGTTCACAATCGAAAGCCCTGCCGTCAATCTACGGTTACCATCTGATGTCAGCGTTTCATCAAAATGTAAATCAATATGGTTTTCCCATGGTAGGGTAAATCCATTGCGCGGGGTGTTTCTCCCTGAATATTTCGCCAGGTCGGGGTTGTCGGCAAGAAATGCTTCCAGGTCTTTATATTGCTGGTTGGGCATTATTGTTTGTAGGCCAACCACCGTCTGGCGCTCAAAAGCCACAAACTGACTGGCATCAGTAGGTATATAAACCAGGTTGGTTGCGGTGTAGCGGTTGGTAACACCGTCGCCGCTGATGCTATAGTTATACAGGTAAGAGTAGCGTTCGCCTGTTTGCCCCGAATAGATCAACCCTATTGTTGCGAGCCAGCCGACCGGGAAATCAGCAAACGTTTTTGAAAAATAAGAAATAACACGGGAGCCGAGATCAAAGTTTGAGTTTGACTCGTCGGGGCTGTTTGAGCCGTTAACGTTATATGCCGTGCGCCAGTTGCCAATCGAGGTGGCGCCGGCGCCATCGTTAACAGAGTAAGAATGTCCGTAGGTATAGGCAGCCATAGCCGACCATCCATTTGAAAGCAGTCTTTTTAATCGCCATGTAAAGTCATAGGCATGGCCTTTATTGGTGTTGGTAAGCTCGATTACATCAGCATAGCTGTGGTCGAGGTACTTAAAGTTGTAGTAAGGACGCAAAACATTGCCAAGGGAGAGCGTGTTTTGGGGCGTTGGGAGATTAAGATTTTGGTAAAATACATCGGATATGGTTTTTGCGTATAAAACTTCAAACGTCCCCACAAATTTGAGAGGCAGTTTTCGGTCGAAAGCGAGGTTGGCATGCAACTGCTGAGGCAATTTAAAGTTGGGATCGGTTACGTCAATTTCCGTTGGCGCCAGCGCCGCGTTTGGAGGGATATAAGCGCCTAAATGCGGTTGATTTGGATTATAAACAAGTGTAAATCCCGCCGGAACTCCACTAAACTGGATTGAGTTAACCCCCGTATTTAAATACTGGTTGGCTATCCAGAAGTAGGGGATGTCGCCGGTAAATATCCCCGCACCACCTCTGAGCTGTGTTGTTTGATCACCCAAAATATCCCAGTTAAACCCGAGTCTTGGCGAAATAACCGGCTTAAATCTCGGAACCTTATCAGTTGTAACATCGTTGGTTCCGGAAATTGCCGAACTGTTAAACGCGGGGTTATCCGGCGGTGCGTTAAAGAAAGCCGGAGCATCCATTCGCACCCCATAAATCAACCTTAGCCGAAGGCCCAGTGCCAACACATCCTGGGCGTAAACCGAAAACTCTCCCCCCCGCATAAATGCGGGCGCCTTATCGTTTGGCCCGTGAGTAGAATAGCCGACACTATAATTTACCGGTTTGGCATTATTTTCAAAGGCCGTAACGCTATTATAAACATAGGAACCATCAAAGTATGGCAGATTTGTCGTCCGCAGGCCCATAAGCTCGTCATCTGTGCCGAATGTAAAAGTGTGCCTGCCCTTGTAAACGGTAAGGTAATCCACCAAATTAAAATCTTTTTGCACGAAGCTGTTAGCCGCCGCAGCATTGTTGCCGCCAAGATTATAAATCAACCCCGCTGAATTTACAGTTACCGACGGGAAAGCCGCCGTACCCCTACCGTTGTATACGTAGTTGTAACTGGCCCTTAAAACATTAGAGGAGTGATTAGCAAAAGAGCTGTTCAGTTCGGCAACTGCGGAGTTTGTTGTGGTGTTGATATTAGTACCAGCATTGCTGAACACCAGGTTAGTAGGCGAACGGTTTAGTGCAACGTTTTGGCCGGCGACAAAACTATTCCTAAAAGTTAGTTTGTTTTTTGAATTGATATTCCAATCCAGGCGGCCCAGAGCAGATGTTGAACCGGAGGTACGGCCATCATTTGAGTAGCTGCCAATATCAAAATTATAAGTTTTTTGCACATAGCCTATAAGGCCCTGCAGCACCGCCGGATCAAATTTTGACCCTGACCCACTTTGGCCCGGAACATAGCCGATTGTGGAGGTGTTAGCGGTATTCTCAACGTCAGCGTAAAAAAAAAGCTTATCTTTTATAATTGGACCACCTAATTCAGCCCCAAAAACCCTGTTCACACCAGCAGGGTTGCTTTGGTCAAAAAGCCTTTGGTTTTGGGCATTGCCATATGCAGAACCGTGAAAATCATTGGTGCCGCTTTTGGTGAGCACGTTGATATCAGCACCCAGAAAGCGGCCATGTACAACATCATAGGGCGACAGCAATATTTGCAAAGCCTGAACGGACCTTAAAGGCACCGGGTTAAGGGCGCTGCCTCCTGAATACAGGTCGAACGTATTAACAGCCTTTACGCCATCGATGGAAAAAAGATTATATTTATTATTTTGGCCACCAAAACTTATCGCCAGCGGGGTTATATCATTTTGACCTCTTATGAGGTTTGCCTGCGGCGTAAACCGGGCGTAATCAAGATAGGTGCCGCTGGTTGAAGGAAAGTCTTCTATCTCGCGGTGTGTTATTAAACTTGATGTTCCGATGTTTTCCGGGCTGATCAAATCGCCTTGTGAAGCATTTACCGTTACGGCATACAGTAAACGATGATCGTCAGTTAAAACGATGTCCAGTTTAACAATGGTGCCAAGGGTTACTTTGAGACCGTTCACCACCAGCGTATTGTACCCCACAAAAGTAACTTTTAACTGGTAGGGGCCGCCAACGTGCAGGTGCGGTATCGTATAACGCCCATCAGCGCCCGACAGGGTATTATAACTGGCATGGGCCGGAAGATAGGTGACAATGATGGTGGCCCCTTCCAATGCCTCTCCGTTTGAATCTTTGACTGTCCCTGCCAATGTTCCGGTTGTTACCTGGGCATATCCCGCCAGGGACGCAAACACCAGCAAAAGCATGGTAAAGCATTTTCTCATAACCTGCCGGTTTTAAAAGCAACTACCTATAAAATGGTGACAGCGCAGCCTCTGCGTCACAAAAAATTTCGCCGATTTTATTTAATGAAAAATTTTGCGAAAAGCCCTAAGGCATTGTTCACAGGCTTAAGCAAAAAATAAAAAATGGATAATAGACCTTATAAATATAAGGAAAAAAGGACTTTAACCAAAACAAGCCCGCTTTTTCGGCCGGGCCTGTAATTGATGTATTTGTGATTAGTTAAATATATACCTTATATCCAACTGTGCCTGGTAGCGCGACAATGCCTGGTATCATAAATAAACGATTTGGTAACCGGCATCAGATTGGTATTATCCATATATCAACCATCGGTAATCCGGGGCTTGGGAAAGTAAAAATCGGGCAGAACAGAATAGCCGGCTGTTAACCTTTTCGATTCCTTGGCGCTCAAAAGCTACAAATTAGCTGGCGTCAGTGGGAATATAAGTCAAGTTGTGGGCGGTGTGGCTGTGGTAACGCGGTCGCCGCCGACGCTGTAGTTGAACAGGTAGGAATCGCGTTCGCCGTTTGCCCCGAACAGATCAACCCCATTGTTGTGAGCCAGTCAGCCAGGGAAATTGCAGATGATCTCGTAAAAATAGCAGAAAGCTTTAGCGTTGACGCGCAAATCATTGGCGAGTGGAAAAGGCGGATAAAAAGCAGTTTACGGTAATATCGGAGTTTGGCAAGTTTGGGTACAACTGAGCGTCAAAAAACAAGACCAATACCAAATAACAGAACCCGCACATCTCGCACGGGCTTTGATGTTATGCAAGATTAGTTTAGTTAAAAATATGCCTGATGGCTTCGTGTTAAAAGTAAATAAAAAAGAATAAAAATTATAATAAAAAACTCAGATAGTTGTTGTTTATTCAAATTGTCTTTTTTAAATTCGAAACCAATTAAGTTTAATAAAGTCATCTATTTGTTCTAAACCTATGAATATGCCAAATAGCCTTTTAATAACTGAACTTTCTCGTAGCGAGCAAGCTTCAATTGTCGGCGGCACCAATCCGACTTTTGCGCAAATACAATCGATGTTTAAATTTGATAGCACTGCACAGCCCGGTTCAAATGCCTACAGTATATTTGTGGCAGCTCTTTCCGACCTATATGTTACAACTTTCGGACAAGAATTGTTATACAATTTGTACGACATGGGGGGATTTTTTAATGCAGGCGCTAAACAATTTACCGTACATGACATGTCGCAGGACAAGGGTTATAGCGCCTCGGTCTTTAATTTTGATTTTTATGATGCTTCAAAGCAGCAGATAGACATCGGCGTTACCGGAACAAGTGTAACGCCGGCGGCGCAATTATATTACGTAGCGCAAGCATTATGGCATGCTCATCAGCATACTTCTGAAACCGAAACTACGAATTACTATGGAGGTGCATCTTCCAGTATTTATTTGCCCGGAACGACCACACTTGACCCAACTTTAGCCAATTTACACACTTCACCGTTTTACGAACTTGATGCCGATCTGTTTGCCGCAGCTGCCGTATTACAGGAGGGGGTACTAACAGGATCAAACTGGTACGCTACCATAACAAATTTACTGCCAACTGCTTCACAATCATGGCAAACCACTGCCGCTGAAAAAGCAGCGCATACAGCTTTTGTAAATGCTTGGAATACTGCTTTCACCTATAACCCAAATGCTGCTCAATATGAAGACGGGCCACTTGTGGGGAATGTTTATAATACCATGCTCTCCAATTTCGCGTTGGGCAGCTCGTATTTCTCCAGTGATCCAACGGCAGCAAATGCATCTGCTCACAACAAGTCCCTTTATCAGAGTTTTAATCAAAGTGTGGCTAATCTACCCAGCGATTGGGATGCCGAAGGCGTGGTAACTTTTAGGCTCAATACCAACCTGGTACCTCAAACAAGCCCATACGCTGCTTGCGTCGGCCCTATTCTGAATGATCCATGGAATCTTTTATTTGTCAATCCTAACGCAGGCGCCCCTTCGGCAAGTACATCAGCATTTGTATTAAATGGCGGCGGCGCAACTGTAGGTTATCAGTTGGCGCAGCAATTAGCCCAAATAGCTACATTGACAGGAGAGCCCTTGTCATACACGCCTCCGTCCGGTAATGTAGCAACCGGGCCGGATGGAATATTAGTGGTTATTCCACCAGATGTAGAAGCCGAATTTACTGCCCTTTTTGCTCAAATGGACAAACTTGCAGCTGCAAATGCTGCTTCCGATCAAATATTTGAAATTATAGATCCGTACACAGGTCAGGTTGACTACCTAGCAGACGCTGATACTGGCGATGACGGCGACGACGGTGATGGTGGCGATAACGGTGGTAATGCATATTCATAACAAACCGACCACAGACAAACCAATCAATTTTTAAGCAATCTTCTCAAAATCTTTGTCGGTGATGACCCCAGACGACTTGGCCTATATTATTGCTCAATTTTTTCCCAATAATACGGGCGTAATACTAACAGGTAGTCAATCCCTGGCTAAAACTTTTATTGATAAACGGGATATAGATATAGTTATTTTTAACCCTAATCCCGGTAACATTGTTTATTCTATTATACCGCATGATGGATTTTATTTCGATGTTACTATTTTGCCGTTGACAGATATCGCTAATATTATTGATAATGAAAGTTTTGATCCAAAAGGCGTACTACTTAACAAAATATTAACCGGCACGATACTTATTGATAAAAACGGGTTTGTAAAATTAATCTCTTCAATTGTTTCAGAAATATATGGCAAAAGCAGCTACAACATATCAATGCTTCACCGGCAGCAGATAGCTGATTTGAAAAAATTTCAAAAGTATTTTGGCGCCGCGGAAAATCATCACGATGGTGCTTTACTTAAAACTGTTTTATTTGATTGGCACAGCAAAATAACAGCCGTTGAAGCCTATAAATTATTGAACTACCTGCATGGCCCCGCGCAAAAACATAAATTGCTCATCCAAAAAAACCCTAACTTCTTAAACGAGGTTAATGAATTAGCAACACAGGCACTTATTACAGGTGATTTTAACAAAGTGGCTGATTATAATAGTTCATATTGTACAACTATCAGGAAAGTTTTTAAATATGAACCGCAACCCAATGCAAAACTGATAATTGATGTGGGATATGACGATTTTAGCCTCTCCCATTTCATTCTAAATGTTTTTTGCAATTTAAGGGAACATGAGGTGCTGCAATCATGTTTTGAGCGCTTTTATTTATCACCGGTTAAATATTCAAAAAAATATCAGAATAAGGTTTGCATCGTCTTTTCCCTCGCTGAGCCTCGAGTTAAATATTATAAAATCTTATCCATTGTTCGCGCCTATATCTTTAATAATGCGGGGTTACAAAATCCGAGAGTTTCCGTTTGGTTCGATGAAAATGAGGCAATTCCCGCTATTCATAATTTAAGATTAGATATCAGCCGGATGATTTTTATGGATTTCCTGGAAAAAGCAGAACTTAATACATCTGTCCGGATGAATTTAATATTTGAATGTTTGGACAAATTACGGTTAGCTATAAATCTAAATCAATCAGACTTACTTTTGGTTTACAGCTACTTAATGCAAAACTGGATCTTCTATAATGGTACGGCAATTCACACCAAAAACCTCGCAATCATTACCGATATCTACAAAAAATCTACTCAAGCTTGTCAAAGCTATTATTTATCGCAATGGTCGTCGGTTTTACCTTCAATGATTCAAAATAAAATATTTAATGTGCCCGCACACTTAAGCCAACTAAGTAGCGCAATTGCTATGACTGCCGAACACATTGACAAAAGCGAAAGCTGTTCAACACGTGATTTCAAATCCACGATAACATACAAAGCGTGTGAAACTTTTGGCTTTGACGATGTTCGCACGAGTTACTGGTTTATTATATTGATTGAAGAGGCATTTCAGTCTATTAATCTTAGTTATTTACAAAAACAATTAGCATTTTATTGCTATTTAAATGCATTTCTGGCCGAAGGGGCCAAAATCCCCACCGTTAATGACAAGCTTGTTAAATAAAACCACCATTTAGTGTTAAATCAATTTCCACACGAGTATCAAATGGACGCAAAGGACTGCGGACCTGCTTGTATCAAAATAATAGCAAAGCATTATGGAAAATATTATAGCTTACAATATCTCCGGGATCTTTGCGGAATTAGCAGAGAAGGGGTAAGCTTTTTGGACATCAGCCATTGCTGCGAACAGATTGGTCTGCGGAGTTTATCGATTAAACCAACGTGGGAGCAACTCAAAAACGACGTTTCGTTACCCTGCATCATACATTGGCAGCAGCAGCATTTTGTGGTTGTGTATAAAATCACAGGTAAAGCGGTTTGGGTGTCTGACCCGGCAAAAGGGTTGCTAAAATATTCGCACAGCGAATTTAAGGCGGGTTGGCTATCGAGTCAGCAAAGCTGGGCCGCCATGGTTATTGAGCCAATGGCCGATTTTAAGCAACGGATAGCCGGTGAAAAAATCGAACGTAAAAAGACGTTAGAAAATATCATCGGCTATTTTCTGCCCTATAAAAAAAGCATAGTCAACCTGTTGCTGGTAATGCTTATCGTTACCATTTTACAAGGGTTTTTGCCATTTATATCAAAAGCCGTAATTGACGTTGGTATTCAAACCCGCGATGTAGCGTTCATTAATATTGTTTTAATCGCTAATATTTGCATCATAGTCACCGTTTTGTTGGCGAGTATAGTCAGAGATTGGATAATGCTCCACTTGACATCGCGCTTAAATATTGCTTTAATATCCGATTATCTTATCAAGTTAATGAAGTTGCCCGCAACTTTTTTTGAAAATAAACTTGTCGGCGATATCCTGCAGCGCGCTAATGATCATGAGCGCATCAGGAGTTTTATTATGAACAGCTCGGTAAGTTTGCTTTTCTCGTCGCTCACTTTTTTTGCTTTTGCAATAATACTCGAAATCTATAATCCACACATATTCTTAATATTCGTTATAGGAAATGCGTTTTATGTATGTTGGGTGTTGTTTTTTTTGAAATTCAGAAAAAAGCTCGATTGGGAGTATTTTGAATTAGTGTCTAAAAATCAAAGTTATTGGGTGGAGACGATCGAGTCCATAAACGATATCAAAATAAATAACTACGAGAAAAAGAAAAGATGGAAATGGGAAAACATCCAGGCAAGACTTTATAAAGTTAATCAAAAGGTGTTAACTATCAGTAACACCCAAACAACTGGTGCACAGTTTATAAGCCAGCTTACCAATCTTTTAATTATGTTTTATTGTGCCAAGGCTGTGTTAAATGGGCAAATAACCTTTGGCGTTATGATTGCAACTCAATTTATTATCGGAATGCTGAATGGGCCAGTGTCGCAATTCATCTCGTTTGTTCAATCTGCCCAATACGCGAAGATTAGCTTTTTGCGACTAAACGAGATACATAGCCTCGAAGATGAAGAAGAGCATTTGGTTACTAACAGCATAGCGTTGCCAACTATAAAAAGTCTTATATTACGCAATGTAACCTTTCACTATAATATGAATGGGCCGCCTGTGCTTAGTAATATTTCGCTGGTTATTCCCGAAGGCCGTATTACAGCGATTGTGGGAGATAGCGGAAGCGGAAAAACGACCTTACTTAAGCTGATGCTGCGATTGTACAAACCTTCCTTTGGCGAGATTGCAGTAGGCAATATGAACATTCAAAACATCAGTTTGCGTCAGTGGAGGGATAGTTGCGGTGCTGTAATGCAGGATGGTAAAATGTTTAATGATACGATATTGAATAATATTGTACTTGATGACGATAACATCAATTATGACTCGTTGCGAAACGCTGTTAATGCTGCGAATATCAATTTGGAAATAGAATCGTTGCCACAAGGATACCAAACAATGATGGGAGAAATGGGGCGAGGCTTGAGCGGGGGTCAGAAGCAGCGAATTTTAATTGCAAGGGCCCTTTATAAAAACCCTGATTATTTATTTTTTGATGAGGCAACAAACGCTCTTGATACCATTAACGAGCAAAAAATCATTTCGGCACTTGACTCAGTCTTTACCGGGAAGACGGTAATTGTTGTGGCTCACCGTTTAAGCACTATCCGAAAAGCTGACCAAATTATTGTAATGAAGGGTGGCAAGGTTGCGGAAATTGGAAATCACAATTTATTGATGTCGAATACAAACGGGCATTATTATCAGTTGATTAAAGCTCAAACTGAGACAGTAACAAATGGATAAAATAGAGGAAACACACCAAAATTCGCTCCGTACCGAAGAGGTGGCGGCAATAATAGAGAAGATGCCTTCAAGATTTTCCTATTTTGTTACCCTGATAATTCTTTTTATAACTACTCTGCTTATTTTTTTCGGCTGGACAATAAAATATCCTGAACTGATAAAGGCCCAAATAAGTATTAGTGCAACACACGCACCGGTAAAATTAGTTTCAAATGTATCCGGTAAAATTGAAATTTTGCATAATTCCCGGATGTTACTTGTGCAAACCGGAGAGTATATCGCAGTACTTAAAAACCCCGCTGTAACAAATGATGTAATAACCTTAAACAATCTCCTTAAAAAAATAAACGTGCATTCGTTAAATTATAAAGATCACCGGCATTTCTTTCCTGAACAGGTTTCGCTAGGTGAACTTAATTCAAAATATTTTTCTTTCCTATCATCGCTTTATGAATATTTAGATTATTACAAAACTGAACCAATTAATCTACAGGAAGATATTACAAAAACATTATTGGCAAGCCAGCAAAATCTTTTACGAAACGCCCAGGACCAATCAATCATCCTGAAAAACAAATACAACTTAGCCCTGGGGGATTTCAAAAGAGATTCCAACCTATTTGTTAACCATGTTATTGACCCATCTGATATAGATAAGTCGCGCCTTAACCTAATCAATTATCAGCAAGAAACTAAAGCCATTTTAAAAGAAATTTATACAGACGACTATCAAATAAGAGAATCGTCAAACAAAATAGAACAACTTGAAACTCAACGTATAGAAAAGGAAAGGGAGATTGAAGTTAATTTATTGAATTCTTATTTTGAGCTAAAGCAAAATATAAGTCAGTGGGAAAAAACATACGTGTTGATTGCGCCATTTGATGGAAAACTCGAATATTTAAATTTTTGGAAAGAAGGCGATTTTATTCCGGCTGGAAAAGAAATATTTGCCGTAATACCCCAAGAGAAACAAATGTATGGTCAGGTGTTACTGCCAGAAGCTGGAGCTGGGAAAGTAAAGATCGGGCAAAGCGTGATAATTAAGCTAAATAACTTTCCTTATCAGGAATTTGGTATCATTAAGGGAAAAGTAAGTGGCATTTCGTTGGTCACTAATCAACAAACCGACGCGGTAAACCAAAATAAAGTAAATACATTTTTGCTAACCGTCGAACTCCCGGATAAATTGATGACTAATTATCATAAGTCCCTGGATTTTTATTTTGATGCAAAAGGCATTGCAGAAATTGTAACGAACAACAGACGCTTATATGAAAGGCTTTTTGACAATTTAAGATACCGCCTGAAATAACTGGACGATGCAAAAAATTCTAACTATTGCCTGTGTTTTATTAACCTTCAAAGGCTTTTCGCAATCATCAGACACTTGTTGGAGTTTGCGAAAATGTATTGACACGGCTTTAGCCAAAAGCATTTCTATAAAACAAAATGTCGTTCAGGTAGCAAATGCGGGTATTGAATTAAATCAGGCTCAAATGAACAGGTATCCAAGTTTATCATTTAGCACCCCGCTTGGTGTCCAACTTGGCCGCTCAATTAATCCCATAACTAACACATTTACACCAAATTCTTTACTTTATCAAACTTTTTCCGCTAGCGGCAGTCTGCCACTGATAAATTGGGGGAAATTAGTTGATCAGGCAAAATCTCAGCGCGCTGCATTTGAGGCAACAGTGTTAATGGAAGCAAAAGAAAAAGGTGACATTGAATTAAGTGTGATGCAAAATTATTTACAAACTTTTCTTTCAAAGGAACAGTTAAACAATGCTATTATTCAACTCAGGCAGACAAAGAAACAACTTGAAGTTGCAAATATCAGGTTCAAATCAGACAAATTGACCGAGATAGACCTTGCACAACTAACTTCTCAGCTAGCTACAGACAGTATAAGTGTGTTGACACAACGGAACGCATTTGATAAAAACCTTATTGCTTTAAAAGCGTTGATTAATATTCCTTTTTCAGTTCCTTTCGACGTGAATACGAGCGATCTTTCACCTAAAGCCCCAAATGCTGTGCCATCAAATCCGGAACAAGTTTATTTTGAGGCCCTGCAGAATTTACCATTGGCAAAGGGCGATCAACTAAAAATTCAATCTGCTGAACTAAACCTCGCTGCTGCAAAGAAATCTTTATATCCAAGTTTGTCATTAGACTATAATTTATCGTCAAGTTTCTCTAATTATTTCTTCCATCAATCTTTCGCTCAATTGTGGAGCGGCTATGGTTTTCAGGCGAAAGGGAATTTCACCCAGCAAATTTCTTTAACATTTACAGTTCCTATTTTCAGCAATAACCGACTACAAAACGCAGTTAAACAATCCCGCCTTGATATCGAAAGCTCCAACTACCAACTGGATCAGGATTGCTTACAACTAAAGCAAACAATTTATTCTTTATATTCCGATGTGGTATTCGCCGATAAAGTATATGAAGAAGGGAAAAGTGCACTGTCTGGATCAGAGACAGCTTATAATCTTACTTTAAAAGGTTTTGAATTTGGCGCAAAAGACGTTTTTACTTTACTCACAAGTCAAAACAACCTTGCTAAAGTTCAACAAGCGCAAACAGCCAACCGTTGTGATTTGATTTTTAAAAGTCTAATGTTACAATTCTACAGCGACGGAAAACTTTAGTTGGCAATTCAAAATTGAAATTTTTGCTTCACACATCCAAATCGGCAAAAAATAGTTAACCCATCTTTGTTTTACATTAAGAAAACCCAGTACTAGAACAACATTTTTTTTTACTGCGTCCAATAAATTATGGCAGCTTTATGGTTTGGCTGCTTTTATGTAGATTTGTGCGATTTTTAAGGTCGCTATTAAACATGTTAATCCAACAAACCGGGCGCTTTTAATATTAGAAAAAGAGCCTTAAGGTGGGCAAGACAAAAGAAATTTCAAGACCGAAATCGTTTGAAAAAATTATCGATAAAAATATGAACTACGATCTGATAGTAATAGGTTCTGGTCCGGGCGGCTACGTTGCTGCTATCCGGGCTTCGCAGTTGGGCTTAAAAACTGCCATAGTTGAAAAAGAGTCGCTTGGCGGGGTTTGTCTCAACTGGGGCTGTATCCCGACGAAAGCGTTGCTAAAAAGTGCTGAAGTGTTTGAATATATCACCCATGCCGCCGATTATGGAATCAAAGTGGGCGAAAGCGCAGTAGATTTTGACTCAGTAATAAAAAGAAGCCGTACTGTTGCAGACGGTATGAGCAAAGGCGTTCAGTTTTTAATGAGAAAGAATAAGATTGACGTGTTAAGCGGCTTCGGAAAGCTGAAAGGCAAAGGTATGGTTGAAGTTACAGCCGCAAACGGCGAGAAAAAGGAGTTTTCTGCCAAACATATTATCCTGGCTACCGGCTGCCGTTCCCGCGAATTGCCAAATTTGAAACAGGATGGTAAAAAGGTTATCGGTTACCGCCAGGCAATGGTGCTGCCTAAAAAACCGGAATCGTTGGTTGTGGTGGGATCGGGCGCTATCGGGATTGAGTTTGCTTATTTTTATAACGCGATAGGAACGAAGGTTACCGTTGTCGAGTTCCTGGATAATATTGTACCGCTGGAAGATGAAGAAGTATCAAAACAGCTGGGCCGTATATTAAAAAAACAGGGTATAAATATCATGACCAGTTCAACTGTTGAATCGGTTGATACCAGCGGAGATCTGTGTAAAGTGCAAGTTAAAACAGCAGCCGGAACAGAGACACTGGAGGCTGAAATAGTACTCTCTGCTGTGGGTATTACCACTAACCTGGAGGGAATCGGCCTTGAAGAAACAGGTGTAAAAACCGACAAGGGAAAAGTGGTAGTTGATGATTTTTATCGCACCAACGTAGAAGGCGTTTATGCGATAGGCGACATTGTTAAAGGGCAGGCGCTCGCGCACGTTGCATCGGCTGAGGGCATTACTTGTGTAGAAAAGATTGCCGGCCTTAACCCCGAGCCGATAAACTATAACAATATCCCTGGATGTACTTATTGTTCACCGGAAGTTGCTTCTGTCGGTTATACCGAAAAGGCAGCAAAAGAAGCCGGCTATGAGATAAAAGTGGGTAAGTTCCCGTATTCCGCATCTGGTAAAGCCAGCGCAGCGGGTGCAAAAGACGGCTTCGTTAAACTAATATTCGACGCTAAATATGGCGAATTTTTAGGCGCTCACATGCTCGGCCACAATGTTACCGAAATGCTGGCCGAATGTGTTACCGCACGTAAACTGGAAGCAACCGGGCACGAAATTATCAAATCAATCCACCCGCACCCAACGATGAGCGAAGCCATTATGGAAGCTGCGGCTGATGCGTACGGAGAGGTGATTCATTTATAAGCTTATAGTTGATGGTTGATAGTTCATGGTAGCTGCGGGTGGCTATGAACTATGAACCACCAGACATCTTCGAAAAAAAATCCCACAAAACTATTCCGGCGGAGACGACGATGTTAAAGGAGTGCTTTGTTCCGAACTGGGGTATTTCAATACAGGCATCAATATTATTCATCACTTCTTGTGTAACGCCATTTACTTCGTTCCCAAATATTAATGCGTATTTTTCGCCGGGTGCAACAGGGAAGTTTTGCAGCATGATACTGTCTTCAGCCTGTTCAATGGCGATAATAATGTAGCCTTGCGAACGAAGATCCTGAACTGCGTTCAATACGTTTTCGTAATAACTCCAGTTGACAGATTGTGTAGCGCCAAGCGCAGTTTTCTCAATTTCGCGGTGAGGTGGTTGTGCAGTTATGCCGCACAGGTAAATATGTTCGACAGCAAATCCGTCAGCAGTACGGAAGACAGAGCCGACATTGTGCATGCTCCGCACGTTATCCAGCACCACAACAACCGGGAATTTTTCAATAGATTTAAATTCAGACACCGAAGCGCGGTTAAGTTCGTCGAGTTTTAGTTTCCTCATAGCAACGCCAAAGGTAAAAGGTTAAAGGCGAAAGGAAAAGCACCATTTGGCTCAAAAAACTGCCAACTGCCACTGCTAACTGCAAATTTCTTACAAAACCCCTACCCCATTCCCTATAAGGGTTTTATATACCGATGGCGCATACCCGATTTTTGTTGTATAATAGGCAATAACAGCCTTGCTGTAACTTTCAAAAGCTTCTTCTTTTACCAGGGCAATTGCGCAACCTCCAAAACCTGCTCCCGTCATGCGCGACCCGGCTACATTGGGATCGGTTTTTCCGTATTCTTCTATGGTATCCAGTTCTTTGCCGCTTACTTCGTACAAATCGCGCAATGAATCATGCGAGGCGTACATCAATCTGCCAAATTCGGCAAGATCGTTTTCGCTGAGCGCTTTTGCGGCGAGTTTTACCCTGTCGTTTTCTTCAACCACGTGTTTGGCGCGTTTATAAATCGTTTGGTCAGATATCAAATGTTTGTACTGATCAAAAGTCGCTGTATCGATATCGCATAAATAATTGATATCCAACTCAGCTTGCAGGTCGGATAATGCCGCCTGGCACTCCCGCACACGTTCGTTATATTTTGATTCAGCCAGCTTCCGCGGTTTATTAGTATTGATGATGGCAAGAACGTAATCGCCCAGGTTGCTGTCAACTGCCTCATAAGCAAGTGTATCGCAGTTAAGCATTAAGGCTTTATTTTTTTCGCCAAACGCCACAGCAAACTGGTCCATTATTCCACAGTTTACACCGATAAAATTGTTCTCAACCGATTTGGAGAGCTTCACCAGGTCCAGTTTGCTATACCCGGCATTCAGCAGATCATTCAATGCGTAAGAAGTAACCACTTCGATAGAAGCCGACGATGATAAGCCTGAACTTATAGGTATGTCGCCATAAAAAAGCATATCGAGTCCACGAAGCTGGTGGCCGTCTTTCAGAAAATATTCGATAATGCCCAAGGGATAGTTAAACCACTTTTCGCCGGTTTTAGAATAATCATCCTGCAAAGGGACATCCAGTCTGTCTTCAAAATTCAGGCTTCTGAAACGGAGTACATTATCATCATTTGGAGACACCAGCAGGTAGGTACCAAAAGTAATGGCGCATGGCATAACAAGCCCTCCATTGTAATCAATATGTTCGCCGATGAGATTTACGCGACCGGGAGAGAAATAAGCTTTTTTTGCCTCTTTATGATATATTTCCTTAAATTCCTGATGCAGGGATTGCTTCATTATTAATTTATTAAACTGGTTTCGGGCGCAAATATTACGAAAAAATGTAATTTTTACATTTATTTTATCTTTTTCTCTATTAATTGCGTGGAACGTGCAGCAAATTTCAATAAAGCAAGGCTATTTTAATACATGAATTCTACAAATCTCACCACAAAATCGTAAAACGTATAACGGTTTTAAGCAAGTTCGCGGTCATTCTCCGGGAATTAACCATAATTTAAACCAATAAAAAACCCGGCGCATCTGGCGCTCGGGTCTTTATTATCGACAGCCGATTAATTTAAAAGCTATCTCCTTATTTTTTTGTAACTACCGCCTGTGCCGATCGCCGGTTTCAAGGTTAATTGTATAAACGGTGCCGTTTACTGTTAAGGTAGCTGTACCATCATTATTAAACACAATTGTACCGGTAAAGCTAAAGCTGCCTTTGCGCCCCGTTCCGGTTATTGTAAATGTGGCCGAACCGCCTTCAATCATATGGGTGTGTTTTTTTACCAAAAGCCCGGTAACGACGATATCGATATTGCTGCTGCCGTTGTGAGCCGTATCGATCTTTGAGCTGAAAGAACCGGCGCGTTTGTATTCACCGTTGATCACAAACGCGGTATCTGTTGGCAGCAAGCCACCTACGCCAAAAATGGAACTTCCCGAATTAGTGCTCGACATATTGGGGCCGCTATAAGAGCCGCTATAGCTTAAATTGCTCGACAGACTGTCGGGCACGCTGCTGCTGTTACAATCAACCATAAAATTATAGGTGAGTCTGTAGCTAAACGTAAACGGCAAACCGGAGTTGCTTTGCCTCGAGATAGTGTCCGAGCGTACCGTGCCGCATTTCGGGTGAGCGTCAAACATCACAGTCGCATTTAGCGTGGCATCAGATGCCACGTTTGCAATACCGTTTGAATTCATGGAAAGTGAACCGGCAACCATGTCGGCCGCGTCATCGGTCGTGACGTTACCATTAATGGCGGGGTTGGGCATGGTGTTCACTGACTTTTTACATGCCGCTGCACCCAGCAACAACATGATCAGGATGGAAAATCTAACTCTTTTCATAACTAATTTGGTTTAACAGGGGATTTTTTGTTTTGACCGGATTTTATGAAAAAGGTTTAAAAATTGTTTACATTCTTAAACCCTTTGCTTTTTTCAAATCTCAGCCAATTATTACTGGGCGGCAATGCTATTCAATTGCCGGATATCCTCATCCGAAAGGTCGATTGCGCCTGCCCCGATATTTTCTTCGAGGTGCTTAACACTTGACGTTCCTGGTATGAGTAAAATATTATCGGAGTGTCCGAGCAGCCAATTCAACGCAACCTGGTGAACAGTGACGCCGTTGCGCTCAGCAATTTCTTTCAGTTTATCCTGGCTCGCCACATTTCCGGCATTCAGCGGAAACCAGGGAATGAATGCAATGTCATGGGCCTTACAGTATTGCAGCACATGTTCCCATTTGCGGTTATCAACACTGTACATATTTTGGACCGATACCACATCAAAAAATTCCTGTGCTTTTTTTATTGCATCGACGTCCACTTCGGAAAGACCAATATGTTTAATTTTACCTTCTTCCTGTGCGCGCTGCAAAAAAGCGAAACTTTTTTCAGCGGGCACCACCTTGTCTATTCTGTGCAGCTGGTACAATTGTATCTGCTCGAGCTTTAATCGTTTAAGGCTGCCTTCCAACGCTCTTTGCAGGTGAGCGGGGCTTGCATCTATCGGCCATTCGTCCGGCCCGGTTCGCTCCAGCCCGCCTTTTGTTGCGATTACCAGGTCATCCTGATATGGGTACAGCGCCTGCGCGATCAATTCTTCCGAAACAAAAGGCCCATAGCTGTCTGCAGTATCAATAAAATTCACGCCGAGCTCTACTGCCCGCTTTAAGACACGGATCGCTTCGCCTTCGTCCTTCGGAGGACCCCATATACCTTTACCGGTAATACGCATGGCGCCGTAGCCTATCCTGTTCACAGTTAGTTCACTGCCAATGGTTAAATTTCTCTCCATTACAATTGCTGTATTGTTCATAAGCGTTAATTTTTAATTAAAAATACTAACGCTAAGTATAAGTTTTTGTTCTGCTAATTTTTTACTTTAAAAGCTCATGGCCCACTACCAATATGGTATATTGCACTAATTTAAACGGTTATGAAAATCCAAAATTTTACAAACCACACGCGTGTGGTGCCGGGCTTCCACCTCCTGCTGGGATCCTTCCTCACGATAGGTACTATAACTTCTTTGGTTAACGTCTACCTGCAGATCGTTGCACATGACATGGTGCTCGAATCAATCCTTATTGCCTTGCTTTTTATATGTGGCATTTTGCTTTTTTGGTATACACGCAAATTTGCAGTCACCGTACAGGACAGGGCCATCCGCGCCGAAGAGGGCTTAAGGTATTATATCCTTACCCGCAAAGCCCTCGACAGTAAGCTGACCAAAGGCCAGATCATCGCCCTGCGTTTTGCGCCTGATGATGAATTTTTGATTTTAGCCGACCGCGCTGTACGCGAGGGCCTATCCCCAAGGGAAATAAAACAGGCAGTCAAAAACTGGCGGCCGGACCACGACCGTGCTTAAAAGTGTTCACGTTATGGGCACAAACAGCCTTCAAACGGGGACGATTAACGATGGTTTTTACGCGGATATACCCAAATTATGCACGATTTTTGAGGAATTTCGTGAACACTTAAGTTAGCGGAACCTCCAATCGTCGTCACAGTGTTTTGCCGGCAGGGGCATAAACGCCATTTCCGCCATTCCTGCTCACGAATTGACGGAGCAAAAAATATTTGCTAAGTTTATACCCCGGCAATGTTTTTGCCGGATAAAACCGCTATCGATAAGTTTTACCTGCAACGATGAAGAAAAAGGAGGAAGCAAAATACCTGGATAAAGATTGGACGGAAATGAATGCCCGGTTGAAAGCCTTTTTAGAAACCGGCGACCAGGAAGACTTGCACAAATTCAGGGTGCAAATTAAAAAACTGCGGGCAATGCTGCTTTTATTTCAAAACACTTCTAAAGAGAATGGCCTGCTAAAAAACTTTAAGCCTGTACGGAAAATATTCAAGTACGCCGGCAATATTCGCGATGCGCATATCAACCTGGAACTGAGCGAACGGTACAAGTTAAAAAATGAGCTTTTTGAAGCTAGTCAGCAAAAAATTATTGAAGAGGGCACGACGGAGTTCCGCAGCAACGGCGAGGAGTTTTTGAAGGATATAAAAAATGCGCACAGGAAACTAAAAAAGCAATTGCCCAAAATAGATGACAGCCGGATAGCGGCCTATTATAAAAATCAACTGGAGCAAATAGCAACCAATTTCACCGTTTCCGGCTTTACCGAGGATATGCATACCAACCGCAAACTAATAAAAATATTGGTGTACAACCACAGGCTGGCCGGGCATGCGCTGGACGGCAAGATCCCGTTTAACGTGAGCTACCTGGATAAATTACAGGAAACTATCGGCAAATGGCACGACAACCTGTTGGCAGAACAACTTTTTTCGCTGCCCGAACTAAACGACAAACCGATCGTTTCTAAAATAAAACGGGTAAACTCGGGGGTTAAACGCAATATCACTGCGCTTTCTGACGATTTTTTGAAAAAAGCAACCACCATTGACGATACGATTAAAGCCTGAACGATGGGTGTTGAGATTGAACGGAAATTCATGGTCGACCATAAAAAATGGGGAGCGCTTAAAAAGCCGGCCGGTACGCACTATCACCAGGGCTATCTGGTGGATAAATTAAATTGCACTATACGGGTACGCCTTGCCGGTCCAACAGGATTCATCACGATAAAAGGCTCCAATTCTGGTATTACCCGTAAGGAGTTTGAGTATAAAATTCCGGCCTCCGATGCCGCTGAACTGATCAAAGAATTTGCAGGATCGTCCGTAGAAAAAATTCGCTACAAAATAAAATTTGCCGGTAAATTGTGGGAAATTGATGAGTTTATGGGCGATAACCTCGGACTTATAATGGCCGAGATAGAGCTGAAAAGCGAAAACGAAGTATTTGAAAAACCCGCATGGATTACCGGCGAAGTGAGCCATGATAGCAGGTATTACAACTCAAACCTCGCGAAAAATCCCTTTAAAAACTGGGGCAACGCAGATTAGGCCTATAATGGCAACCCCGTTTTTAAACGCAGGTTGGCAATAATAATAACGAGTCGTCTGCTGAATCGTCGGTCACTGTCTTAACATATTTGTTTCCCTTTGGACTAATGGCAGGCAACAAGTATAGCTTATTGCCATTTTTATCGATTATGTAAGCTTCGCCGCTTTCTTCTTTTATCCAGTCGTGTATCTTGGTGCGGTCGGTAATACCTTTTACATTAATGCGTTCATTTATCCACTCCAGGTAGTCGATAGCGATGTAGGGATTTTCGTAATCCCCCTCATCCTTTTTAATGCAAATTATACGTACAGCCATATTAATCTTGTCAATTTAATCAGGTAGTATAAAATTAAGACTAAAATGGAAGCGGTAATGTCGTAGTTTCCTCGTTTTTTATACGTAAAACTACGTATATTTTTGACGGAAGAAAGGCAATATTAATTAATACGCAATAATTTTTATTAGAAATCGACTGACGCCATTTCACGTCAAAATTATTCATCAATTGCACCTGTCGCCGATTAGTTTGAAAAGCTTAAACCGAACCGGCACGGTTTGTGAATCAGTGAATCCCTTGATAGCAAAAATGCCGATGTATTTAGGTTTCATATCAAATTCCTGGGCGGCTATTTCCCGGAATGCGCCGTTCTCGGTTGCGCCTCCCGAATAAAGAAAACGAAACTTATTCCCCTGTTTTTCGATGCGCAATGCTGAATTCTGCAGGTTTTTCATTTCGACCGGGTTAGTCCTGATAGAATCCAGGTAAAAAAGCGGTTTATGGGCCAACTCTTCGGGTTTGCCAAAGCCATTGCCCAACGAAGTAATCGCCTGCACATAAATTTCACTTGGCATTTTATTCCCGCCAAAATTATCGTTAAAGGCCAGGGAGAACCGGATACTTTTTCCGGTCAAAACAGTATCTTCCAGTATCAAAATCCCCGCCTGCTGCCATTCCTGCGAAGGAACAAAATCATCTAAGTGCACCTCGGCTGTAAAACAATCGCTGGTTACTTCCCGCAACAGCAAATTTTTAATATCGGCCTTTGCGGACGGGTCAGGCCAGTTATCGCCCCTGAGCGCGAACAAAGTGAGCCGACCGGCAGTTCCGTTCCGCTTATTCCAATAAATCGGCTCTTTTGATTTTACGAACCACCCGTTTGCGGCCATGGTACTTTCGTCCAGGTGATGAAAGTCGTCGGTGAAATCCGCAGTTGGTTTGTTCATGAAGAAAAGGCCATAAATAATGGCCATCATCACCACAGCAAGCGCCATCAAAAAAAGCGCCCGGGTCAGTACCGTCGGTTTCGACTTATTTCTTTTTGAATCCGATAGAAATTTTTCACGATATAAAAACCAATACGGATAATGGCTTTCGTCATTCTTTCTTTGTATTTCGTTGGTATATGGCGCGCCTAAAACGTACCGGGCTAAAGTATCCAGCGTCGCAACCGAAGGGTTTTCCTGCCTTGCCGCAGCGCCATCCAAAAGAAAAATCGAATAGTTTTTTACGCTCTTCCAACCGATCGACAAACCGGTTTGATCAAGCACCTTATTGCAGAATATCTTTGCTTCGGTTTCGCTCATCGGATTTGTAATGGCCAGCCCAAAGCATTTATAAAATGCTTCCCTAAATAAAGCGGCAAAAGCCAATTGATCCAAATCGTCCATAATACCAAAAAAATCGTCCGTCCGCTATTCAACACATTTACGCAGCGTTTACGCTGCATTTCCGCATTGCCAAAGCCGGTTCGCTCAAATTTGCATCATCAAACTGAAAACAGTTTTCAGTGGTAACAAATTTCTAAGCGATAATAATGAAATATCTTATCTTATTGATCATAATCAGCCTACCGGCCAGCTTATTTGCGCAAAATTTGCAATTGCATTATGATTTCAGGCATACCGTCGATCCCGCTCATAATTCACAAAACTTCCCCACGCTTTATTTCGAATATTTCAAGGCGATGGATTCCACAAGTTCCTTCATCAAGCCGGGCTCCTTTTTGTTCAAGCTGGAGGATGACTTGCAGGGCGACCGTGATAACAGCGGCAAAGCATTCGTACAGGTTTCGCAAACTTTCCGCCTATGGCAACCTAAAATATTTGCCGCGGTTCAATACAGCGGCGGCCTGGGCGTTACCAACCCCGCGCAATACAGTTACTATATCAATAATTGCTTCTCCATCGGCCCAAGCTATCCTTTTCAATGGAAAGGCGCATACTTTAACGCCGAAATATTTTATAACTACAATATCCTCAAAAAACCCAGCAACGATATAATGCTTTCCTTCTACTGGGGAAAAGGGTTTTGGAATTACAAGGTTGAATTTGCGGGCGACTTTGAACTGTACACCCTAAACCGTAACCAGGGCGATGCAGCCACAAAGAACCTGGGCGGAAAAATGATTTCCTTTTTTGGCGAGCCGCAGATTTGGTTTAAAATCAAGGGCAATTTTTCGATGGGTTCAAAGGCTATCCTATATTACCATGTGGTCATTCCGCAAAATCTTTTTGAGGTGTATCCGACGATTGCGGCGAGGGTGAAATTCTGATATTTGCCCGGGAGACGTAAAATATTGCGGTAGGTGTTTAGCGATTGACAAAATATGAAAAGGGCT
>Ga0206971_10015_pt1 | contig 57554 bp, 48 predicted proteins | sample Alteio_BWOrgHeat_85_FD_152917 | JGI IMG/M metagenome (GOLD analysis project Ga0206971, IMG submission 152917) | Enriched cells from forest soil in Barre Woods Harvard Forest LTER site, Petersham, Massachusetts, United States -... | ecosystem: Environmental > Terrestrial > Soil > Temperate forest >...
CTACAAACTGCGCCCATAGGTAATTACCGCTGCGGCGTGGTACAGAAGGTAACCTTCCCGGTGGTGGCGGCGGGCCGGCTATATTGGTGCCCGAATTGATGGTAGGCTGAAAGATAACACCGTGCGCCCTGCACATGGCCATATCTGCGGCCCATGAATTAATACTGTTAGGTACCTTATAACCCGAAGCTGGGTCTACTGTAGCGCGGCCAACGCTCCAGGGCTGCAACCCAGGCATCCGCATCAGCATGTCCTGGAAGGCGGCTGTGCCTGTAAATAGAGTTGATAGAATTGAACAGGAAATGCGGGTTAAACTGCGCACGCAAAAAATTAAGCTCGTTAGTGGCTTTCTCTTTTTCTATCTGTTCAATATATAGCTGCGACCTTATTTTCTCGATCACCATTTTAGCTGCCAGGATGCAAACCACCCAGAATAAAATATTTATAAACGAATCGAGAAAAATAGAAAGGTAATTAAATTGAGGGTTAACAACTTTAAAAACATAGGTAATTACCAGCATAGATACCGGTATCCTGATGAGTGCGGTTATAATGACACCGCCAATAAAATATACCCCGAATTTTACATACCGCCTTTTGTTAAGCAGGTGCGGAATGGTATACAGCGCGTTGAAATAATAGTTTGCCGAAATAAAAGCCAGGTAACAAAATTGTATGGTGATGGTATGCGTTAGCACCAGCGCCCCGTTCCTGAAAATGAATATCCAGAAAAAATAGGCTGCCAGCCAAAACAAGAGGTGATATAGTATTTTGTTTATTTTCAATAGCCCGGTTCTAATATTTAGTAAGGTAATAAAAGCAATTTATATTTAATTATTTCGGTTCGGTGCCCTCCGGAAATGGCAAGCCCTTATGGCAGGTATTACAGGTTACAACCAGCGCCGCGTTGCCAATTTGCGGATGTTTTAATTTAATATATTTTTTATTGATTCCAAGGGTCATGCGCATCATTACCCGTGCTATCTGTTTTTCAGGCTTGGCGTCGCTGGCAAAATCAAGTTTGCGGCTATCTTTTGCATTGGCATGGCAAAAATTACAGGTTACGCCCAGCCCGTCCTGGAAATCATCCACCATAATGCCCTGCAGTTCTTTCGAGCCGATGTTTTTTGGCAACACTTTTAAATTGGTGTAACGCACCGGTTCCGGATCACTTATAGTTGCCGCAGCTGTTAGGGTTACTGTAGCTATAAGTATTATTATAACGGCCAGTTTTCTATTTATTTTCACTGTATAAGGTTTTAAAATATAACTACGCCTTTTTTGCCAATACGTTCAGCATTACTTCCAGGTCATCAGATATGGTACTTGTGCCCCCTATGTTAAAATCCTTCCTTTTCATTTTGAATGATCCTTTAAAAATATAGCCATCGGTTGATGGCACAACGGTAAAAGGAAATGCTACCGGGCCCGATTTGCCTTTAATAGTTAACTGTCCGGTTAGCATGTAAACGCCGCTTTTACTGGTTGCGGCGACCTTTGCCGATGACAAGCGTATGCGGAGATAGTTTTTTACATCAAAATAGCTGTCGCCCCTTAAACTCTCATCGCGCATTTTAATGTCGGTATTTACGGTGGCGGCATTAATGGTTACATCGAAATTGCTGCTGGCCAGGTTTTGCGGGTCGAAATTGATCGTGCCATCGAAACCTGTAAACGAACCATCTACTCCAAATCCCAGGTTTTTAATGGTGAATTTCAATGTCGAACCCTGCTCAACCGGCTTGTATTGTGCCCAGCTTATTTGGGTTAATAATAATAGTAGTAATACTAATGATGTCTTTTTCATAAGTGATATCTTTTCAGGTTATTTCTGATCGCTTGTTGTGCCTGCTTCCATTAATGGCGTATCGGTAATGGCCAGCGTATGGTCATGCTCCACATAGTTTACGCTGGTTAGGCCCAGCATACTACGCAGTTTTTCAGCCGGAACTTTCATTGGCCCGGGCGAAGGCGCCGCGCCCGGTGCAGGCTGCGGAAACGCTGTGGAATTTGCGGTATGGAACGTAATATTCCCTTCAACTTTTTGTATGGTTTGATGGATATGCCCGTTTAAAACCGATACCGAACCAAAACGTTTCAGGAGTGCCAATGCCTGGGCACTGTCGTCGGTGCCCCAGCCCCATTGCGGGTAAATGGCCCAAAGTGGTATATGCGCAAAAACCACAATAGGCGTACTGTTTGATAACCCTTTCAGATCGTTCTCGAGCCATTTTAACTGGTCGGCGCCAATATAACCCAGGCCGCCATCAACATGGTTGGTAACGTTTACCAGGCCAATAAAATGTACGCCGTTCGAGTCGAAGCTGTACCAACCGTCGCCCAGGGTGCCTTTGCCGTAGCGTTCCAGGTATAGTTTGCCGTTATCGGTTACATCATGTTCGCCGGGCACGTAAAATATTTTCTCTGTTTTTACGCTTTTTAAAGTTTGCTCCAGCGTATCAAATTCATCGGCTTGTGCCAGGTGCGAGAGGTCGCCCGTATGCAACACAAAAGCGGGCCTCGCAGGCATATTATTGATCTTGGAGATGGCCGCGTTCAGCGTACTTACCACATCCGGGTTGGCCGCTTTATTAAAGCCAATGTGGCTGTCGCTGATCTGTACAAAACTAAAATCGGCTTTAGGGACCAGTAAACCGTTTTTAATGCCGCCGGTAGTTTTATCAATCATCTGGCTCATGCCGTACGATTTTAAGACGCCGCCTGTCATCATCCAGAGTACGCCTGTGCCGGCCCAGGCCATACATTCTAAAAAACCGCGGCGGTCAACGCCGTCATTATTAATTGCGGGGGTTAAGTGGTCGTCAGGGTGAGAATGGTTTTTCATACTGTTATTTTTTATGGTTAATGAATTACAGTACGAAAGAAGATAAAGGACAGGTCACCCTATAATATTTTACATCAAGTGTTATTATTACTTGATGAACGAGTTTTTTTTAGCATAGATTGTTTTTGAGAGAGCCTACGGGAACGGAAAAATATGGTTTTGCTATGAATATTTGTAAATTTGAAATTATGAATAGCATAATCGAAACTAATTTATCAGAAATAAAAGACTTAATGCGCAGCTACGGCGTAATAAGGGCTTATCTGTTTGGCAGTGCTGCTGTTGGAGATATGGCTGATGACAGCGATGTAGACTTTATGGTAAGGTTTAACCCCGACCTTAATTATACTGATTATGGCAATAATTACTTCCAGCTTATATACGCTTTACAAAAGCTACTTAAAAAAGATGTAGATATTGTTGCAGAAGAAACAATTACCAATCCTTATTTACTTCAAACTATAAACAGTCAAAAAATAGCTGTTTTATGACTATTGAAGAGAAAAAACTTCTTACAGATATTATCTTAAGTATTTCATCTATAGATGAACATCTTGAAAGGCGCAGAATCCTTGAAGAGTATATTAAAAATAAAACTAAAAGACGCGCTGTAGAAAGAGAACTTGAAATTATTGGAGAAGCGATAAGCAAACTATTAAAAATTAATCCGGGTATTTCAATTTCTTATTCAAGACAAATTGTCGATTTGCGCAACAAGGTAATCCATGCTTATGACAATGTTAATGATATTGTTATTTGGAGTATAATTATGAACCACTTACCAACGCTAAAATTGGAAGTTGAATTATTAATGAAAACCATATAGAGAATATTTAAAAAAAACCCGATCCTCTCCAAAAAACGCTACCCCATTTCTAATCTTCAACTTATTGCATTAAAAAATTATATTTGTTTTTTGTATTCAAAAGAATAGATGATCGAACACTCAGAATTAAGCCAGCCTGTTTATAAGAAGCTGAAGGATATGATCCTGGTGCACGAACTTATACCCGGACAAAAAATTGTGCAGGAAAAAATAGCGAAGCAACTGGGCGTGAGCCGTACACCATTGTTGAAGGCCCTGCAAATGCTGGAGTATGAAATGCTGGTTGAAAGCATCCCCAGGCGCGGCATGTTTGTAAAAATTATGGACTGGCAGGAAATGGTAGAGGTTTTTGATTGCCGCGAAAGTTTGGAAGGAATGGCTGTTAACCTGATAACCCAAAAAAAGAACCCGGCGCTTGTCCAGAAATTGCAGAAACTGATGGAGCCGTTTTTATCGGGCAATATTGATATAGCCAAATACCGCAAGGCCGATGCAAGGTTTCATCAAACCATAATTGACCAGTGCGGTAACGCCCTGCTAAAAAGAATGTATTTTTTCGGAAATATTTACGCCAAAGTGGTACAGGCGGGATTGGTTCGGGCCCCGGAAGAAACGCTGCCAGAACACCTTAAAATTATAAAAGCCATTGAAAACGGGAACGTTGAAATTGCCGAAAAGGAAATGCGGCAGCATATTCATAATTCAAGAAAACTTTTAGTGGAGCATTTGAAGGCTAATTATTGATGAGCAGGAAGATGCTATGCAAAGTAAAAAAGGTATTACATTGTATTTTGTATTCAAAATTCAAATACATTCATTCAGGATTTAGAAGACCTAACGCGATAATCGATCATATGAACATAAAAACCATTTTCCTGGTATTTGCGATGTTTATCACGGCGGAACAGTATGCCTGGTCGCAGCAAAAGGTGGCTAAACACCCCTCTGGCCCGATGGCCGATCTCTCAAAAATCAACCCCGGCCAATATGATGGTACATGGTGGAACCGCACCCCTATCAGGCTGATACAAACCAACATGTCGGAAATTGATGCCCAAATGGATGTGGATGCCTATGTTAAATCTATTGTTGATGCATCAGGGAATGTGGCGCTTATAAATGTTGGGGGCATAGTGGCTAACTATCCTACCAAACTGCCGTTTCATTACCGAAATACCTTTATGAAAGGCGACCTTATCGGCGAACTGGTAAAACGGCTGCATGCAAAGGGGATAAAAGTTATAGCACGCTTCGACCTGAGTAAGGTGAACGAAAAAATAGCCGTACAAAAACCTGAATGGCTCTATTTAGGCACTAACGGTAAACCGGTAACCGAGAACGGGCAGGTGCATACCTGTGTAAACGGCGGCTATCAGCAGGAGTATTCCTTAGAGATATTAAAAGAGGTGATATCCAATTACCCCGTTGATGGTATTTTCTTTAATGCGCCGGGCTATACCACTACCGATTACGCCGGTAAAGATTATGGCATTTGCCAATGCGAAAACTGCAAAAAACGGTTCCTGGCCATGACGGGTTTAAAGCTTCCGGTAACCGCGGCCGATCCCGGTATGCGCGAGTACAGGGCATTTCAAAAAACTACGGCTGATGACCTGTTTAAAAAAATAGAAAGCACAACAAAAAAACTCAACCCCAATTTGATAATTATTTCCTATTCGGAAGCCGGGGTGAACATGATACGCATTGAATCTTCATCTTCACTTAGTAATGAATACGAATGGAACTATAATGCAACAGATCATGTTAAAACCATATTGGGCACTTATAAAGACAGGATGCCCAGCAACCTGCTTCAGCATTTTTTGGCGCTTACATATCGCCATATCAGCACTTCGCCAAATATTGAAAGGACATGGGTACTTGAAAATATGCTTAACGGCGCCCCGCTTGATGTATATGTGGCCGGCACCTTATTGAACCAGGAGGACAGGGAATTTTTTCCGATAATGAATGATCTGTTCAGGTTCCATAAAAACAATGAGAAACTATTTACCAACCTGCAACCTGCCAGTGATATAGCCCTTATAAAAGGATCGGCACAGGAATATCGCGGCTTGATAAAATTGCTCACCGAAGAGCACATTATGTATGATATTATTGATCCGTCCGAAATAGGCAGTGACCGGACTCCCCGCAAACTATCCGACTACAAGGCGGTTATTTTAGGCGACGTTACCGGCATGAGCGATGACCACATAGCTTACCTGGATAATTACGTAAAAAATGGAGGTAAGCTTTTAGTAACCGGCTTTCCGGGTAAAAACGACGGAACGGGCAAACCCCGTAGTACCATAGCGCTGCAATCATTGGGGGTAATGCCTGATTATGAATTATTTCCGCGAACTTTTTCAACCTATCTTAAATTAACCGCCAATGACCATGCCGCTATGGGCCAAAATGAGTTTAAGGATATTGGTTTGGTGATGATGTATTCTGATATGTTAAAGCTTAAGCCGCTCGATAATACCAAAAGCTATATGAAACTGGTACCGGCTACCCGCTTTGGGCCACCCGAAAAAATTTATATTGATGATTCGCAGATCACCAACACCCCCGGGATGTTTAGCAATACTTACGGTAAAGGGCAATCTGTTTTCATACCGTGGCTGTTGGGTACAGAATATTATTTAAAAGGCCACCATGCGCATAAGGCACTTTTTGTAGCCGCAATTAAAAATCTGTTAAAAGTTGATATGTCACTTAAAACAGATGCGTCACCATTGATTGAAATGACCCATTTGGTTAATCGTAACAACGCTTTTGAGTGGATAGGAATGATCAATCATACCGGCCAGGTAGGAAGTTCATTGCTGCAGCCGGTTACCATACAAAATACCACCGTAAGGTTCAAACCCTTAAAACCGGTAACGGAAGTTAGGTTGATGCGGTCGGGTAAAAAAATAAATTTTAAGCAGGCAAACGGATGGATAACTTGTGTGGTACCGCAACTCGCAGATTTCGAAATGATATTATATCTTTATTAAACCAATTTAAGTTATAAACCAATTAAACCTAAGAACCAATTTTATGGAAACAATCTGGTCACAAAATTATGATCCGCTGCACAACATTGTATTATCAACGCTGGTGGCGGCTATCCCTATTATCCTGCTGCTAAGTTTGATCGCCATTTTTAAGGTACGCATTCACTTTGCCGCCACGATTGGCTTGTCGGCTGCTTTTTTAGTGGCGGTTGTTATTTACCGCATGCCCATAAGTATCGCTACGGCCACGACTCTTTTCGGCGCGGCCAATGGCTTGTTCCCGATAGGCTGGATCGTGTTAAACTTAATTTTTCTATACCAGTTAACAGTAAATAAAGGGTTGTTCGCCGTTATCCGCCAAAACCTGGCCACGATTGCCCCCGACCCGAGGATACAGGTAATTTTGATCGCTTTCTCATTCGGCGCATTTTTTGAAGGCACAGCGGGCTTCGGCACCCCTGTTGCCATTACAGCCGCTATTTTAATACAATTGGGTTTCAGGCCACTTGCAGCTTGCGGGTTGTCGCTTATTGCCAATACCGCGCCGGTTGCTTTCGGAGCCTTGGGTACGCCTGTATTAGCGCTTTCAACCGTAACCGGACTCGACCTGATGCACCTCTCTGCCATGATAGGGCGGCAGTTGCCACTTTTCTCTTTTATTGTACCTTTTTGGGTAGTTACTGCTATGGTTGGTTTTCGCGGAATGCTGGGGGTTTGGCCCGCGGCTTTTGTTGCCGGGATATTTTTTGCCATTCCCCAGTTTTTGATCTCCAATTTTCACGGTCCGTGGCTGGTTGATATTGTGGCCTCTATTTGTTCAATGGTAGCCCTAATAGTGTTACTCAAGTTTTGGCAGCCAAAAACCATCTGGAAGTTACCCGCGCAGGATGAAACTATGGTTATTGAACCGGAAGCAGGCGTGGTAAATAGTAAAAAAATGCTCCAGGCCTGGTTACCGTGGATATTGCTTACGGTTTTTATTTTTACCTGGGGCCTGCCGTTTGTTAAAGCTAAATTGAACGGCATTGCAGCTCCCGAATATAAATTTGCTTATTTACATAACGCGGTTTCCCGCACGCCGCCTATTGTTCCGGCACCTACGCTGGCAAAGCCAACTAAGCCCGAAGAAGCGATATTTAAATTAAACTGGCTATCAGCTACAGGCAGCGGGATTCTGCTGGCGGCCATCATAGCCGCTTTTATAATGGGCTATTCTATAAAGGAGATGGTCAAAACGTATTTGCAAACTATATGGCGGGTGCGGTTCTCACTGGTCACGATCGCGGCTATGCTGGCCCTCGGCTACGTAACAAAATATTCGGGCGGCGATGCAACGCTCGGCCTGGCCCTGGCAACAACCGGGGTAATGTACCCGTTTTTCGGGACCATGCTGGGATGGCTCGGCGTGGCGTTAACCGGGTCCGATACAGCGTCGAACGTTTTATTTGGCAGCCTGCAGGTTATTACCGCGAAGCAAACTCACGTTAGCCCTATTTTAATGGCTGCGGCCAATAGTTCGGGTGGTGTAATGGGAAAAATGGTCGATGCGCAAAGCATTGTGGTAGCCAGTACCGCAACAAACTGGTACGGGCACGAGGGTGATATTTTGCGGTATGTGTTTGTGCATAGCCTGTTTTTAGCAGCGTTGGTTGGGCTGCTGGTTACTTTGCAGGCCTACGTTATGCCGTTTATGGATTTGGTGGTAAAGTGAAAGAGAAATAATTTAAAATAGATACATACTATAATGAAGGTTGGACTTTTTATACCCTGTTACGTTAACCAGTTTTATCCCAACGCGGCAAAAGCCACGTTACAGTTACTACAAAAATTAGGGGTTGATGTGGCCTATCCGGCTAAACAAACCTGTTGCGGACAGCCTATGGCCAATTCGGGTTTTGAGCATCTTTCGCAAGGCTGTAATGACTTGTTTGTAGAGAATTTCGCGGAGTTTGATTATGTCGTAGGGCCATCGGCCAGCTGCGTGCTGCATATAAAAGATCATTTGCATTCTGATACCGCGCCCGAAGAAGCCATGATGATACGGGAAAAGATATACGAATTAGTGGAGTTTTTGACCGATATATTAAAGGTTGATAAACTGGATGCCCGTTTCCCGCATAAAGTGGGGATGCACCAAAGCTGTCATGGTTTGCGGGGGTTGCACCTGGCAAAAATGAGCGAATTGGTTGGTCCGCCATTTTCAAAGCCGGAAAAATTGCTAAATATGGTGGAAGGGCTTGAATTAGTTACACTTGACCGCCGGGATGATTGCTGCGGATTTGGAGGAACATTTTGTGTTGCCGAAGAGGCCGTATCGGTAAAAATGGGTAAGGACAGGGTAACAGATCATATCAAAAACGGGGCAGAATACATTACATCGCCCGACTTAAGCTGCCTGATGCACCTGGAAGGGATATTACACAGGGATCATAGTAACGTTAAGGTGATACATATTGCAGAAATTTTGAACGCGTCATTATGAGAGATACCGGAACAAAAAAACACGCGGCGCTTGCGGAAGAGTTTATACAGGATAAAGAAAAGGCTGATTGGCACGACGGCGCTTTATGGTGGATAAGGCAAAAACGCGATATACAGGCAAACCAAACACCCCAATGGGAAGAATTACGTGAAGCGGCATCAGCCATAAAAATGAACGTGATAAGCAATTTGCAAACATACCTGCTGCAATTTGAGGCGAATTTAAAAAAGAACGGCGTTAAGGTTTATTGGGCCGCCAACGCGGATGAGCATAACCAAATTGTGTACTCTATCCTCAAAGAAAAGAATATAACCGAAATGGTTAAAAGCAAATCAATGCTTACTGAGGAGTGCAACCTGAATGAGTATTTAGAGGAGCGCGGTATCGGCGTGATCAATTCTGACCTGGGCGAATACATTCAGCAAATTGATAACGAGCCACCGAGCCATATTGTATTGCCCTGCATTCATAAAAGAAAAGAGGAGATAGGCGCGCTGTTCCACATCCATTTAGGTACCGAAGAAGGATTATCAGACCCTACAGCATTAACGCGGGTAGCACGGAAACATTTACGCAATGTTTTTCTTACCCGCCGTGCAGCGCTTACCGGCGCCAATTTCGCGGTAGCCGAAACGGGCGAATACGTGGTATGTACCAACGAAGGCAATGCCGATATGGGCGCGCATTTAGCAGAAGTGCAGATATGTTCAATGGGCTTAGAAAAGATCGTTCCTGAAAAGAAACATTTGGCTGTTTTTCTACGATTATTAGCGAGAAGCGCCACCGGGCAGCCCATCACCATTTATTCGAGCCACTTCAAAAAACCTCGCCCGGGACAGGAAATGCACCTCATTTTGGTTGATGCCGGAAGGAGCCGTTTATTGGGGCGTGAAGATTTTCGCAACTCGCTGAAATGCATTAAATGCGGCGCCTGTATGAATACCTGCCCGGTATACCGTAAAGGCAGCGGGTTAAGCTATCATAATACCATTACCGGGCCTATCGGGGCCATACTGGCGCCCAACCTGGATATGAAAAAACATGCCGATCTTCCGTTCGCGTCTACGCTTTGCGGTTCCTGCTCCAATGTTTGCCCGGTTAAAATAAACATACACGACCAGTTGTATAAATGGCGGCAGGTAATAGTGAAAGAGGGTTATGTAGCCAATTCGAAAGCGTTAAGCATGAAAGCTATGGCTTTTACCTTATCATCGCCGGCGGCTTACCAGGCGGCAGGCAAAACAGGCCGATGGGTTTTAAACTACGCGCCATTTGCCATTAACAATAAATTTAACCCCTGGTACAAGCAACGCGATATGCCCGGCGGCCCCAAAGAGTCGTTTGGAGAATGGTATGCTAAAAACCAGGTTAAAAAGGAGGATCAACCGTGAGCAGCAGAGAAGAAATATTACAGGCCGTTTTACACAACCAGCCAGAATCAAGCCCCTTGCCTGATATGGGTATTTTTAAGGTTGAGTTTGAGGATATTGTTCAAAAATATATGGATATTTTTAAATCCATAGGCGGCGAAGTATATACAGTGAACAGTCTTGACGAAGTTAAGACGATGATCAACCAAAAATTTGATAGCGATAAGCGGGTAATAACCACCCTGCCCGAATTGATCGATATAGCAGGACTTTTTTCGCCCGAAGCAACACCGCATTCATTTGATGATGTTGAATTGGCCATTATTAAAGCCCCTTTAGCTGTTGCCGAGAACGGGGCGGTATGGCTAACCGAAGAAGTAATGGGCCAGCGCATTATACCTTATATCTGCCAGCACCTGGCTGTGTTGGTTGATGAGGATAGCATTGTAGCATCTATGCATGACGCTTACGCCCGGATAGGAACAGCCGACTATGGTTTTGGCGGCTTCATCGGCGGCCCCTCAAAAACAGCCGATATTGAACAGGCGCTGGTACTTGGCGCGCATGGGCCCCTAACCATGACCGTATTTATTATTAAATAACAGCATAAAAATATAATCATCTATGGCTAATACTATTGAGATAAGAGATAACCTGCAAAAAACTTACAGCGACGTTTATACGCCCGAAGCCATTGCGGCTCTGGAAGCTCTCGCACATTTTAACGCGGTTATTAAAGAAGTGATGGCCGCGCGTATACAAAAGCGGGCAGAACGTTATCAAAATAAAAGCAAGATCACCTTTCCTGATCCCGGAAGCTATATCCCGCGCACAAAAATAAAAGTTCAGGATGCGCGTGATGGAAAATTTGAAGGCTCGGTTATTCCTTCCGATCTGCAACGCCAATGGATACAGGGTACCGGCCCAGCCGCCAAACCAAATGCGCCTCTGGAAAGCAGTATCCGTAACGTGGCCTACGCTTTGCTTTCGGGCGCTGATGGATGGATGTTTGATGGTGAAGATGCCTTAGGACAAACAGGTTCCATGTCGTTGGATAACCAACGCAACCTTAAACTCGCCATTCGTAAGGATCCTATCTTTTTAAAGGTTGCCGAACAGGTAGCCGGGCACATGAATGAATGGGCGATGGATTTTTTGGGTCGCAGTATCATTACCGATTGGAAAGAACAGCTCAATTTTACCACTAAGATATTCCGCGCGCGCGGGCTGCACCTGGATGATCGCCATATCCGCGACGCGAACGGGGTAGCCATGGCGGCTTCCATAGTCGACCTGGTGCTGTACGTGGTAAACAACTACCGCCAACTGCAACAAGAGGGATCGTCAATAGTATTATACCTGCCTAAAATACAGAAAGCCGAAGAGGCCGCGGTATGGAATGAAATGCTTACCGCCCTTGAAAACCATCTTGACATAGCGGTTGGAACTATAAAAGTTTATTTATTGGTTGAACAGTTGGAGGCAACTTACCAGTTAATGGAAATAAGGGCGGTACTGGGCAAACATTTTGTTGGGTACAATACCGGGCGATGGGATTATATAAACAGCGTTGCCGATGCTATGGGCTGGGATAAGGGTTTTATCAACCCTAATATCGAATCGATATTAATGACCTATGGCTATATGCGTAATTATGAGGATAGAGTGCGGCAGGTAGTGAACACACCCGATAGCAACAGAAATTTCGCCCTGTGGCAGGGTGGGATGGAGCCTAATATCCCTGTAGGTTCGGCAGCGGGTGTTTCGGCCAGTATGGAAAAAGCCATAGCAGGGGCAGAGCGTGAACAACGCGAAGGCGCCAGCGGAAAATGGGTGGCCCACTGGAAAATGGTAAATATTGTAAGGCCGGTTTGGGAGAAAGTTGGTGATGCAAACCAATTGGGAAGAAAATTTCCTCCTGCAACGTATTCGCAGCAGGATGCGGATGGTTTGGTGTTAATAGAGCCTGCCCCAACCACCATACGCGGGGCGCGTAACCTGTTGAGCGTTGCTATACAATATGGCAATGCTTTTGGCCAGGGAATGCAGGCCGCCGCCCTGAAAGCCGCCGATTTTTTTGGCAACGACGATGTCTTATACCTGATGGAAGATATGGCTACCGGCGAGATACGTTTAAGTATACTGTGGGAGTGGCTGCATAAAGGCGCTGTTTTTACAGAAGACGACCCGGAAACCGGCATAAAAGCAGGCGATATGTTTTCAAAGGAAATATTTGAACGGCTGATGGATGAGGAATATAAAAAGCTGCTGGCGGCAAGTGATAAGGATGTTTTTGATGAATCAAAAACTACAACCCTGCCTATTGCCCGCGAAATAGCAGATGTATATGTATTGAGCGAAGTTAAATTCCCCTGGTTTGTTGACCTGCTGAATATTAACCTGAATAACAGCAGCCTGGAAGTGGCAAAGCAACGGATCAACCTATATATAAATACATTTATTAAAGAGGGCAAACGTATTACAGAGAATTTGGATTTTTAGAATGAAAGACTTTACGGCGCGATATAAAAATACCCCTTTGCCCCGCCCATCGGTGGGGCATATTGTCATAATATCCAATTCTCATCGCACTTACGTTAACTTAACAAGTCCTCAAGGTGATTCACCAAAGTGATTCACGCCGAATTTCGCGAAAAACTAAAAATTATATAAATAACTTATTTGCAATTATTTAATTTCATTACTTAAAGCATTTGTACTGATTCAGGGTGATTCACTCACTTTTTACAAAGCGCTTTATTTCAACATCTTACAGGCAAAAAGTGATTCAAGTGATTCATAGTGATTCACTATTTTGTGAATCACTCTATTGTTTTGGAGTATCCGACAACTCAAGCGTAAGTGAAGAATTGGCATTCAGTTTATCATAAGCAAAATGAAGCTCTTTTAAATTATTGCCGTTGAGCTTTGCCGACCGGATATAGATGCTCTTTTCCGAAAAATTATTTGCAGTGATTGTAAACTTATCCGCTTTGTAATATGCTTTGTTTAAATGAATGGTTATTTTAGGGAACAATGGTGCATGAACATACAGTTGCTGGTCTACACCGCAACCCCCGCTAATATCAAACAATCCCAGCGACGCCAAAACAAACCAGCCCGATAATTGCCCCTGGTCGTCATCTGCCCCCTTATAGCCAAATGGCGTAGTATCATAATAAGTATCCATAATGGCCCTAACCCATTTTTGGGTAAGATCGGGTCTGCCAACATAGTTAAATACGTATGGGTTTATCAACGGTGGCTCATTAGCCTGGGTATAGGCCCTGTCATGAAATTTATCTTTTTCTGATACCGTAAAAAGGCTGTCCAGGAAAGCGATCGACCTTTCTTTTCCCATCTTGTTTACCAGGCCCGGAATATCATGCGGAACATTGAAAGCATATTGCAGCGCGGTACCTTCTTCTAATCCCTTACTGGAGGCCGGGTTATAAGGGCGCATAAAGTTACCGTCAGAGTTTTTGGTATACAGAAACCCATATTCGGGACTATACATGTTTTCCCAATTCCTTGAGGCTTTCATTAGCTTTTCATAATCGGCAGTCTTGCCCAGTTTTTTGGCGATCTGGGCAGTTGCCCAGGCGGTGTACGCGCTTTCAAGCGTATGTGATCCACCCGCGCGCGGGCTTTTATCAACAGGAATATACCCCAACTGCCAAAAATAACTCATATCAGGTTTTCCTACACCTATAGGGCGGCCAACCCAATCCGTTTCATTTTTAAAACAGGCCCGGTATGCTTTCTGAATATCAAAAGTAGCAATGCCCCGGTTTATGGCATTAGCTATAATGGTCGACGTTTGGTTGGATTCCATTCCCGGCATAAACTTATCAGCAGTTACGCCATCAGGCAGCCACCCGGTTTCGTCATATATATCCAGCATACATTTGATATACGAATTGCTATGTTCAGGGTAAGCCATTGACCAAAGCTGGATAAAGTTGGTATAACCTCCCCATAAAGCGTCATTAGTATAATGGCTATAAGTTGGTACACCGTTTTTTAATGGTATTTGCTTTACCTCGTTATAGTTAGAAATGTACTTGCCGTTTGCGTCGCTGCAAGTGCCCCTGCCCAGTAATACCTGGTAAAGCGATGTATAAAACTTAACTTTATTTTGTTCGGTACCGCCCGATACTTCAATTTTTGAGAGTTCTCTGTTCCATATTTTTTTGGCGGCCTCCCTAACCTGTACGAACGTTTCGCCATGATATTCTGCGTTCAAATTTTTCCAGGCCTGTTCCGTACTTATAAATGAAACAGCCACCCGTACTTCGATAGCTTCACCCTGGGTTGTTTTAAAGTTCAGGTAAGCGCCACATCCTCTGCCGTATTCTGCCCTTAGTTTGTTATTATGCGTGGTGTCCCTATAGCAGCCGAAGGATGCCGCGGGTTTGCTAAGCGTGGCTGCAAAATAAACCCGTATAGATTTTTTTTCCAGCCCGTTGCGCCATACCTGGTAACCCGGCAAGCCGAAACTATAGCCCTGTAGGCGTGTAGGCGACAGGATCTCTATACCCGAGCCTAATATATCCTTGCTCTCGGCACCGCCAAAGCTATAGCTGCCCGCTTCGCCCAGTAAATGGCCGGTATCAAAAATTATATGCGCACTGTCTGATGCCGGGAAAGTGTATTTATGTACGCCAACCCGCATGGTAGAGGTTAATTCAGCTTTAATATTATACTTATCCAGCAGAACAGAATAATAGCCTGGTGAGGCTTTTTCATTTGCTTTTTGGAATGTGCTCCTGTATCCCGGGATATTGGGAGTTTTATCATCGCCCGGAATAGTAATTAATTTACCTGTTGTGGGCATGACCAATATACCGCCGGTTTGCCATTCATGTACATTGGCAAAACCTAATATAGTGGTTTGCCTGTAATCATAACCTGTTTTGCCGCCGCCGCCCGAATAGCCGTTAAACCCGGAGTTCATGGGGGCCAGTTTAGCCATCCCAAAAGGAAGGGCCGCCGGCGTAAAAGCAAACCAACGGGCGCCTTGCGAGCCAATAAAAGGGTCTACATAATCAACAGGGTTTTTGTGCTGCTGTGCATAAATGTTTCCTGTTGCTAAAAACAGGATAACGATAACCGCTAATTTTTTCATGAAAAATAATTCAGGGACAAAGGTTTCTAACCCGGCAATGCCGAATGGATTAAAGGTATAGAATTTTATTAATTTTCAAACGGATTAGATGCGGGCCTGGGAGGCACATTTTATTTTTGCTTAACTGCCTTATTGATGTCCTGTATCTGCTTAAAAATATCCTCTGTGTCATAATCGGACAAAAGGATATTATAATCTTTCCAAAACTTTCCGTTTTCATCATTCTCATGATCGCTGATGTTTTCATTCCTACCTATTTTAGAGTTAAAGGAGGCGGTTTGTACAGTGTCAACGGCTGTAACCTGGTAGTTAAACTTTACGTGCGCAACATAATTATGGTTTAGCACCGAATCCTGGATATGTAAGGCCTCGTCGCCCTCCACGTTTGAGAGCACCCATTTATTTCCTACTTCCTGGTAGCTTACCTTAGAATGATCTTGCGTTGGGTCGATATTAACTTCCCCCATTCTCATCAACGAGCGGTTTATAAAACTCCCTTTACCGGGGTATCCTAATCCCGAAGGGCTCAATCCAAAATCGAAATAGACAAAAGCATAAGTTTTGGTATCAATGAAAAATTGGCCGCGAAATGTTTCGCCCGTCGATCCGGGTATTTCTTCGAAATCAATTTCGTATGCCTGGTACCCTTTAATGTCAACAATCCCTGTTACGTCAAATTTATGATTTTTTAATCCTTCGTCATTTAAAAACCCGCTGGCATACAAGTGGTTTACAATATCGTACTCAAAAACCGAGTTTGGTTTTTCACCCAGTTCCAATTCATTAAAATCACGGTCGTTTTTTGCGCTCCTTGCTTTTATCAATCTAAATAGGTCTGCCCTTTTATCAGCATAACCGAAGTTATAAACGTCAAACACGGCTTCCGATAGTTCCAGTGGCTTATCACTGTCAAAGGTATACATCCGGTAAAAGCCGCGGATGATATGTGGGTGGTTAATATAATTTTCAGGTATCCGGTTAATTGCTTTTTGCATGATCTTCTGCGCATCATAGTACGTTATATCCACCTCTTTTAACTCGGTACTGTTTCGTTCGAGTACAATATTTAATTGCTCTCCGCTTTTTAGGTTGATTATGGGTAACAGTTTAGTTTTAAATCCAATACACGATACCTTTAAGGTATCATTAAGGTTGGCGGCGGGTATGATTAAAGCGAACATCCCGCCGGAATTAGTGGCGGTACCAATGCCCTTCCTGTTAATGGTAACACTAACCCCCCGAACGGGTCGCTGATTTTCAAGAGAGGTTATTTTACCGCCAATGCTGATGTTACCCTGTTGCGCATGGACCCGAGAAGCTAACAATATAAGTAACAATGAAAGAAACGTACGCAATAACTGGGTTTTCATAATGTAAAGGAAACCAGAAAATATTACAATACAATATTTATGAGATAAAGGCGCGTATTGATGCGACGAGTACGTGATTTCGCCCGGCAGAATCTCCGAAGGACCTCAGCCAACCCCATCTCAAATTGTGTAGAGAATGCAGGATTCATTTACAATAGGTACTTCTGTTCCTTATTTACATTTTCATTACGACCATGCTATTATCGTCCTCATTTTTCAATATCGCCGCATTGATAAATAAAATAAGCGCTGTTAATTACAATAACGAATTTTTTTAAGAATATCAACGTCATAGAGATGCCCGGCTATGCCATGCAATGAAATTGATTTGCCAAGGGTTAGGGATTTATTCTCCCTCTTATAGAAGAATAAAAACTTTTTCTTTTGTATCTTCTTCCGGTTCTACTGGTACGTGCTTATGCATACAGTTATCTATCTCTTGTTTAAGTTCCAGGGTCGGTTTTGAGATTAATTCGGAATTACACTCTTTGCAACGTATCGACTCTGATAGCACACGGGATAGGGGTACACGAACAACAATATTTTCGTTTGATGCGAAAATTGAACTTTTACACACGGGGTTAAAGCAATAACAATTTATAATTTCAGCGTTTTTCATTTTAAGATATTTTATAAATCTTAACAAATTATTTATTTTTAGCGTCGGTCCCGGGGTAGATGTAAAACCGGTACAACGTCCTCATCAAACTGGCAACATTTGCTTTATTGTTGAGATATTTTTGAGATAACAAAAAGTTTGCCGAACAGTAAAAAAGAATGCGCAATAAAATTATCGAAGCCTGATAGTGAAATATTTATTATATTTAAACTATTGTTATTACATCTTTATATGTTAAAAGCATTAGCCAGGGCAGGATTATTAACCTTTATACTTATAATTATAGTATTGGGCCTATGGTTCTATACTATTATAACCATTATAATTCTCATAGTTATCGCGGTTTTTTCATGGCTTACATTTATACTTTATATTGATCCGCCCGATGAATGGGAGTAAAAAAGGGTCCGCTATTAAAATTAAAGTGTTCCTCCCGCATTACAGAAGTGTATAAAATTTCTGTCAATTTTTGCCTAAATCCGACCTAAATAAAAGAACACCCGCTATTTTTGGTTTCTATATTATATATAAGTGCAGCATTACTCAAATGTCTGCTTTAGCGGCAGAGCAAGGGGCATTAGATTTAAAAAAAGTTATCATACTCTTGCGCCTGACCAATTTTATCGTCTTCCTTTAATAACTCTTGTTGATTGTTAACAGTCCGCATTGTATAGGAAAGTAATTTAATCAAAAACACATTAAATAAACTTAAAGTAGTAATTTGCTACACAATGTCTACTTAAAAGTAAATTTTTTCGCATCAACTGGAATATCCCGGTTATTTTTAAAGAAACTTATTATTTTGATTATCAATAAATTATAAAAAAAATTATAATGATAATCTCCGCTTGGCTTATTTTTTGCATTTGCCACAATGAAGAAATTATTTAAAATAAAGATTTAAATAATTATTTAAAAGTATTTAAAATTAACGATTAACTTAGAAAAATGGTAATTTTTAGAGAATTGTAGATAGCAATTAAACTTTATAAAATATAATATTATTCTGTAGTTAAAAAAATATAACTCACAAAAATTACAACAATGTTCAATAATACTTGCAACTGTTTGGGATACGAAGTATTTGCAGACAATCTTGAAAAACTAACTACAAATCATAAAACAGTTATAAATACAATCAATCAATACTCTTATTGCATGGCCGAACAAGATAAGGATTTTAAAAGTGCTTTAAAAAACTCGGATATATTGCTACCTGATGGTATAGGCATTGTTGCTGCTGCTAAATTTTTAAACGGATCTCTGATCAGAAGAGTCACTGGTGCCGATTTACATACTTATTTGTTAAAAGAGTTAAATGAAAAAGGTGGGTCCTGCTTTTACCTTGGTTCATCAGCCAATACGCTCGAAAAGATCGGAAAAAGATTAAAAAAAGAATATCCTAATATTAAAGGACATTTTTACTCACCTCCATTTGCCAGGAAATTTACCAGTGAACAAGATCAGGAAATGATTGCGCGGGTTAATGAAGTAAATCCTGACGTGTTATTTATTGGGATGACCGCGCCCAAACAAGAGAAATGGGCCATTACTCACAAAAGTGAATTAAATGCTAAATATATATGCTCAATAGGTGCCGTATTTGATTTTTATGCCGGCACGGTGAAAAGGCCAAATAAAATATGGATGGATCTTGGCCTTGAATGGATGGGCCGTATGGTAGCCGAACCACGAAGGCTATATAAAAGATACCTGATCTATGGGCCTGTTTTCGCTTATAGGTTAATTCAGGAAAAACTTAAAACAGATTACAATTTAATACACAATTCGCGTCAAGCCGCACGGAGCATAACTTTGCGTCCGTTAACTTCTGATGCAAAATATATATCATCCCATTCAATCTTAAATTAATTACGATATGAAACCAAAACATACCCCAGCCCAATTCTCTTTTTTGTTTCTTGACCTTTTTGTTTTTAATGTTATCCATTTTGTTTTAGTAGCGCACATGGGTAATATAATGTATACCCAGGCCCATTATTATACATTGCTAATTGTATTTAATAATATGGGATGGCTTATTTGCTCGCACATTGCAGGAATCTATAACCAAGATAAGATACACAGAGCTAAGGAACTGCTTAATCATACATTTATAACTTATTTGTTTTTTGCACTTATTACCTGGTTGTTTTTTGACCTGAATTATTTAGTTGATACAATTAATTTTGTTCTGTTTGATATAGTATGGTTCGGGTTGTTTTTGCTGATAAGCCGGATAGCCATGCTGGGAATGGTAAAATTTATTGAAAAGACGGGCATTTTCAGGAAACGGGTTGTTATAATAGGTAACATAATGCACGCATCGCCTTTAATTGAGCAGCTTGAAAAAAAACATGTTTTTTATGAGATTATCGGATTCTTTGACGATAATGAGAATAGCTTTAACAGTGAATATCACTGGTTGGGTAAGATCAATGATTGTTTAACTTACGCAAAGAATAATAATATTTCAGAAATATATTCAGTTATCTCGCCCGATAAAATGCATGAGCTTTACTCGCTGGCCGATGATGCTCAGAATAATTTTATAAAATTCAAGTTCGCGCCTCATTTTGATACCCAGTCAAAATATAAGTATAGTTTTGAATTTGACAATAATATACCTATTGTGTCTCTTAACCCCGAGCCTTTAGCAGAACTTTCAGGCCAGCTGCAAAAACGGTTATTTGATATTATCTTTAGTTCTTTAGTGATCGTGTTTATCTTATCCTGGCTTATACCGATTATTGCCGTACTGATCAAAATGGAATCTGATGGGGGGGTATTTTTTAAACAATATCGTACAGGCAAAAACAACAGGCCATTTTTATGCCTCAAATTTAGGAGTCTGAAGGTTAATGATGAGGCCGATACTATGCAGGTAACTAAAAATGATGCGCGATATACCCGTATTGGTAAATTTTTAAGGCGCACCAACCTCGATGAGTTCCCCCAGTTTTTCAATGTTCTTGCGGGTGATATGTCGGTAGTGGGATCCAGGCCGCATATGTTAAAGCATACCGAAGATTATTCGCGGTTGCATAACAACTATATGCTGCGCCATTCAATTAAACCTGGCCTAACAGGGTGGGCGCAGATAAACGGCTACAGGGGAGAAATTAAAGTTGATGAACAGTTGATACAAAGAGTTGAACATGACCTTTGGTACATTAAAAACTGGAATTTTTGGCTCGACATGCGTATTGTATTGCAAACACTTTCATCTACATTTAAAGGCGATAAAAATGCGTATTGAGGTATAAGTTAATAGTGATAAAGTGATAAGGGGATACGCCTGGGCGTGTTCCGGATGCTACGCACAAAATGTAATTAACTATTGATTACGTCTTGTGCGTTTTTTTTATGCAACTGTTCGTAAAGTGTTATTATATATTCCTGTAATTGATTGATCTTTGCGCTTTGAACTGCTATTGTATCTTTAGCTTCTTTTAATTCATCCAGTAATGATTGACTTGGTTCAACCTGGGTTGAAATTAAGTCGATCACAGGAACGCCAAACGTTTCGGCAATTTGATTTAGCCTGGAAATATTTACATCTGTTATATCCGATTCAATTTTAGAAAATGCCGGTACCGAAATATTCAATAATTTGGCAATATCATTTTGTGACCAACCTTTTTGCTGACGCAAGGTTTTTATTCTTTTACCAATTTCAAACATCGTTGATTAACACTCTACACAGGAATGCACTGTTTAAATTCGTTAAATTACTCTAAAAAAAATATCAATTTTATTGGGCTTAAATTTTATATTAAATAAAATGAGGTTTAAATGACCTTAACAAAAGTAAAACTTTCCTTTGTATTTATAAAATTACATATAAGTAAAAGATATTTTTAAACTATTTCCATTAGTAAACCACAAATCAAATATACCTATTTTTAAATTAAAAGAAATAATTTTTAATTTCAATAGGTTGATTAATACCGAGTTGAGTTTTATATGAATTTTTTTTGAAGAGTTAATTAACCATATCTAATTGTTGGTGCCCATCCTCGGTACCCCCGGTCTTAATTATACCAATACCTATTCGCACACTTACCCTCCATATTTTAAACAAATAGTTCTTAAAATTCAATGATTTTTTTAAGCATCATGGCTTAATAATGAGCATGTTATAAAAGAAAATGCTACGACATAAAAATCGTACCAAATTGCATTTTAAGTAAAATAAAAAAGTGGCACGGTTCCATAAAAATCATACCAAACTCCATTTTTTAAAAGTAAATTTTTGAAGACGAATTTACTTTTTTTTATCTATAGATTAATATCTGTAACTTTTTTGCATTTTCTCCGTACAATAGTCAAAAAATCTTAAAGGAATTAAAAATAACTGAAGAGAAATAAAAAATATTAAAATTTTTTTTATGGAAAAATATTTGCATTTAACAATAAAATGTTATTTTTGAGCGTCTCTAAAACAAGACAGATCATCCTAATTAATATACAATATTATAAACTATAAGATTAATTAATTAAAATGAAGTTAAAAAACACTCTTAAAAAGAAAATCCTGAGTATGTTCAGTGTAATGACTTTGGGATTTGTTTTAGTATTCCCATCTTGCCAAAAAGATGCAGGAATAAAACCGGAAAGCGTTCTTCAAAAAATCACACATGATACAACAGCAATAACAGGGGGAGTAGCTACCACCCAGGTAAATACCGGCACAGCGATCACTGCACCTGTAAATACTACCACTCAAACAACATCGCCCCCGGTTAGCTCTGTATCAAGCACTATTTCAAATGCTGCTGTAACCTATAAAACTTCCGCGCCTATTTCCTATACTGGTGTTAATAATATAACCATTAGCGGTCTTTCAATCACTGCAGGCTCAGGGCCGGCAATATCATTGACAAACTGTGTTAATGTACACATTACAGCTTCTCGTTTTGTTAACGGTACAAATGTTAACGCCGTAGGTGTATATCTGTATAACTGTACAAATGTTACCATTGATTACTGTTATTTTAATAACCTCGCGAGTGGCGTTTTGGCTTCAACAAGTACAGGGATATATATAACCAATAACCAAATGTTAAATATGCAAGGGCCTATGCCGCGCGGACAATTTGTTCAATTCGTTTCATGCTATGGCGCAGGTAATTCCATAATGTCTAACAAGTTCGAAAACATATTAGGGTCAAGTAATCCTGAAGATGCTATAAATATGTTTCAAAGTAATGGTACAGCTTCAAGCCCTATAACTATTGCTTATAACTGGATACGTGGTGGTGGCCCTAGTAAAAGCGGCGGGGGCATCGTGCTTGGCGACGGGGGTAGCAGCAGTTATCAAACAGCTCATGACAATATTTTAGTTAATCCGGGCCAATATGGTATAGCTATAGCTGCCGGTACGGTGATGTCAATTTTAAACAATAAAATATATGCCGCGCAGGCATCTTTCACTAATGTGGGCACCTTTGCATGGAACCAATACGCCTCAACCAGTGGATGCTCCATTACAACCATTAGCGGCAACTCGGTAAACTTTACAGCCGCGGGCGGGTATCAAAATTCAAGTTGGGATGGCGGAAATTGCGGTACCATAAGTGGCTGGAACACCAATACCTGGGGAGCCAATATTACGGCAGCGATACTTCCTGTAACTATGATAACTATGCAGTAGATAAATATATGTCACCAAAAAAGGCCGTTAAGTGAAACGGCCTTTTTTGGTGGAGAACATTTTAAAATAAATTTACCTGAATAGTCGTTTGTCAGTTAAGTCTTCAGCTTTATCCCAACCCGCTGTATTGTAACGCCCGTACCATAAGTTGATCATTAGCCCGGCAATCAAGCCCGGCCTGTTGTAAGGTTGTTGTACAAGCAATTTTAATGCTGACAATAGTTCCAGGCCCATATTGTCAAAATCCATCGTGTTTATCATTTTTAATGAATTATCCGACATTTGTTTTTTAGCGCGTTCGGGTAACCCAATAAAATCAATAACCTTTTGCTGCATTTCTGATACATTTCCCGGACTAAATCCATACCCATTTACCCCCTCTTTTAATAATGTACCGGCAGCATTTACTTTATTACTTAATAATACGGGTAACCCGGCTGCCATAGCCTCGTTTACAACCAGGCCCCAACTCTCGGCCCAGCTGGGCAAAATTAATGCATCTGATTCATGTAAGTATGCAAGTACTCTATCATTTTGCATCGCACCCAAAAAATCTACTCTTTTTAGCGGAATTGATTCGGCAATTTCTTTTAATTCATTAAGTAAAGGGCCATCTCCAATTATTATCAGCTTGTAGTTATGGTTATTTTCTTCAACAAACCGCCAGGCCTTTAATAAATTCTCAATATTTTTTATCGGCACCAGCCGTGCCACGCAAATAATTGTTTGTTTATCAAATGTCCTTTCGTCTTTAAATTTAAAATGTTCGTTATCTATACAATCGTATCCATAAAAGAAGTGTATGTTTTTTTTGTTTAACAGGGTCGCATAACCTTCTTCATAATCAATTGATGGCAACCATAAAGCATCTATCTGCCGGATAATTAGATTTTTGACTCCCTGAACTAAAATATTTCTCTTTACATCATGAGCCATGGCATCATCAAACATTATAAATTTCCGCTTATTTTTTTTTGCCCACCGCAACGCCAGGGCGCCCGAATAAAAAACTATCGACCCTGCAATTACTACATCCGGCTTAATTTCATCCAGCTTCAAAAATATTTTGTCCCTTATTTGATACTTAGTAAGATGCCTGTCACTATTATCCGGAAAAAGACAATCCCACCATGCTTCGGTTTTATCGTACTGGTCAAACTCGTAAGGTGAACCTTTGCCAAATAACTCAACTGCATACAGGTCTATTCCCCTGGTGGTTAAAAAACTTCTTAAAAAAATGATCCTTCGCTTCCAATAGGCACGTAAATCGGTGTGTATGATCAATATTTTCACTTTGGCTGAAGGCTTTTCATCATTGTATGTCGAATATATTTTCTAAGTTCAGCACACAAAAGATTGATAGATTTGGGTTTAACTGAATTGAATTTAGCTATGTTGGTAAGATTTGTTTTTTGATAAAAGCGTGTTCTTTTTGTACTTATCATACAAAAGCGGGAACAATGTTTTTACCCAGAGTTTAACAAAAATTATAGGTAATGATAATGGAAAATGTTCCCAGGTATAACGTAAAAATTGCTTATAGCCCAAGCCTTTGGGGCTATACAAATATTCCACCCTTTTTTTTAAAGGTGTTCCATACGGCAGCCAGGTCATTATATGGTCGTTATCACAACAACCGTAATATCCCGGGGCAACCCATGCCTTAACACCATTTTTTATACCGGTTAATGTATAATCATAGTCCGCTATCCCATGGGTATATAATTCTGACAAAATGCCGATCTTTTTAACGGTCGCCTTATCAACCAGCATAATATTGGCATTTCCAATTTCGCAGGCTTGCAGTTTTGTACTATCGGGCCTCAGGAATACCGCGTTTCCTGTGAGTTTATTGGTTAGTTTTAAGCCGCCATAGGTTATATATTGCGAAGAGCTATCCAAAACGGTACCCATTATTATATTCTCTTCATAATTTGACAAACTGCGGGCTGCCATCAAATCTTTAACAGCGTCCAGCTTGAGCACAACATCATCATTAAGCAATAAAAAAAAGTCATAATCTCCCTTAGCTATTACCCGCTTCCAAAGGGTCCGCATACCACCGGCCCAAAATAACGCACCCGACCCTTTTTCGATATGAACGGTAGGAAAACGAGATTTAACATATTCTCCTGTTCCATCGGGTGAATTATCGTCTAAAAGGAACACATCCAGTGTGCATCCGTCAGGAGGTTGCTGGTTAACAATACTTTCTAAAAATCTGCTCGTTGTTTTCACTCTATTATATGAGCAACTTAGTGCGGCTATTTTCATATTATTATAGACAATATTATTTTATAATACTTTAAAATATCCTTAATTGTTTGCGGCTATAATTTTCTTCTTTTCAGCCTCAGTAAAAGTTAAGGGTGAAAATTTATGGGGCTTTTCTAAAATTGTTCTGTAAATTGATAACAGGTCATTGGTTATTTTTTCCTGGTCATGTCTTAGCAAGGCGCGTTCCCGTGCTTTTGCCCCAAAAGCAATGGCTTTATCGTAGTTATCCTTTAACTCCATAATAGCGCCGGCCATAGCATACGGATCGCCGTCCTGTATTAAAATACCTTCTTTGTCGTCTTCCATCAGGCTACCTGTGCCGCCTGCGTTAGTTGCAATACAAGGCACGCCCAAAATTAAAGCCTCGCATAAGCTGTTAGGACTATTTTCTATATGCGAAGTGGCAATATATAGGTGCGAGCGCAGTAAGCCGTCAATCAATTTTTGTTCATTTACCATTCCCCCAAATTTAATATTTGCCGATACCGGATGCTTATTGCCCTTTGATGCTATTTGCACAACCTCATCCTTTAACCCGATGCCTGCAACTTGCCATTCATAGTCAATATTAATATCATCAAGCAAGCGGGCGCAATCTAATAAGGTTTCCAATCCTTTGTAAATATTGCCCCATATGGTGGTAAACAATTGCAGTTTTGCGGAGGGTTTAAATGACCATTTATTGGTATAAAATCCGGTTCGTAAAATTTCATCGTTGTGATAGTACCTGGCCGAAGGGGCCAGAACCTTTGTTACCCGCCTGTCCCACGCGGTACGGCCTATGAAATGCTTGGTATTTTTATAGATATCCTGCTCTCTATCCGCTATCTTTTTAAATAGACTATAAACATGTATAAATGTTCTGGAGTAAAGGATGTTTTTAAGTTTTGAGTATTTCATTACATCAAACCAGGAAATTTTTGAAAAGAATTTATACTGGTAAACCGTAATAGTTCCCTGGATTGAAACCACCGTAGGAATGTCATTATATTTTTGGACCAAACCAAACGCGCCTTCGGTTCCGTGTATATGGATAAGATCGGGTTTAACTTCTTTTATAACAGCTAATAGCAATCGTATATCCTGTTCGGTTTCAATAGTGCTTAACAATCGGCGTTGTATTTTGGTAAAATTACCCCTTCTATACATTTCAATAGGATAATAAGTTGTAGCTCCCAATTTAAAGGGTGCTACTTTTTTGTGATGGTAGAATGCTATTGAAAGATCGACCTTATTTTGAATATTTTTTTCAAGCGATTTTATCCAACCTATACCTTCGTAATTATTGTTTAAATAGCCATCGCTCAATCCGGGTGATAAAGAAAACCATAAAACTTTCATATTAATTTTATTTAATTGTTCAAGGTGGCTATTTCATAATCCACCATAATGTATATTTATTTAGCCATAACCATTTTAGTATTTCTTAGTCCGCCCGTATCAAATACAACTTCACGATTAGTAACCTGGGGCATGGAATAATGATATAAAAACAAAAAACAAAGAGTAATTGAGGTTATGAAAATGCATTCGCCAAAGCCACAAATAAGAATAACTATCAGGCTGTAAATGCTTAACTCGATGCTACGCGTATTTTTTTTGAAAAAAAGGTAACAACTGTAAAGTAAAAAACATAAGCCAATGGCACCAAACTGAGCCATAAATACGAATATGCCATTTGACAGGTTTAAATGTTTGATGAGCGGTATAGTTTCATTATAAACGTTAGACACTCCCCAGATCAGGTCGTAGCCAAACAAACCGGCCAGGTACAATATGCTGGCAAACCTGTTTAATGGCATTGTTTCACCATGCTGAACATACCAGTCGCTTAGTGTTTGGATATTTTTCATGTCATCCATATCCTTATTATAAGTGGCCACTATCTTATCAAACATAAAGGGCATCATTGATGCCAAAACGCAAAGTATTGGCCCAACAAAAAACATTATGGTAAAAAGTTTTGCACCTCTTCCCCTAAAGTATAACAGTATTATAAAGGCAAAAGCTACGTAAGTAGTTGTTGAAAGTGTGGTAATTATAGCCAGCATTACCCATTTGGCCCGCTTATCAAAATTGAAATTATTGGTTACCAAATGCATTAATAGCCCCAGGTTCAAAAAGAAACCAAATGCCCCAGGTTCCCATGCAAAACCCGAATTGCGGACATGGTGGAGCTTTACATAGGTGAAAACTAAAAAATTAACATATCCGTTAAAGTGAGCATGAGGAAAGTTGATGGCTTTCCCCACGGCATACAACGTATCGCCGGCTACTAGTTGTAAACAGTATAGCGGCAAAGAAAGAATTGCGAGATGAAAAATTACTTTAGTAAGATAGTGTATTGCCTGATCTCTTAATACCGCGCAAAAAAGAAAACTTGTGAAAATATATTTAAACAGGAATAGAATATCATTAAGGTAATAACTGGCCGGCAAATGAATTAAGAAGACCGACCGCACAGTGCAAAAGGATATATATATCAACGAAAATTTTCCAAATAATTCTACGTCGCTTTTATGGAATCGTGCTTTTTCAAAACCAACCCATAACAAAATTATATCAATCATGACCCAACACATATTGGTGAGGTCAAAAAACGAAGCTTTTGCCGAAAGGATAACAAAAAGTAAAGTGACGAAATAATACATACTTAATTTTGTTTTGCGTCAAAAACTAATTTTGGTTCTATTAATCCCTCTTGGGGAAATTCTTCTTTTGGGAGCCTCGGGTCAGCTTTTAACACCCTATTTATTTCCCATTTCCATGCGATAACCTGTATAAACGACCACAACATGTTAGAATATACCAGTGAGTTTAGCCCCCAATGCAAATACCTTATAAAAAATAGCACCACAGGCACATGTAAAATGGCAGTGGTTATAGAAACTATTGCTTGCAATTTTACCCTGCCAGTACCATTTAACACGATTGAATAGAGCGTAGTGAACAGGTTCAAACTGAAATAAACAACCATTGTTAAACTAAGCGTAAATGGCACATGTATTTTATTGCCCACCCATAATTTAAACACAGGCACAATTAACAGTTGTTGCAATACAATAACAGCTAAAAAAAGACTGGCTATTCTTACAAGTTTCCTGATACTGGCTGTTATCCAGGGAAAATCATTTAGAGCAAATGCGTTGGTAAACGCGCTCCAATAAGAATTCATGATGATACCGAAGATAAGAAGGACGGTTGAAAAATATTTAAACAAAAGATTGAATAAAGTAACATCCGATCCGCCAAATTCACGGGTTATGATCAATTCAGTGGTGGAGTAAAGAAAAACACCGGCTATTTGTATGATAAAGAAAGCGAAACTTAACCCGAACAAAGATTTGCTTTTAGCCAGTTTTATATATTTAAATGCCGGCCTGATCTTTATATATTCAGTTTGAAATAGTATGATCGTATAGATCATTAGCACAAATACTGGCAGTATGGTTTGCGCAAGCGCAAGCGCGAACATTGAACCATGTAAATATTTACTGAAGAAGATGATTGGGATAAGCGGAACAAAATTACATATCAACAAGATGAAGTTTGATTTATAAATTTTTTGATCGCCTTGTAAGATAGATGAGATCGGTTTTAAAAAAAATTGTAGCAGCAGCCCGATGAAAACCGTGGCTACAGTTAAGGTCAATTCTCTTTCATCAAGTTTTGTGTTAAATATAGAATTCCAATTGGCAAACTTTAAAAGAATGCCAAATAGCAGTAAAATAGGAACCATTATAATAAATAAAATGGCATAGGTTGATGATACAGCAATTTTAGCTTCTTTATAATGTTTTACAGCCAAATATTCTGCTATTTTATTTCTTAATCCATTAGCCAAACCAATATCCAATATGCTGATCCAGCCTACTGTTGAGGAAATGGCAAGCCAAATACCATACTTACTTGTATCAAGCAGTTTTAGTGAAAATGAAATGGTAAGAAACGCGACGATAATACTAGCCGCTTTTAAAAGAAAAGAAACAGCGATATTGAAATTTACTTTCGTTGTCCTTGCCTTACTTCCTTTAACTACTGAGTTGATATATTTTTTTAATTTTATCACTGTATATAATTATTTTATCATCGCCCCAATAATTCAAACACTGCTATTTCTATGTTTAACAAAACCGGAAAGTAAAAGCTGACAACGTTTTTGCATTTTTAATTTCTATAGTAGTTTTCATACCTGTATCCTTCGCTATCCCGACCTCCGGTTAAACCGTTAAATATGATGTTCATTTTAGGCAGTAATTCTTCTTCATGCAGTTTTTGAATAAAGGGAAATAAGGTTTTTGACGTATGGTTATAGCGAACCAGGTAAAGCGTGATATCACAATATTTGGCAAGGGTTATAGCGTCGTTAATAGAATGGACGGGAGGGGTGTCAAATAATACCTGGTCATAATCTGCTTTTAATTTTTCAACCAGGTTTCTAAATAATTCCTGGTCCAGAAGTTCAGAAAAATCATCAATAAACTCGCCACTTGCAATAATTGAGAGGTTGGGATACTTTTCGCAATTTTGCACGATGTTTTTTATGTCAGCCTTCCCCTTCAGATAATCAGTTAATCCCGGTGTGCCGGACAAACCAAATATTTTACTGATATTGGGTTTATAGATATCCATTTCAATTAAAACTGTTTTTTTAGAAGTATTTGCCAGGGCAACCGCGAGGTTACTGCTGATAAAACTCTTGCCTTCGTTTGCCGCGCTCGAGGTTATAAGGGTTACCGCATATTTTGGATCTGATGGATTGAGCAAAGTGAGACGGGAACGTAGATGCCTGAATTGTTCGATCAATATAAAATTGTCCTTATTGTTTTTATTATTAAAGATTATCGGCGATGCCAGTTCCAAAAAGCTAAATTCGGAAAGAACGGGAACACCGGTATTTTGCTCAATTTCTTTACGGCTGTGAACCGCGTTTTTTACAAGATCTTTTCCGTAAATAAACCCTGCCGGGAAAAGTAAGCCAAACAAAAAAGCTATTCCAAAAGGGATATATTTTTTTGAAGCTTTTAACGGAAGTATATGGGCAGCATCAACTAAACGAACATTTGAAGCTGATGAAGCATAAGTTAATGCTATTTGCTCGCGCTGCTGCAATAAGTAATTATATAAAGCTGATTTATTTGATTGCTGGCGCCCCATCCCGGCCAGTTGATGTTCCTGCACGGGGACGTTTTTTATTGAAGATTGAACACTCGATTTAAAACCCTGCAATGACTGCCGGGTTGTAAGCATGGAAGCTTTAATGTTTTTTATATTTTCTTTAATAGCGACTTTAAGACCGGCGATTTCATTGTTCAAGGGCTCAAATGCCGGATTTTTTTCGGGTAATGTAGCGAGCAGTTTGCCCCGCTCAAGTTGTGCGTCTGATAGCTTTTGCACCAGGTCAACAAGGTGCTGATCTGTTATGCCTAAAGTTGATGGAACGCTGCCATTGTTTCCCGGTTGATTTAAATAATCTTCTATTTTATTAATAATGTTCAACTGGATATTGATATCATTCAATTTTTCACCATTCAATTGCATCTGTTGCAGGTATATTTGCGATTGTGCATTTACATCAGTTAATTCATTTTGACTGCGATACCCCTCTATTTTGCTCTCAGCATTATTTAGTTGTCCTGAAAGCGAATCGAGCCTGTTATCAATAAATTGAAGTGTGTTTTTTGCGGCCCTGTTTTTTTCGGAAACTTCAGCCTGCCTGTAAAAGTAGACCAGGTAGTTTATAAAATCTTCGCCCCGTTTAACATTGTTATCATTAACGGAAATATTTATAACCGTGGCCGGCTTTTGCTGCGCCTCTATCTTCAGAGAGTTCTGATAATTTAAAATGGTTGCCTCCGGATCATTTATTCCCACCTCGACAACGCTGTCGACATAACGATTGATATTGTTATTTGCTGTAATGCTCCAGGAACCTGTTTTATCGGTTACCACCTCGCCGAAATGATGCTTGCCTGAATTATTTTTAGCACTTGTTACAATATATGTATCGGCATCAATAATTTTGAACTTAAGTTTTTGCGGAATAATTGGCGCAGTATAGTTTAACAAATTTATTTTTATAGGGCTCATGTCATATAACTCCCGGTCTTTCATAATGCCGTTTTTTATTTTATAATCGGCCCATAGCTGGAAATGATCAACTACCTGTTTTATGACCTGGTTTGATTTTAATATCTCCATTTCATTTTCTACTACTTTTGGCGCATTCACCTGGTCCAGTTGCTGAAAATCAACTAATGACGTTTTCTCAGCAGGGGGGTTATCGCTAACATCCTGAATTTCAAGGGTGGCCATAATTTCGTAGGTAGGCTGCACATATTTATGATAAATAAGGGCGCATACTAATGCAATAGCAAAAGAAAAGGCAAACAAAGGCCAATAATTGCTATACCTGGCAAGTAAGGGCCTCAACTTAATAACGTCGTTGTTATTATTGGTTTGAGAGTATTTATTATTAGCTATTGATAAGTCAATCATAATTTTAAATGAACGTGGAAATTTAGTGGTGATATACAATGAATGCAGAAAGTATGATCGCGGCAATTGAAAGCCCCGTAAGGCCTAAAGTAACTCGCTTATAGTTTCGGCTAACAGAATCATATTTAGTTTTATCGGGATCTATATATATAACATCATTATTATGTAAATAATAATAAGGCGAGTCAAACAGTATTTTTTTTGTCAGATCAATATTGTAATACATTCTTTTGCCATCTTCCTCACGTATCAGTAAAGCATTTTTTCTGTTCGCGGTAATATTCAGGTCTCCCGCCATGCTTATGGCCTCGTTAATAGTTATCCGTTCGTTTTGAATGTTATATACATTGGGCCTTAACACATCGCCAAAAACCGAGATCTTGAAATTTAACACGCGAATATTTACGTTAGGATTTTTAAGATAAGTTAACAAACTATTTGTTAGTTCCTTCGCTACCTCGTCAGTGGTTATTCCGGCAACTTTCATATTGCCTACCAGGGGCAATTGCACATTGCCATCCGCATCTACCTTAAAACCATAAACCGGATTTATAGCGTCGGGGTTCGCGCCAATAACCCGGCTAGCGCTGGTGTTAAAAACCGAAGCCGCTTCCTGGTTGCTGGGGCTAATTACATTTATCCCCAAAATATCACCAGACTGAATTTTAAAGGGGGTATAGTTATTAATTTTTTCTTCGTGAAAACCGGTATGATCCAGGTTTTGAAAGTACGATACATTATTATATTCCTGGTCTTTAAATACACTACAGGAAGAGATAAGCAGGGAAAGGGCCAATAAAGCAATTAGCGTAATATTGTTTTTTATAGTAGTTATCATATTCTTTTCATAATAGTTGTTTAAACATAAAAACGTATTGTTCGGTTGTGGTATAACCTGCCTTGTCGTAAAATTCGTATGAAGGCATATAGCGGTTTGTCATTAACACTATTGAACCGGTTTGATTTTCCCTTGCGTATTGGTCGCAAAAGCCTATAAGTTTTTTACCATAACCCATTCGTTGTTTTTCGCCTGCAATGAAAAATTCATCGATCATGAATTGTTTATCCGTCCACCAGGTTTTGGCATGACCAAAAGTTGCACCCACTACTTGTCCTTCGTCATACAAAACAAAGCCAACAAATTGACTGCATCCCATATATTCAGAAAGGTATTGTTTCGCTTTCTCATAGGTCCAGTTGTAACTCCACGGCGGCCCGTTATAGGCTTTTAAAAAAGCAGATACACAATCACCCAAATTTTCTATTGTTACAGGTACTATCATCTTTATAAAATATTGGTATTTCAGGCCGTACTTTTAAGCGGCAGTTCAATTTGTTTTTCAAAAGTTTCGTTATTTTTATGAACACCATTCAATGCGCCCCTATCCTCCCGGTTTTGTGCCTTGTCATCTAAAGCATCGCCCAAAATAGCGGCGAAAACTTCTACATTTGGCGGTAAGATCATGGTTAAGTGATCGCCGGGTACATCATATAGTTCAACACCTTTCAGCGCAAACCTTTTCCACCCCAAAAATTCCGCATCATAAACATAATGCACGCATATTTTTGCTTTGAACAGGTAAACCTTACCATCAAAAGGCTCCATTTTATAGTTTCTGAAAGCATATAAATGCTTATCTTTTATTTTTTTAATAAGCTGGTAAAAGTTCCTGGTTTCCTTTTTTGAGAAATATTTTGATAAAAAACCAGGCGAGGGATTCTTATTCTGGTTTTTAAAATTCGCGATGGGATGGAATATTGACGACTTTAAAAACGATAATAAAACAGGCATGTTCCTTTTAACCTTTTTAGGCAAAATGTAATACCAATCTTTATATTCTGATTTTTCGGCGTCAGTATCAAACATTATCAGTTTGTCTACTTCTTTGCCCATGGCTGCCATTTGTTTACGTATTTCCAGTGCTACATACCCCCCAAATGAATAACCTGCTAAAAGATATGGCCCCGAAGGGTTATGCCGAATGATCTCGTCGAGATAGAATTTTGCAATAGCAGGCAAGTTATCCAGCGGTTCATCAATCCCGTTCAGCCCCACTGCCTGTAGCCCGAAAATGGGCCGGTCTTTGTCCATTACAGCAGCCAGGCTGCTAAAATTAAGCACATTCAATCCCTCTCCATGTATAATATACAACGGCGGTTTGGTTCCGGTGGGCTTAATGGGCACCAAACATGTATAGGTTGTTTCTTTTTTGTCGTTCTCAATAAAATTTGCAAACGACCGGATGGTGGGATATTTAAAAAGAACAGCCAGCTGAAAACTAAGACCCAGCTTTTTTTTCAATTTCGATAAAATTTGTACTGCCATAAGCGAATGCCCGCCAAGTGCGAAAAAATTATCATCAGCACTTACGTCATTTAAGTTCATGCACTCCTGCCAAATGGTTGCTAAAGTTTTTTCTGTTGCAGTTTCGGGCGGTAAAAAACTTTTTTTGTGCAATAAGTTTTCTGTAAAATCCGGCATGGCATTTCTGTCTATTTTGCCATTCGAATTAAGGGGCATTTTGTCTATTTCCATCCACATGGCCGGAACCATGTAATCAGGAAGTTTAGCTTTTAAGTAGGTAATTATCTGTTCCTTTTCAAACTTTCCAGCAGGAACAACATAACCCATTAATCGCTTATTGCCATCCGGGGCTTTTTTTGCTATTACCACCGCGCTTTTAACCAGCTCACTTTTATTTAACACATTCTCTATTTCGCCCAGTTCAACCCTGAAGCCATTAATTTTTACCTGGCTATCCTTGCGGCCCAAAAACTCCATGTTAAAATCAGGCATCATTCTGCCGGTATCACCTGTGCGGTACATTCTTCCGCCCAAATCTGTGTTAAAAGGATCGGGAATAAAAGCAGCATTGGTTTTTTCGGGATCATTGGCGTAACCACGCGCCACACCTACCCCCCCGATATACAGATCTCCGGTTTCGCCCATCGGGACGGTTTGCAACTGCTCATCCAGTATATAGAAAAAATTATTGCTAAGGGGCTTACCGTATGGGATGCTCCGCCACCCGGGTTTTGTATCTTTTACTATATAAAAGTTCGACCAAATGGTTGCTTCGGTGGCGCCACCCAGGCTTACAAATTGAGCTTTCGGAAAAAACTTTTTTGCCCTGTCGGGTAAATCCACCGGTATCCAATCACCACTCAAAAAAAACTGTTTTCAGCCCCTCATATCTATAGTTTGGTTGCTCCTGTTCCAGGTTTTGAACCAGGTAGTCTAAAGTAGTGGGAACGGAATCCCAAAAAGTGATTTTGTTATCAATCAGCATGCTTTGCAACAACCGTACATCCTGAATTTCCTTATTCTCGGCAATAACAATTGTACCACCTGAGGCAAGCATTCCAAAAATGTCATAAACCGATAAGTCAAAGCACATTGAGGTGATAAATAACAGGCGGTCATTTGCCCCGATATTAAATTGATTGTTAACCCATTGGATAAGGTTTACCACGCTATGATGTTCGATCATTACCCCCTTGGGCCGCCCGGTTGAGCCGGATGTATAAATTGTATAAGCTAATTGAGATGAAGAAACATTCAATGAAGGATTATTTTCGTTTGAACCTTCAGGGTTCATGAAATTAATTTTTAGAAATCGTTCTTTGCCTACAATGGTTTCTAATGGGTAATCTCTGTTTGAGATGACCATTTTCAACTTCGACTGATTGAAAATATATTCCTGCCTGTCGGCAGGGTATTCAGGATCGATAGGTACATACGCGCCGCCGGCTTTCATTATAGCTAGCATGCCTATTATCATATCAAAATCGCGTGATATTAACAGCCCGATATTATCTTCAGGTAAAACACCTTTAGCTACCAAGGAATGGGCAATACGGTTAGCTAATTTATTTAATTCCTTATATGTAATCTTGTTAGATCCTTTTTGAATAGCGGTTGCCTCGGGGGCATTCAGCACCCGTTCTTCAAAAAGCCTAAAAATTGTTTTTTCTTTAGGATACGGAATAATAGTATCGTTAAAATAATTCATAATTTATTGCTCTTGCTACTATTCGTACTGATTTTTGATTAAATACCCTGAATCTTTTAATAGCTTTTCTTTGTTAAACAACTCAACATCAGCATTTACCATTTCTTCAACCAGGCTTAGTAAGTTATATTTAGGGCGCCAATTTAATTTCTGCTGACATTTTGTAGGGTCGCCGATCAAAAGGTCAACCTCAGTTGGCCTGAAATATTTAGCGTCAACAGCAACAACTATTTTGCCTGTTTCCAGCAAATAATCAGGATTGCTGCAACTGGTTACATACCCTATCTCATCAATACCTGAACCTTTAAATTCTACGGTAATTCCTAACACGGCAAATGCAAGCCTGATAAATTCACGCACGGTGGTGGTAACACCGGTAGCTATAACAAAGTCGTCTGGTTTTTCTTGCTGTAATATTAGCCACATCGCTTCCACATAATCTTTGGCGTGTCCCCAATCGCGTTGCGCATCAAGGTTGCCGAGGTGAAGTTTGTCCTGCAGGCCCATGGCAATTTTTGCAGTCCCGCGTGTAATTTTACGGGTTACAAATGTTTCTCCGCGCAGCGGGCTTTCATGATTGAACAAGATGCCGTTACATGCAAAAAGATCGTATGACTCACGATAATTAACTGTTATCCAGTAAGCATAGATTTTGGCTGCGGCGTATGGAGAGCGCGGGTAAAACGGCGTGGTTTCGCATTGAGGAACTGCCTGAACCAAACCGTATAATTCGGAAGTTGATGCCTGGTATATTTTGGTTTTCCTTCCCAGGCCTAAAATTCTTACAGCTTCCAATATCCTCAGTGTTCCGATTCCGTCTACGTTTGCGGTATATTCAGGCGTGTCAAAACTCACTTTTACATGCGACATTGCGCCCAAATTATATATCTCGTCAGGTTGTGTTTGCTGAATGATCCGGATAAGATTTGTTGAATCGGATAGATCCCCAAAGTGTAACACAAAATTCCGATCTGGTTCATGCGGGTCCTGGTATAAGTGGTCAATACGGTCTGTATTAAATAATGAACTTCTTCGTTTAACCCCGTGAACTATATAGCCTTTGGCTAGTAAAAATTCTGCTAAATACGACCCGTCCTGGCCGGTTATTCCTGTAATTAAGGCGACTTTTTTCATAGGTTTTATTTAAACTTTTTTCATAGGTTTTATTTTAAATAAATATCGTGCCAGTTAATAAATTGATAAACTGTTTTTCAATATTGATTAATTTAATAATTAGGCAATTGTTTTAAAAGGAATGTAATTTAATTTATCACTGGTTATCAAATTGTTTGCAATGATGAAAAAGGTCAGAGTTGTAATTAATCTTCAGAATTCTGAAGCTATTGTATTACAGGTTATTAAGATGTTTGCTGCCAATAAATGTTATTAACCTTCTACTTATTTGAAAACTGCATTTAATTGAAACAACAAGCCAGCGCATTTTTTGTTAACATCAATAGGGATTTTATGAAAGTTTTTATCGTCAAATAAATGAAAACAGCCGTATTTATTACATACATCAGTTTATTTTACCTTGGACATGATATTGTTCTTCCGGGAAAAGGGAGAATAACAAACAGTTTATTTTATTTAAAAAAAATATCAACTAAAGGCGATCCGGGATATCGTATATCAAAGCCAATTGTTCTATTTAACAGGCATAATATAACTATAAACGGTCTTGCAATAGCAGGCGGCGCCGATCCGGCTATTACTTTAAAAAACTGTAGCAATATCCGCATAACCGGGAATAAATTATTTAACTCAACAACTGTAGCCATTCATATTTATCAATGTAACGACATTACTGTTGACCATAACTTTATTACCAATGTGAGCACAGGGGTATATGTTCAGCAAAACAGCGGAGGAGGGATCGTTATAACTGATAACCAGTTCTTGAATATGCGTGGCCCGTTACCACGTGGGCAGTTCGTACAGTTTAATAATGTTAATGGCCCCAGGTGTTTAATAGCGAATAACCTATGCGAAAATGAGCCGGGAAAAAGTTATGCAGAAGACGCCATAAGTTTATATATGAGCAATGGCGCACCCGGAAGCCCGATAACGGTTAGAAATAACCGAATATTGGGCGGCGGACCAAGCAAGACGGGCGGGGGCATAGCTATGGGTGATGCGGGTGGCAGCTATCAACTGGTTGAAAATAATGTGCTGGTTAACCCCGGGCAATATGGCATTGGGGTGGCCGGAGGGACTAATATGCAAATTTTAAACAACAAAATTTACGCCGGAAAAAACACATTTACTAATGTTGGTATATCTGTATGGAATCAATACAAAGGTTCATGCGTTATAATTGTGGTTCGCGGAAACGAGGTAAACTGGACAAACTCAAACGGTGTATCAAACCCGGCGTGGAACTCCGGTAATTGTGGGGCGGTTGAAGGATGGGATAATAATGTATGGAACTCAAAAATAAGTTCCGGTATTTTACCCAATGCTTTGATCCATCCTTAAAGCGGTGTGTTATTACGCTTATAAAATTGTCAATTAACTTACACTTGCTTTTAAAGGCGGTGCAATTTCTTCTGCATGAGTAGTTTGTGCAATAGTCGCCTTGTTTTTTGGTTGCCTGAAAGTAAATAGCCACCACATTTTTAACTGCATGCAAAAGTTATAAATAGCAATAGGGATAACGATGCCGCTTGTCCATATAGTAATAACCAACAGCGGAATATAGGTGATCTTTAATACATTCACCAATACTACCCGCGCTATCGTCATTATTATTATCTGCATACAGTAAATGTATAATGAATGAAAACCTATCACCCGTAAAAACCTCATTGCATTATACTTCTGCAACAGGAATGAAAAGTTAACCGAGATTGTGCAGCCTACCAATGCCTCAAGTAAAAAGAATAATGGCATTTTATGTTCAACATAATTTATCCCATCCAGTCCGCCATGCATATTGTATGATGCAAACCGGTACTGCAATACTAAAAACACTGCCAGCAGCGGAAAAAATATTTTAAATGATGAAAAGCGCCTCACGCTTTCCTGGTCAAGTACTGTATTTGAGATCAAATCACCAATTGAGAAAAATATGTAGTATTCAAAAATATCGGTTAATGAGCCTGCGTTTAAATCGTTAATATGAATATATGCGGAGATTGTATAAAGAATTAAACCTAATATAAGTTGCTGCGGTGGTTTTATTTTAAGCCAGGCCCTGGTAACAGCATAAATAACGCTGATAAAAAATAACGAGTTCAAATACCAAAAGTGGCCGGTTTTTCTCGCGTCAATAAGCAAATTGAGGTAACTTATAGGGGTAGTGCCATTATGCGTGAAACGCGAGGTGAGTAGCGAAAATGTAATTTCAATAAAGCCCCAAACCAATAAAGGGTAGAATATGGTATCAGCGCGGTAAAGAGAGTAGCCTTTAAGCCCCTTTTTTTTGAGGCCGCCCGAAATGAATACACCTGAGACTATAAAAAATAAGGGCATCCTGAAGCCATATAAAAAAACACTTAAATAAGTTATGGCCGGATACGAATCTAAAGCCAATCCACGGTTTTGCAAAATGGCAAGACAATGGCCAAATCCAACAAGTATGATACTGATCCCCTTATCGCTATCAATCCATACCCAGCGTTTTTCCCGTAAGATAGATTGCGTGTTAAAAATTTCCATAATACACAGGTGTAAATTAAATAATGTATTAGGAACAGTAAGAAAAGAAAAAAAGTTTTCGTTTAAATTTATTATTCATCATAATATCATACTACAGCAGAAATAAATCGAATTTTTTAAAAATTATATCTATATGTTGAAAAAAATTAACAATCAGATTTATTTAATTATTTATATGGCATATTTTATTTCAATAATTGAAATAAAATCACACATGTTAAGCTAATTAAAGGATTAAAACTTTATAAACAATATATAATTAATTAATAGATTAAAACTTTTCTAATTATGGTGTGTTTAATCTATCGTGAACTTAATTATTTATAATTTAAAATTAATCTTATAATCTATAAATGCCATGAAAACATCTATCCTTTCTGCCCTTATTTTAGGGTGCCTGTTAAGCCTGTCACTTAACAGTTGTAAAAAACTTCAATACGCTACTGATGGGTCATCAAACAGTACAAACAATGGAAATAATAATAATAACGGGAACAACACGGCAGCTGTTAATCCTGTAACTGCTACTACCGTTTGTAATTACACGTTTAACGACACCACGCTTACGAACCATGCCTGGACAAAAGTATTTGACGATAGTTTTACCGGCGACCTATCTAAATGGTATGCCTATACTGGCGGTGTAACCAACGAAGTAATGTGTAACGAGCCGGCAAATGCTGTAATAGTAAACGGTGAACTGCAGTTGGTGGCCAAAAATGAGAATGTAACCGGCCCCTCAACAATAGGAAGTTCAACTCAGCAGAATTTCAGTTATACATCGGCTTCAATAGTAAGCAACCAGCAATTTTCAGCAAGCACGGCAACGCCAAAAGTAATGATAGTTGCCAGGGTTCAAGTGGCTTCGGGTTATGGCCTCACATCTGTATTTGACAGCTATGGGCAAAACTGGCCCACAAATGGTCAGATCAATTTTTTCCAGGTGGAAGGAAATGACACCAAGGAATACGCTACTAATTATTACTATGGTACTCAACCATCAGTAAATACAGTAGCGGGAGGCCAGCAGTATAACCCCGTTGATGCTGACCTTTCGGGTTGCTATCATGTTTATATGACAGAATGGAGCCAAACTACCATCAAATATTATTTAGACGGCAAATTGGTTGAAACAAAAAGTGGTGCAGATGTGGCCCAACTTTTTAATAAGCAAGAGACGATTAGTTTAAGCTTGCCCATTGGCGGCCTTTATTACAGCAACTTCGTACCTGCAAATATACAGGTTGGTACTATGCATGTTAGCTACGTTAAGGTATTTACATCCAATTAAATGCTATACCAATGTCCGTAAGGATTTGCTAATTGCTTTAAATAATGTCATCTAATAAATAAAAAAACCATCAACTATTACGGTTGATGGTTTTTTATGGCAAGCAATAAACCAAACATAAAAAATTACTTTAAAAGAAACTTTTTTTCAATAAATTGGTTTTAGCATATAAATAATAACTACAATGAAAAAGATATCCTTATTATTGATGGCGTTTCTCTTTTTTGCAGCATGCAAAAAAGACCATCTATCAGAGTCAACCACTGACAATTCCCGTAAAACCGATACGCTGCAGGGGGCCATCACTGCAGACCGTACCCTTGACGCTAATAAAAATTATTTTCTTAAAGGGCAGGTGTATGTTAAAAATAATGCTTCGCTCACCATCCCTGCCGGCATAACGGTGTATGCCCAGGTAAATAGCCAGCGTTCAAGCAAAAGTGTACTGGTAATAACCCAGGGAGCTAAATTGTTTGTTAACGGAACGGTTGATAACCCTGTTGTATTTACCTCGTCGGCCAGTACAAAAACACCGGGCGACTGGGGGGCGCTTATTCTATTAGGTAAGGCCCCTACTAATGTTGGTACAGGTAATGTAGCCGGACTACCAATAACCACAGATACGCAGTACGGGGGAAATGTTACAGCCGATAACTCAGGCGTGATCAACTATTTAAGATTAGAATACACAGGCGGCATCAATCCCCCGGCGGAAGATGAGTGGGCGGTTGATAAAGCAAGCGGCCTGGTTATGGCGGGTGTAGGCTCAGGTACCAGGATAGATAATGTAATGGTTAAATACTCAAATGATGATAGTTTCCAGTTTGTAGGCGGCACAGTAAACGCAACCCACCTGATCAGCTATAACTGTGGAGATGATGATTTTGACTTTGATTTGGGCTATGAAGGAAACCTCCAGTTTTTAATTGGTTACCGTACCCAGGCTTCTTCGCAGGCGCTTCGTGCCAACGGCGTTGAAAGCTATAATGATTCGATACCCACTGCCAATGCACCTTTAACCCGCCCGGTGATTTCTAACATGACCATTATAGGCCCTAACGGAACGCCGGTAACTCAAACCAACCTGAACCAGGGCGTATATATGCGCAAAGGGACCAGGCTTGCAATAAGGAATTCGATAGTTTCCGATTATCCTGAAGGCGCTTTTATGGTTTGTCCAAAAACACGGCCGGTAATATTAGCCGATGACAACGCCGAATTCAGAAGTAATTTGGTGCAGACCGATACCCTCGCTCGCGCATTTTGTTACGACCAGGGCCTGACTACATCGGTGCCCGATCCTGTATTGGCGGCCTTTGAGACAAATTCGGTCAATAATAACACCGTACTCACCTTAGCCACTGATTTTAAACTGAACAGGATGTATGGCACCGGCGGGCCCGACCTTACCCTTGCCTCCGGGTCGCCGGCTTTATCGGGGGCGGATTTTACAGGGGTGGATTTTACCAATTCGTTTTTTAGCCAGGTTACGTACCGCGGCGCCATGGGTAGCAGCAATTGGGCGGCACAAAGTAACTGGGCCGACTGGAGATAGGTTATCTTATAATCCCTTAAAACATAATAAAAGCCTGCAATTATTTGATTTGCAGGCTTTTAATTTGCGCTTCTTAGTTGCATGTAAACAAAAATGTCATTATTGCAAGTTGTTTAAGGGTTTTTAACAAGACAAGATTTCATTAGCCGGCTAGAAAAAATCGATTATTTCATTATTAACACTCTTGAACACCAACTGATAATAAAACCGGGCAATATCATTTTTGAGTGTGACCGGCATCATTATTTTGCGGCTGCTGATTAAGCACTTTTACACTTGATAAAAGTTAATCGCAAAAATGAAAAAGATATTGATCGTCACTGACTTTTCAACAAATGCGACACATGCTGCTGAATATGGTTATAACCTGGCAAGCCGGTTAAAAGCAAATATAGTGATAGGTAATGCTTTTATAGTTCCGGCCGAAGTGCCCCAGGCGGGTGTGGTTGCATGGCCAATGGAAGAGTATGATATTGTTGCAAAAGATACGGTAGATGAACTACAGCAATTAAAAACCCAACTGGAAAAAAAAGACAATGCAGGCTATAAACCATTAATTAGTTTAGCGAATGAAATTGGATCTGTTACTGATGTTGTTTATGCTTTAATTAAACATTATGGTATTGATCTGGTAGTAATGGGTACTCATGGCAGTAGTGGCCTGAGCACACTATTATTGGGAAATCATTGCTTCAAAATGATCGATGCCGCTATAAAGCCTTTATTACTTGTTCCGGCGGAAGCAAAGATCGCGCCTGTAAAAAAAATAGCGTATGCTACCGATTTTAAGCATCCGCAGGATGATCTGGCAGCTATATATGCTTTGATACAATTTGCAAAGTCACTTGTTGGCGCTGAAATATTGCTCACGCATGTTTACAATGAAAAACATCATTCGCCGCAGTTTCAAAAGTGGCTGGATAACTTATTAGTCGATCTGTCTAATAAAGCCGATTATCCCAATATTTACTATAGGGTCATAAAAAACAGCAAACCTGAAAACGGCCTTGATTGGCTGTGTAAGTATGGGCAGGTAGATATGCTTGCCATGCTGCACAGGCCACATAATTTTTTTGACACACTTTTAAAAGGCAGCCATACTAAAAGAATGGCAAATCATATTTCTATCCCTTTATTGGTTTTTCCCGGAAAATAAGGGTAAAGTACATTACCGTTTACACAACCCATTTCATAATGTGCGCTGAATCATTTTTTAAATGAGTTAGATCATTTTTTAGGCGTTTCATTCCAGGCAAATTTGTAGTATAAAACAAATCAAATGGAAACTACCATAAACACCTTAATGCATACTAATGCAACAGAACGCAACTCGATTAATATATGGAAAAAATTATTAGCAATAGCTGATAACCAGGCAGATAACAAAACCGTGTGGTTTTTAGTCTCCTTAATTTTTCAAGGGGTGCTATTTCTGCCAATACCTGCTGCGCTGATGTATTATTACCAAGCACCTATTATTGTACTACCGATTACATTTGGTTTATACCTAAGCAATATTATTGCTGGTATGGGCGGCTCAGGCATAAGGGTTATGCTTGGTTTGATTGCGTTAAGTGTGATTATAAATTTAACTATGCTTGCCATTTATATCATATAAATCCCAACAAAATCATCAAATAATAATTTTTATCCCCTACAGGTCATGAAAACCATTGCAGTATTTACCGACTATTCTGAACAATCAGCACACGCGGCCCGGTTTGCCTTACATCTTGCAAAAAAAATAAAAGCTAACGTGCTTTTGTATAACCTTTGTATGGTTGCTTCAAAAAAACAACTGCAGCCGCAATTGGCCTGGGCAGAAGCGGATTTTGAGGAAGAAAAAAACTTAACGCAAAGAAACAACCTGGAGGCATTTTGTACCGAACTGGAGAACGAACTAAAGTTAAACAGCTTTCCTGGCGCCTATCTGCCAGAAATTTCATATGAATACTGTGATACAGAAATAGTTGATGTTATGACTTCGGTTATCGATAATAAAAGTATTGCATTTATCGTAATCGCCACTCAGAGTGAAGATGATATAGGTACTTTTATGATGAGGGAAAATTGCCAGAAAATTATTGATTGGTCAACCGTTCCGGTATTAATTGTACCGGAAAATACAGCGATCCACAATCCTGAAAAAATTGCTTTTGCCGCCAACCTTGATGCTAATGATACCGATTATATTAATATGCTTACTGCTATTACTCAACAATTTTCGCCCGAAATAATGGTTACGCATATTAATATGGATTCCTCCCAAAACGAATATGAAACGGCCGAAAATTTATTAATAAAGAATATTTGTTATAAGGTTAATTATGGGCGCATCTATTACCGAAGTACCTCGACAAATAATATTAAAAACGGTTGGGAATGGCTCAACAAAAATAAAAAATGCGACCTGTTGGCTATGGTTCAACAACCAAAATTTGTGTTAAAAGAGTTTTTCAAGCTGGCAAGCACCCCGCAAATCACTTATCACCTTACTATTCCGATTTTAATATTTCCCACGCTAATCTGATATGCTTAAACCATCAGGGAAAGTACCTTCGGCACAATATGTTTTACAAAAAGTACAACCGGCCCTGCTGGGGCTTATGGATGGATCGGTATCAACGTTGGCGCCGATATTTGCCGCAGCAGGATTAACACATCAGTCAAATAAAGCATTTTTTATAGGTATAGCAGCTTCTATAGGCGCCGGTATAAGTATGGGTTTAGCCGAGGCCCTATCGGATGATGGAAAAGTGACCGGGCGAGGTACCCCATTATCAAGAGGCTTAATTACAGGATCTACTACTATTGTTGGGGGGATGTTGCATACACTTCCTTTTTTGATAAAGGATTTGAATACGGCCCTTCATGCGGCTTATTGCGTTGTTGCTGTTGAACTCATATTAATTGCCATAATCAGGTATAAATTCATGCATTCTCCTTTATTGTCAACTATATACCAGGTAATTATAGGTGGCGGAATTGTTTTTGTATTAGGGGTTTGGCTCGGAAAGTTAGGAGTGTCTATTTAAATAAGTATAGTGTTTAATTTTCGTTCGGAGACAATAAGCTCATCAATACACACCATAAGGCTTTTTGATGTTTGTTCGGGCCATTCACTAAACAGTTGTTTGTAATAATCAATTCCGTTTTGCAGCTGTGTTTTAAAGTTATTTAAGTGCTTCCTCTTTTTCTCATTCAGGTCTTTTATATGCGCCAATATATCTGTTTGCAAATAATCAATATAAAGGTCTAACTCCTTAATAAACAGGTTGGGTCTTTTAATTTTATCCAGCAGGTCGAGTTTGCCGTAAATATGTTTAACCATTTCCTCTAAAGAATATATTCCGTTAAAATAAGCCAGGTTGGGACCCGGGCATATAGCAACCGCCTTGTTTTCTTTAGGCTTACTGATACCATATTTAATATAAACTGATGAACATAAGCCTTCGCATAAGCATAGTTTTTCGGTTACCCCATCAAACTTCTCCCGGTACTCATCTGGCGGCAATGCCAATGCCTGCAATTGCTTTATCTTTAAATTTTGATATTCCCTCGAAGCCGTACAAATAGGTAGCCCGGTAAATTCGGTATTAGTGATCAAATATTTTTTGGTACATGGGCTGCCCGGCCTCCCTTTCTCCAGTCTTTCCGCTCTTTGAGTTTCACCACTGCCTGGTTTAAAATTATTAAACAATATGCCCAACGGCGACGCGCCGCTCAGGTAAAAATCGGTTTCGTCAGCCCCGGTTAATTGTGCGAGTGTTTTTTCATCCACGTTTGTTACTTCGGGCACCAATAAAAACGGGCTTCCCCATCCCGTAGCGTCTAACTCATAATATTCCATCAGGAAGCTATTTTCCGTGGCAGTGCCAATACCGCCCTGTACGCTTACACGCTGTTTGGGAATAAACCGGCACTCTATCCCTTTTTGCATTAAAGCGGGCTGGTAAAGCTGGTAAAGTTCCTCGACCATGGCTTCTCTTTTTTGCTTAAATTCTTCCAGGATAGGGCCTAAAAGGTAACCTTCTGTTGCGAACGCGTGGCCGCCACAATTCAAGCCAGATTCTACCCGGAATTCTGAAACCCACAAGCCTTTTTTTGCCAAAAATTTAGCCTGGATAAGGCCCGACCGGAAATCGCTAACTTTTAAAATGATCTTCTTTCTGAATTTATTATTATCGCCAGGCAAAAAATCATCAAAAGTTTCCAGGTAACTATATAAGCGCGGGTTCATCCCTGCCGATAAAACAACCGATGATTCAAGGTTACTTTCTGCAAATCCGCGTAGGGCCGCGAGCGCGTCGGTATTTTCATCGCCGGTGTATTCATTATCGGCGTTGTAATTCATTTTATCTAACTTGGCCATAATGTTAACATCTATTGCCCCTTTGACAATTTGGCGACGCAAAACATTTTGAAGTACTTCTTTACGATGGTTATCCTGGCATTCCATCATCAGTTCATAATCTTGTTTTAATTTTGATGATCCTGGTAATAGTTCAAAATACCGGCAAATGTCGCTATCTTCTATAAAAGGCATATTTCTCAGCTTTTCAAATTGCTGGTTAACTAATTTGTCAACAAAGTTTAAATAGGCTGTTATACGCTTTGTCCTGTAATCATCTGCAGTTTTAGGGATAGTGATAAAAGGTTCGTCATTTTCCTTCGAATGATATTCGCGTATACGTTCGATCAGCTCATCATCTACAATAGATAACGCTGATGAAATACCATAGCGCGCAACCTTAAGTGGCGTATCAATTGAATACCCTAACCCTAATACAGGAATGTGAAATGTATGGCCCATAAATAATAAGTAATGTGAAACTACTATATAGCTGCCGTCTCAATGGCAAAACTATATATAACAGAAGATTTAAAAACTGATGAGGATCATATTTTTAACCATCATTTATCATTCTTCATCTTCAAATATCGCGGCAGATTTAGAGAAGAAATTTAGGATACTTACTATATGGCCATACTAAACAATTGCGTACCGGGTTTATCAGCCCATAGCCTTGCATCAAGCGCTGTGCAAATATTCCTCAAAAAACGTTTGCCCAACGGGGTAACTTTTAGCCCCCATGAATTAAGCAATATTAACCCGTCATCAGCCAATGGTTGCAGGCGTTCCAACCCATCAAATAAAGAATTACAAGGTTCTGTATAATGATTCCATTTGGTTTTACCCTTACACATAATGTTTAATATGTGCCTGCGTATCACCAGGTCATCCTGGGTTAATAAATGGCCTTTAACAACGGGCCATTCATTGTTATTAACCAAACTCAAATAATCCTCTACAACTTTAACATTTTGAGCAAACGCGTACCAGGAATCACTTATAGAAGAAACGCCTAATCCAATTAACAATTGGGTATGATTACTGGTATAACCCATAAAATTACGATGTAATTTACCGGTACGTTCTGCATTAAAAAGCTCATCATCAGGTAATGCGAAATGATCCAGCCCTATTTCCTCATAGCCATAGTTTTTTAACAGGCTGCGGCCTATTTCGTACAATTTATTCTTGGCCTGAGGATCAGGCAGATCATCTTCTGTAAAGTGTCTTTGCCCTGGTTTTATCCAGGGCACATGCGCATAGCTGTAAAAGGCTATTCTATCGGGCATTAATTCGCTAATAACCTGGAAAGTATTGATCAAACCTATTGTTGTTTGTAAAGGGAGGCCGTATATCAAGTCATAATTTATAGAGGTATAACCTATTCGCCGTGCGGCGTAAGTTATATCTCTAACCTGCTGAACACTTTGATGCCGGTTGATGATCTTTTGCACTATGGGGTCAAAATCTTGTATACCCAGGCTAAGCCGCCTAAAACCAAGGTTATATAATGTTTGCAAATGGGTAACCGTTGTATTATTCGGATGTGCTTCAAAACCAAATTCAGCTTCAGGATGAATAATTGTATTTTCTAATAAACCGCTAATTAATAATTGTAAATTTTCAGCGCTGAAAAAAGTTGGTGTGCCGCCGCCCAAATGTATCTCGCGAATTATGGGTGTTTCAGGCATGATGTCTTTATACATTTCCCACTCTTTCAATACAGCTTTAATATATGGCTCTTCTACCCCGTGATTTTTTGTAATGCGTGTATTACAACCGCAATAAGTACACAGGTCTTCACAAAAGGGCAAATGCACATACAAACTGATGCCGTCCGGTTCGTTAGTATCTACAAAAGAAAACTTTACAGTTTCTTTCCATACCAAATTATTAAATGAAGCAGTGTCCCAATAAGGCATAGTGGGATAGCTTGTATAGCGCGGCACAGGTACATTGTACTTTTGGGCTAGTTCAATATATTTTTTTTCTGTTGGCATTTAAATTTTTATTGAATGTTCTTCAGTATTATGAAAACGGCAATTGTTAGCGCAAGTGCAAGCATCGCCCACGCATTTATTAGCTTGCCATAGATCCAGGCTTTTAATGGTCTGGTCGGCAATCTCCTGCAAATCTTTATTGGTTAAATTTGATTGGGACGAATAAGAGGGAACATTCGCGATCATAATATTGCACATAGCAGCTGCTTCTTTGTCAATATGATCTGTTCCGGCCGAGCCTGTAACAATAAACTTTACGCCCAGTTTTGCCAGTTTTTCTATTACGGGAGCCGAAACATCGTCGGTAGCGAAAACAATAACTGCCTTTTTGCCTTCTGCAAATACAACTGTGTCAAGACTTAAAGAATTGGATATAAGGGTTATATCATGTTTTTTTTGATTGGCTTTCGCCAGAAACTCCTTCTCAAAAGACTTAATACTGTAAGCTACTACTTTCATCCGTGTGCATTTATAAGATACAAAACTATCTTTAAAATGCAGGGTGCGGAATGAGCGGCATCAGTAAGAAAAATGATCTGCGTCAGTTTTTCATTTTAGAAAGGCGCGTTAAATCCAGGATGGTAATAGTACTTCCCTTTTTGTCAATTAATCCTTCATCTTTAAAATCAGACAAAGTTCGGCTAACCGTTTCAGTAGCCATTCCGGCCATGGCGGCCAGGTCCTCACGGGCTATTTTAAAATTATCATCCGTTTTAGTTTGGCTCCGGTGTAAACGTAATAAGGCTTCCGCCATTCTTTTTCTTACAGAATTATAGGCTAGCTGCAATAATTGCTCTTCCTTTTCGCGGATATCATTTGCCAAAAGTTTAATAAACTCGCGGGCAACTTCAGGATACGAATTTATCAAGGGGTCAAGCTGGTCTTTGGGTATCAGGCATAATAGGCTGTCTTCTAAGGCTGTTGCGGTGTCCGAATAGGTTTCGTTCGAGAGCATGGCCTGCACGCCCAGGTAATCATCGGCCGAATAAATACCTGTCATTAACTCGCGTCCATCTTCGGCCAATTTTATTGTTTTTACTTTGCCGCTTATTACCAGGTAAAGTCCATTTCCTTTATCACCGTCATAATAAATAACCTGGTTCTTTTTAAACTGCCTGCTTTTACGTTCCTGTATTATTTTCTTTAACTCATCAAAGCCGCTATTTTTGCCTATCAATGTGGTTAACCTGTCAAGCGATTTGCTATAGAAGTTTTGCTGCAATTCTTTTTTCTTCAACCTGCTTTCAATGGCGTTTAAAAGGTCCATATCATCAAAGGGTTTGGTCAGGTAGTCGTCTGCACCCATTTCCATTCCTTTACGCAAATCAACCCGCTCTGCTTTCGCGGTTAAAAAAATAAAAGGGATCGCAGCCGTCTCAGGTTTTTTATTCAGCATATATAATACGCCATAGCCGTCCAGTTCAGGCATCATAATATCACATAATATAATGTCGGGGATATTTTTGATCGCCAGGTCGACCCCGTCTTTACCATTATTTGCTGCATAGACCGTATAGTCCGCCAGTTCTAAAATTTCAATTACGTTTTCGCGTATGTCGTTATTGTCTTCAATAATTAGTACTTTTTTGCTCATGTTGCCGGAAATGAGATAGTGAATAATGTTCCCTGATTAACGTTACTTTCAAAGTCAATTTTGCCATGCATTAGGTTGGCATAACGTGCAACAATATTTAACCCCAAGCCTGTTCCGGGGATGTTACCCGTATTATGCGCCCTAAAAAATGCCTCAAATAAATGTTTTTGATCGGTATCGGGAATGCCTATACCGTTATCTTTCACAGTAATTATACAGCCTTTTTCATTGATCTCAGTATTAAATTCAATAAATGTATTCTCTCCCGAGTATTTAATCGCATTACCTATCAGGTTGAGAACGCAATTTTTCACCAGGTTTTGATCAAGTTTAATCGTGCTGGTGGTCCCGGTATGCTGATATAAGATATTTTGGTTTTCCTTTGCTACGGTTTGCATTTCTTCGGTTATCTCCTCTGCCAGTTTAACCAGGTCAAATTCGGTAAATAAGGGTTCAACTTTTCCTGCTTCCAGTTTTTCAAGTGACAGAAAATCATTTAATATAGTAGTTAAATTACTTACCGCGTTTTTTATGCGAGCTATATGTTTTTTAATATTTGGATTATCAAAAGGCTGTGCATATTTGTCAATTAACGACGAAGAAAGCTGTATAGCGCTTAAAGGGGTGCGAAACTCATGCGATGCCATAGATACGAACCGGCTTTTTAATTGCCCCAATTCTTTTTCCTTTTCCAGCGACAGGCTAACCTCCTCCTTTGCCTGTTGCAAAGCTTCAAGGGAATTCCTCAATGATAAGGTTCGCTCCTCTACCAGTTCTTCCAGGTGTATGGCATATTCTCTGAGGCGATCTTCCGCTTCCCGTTGATGGCTTGTATCATGAATAAAACCGGCATATATTTTCCGCCCTGAATATTGTACTTCACTTACCCCTAATCTAAATGGAAACCGGGTACCATCTTTTCTTAAACCAGTTACCTCGCGCCCAGTACCAATAATATGCGGATCGCCGGTTTGTTGATACCGGTGGAGATATCCATCGTGCTCTCCGTGATACGGCTCGGGCATCAGCATAGACACATTGTTACCTATCACTTCTTCGGGGGTATACAGAAACAACTTGCACGCAGCCGGATTAATTGATTCTACTTTTCCTCTATCATCAATAGTAATTATGCCGTCAATTGCATTTTGTATAATGGCATTTAGTAAAGCAGCATTTTCCATAATAGATAACAACCGGAATTTATGGTAACGTGCAAATATCAACAATATACATCACAAAAGAGTGTCCGGTTATATGAAGAAGAATTTTAGCACTTTCATGATGTACATCAGTTGTAATAGTGACTCAAGTCATTAGTTGCGGGAGTGAATGATGATACTTTTGTTCCTTAACAATTCATTCCTATTAAAAATAAAAAAATGAAAGCATTAGTTTATCACGGCCCCGGGAAAAAATCATGGGAAGAAAAACCAAAACCGGTAATAGTAAAACCAACGGATGCCGTTGTAAAAATTTTGAAAACAACCATTTGCGGAACCGACCTGCATATTATGAAGGGTGATCTTCCTGAGGTTGCCGATGGCAGGATCATAGGCCACGAAGGAGTTGGTATTATAGAAGAGATTGGAACTGCTGTAAGCAATTTTAAAACAGGCGACCATGTAATCATATCCTGTGTTACCTCTTGCGGCAAATGTGCATATTGCAAAAAAGGTATGTATTCGCATTGCGAAGATGGCGGGTGGATATTGGGCTATAAGATAGACGGTACGCAAGCTGAATATGTAAGGATACCTCATGCAGATAATAGCCTTTACCCCATCCCTGCAGGCTCTGACGAAGAAGCGCTGGTAATGCTGAGCGATATTTTACCAACGGGTTTTGAGTGCGGTGTTTTAAACGGACAAGTAAAACCCGGTGACATTGTAGCCATTGTTGGCTCTGGGCCAATTGGTATTGCGGCGTTACTTACCGCTCAATTTTATACACCCGCAGAAATAATCATGATAGATCAGGATGAAAACCGCCTGGATGTTGCGAAAACTTTCGGGGCAACGCATATTATTAACAGCGCTAAGGATGACGCGATTAAAAAAATTAAGAGCCTTACAAACGGCAGAGGTGTAGATGTTGCCATTGAAGCAGTTGGCATACCTGCAACATTTGAGTTATGCCAGGAAATTATCGCTCCCGGCGGCCATATTGCCAATATAGGTGTTCATGGAAAAAGTGTAACGCTTCACCTTGAAAAACTTTGGTCAAGTAACATTACTATAACTACCCGGTTGGTCGATACCGTTACAACACCTTTATTGCTAAAAACAGTGCAGGCAAAAAAAATAGAGCCAAAAAAATTGATCACACATCATTTTAAACTGGATCAGATCATTGAGGCGTACGATACATTTGGAAACGCTGCAAAAGAAAAAGCATTAAAAGTAATACTGGAAAATTAAAGAATGGCTAATAAAAATGATATTCCATTTATAGATGGTCCACAATTTTTAAGATCATGAACAAGGCAAATGAAAATGATAAGTTGGGGGATGAAATACAGGAGCTTTACATTATTGTAAATCATTGGATATCAGACGTAGGCTTTATACAGGATGAAATAAATTTCCTGTTATATGTTTTAAATAAATACCCGGGATCAAATACATCAACCGGCCAGGAATTGGCAAAGTACAATTTTGATAAGACACTTATTCAACTTAACGCCGATATCCCTGGTCTTATAAACGAAATACGCGACTATTTAAAATTGCTTGAAACCACAGTAAAAGATCCGGGAAAAGATATTAACATCACTTTATTAGAAGCATTTTCGAGCACTTATGAACGGGTGCAAACATTATTGGCAGCTGTTAAATCGGTAAAAAAACAATTATTTGCCTGTACAGAACAAATTATGAAAACTGAAAAAGCATCTGCTAAAATGAAAATAATAAAGTGAGCATTTGTGTAAAATAACAAACCAAACGTGATGAATTATACAAATTTCATTTCTGCTGATGAAGCGGTAAAATATATTAAACAAGGAAACCGTGTTTTTATTCATGGCGGCGCGGCAACGCCCGCTTGCCTGGTAGAGGCAATGCAAAGACGATACAATGAACTTAGCGATGTAGAACTGGTAAGCATTACCACACTCGGCGATGTTAATTTTGATAACCCCCGGCACAGGAAGTCGTTTTTTTTTAATTCGCTTTTTGTGTCGGCGGCAACCAGGGATGTAGCAAATAGTGACGATGGCGATTATGTACCTATCTTTTTAAGCCAGATACCTCAACTTTTCAGACAAAATATATTGCCCATTGATGTAGCGCTTATACAGGTTTCGCCACCCGATATGCATGGTTATTGTTCATTAGGCACATCGGTTGATATTGCACGGGCCGCTGTTGATATGGCCAAATATGTAATTGCACAGGTGAATCCTTTAATGCCCCGCACACATGGAGATAGTTTTGTACATATTAACAAAATTAACGCGATTGTTGAACATACATCCGAATTGCCTGAAGTTGACTACGCGTTTAAAACCGATGCTGCGGTAGAAAAAATTGGCCGTAATATCGCCTCGCTGGTTGAGGACGGTGCGACCCTGCAATTAGGTATTGGCAGTATTCCCGACCAGGTTCTGAAAAATTTAACCAATCATAAAAACCTGGGGCTGCATACCGAAATGTTTTCTGACGGGGTTATGCCCCTGTTGGAAAGCGGGGTTATTAATAATAGCAAAAAAACACTGAACGTTGGCAAGTCGGTAACTTCATTTATAACCGGCACCCGCAAATTATACGACTTTGTAAATGATAACCCCGGCATAAGGGTTATGGATATAAGCTATGTAAACGACACTAGCGTAATCAGGCAAAACCCTAAGGCTACCGCTATAAACAGTGCTATCGAAATTGACCTTACCGGGCAGGTATGCTCCGATTCAATTGGCACTTACCAATTTTCGGGAATAGGCGGCCAGATGGATTTTATCAGGGGTGCTTCTTTATCAGAAGGGGGTAAACCCATTATCGCTTTACCGTCGCAAACAAGCAAAGGTATCAGCCGAATAGTTCCTTTTTTAAAGCAGGGGGCGGGAGTTGTAACCACCAGGGGACATGTACACTGGGTAATAACAGAATATGGCATGGTTGACCTTTTTGGGAAAAATTTAAAACAAAGGGCTAAAGCATTGATCGGAATAGCGCATCCCAATCACCAGGAAATGTTGGAGAGGTCATTTTTTGAACGATTTGAAAAAGTATAATAACCAATTTACTAATGAGAACGATATTGGTATTAACCGATTTTTCAGTGAGTGCGGATCATGCGGCGCATTACGCTTTAAAATTAGCGCAAAAGGTTGAGGCCGATTTAATGTTATGCAATATTTTTCCGGCATCGTCCCGAAAATCGCTGCCTGCAAAACACGGCATACTCTTTGGAAATTATCAATTAAACGAGGGGGATAACACTAAAGATCTGAGCGGGTTAGCCGACCGCTTAAACAAACAGTTAGACATTGATGCGGGTTACAGGCCGGAAATAAGTTATTGCAGCAGATCCGGGCCTGTAGGCGATACAGTTAACGAAATTGCAGCAAGTTGCAATGCCTTAATGGTAGTAATAAGCAGGCATGGCAATCATGAACTAAATTCGCTTTTAATAAGAAACCACACCCGCGATATTATTGAAAAAGCACAATGCCCTGTGTTGATCGTACCCTACCAGGCTAAGTTTGTTGATTTTAAAAAAATAGCTTTCGCCACCGACCTGGCCAGCAGCAGCATAGATGCCCTGCATAGCTTATCCATATTTGCTAAATACTTTAATTCTAAAATATTAATTACGCACGTTTCTCCCGAGAACTTAAGTTATAGAGAAGAATTATCTATTATCGACCAGTTTCGCGAACAGGTTTCATCAGTTATAACCTATCCGGCAATTGATTACCGGGAAATTAAAAGCAAAAGCGTGGTAAAAGGGCTCGATTGGTTATCAGACCATACAGATATTGATATGATTGTTTTAATACACCGGAAAAGAAATTTCTTTCAAAGGATATTAGAGGCGAGTGTAACCCAGGAAGTTGCCGGCTATTTAAGTATGCCTATGCTGGTTTTTCCGCATTCAAATGTGTAAAGGTCGCTCCCGGTGTTTTAATTGTGGCTATTTAACAAGATATTAAAAGCATAAATATTTCAAACAGCGCACAATTTCCTAACAAACAATAGCCATCTATCTAACCTCATAACGTAACAGATCATTTTTTTTAGTGACCTGCGTCATATACCAGCCGCCGTGGCAGCTGTAATTTAGCCCCCGGTAAACAAATTAAATTAACAACAATAATAATTTTCAATTATGAAACTAAACAGAACATTCTGGATAATATCAACGATGGTTTGTATTATGGGATATGCCGTAAGTTGCACAAAAAAGGATCAGGTTATTCTTAATAATGTAACACCCAGCACATCAGTTTTAGCATCCTATAAAACAACCACAGCGCCAACGATAGACGGTGTAATAGATGATATATGGAACAACGCGGCAAAATTACAGGTTACTGCGGTAGTACCGAACCCCGGTAATGGAACTTTTGAGGGGTACATTGGGTTAGGTTATAATGTAACCATGCGCTCCATGTATGATGCTAATAACGTGTATTTTTTAGTGGAGTGGAACGACCCCGATAAAAGTATGTTGAACACGCCGGTAACCTATAATCCCACCACTAAATTGTGGGCAAGGCAAGCCAGCAGTTTCACATTTGATGTGAACGGAAATATTACAACTATTCCGTTTAACGAAGATAAATTCGGATTTCAATGGAACATCAACAACTCTGTTGCGCTTTTTGCTTCGCAGAGCTGTTATGCTACCTGCCATTTAAACCCGGCTACCGACTCGCTTAACAACCATGTAAACCCGCCGGTTTTGGTAACTGTGCCTGCAAGGGCTGGAGGAAACCACTTTACTAACGGGCCTTTGGAAAAAGCCGACCTTTGGCATATACATTTAATGCAGGACCAGGTTTATGGTTATGCTGATGATGATTATATAGATTATGCAGGCGGGCAATTAAACGCGAACGGCCGCCATTCAGACGGTGCTGTAGTTACTTCTACTACAAACGGTGTTCCGGCCTACTCAACCGTACCGGGATCTGTTACCAATACACAAACCTTAAAAATAACCGGTACTACCACTTCTGTTACCGTACCCGCATGGGTGGTTAAGGGCCAAACTAACGGTTATGCTTTAATAACTACCAGTATAACAGCCGGTCAAAGTGTTGCAACCCTTCCGGGCGTAACCGCTACTGATGGCACCCCGGCACTGTTGGTTACTGCTGTGGATGCAAATGGCGTACTCACCTTATCTGACGCTTCAAAGATCGACCCAACAGCTACAACCGATTACAATACAGTGTTTGACGCGAATGGCAATATTACCGGGGTTAACGCAAAAGCCATCCCCGGATTGATTATGCAAAAGTACCAGGGAAGCCGCGGCGATATTGCCTTCAAGGCAGTTTACACTGGATCAGGATGGATATTAGAGTTGAAAAGGGCATTAAAAACAGGTGATCTCTTATTGCAGGATGTTGATTTCTCCTCATTAAGCGATGTGAACTTTGGGATCGCGGTATTTAATAAAGCCAATACCGCACACGCAATTGTGCCGGGCTTAACATTACACTTTCAGAAATAAATAACCGACCTGTTCTTATAGCACTTAAAATCAAAGATCATGTCAAGAAAATACACCATAGCAGCGTTGATCGTAATTGCACAATTGCTGTTTATTACAATTAGTTGTACAAAAACTACAACGGTTTTGATAGACAACTCACCGGCCATTACAACAGCGGTTAGTTTTTCAAAAGATATACAGCCCATATTAACAAAAAGCTGTGCGCTAAGCGGATGTCATAACGGAGCAATTGCCCCTGATCTATCTGCTGCAAATGCTTACACTTCGCTGGAAAGCGGGAACTTTCTTAATACCGCCACCCCCGAAACCAGCGAAGTGTATTTA
>Ga0206971_10016_pt1 | contig 56343 bp, 17 predicted proteins | sample Alteio_BWOrgHeat_85_FD_152917 | JGI IMG/M metagenome (GOLD analysis project Ga0206971, IMG submission 152917) | Enriched cells from forest soil in Barre Woods Harvard Forest LTER site, Petersham, Massachusetts, United States -... | ecosystem: Environmental > Terrestrial > Soil > Temperate forest >...
AGTTCGGGCTCACCGCGGCCAGAGCGGTGATCGTGGGCAAGGCGCCGCTCGAAGAGGTTGGATACAGCACCGTTAACATCGTCTGATCCGTGCTGGGCGAGCCGTTCGTGATATCGACTTGATACGTCGCGGTCGCCTGAGAGGTATTGGCGCCCTGCGATACCGTAATCGATGGAGACGCGGGCGACACGGGGACGATGAAGATTTTGCTGCCTCCCGCGGTCTGCGACACGACATTGGCGTTAACCTTTGGCGCGCCATCCGTGGGATTTAAATTCCATCGGATCTTTTGCACATACGAGGGATCCATCACCTTCGAGAGGTCTTGAACCACAATCGTTCCATCGGCAAACGTTAAGAAGGTCCGGTAGTAGTAGCGCAGCGTCCGCAATGCCGGTTGCGGGGCATTGATCTCATAGGCGGAGCTAAGATCACTGGACGCGAATACATAATGTGGGTCCGCGACAGCTGTGGGACGATGGTAGGTTGCCCAATAGCCTTGGCCGCCGATATAAGAGGAAGCTGTGCAAAAATTATAAACGCCATTATCGCAGAACCAAAGCGTGTTCGATAAATCCGAGTCGCTCGAATCCGGTGACGGCGTTCCAGAATGACCACTGGTCCCCGCGTATTCCTGAGCCTCCACAATCAGATAGTCGCTGCCGCGTTTGACATCGATGTTGCCGGCCAAACGGTTCTGGTGGTCCACATACTTTTTGGCTTGCCCATAGAACGAAGCCCACACGGCATTGTCCGTCCAGTCCGAGCGCGTAAAAAGATGCCAATCTCCCGTCGAGAGGTAGGACGTAGGGAGGCTTGTGCGATAGTCCTGTTGGGCGTTTGAGGGGTTGTACCAGAAGAAATGATCAATAGGGTCGCCGGCCTGGATCGCCGAACAGTTATAGGACTGGCAGGGAGCCGCATTAAAATTGTTGTAAGCGAACTGCGCCCACTTTCCTTCCGTGGTGCCGGCCAACAAATAGGAAAAGAAGTTAAAAAGATCACCGGGCATCACACCGGGAATGCCCGGATACGTTCCTTCCATGGTGGCCGTCCATCGGTCGGGAGCCAAGTTGTACAACTGGTTACGCAAAACGGTCTTGGTCCAGGGCTGCGTGATGTCTTCTCCGGTCGCCGTCCTGATCGCCAGCATGTATTCTGCGATACGGTTAATCGTATTGGCGCCATAGTTATACGACTCCAGGGTCTGGCCGCCATTCCAGAATCCGTCGATCGACGTCGCCTCAGGCACGAACCATTGATTGAAATAGCCGCGTGTGCCATCGATCAAACTGTTGCTCGCCCCGGAGTCACGCGAATTATCTCCGTACGTCGCATAACCCATCAGGCCGCCCCCCAGGATGTGGCCGCTCCAGAAATTTCCCTGCGAAAAGTTATAACCGCAGTCCGCCGCAGTGTTGCATCCTTCGGGATTGTAAAACCCCGTTGCCAGATGGTCGTACCAGCCGTTGGCTGTAGCGACGGTGGCCGCTTTTTGAGAGGCGGAGAGTGAGGCATAAAACCAATCGAAGGCGAAGGCGAGGGCCGGGGCCGCAAATCGGCTGGCGTAGCCATCATCGTAATTGGAAGGTTCAATCGGCGCCCATACGTTTACCGGCCCCAGGCTGTTGACGTAATCCAACCATTGGAGCACCTTGGCGCCGTAGGCCGGATTTCCCGTGACCGATTGCGCGATGAACATCTCTTCGACGAAAACATACCAGCCTGAGCCACGGTACGCGGACGTGGGTGTGTCATTGACCCCGTCAAAAATCACGACATCCCAAGACGCGTTCACGCCGGTCCAGAAATTGACGACCGATTGCCCTGCAAATGAGCCGAAGGGGGTAGAGTCGATATCGCCGACGCTGAAATGATGGGCGTCGATATATTGGATCCCCGTGTGGCAAAATCCAGAACGCACGTTGGGATTATTGATCGCCGCCCAATTTCCCGTAGCCCCGCCGAAACACACGTTATTGGCCGACCACTGCGGCATTGTCTCCGCCACGGTAAAGACGACAGGATTGGCATTGGTCGCGCCTGTCAGCGTCCACGCAAAAAATAATTGTGGCGAATTCAAAAACCCGTCAGCTTCCGACTTAATGCGTATCCAGCCCGGATCATTCGTTGCTGCTTTGGTTTGCCACTGGCTGATGAGTTGCGGCGTGATCCAAATGCGCGGATGTGCCGTCATCGCTTGAGAGGGCATGGCCGATCCGAATAACGCCATGACGAAAGGCCAAACGCGAGAACAAGAAAAAGTTCGCGCACTTCTCATTTGATCACCGCCACTTTCCCGCGCACCTTGTCGCCCGCGCTGTCCGTGATCAGATAGGTGTAAATCCCGCTGGCGACTTTGTCGCCGGAATTGTTTGTGAGGTCCCACGGGAGGCTCGGGCCGTCGGTGCGCAGCTCTTTCGCTTCGTGACCTGAGACCGTGAAGATCTTGATCGTCGTGCCGGTGGCCAATCCGGCAAAGGTAATGTTGGGATGCGCCGCATGTTTGTCCGATCTCCAAGGGTTCGGATAAACATGAACGGCAAAAGTCGATCCAGGCGCCACTGTGACCGGAGGAGGATTGCCGCCTCCTGTGGGAGGATTTGTCGGAGGTGAAGTGGGCGGCGGGGCGCCGATGGCGCCGGTGTCGTAGGCGCCGAGGCTGGGCGGGTTTGGACGGGGAGCGCCTCGGATGTCGTAGGTGGGCACACCTGTCAGCGTGCCTGCTCTTAGCCCGGGAGAGTTGCTCGCTAATTGAAGATTTATCTTTATGGGCTGGTTGTAATCGCTGTCACTGACGGCCACAAGCCTCGGGTCGGTATTCAGATTATCGTGCGAGCCGGTTGTGTTGGTTTGCAACTGTGAAAGGGTCTCGGAGTAAAACAAATTCCCCACCCCCAATCCTGCGACGGCCGGTCCATTCGCCAGGTTATAGAGGATGTTATCCACAAAGGTGCTGGAGGTGTAGTAAGACCTTTGATTGGCGTCATCGAGCACGCAGGGGAGCGGTTCTCCTGGGCCGGTTCCCGTTTTGCAGTCGGCGTACGCAAACGGCAGGTGAGAGCCATCTTTCGAGACAAAGATATTATTGCGGAATATTTGTGAGCCAAGATTGCCGCAGGGCGCTGGATTCGGCGCGCAACTCTGGCTTGTGGTGTTGTTGATGGTATAGACCAATCCGGAGTAGGCGGTGGCGCTTCCGTCCGCCTGATTGTTGCCGCCCCAGAACGTGTTGTTCTCGATTGTATTGCCGGTCTGGTCATAGGGGCAAATTTGTTCTCCGCCGGCATTGCAGTCCCCGTCATAATTCGAGATCACCAAAGCGGAACCGCCCATCGAGAAAACCACGTTGTCGGACAGCGTGGCGTTCTTGACGCCCTCAAGGAGAGAAATTCCGCCCGCGCCGTTCGATCCTCCATAAATCAAGTTTTGGGTGACGACGCAGTTCGGCGCGCAGCGCCCGTTGATCTGCAGCGCAGGATAGCCGGTCAGCGTGTTATAAAGGATATTCCTGCGGATAGTTAAGTTATTGCTGATAAAAGAATAATGCGAACCGCAATAAATTTCATGCTGGCCGTTGTTCGGCTCCGGGTCATGCAGCACATTGTCTTCGATCAGCAGTCCGGAACTGTCAAAGCAGTCGATATTGGCATCCACGCCCGCATCTCTGGCATTCAAGTGCCGAATCGTGACCCCTGTGGAGATGGTTTCCCCTGGGATTGATTCCATGGCCACACAGGCTCCTGAAGTCGTATTGACGCACCTGAATCCATCAATCGTAATGTAGCTTGGAGCGGCTGATTGCACACTGGTATCAAACAGCTTGAAGACCGAATTAAAGCTAAAGGCCGAGGCATCCATGGTGACAACCTCACCGGGATAGGCCATCAGGATCACCGGGTTGCCGGGCGTACCCGATGGCGGCGTGACCTGTTCCGTATAGGTCCCCGCCCTGAAAATCACCATCTGGTTTGTGGTAACAGAACCGGCAATGTGCCCCCATGTCTTACAAGGCGTAGTGATGTTGTCCTCACAGGAATTCGCGTCATTTCCATTTACCGCATCGAGATACCAGATATGGGCCGGGTTGTATCCGAGGTAGCTCAAGAACCCGTTTAGTGTGCCGCCATGGCGCGCGATTCCCTGCGCGGCCGTCTGAACCAAAGGATCATTATCATCGGCATCAGGTCCAAGGCAAGCCGGTCCTACACCGTAGCCATCGCCGTCTTTATCGAGACAGGCGTCGCCGCTGGCATTGATATAGGACGCACCTAGGCCATTGATGGGCCCCGCAGGAGTCGGTGGCGGTGGAGGCGGAGGCGGGGTCGACCCTGCGGGATTGATCGTCAGTGAATAGGCATGCGAGGCGACGTTTAACCCACCGCCCATCACCTGAATCGTAAAGCTCACCGGACTGCCGGCGGTGGTCGTGGGCGTGCCGGTGATCATGCAGCTGGAACCTGTGACCCCATTACACCCGCTCAGACCGGAAGGCTCGGACCCGGACAAAATAGACCAGCTAGGACTGGCACCACAATTGACGGCGGTTACAGATTGAGAGTAGGCAGTACCTACCGTCCCCGCCGGTAACGACGTGGGAAGAATGGTACAAGGAATCGGCGTGGCACTGAGGTTGTACACATAAGTATCCAGCGACTGATTGTTGACCAACACATATTCATTCAGGGCTGGAACGTAATTGAAATGTCCGAAGGTTCCCTGTCCTGCCAGCGTGGATGAATAAGCGGCCGGTCCTCCTCCAGAGGTTTGTGTCACGCAGGTCAGAGTCGCCGTGTCGAAAACAATGACCTCATTGTTCGCAACTCCGGGGTTGGCTGCCGTCATTGGCACGTAGCCGACGATTTTGTTAATCGTCGGATCCCATACGAGAGACGGGTAATTGTTGCCCATCAGGTCATCGCATCCATTCACAAGGGATGTCAGTTTAGTCGCCTCGGACGGATTGGCAAGATTGATCGCATAAAGATCCGGGCCCCAAGGGCCCTGGCCAAAGGAATAAATGGTGTGGTCGATCGGGTCAAGGACCGGAGTTGCCGCGCTATTGATGCCATCCCCGTTATTCCAGTTCGCGCCCCACGTCGTCAGATTCGTCACCACATCCGTGCCGGCGTCATAGCTGACCAATTGTTTGTTGCTGAGGATGCAAAGCACGACATCCGCAGGGTTCGAGGCGTTCGCCGCGCTCGTATCCAGAACGCAATTGGATCCACTGCCGGTCCCGGGACTCATCGCGGCCTTTTTCGCCCAGGTCAACGCGGCCGGGTCGAATATCCAGACATTTCCGCCATCCGTACCGGCGACACATCGGTCTCCAAAGCCATGGAAAAATACCTTGTCGGTTTTGGGCATATATATCCACGCGCCGTAGGTCTGCATGGCCAGAGGCGTCCCGTCGGTGTTCGGCGCGCAGTTAATGGAAGGATCATAAATGGAAGGGTCCATCAAACGCGTAAAGGCGGGGACAGAGCCGCCATTAGACGTCGTGGCACAGGGACCTCCACCGCCGGCGCCGCAGCCTCCAATCGTTCCTCCGTTGGACCCCGCCGTGTATCCCATCGTCGCGTTACTATTGCTCAAAGAGACCAGATCCAAACTGAAGACGGCATTATCGTTGACGCCGTCATGGCCATCGCCGCGGAAAAGCAGGCGGTTACGCCTGGTGTCGACGGTAGCGCTGGACCAGGACGTCAAAATTCGGAAACACCCGTCGGAGAAGCTGGCCGAAGCCGGGTCCGGCATCCCTCCACCGGGCGGCTGAAAACGGTTCGGAGGACAGACGCTTTGCAGGGTTGTGTTCGGAATATCCTGCCAACCGGTCGTTGCCTGTGTCGCAGGACATAACCAGAAAAGGGCAATGAAAATTGTAGGGGCCGGCCTAGTGCCGGCCCGCCATAACCATCCCATTCGGGCGGCCAACCCGTCGATTGCATCCGAATGTATTGTCCATGCCGGGCCGGCACGAGGCCGGCCCCTACGAATGTCTAACGTATGATGGCCACCTTTCCTTTGACTTTGTCCCCTGCGCTGTCGGTAATGACGTAAAGGTAAATCCCGCTGGCGACTTTGTCGCCGCTGTCGTTGGTGAGATCCCACGGGATCATTGAGCCATCGGTGCGCAGCTCTTTCACCTTGTGTCCGGACACCGTAAAGAGCTTAATCGTGGTTCCTACCGTCAGTCCCGCGAAGGTGATCGTGGGATGCGCCGCATGCTTGTCTGATCGCCAGGGGTTTGGATAGACCCTCACCGCGAGTGCTGACCCGGTTGTCACAGGTACCGGTGGATTTCCCCCTCCTCCGGTCGGCGGCGGAGGGCGCACGACACCCGTGGCGCTGGAATCATAGGCTCCCATACTCGGCGGATTTGGCCGCAGAACACCGCGGAGGTCATACGTAGGGGCGCCCGTGGAGGTTCCGGCGCCATTCGCGCGACTCAGGGCGCTGAGCGAAAAATCGTAAAGAGTCGGATTCGAGAAGTCGCCGAGGGAAGCGTGGGTAAAAAGAGGGTTCGACTGGATGTTGTTTGTGTAGCTTGAGCTGTAGGCCGAAAACGCCGACCAGTTATAATCCCCGATGTCCTGCTCGCTCGGGTAGGCGTTTGTGTCGATCGACATCGTGAATAGCGTGTTGTCCCCCCCGGGATCGTTGTTCCATAGGAGATTGTTTTTTATCACCTGCGTATTCGGAAAAGAGCCGCGCTGGAACCAAAATGGTTGATTCTTGTAATCAGAGCTGACGCTGTCGGTGACGATGATGTTGTTTATGATCAGGTTGTCCTTGATGTAGTGAACGCCGTTGGCCATCGAGGTGTCATCGACCATCCTGATCCCGCACTTCGGGTCGGAGGGGTTGCCCGTCGAGTACAGCGGGCCCCAGAAGGTGTTGTTGGAGATCGTGTTCCACCGGATCGTATTCTGCCCGTCGGTGGGCGATTGTGGATAGGTGTTGAACGTGACCGCGCAGGCTCCCCGGAAATTGAAAAAGAGGTTGTTCGTGATCGTGCTGGAGTAAACACCCGTCTGAAAGGAGACGGGCGAGCCAACGGAGTTGTGCACGATGTTCGAATCGATCATGGCGTACCGAATCGCAGTATTGATATGGATCGAATCGTAATAGCTTCCATACCCAACGTTTCGATGATAGGTGACATACTCGTCATACCCGCAGTAGGGATTTCCAACGCTCTGGCATAGATTGGCATCGTAGGTCGAAGCCGCCAATGGAAAATTAAAATCGCCTCCCGGATTGTTCTCCGTCAATTCGCCGCCCGTATAGAGGTCATGGATGTTATCGTAGGACACCGAATCCTCGACCGTGATGTGGTCGGAATGGTTGCCGACAAAGAAGCCCTGATCCCAGTGCGCCAGCTCCACGTTCCGGATCGTGATGTTGCTGGCATCAGTCACCTGCAAGCCGGTGGATCCCTGGGGCGTCCCGGTGTTGATGAATCGAATGCCGTCGATGATGAAGTTGGCCACATTCGGAAAAGGAGAATCGGAACTTTCCACCATCTGATTGTTCTGCGTGACCTCCTCGCCGGGGTAGGCCATCATAATCATGGGAGCGGAAGCGGAATTGGCCGAAGGATCGTAGCAGGGAAACCCATCGTGGCAGCCTTCCATGCTGTTCATGAGCCCATTGTAGGTCCCGGCCCGGAAGACAAAGACCCCTCCGGCCCCATCGTGGTACGTCGCCGCCAGAGCCCCGAAGTGTTGATAGGGATGACTGCTGCAGGCTCCGGTAGTCGTGTCGCCTGCCGGGCAGTTCGTGGCGGCGTCGGCATCGTTCCCGTTGGTGACGTCGATATAAAAAATCCTGGCGTGCGGGTATCCCTTATGATCCAGAAAAGCCGTCAATGACCCGTACTGGCTGATCATCGTCGCGGACGTATTGACGGCGGCATCGTTGTCATCCGCGTCGGGACCGAGCAAAGGATTGGGGTCGTTCGGATCGAGCCCGACTCCGTAGCCGTCGCAGTCTTTATCAATGTGAAAAGCGGTGGTGCAGCCCTGGCCGATGAAAACCCCGCCGGACGGTGGCGGAGGAGGAAGATTGACGCTGTTGGTTACCGTTAGCGTGGCCGTATTACTCGTGACGGTCCCCTGACTATTGGAAACCACGCAGCGGAACTGCGTACCGGAGTCAGAGAGCTGGACGTTCGACTTCAAGTAAACGGCAGCGGTGGCTCCAGAAACCGCGGCCCATCCACTGCCGGAATTGGATTGCCATTGGTAGGTGGGTGCCGGCGATCCGGCGGCGTAGACGGTCAACGCAGCGATTCCGTTTGTCGTCGTAGAAACATTGACCGGCTGCTGCGTGATCGTCGGCGCGGACGGAGCGCCGGAATAACGAAACACCTCCCAGACCGGCACATCATTCGATCCCCCTTCAAAAACGAAGACGTCGTTGGCCGGATCGTAGGTCACACTGTGTCCCTGGCCGACAGAGTTGGCGTTCGGGGCCAGGGATGAAGCCATAGACGACCAAGCATTCGTTTTCGGGTCATAAATGAAACAGTTGTTGTTGACCAATGCCAAAAAGATATCGTGGTTGGAATCGTAAGCGAATCCCGGCGACATAACACCGACGGGGGCGTCAGCGAGCTGGTGCCATTGGTTGGAGGCGTGCGAATAGGACCAGAGGTGCGGCGTCCCGGGATCGCTGCTGTCAAGGTCGCCCCCGAAAACCATGACCAACTGGCGTCTGGAATCATAGGCGAAGCCCGCTCCCGCCACTTGAACCGATAGGCTCGAGGGATCACTCGGAAGAATGCTCCATTTGTTTGTCCCAGGATCGAATTCGTAAACCGATAAACCAGCAGCCCCATTGGACCCTGGAGCTTTCGCCACGTCCAGAAGTTTGCCGCTGAGCGGGTCATAGATGAGGCCCATCTCAAAGCTGTATTCATTAGGGGGCTGGTTGGGATCGGTGGTGGTCGTGGAAACAACGCTCCAGGCCCCTGTGCCGAGATTGAATTTCCAGGTCGTGCTCAGCAAAGCGGGAGATATATTAGCCACAGCTCCATTGGCGCCATTCAGGAGATATACGGCGTTCAGCGGCGGAGGGATGAGCTCGAACCACGTCCAGGGATGGTGGTCGACAGGCGTCGGATCGGCAGCGTATTGGGGAAGTGGGACTGGTTTATCACTGGAGCAGGGATCGCTGGGCAGACAGGGAACCGTCTGATAATTGTTTAACTTCAAAACAGTGACGGTGTTGGTGAGCGCATCATAGGCCATCAGCGCGTTGGCGTAGATGCTCTGGCCACGAACTGCGTCTTTCCACCGGTCATAAACGAGCACCCTCTTTGTGGCGGGATCGTAGGCCCCCTTATTCCCCCAGCCCTGCGGATAGAGTTGGCCGCCGTCGGGAGCGCCAGTGTAAGTCGGCGTCACTGCAACCCAGGTGTTGGTGGGAAGCGTAGACAAATCCGCGTTCAGGTTGGGGCAGAGCAGAAAGCAGAAAGCAGAGAGCATAAATAAGGTGAGTGGCCTTAATAAACCGGTCGAGCCTTCGAAGCCAACCACATTTCTGATCTCTGATCTCTGATCTCTGATTTGCCTCACTTGATCACCGCCACTTTCCCACGCACTTTATTTCCCTGCGCGTCAGTGATCACATACAGATAAATCCCGCTGGCGACTTTGTCGCCGCTGGTGTTGGTGAGATCCCATGAGATGCTTGACTCATCGGTAAGCAGCTCCTTTACCTTGTGTCCGGAAATCGTAAAGAGTTTGATCGTGGTGCCACTCAATAGCCCGGAGAATGTGATGGTGGGATGGGACGCGTGCTTGTCCGAGCGCCATGGGTTGGGATAGACCTGGACAGAGAACATTGTGCCAGGGTTCACCGGAACCGGTGGGGGGTTTCCGCCGCCCGTTGGAGGCGGAGTGCCGGCCGGGCATGGGTCTGTGGCGCATTTTGAAAAAGTGGCCTGAACAACGGGACTGGGCGCCATGCCGCTGGCCGCCGCAAATACGCTGACTGTCTTGGATTGAGTCAAAACGAGCGGCGTCGAGTAAACTGATGAGGCGGTGGTTGGTGTCGTTCCATCGAGGGTGTAGTAAAGGATGGAATTCGCTGTTGCGTCTTGGATGCTGACCGAAACACTCGAAGCGAAGTTACCGCCTGCCGGCGCCAAAGAAGGTAAAGCCACCTGGCCCCCGCCGCTGCCGGAGTCGATATCCATCCAGACAATAAAATCATCGAGGCTGGCATTGCCGCTTTGGTCCTGACAGCGGACAAAATAATTTGGAATCTGACCATGCACAAGACCGGTCACAAGCTGTTGATGCAGCGTCCCGCCCGTGACCGCGAAGGTGTTCGGCATCGCACTGTAGTCGATGGCGCCAACAGTGTCGTACTTGCACGTCGCGTTGATGTCGGTGTTCACCGAGAGTGTGGCTTGAACTGTTCCGGCCGGCAGGACCGCATCCGGCAGCGGATTATAGATCGCCGGTCCGCCACCGTAGTTGGGCGGGGTCCCCGTTATGGTTAATGTCGCCGAGCTGCTGACCACCGATCCGAAATTATTGAACACTTTCACTCGAAAGCCCATGCCGTTAGAGCCGCACGGAAATCCTTGATACGTGCAGGGCGGAATAGACCAGACACTGATCGTGATGCCGGGCGTACTGGCGCCGGTAATGCTCGGATTAGATCCGGGGATAGTCGTCCACACATTAGCCACTGGGTCAAATTCTTGCCACTCGTAATTGAGTGGATGCCCCGTCGCAATCACGACGAAGGCGGCGCCTTCATAAGTATTGTTATAAACCGGCGAACCGGTTCCCCGCACCCAAACGCTCTGCGGCTGCGTAATAATTTGAGGGGGACCATCGGGAGGTGGTGGAACCGGTTGGCGCGGCACCACTTGCCATTTCGGCCAGTCGTTCACGTTGTACTGCAACTGGGGCATCATGTTCTGCTGAATCCAGTTCCAAGCCGCCGCGCCCCCCGGTTGATCGGCAACGGCCGCCGCCGCTGGAATCACCCGCAAAATCCCACTGTCCTGGGCCCAGCCAACGCCGGTTTCCGTCGCAAAACTATCGGCATAGGGATTCCACAGCGGATAGTAAACGGCTTCCGTAGCCGGCCAACTTGGCAAAAACGTGGGTCCAATAGAAGCCGGAATGTAATCCTCAGCAAAATGATATGGATTCCAACCCGGCGTCTGGAATTGGGCGGTAAGCCGAGGCGCCATCCAAGCGAGCAATGCGTCCGTGCCAAGCCCCATATCGCGTGCTTGGCCGAGGACAAAGATCATGTAGTAATCCTGCCAAACGGCGAATTCGCTGGACGAGGTCGGCAGCACCGGCCAGGAGGCCGGCAGTGGAGGCACGGCCGGATAGGAAGGCGTGTAGGTGGTTTGACCGCTGCCCCAGTAATGCAAGGCCGGCAGGGCGGGACCGGTCGCACCGACGAGCTTCCATTGCTGCATGCCGGTGGTTTGGCCCCAATGATAGTTGAGCGCGCTGGCCGGAGCGTTCACATCGTTGGCAAGACCGTGCCAGCCTTCCCACTGGGCGACGACATCGGTGACGAGATCCATAAAGTAGGCTTTTTCCGGCGTACCATCGGGCGCATATACCGCGGCATGCATCCGACATCGCAAAGGCCATGCGTCGGATCGCGGCTCGCCGCCGTGATTAAGACCTCCGCACCCTGCGGGACCACGGCCCCACGCCGCCCCCACCTCGCCGCTGTTCATGAGCGCAGTTGAGGTCGCCCAGAAATACATTTGTTCCAAATACCAGAAATCGCCGCTCAAGAGATACTGAGGATCAAAAGCTCCCGGGATATGCGCGCCCGGAGGCGTTTCATCCGGCCACCAATTATTGGGGCCATCCGTCATGGTGCCGACACTCAAAGGCCCAGACTGATCGCCCCATTGCCACGCAACGCCCCCAATGGTGGGACGCCCTTGAACCGAAGCGATACGACCCACCGCCGTCCCGGGCACGGTGTTGGGATCTCCGGGATGATGGTTGTTGTCAAAAAAGGCGATCGTTGTCCCGCCCTCGCGGATATTGAGCGGCCAGGCCCCAGCCAAATCCGCACTGCCAAAGGCCACCGCCTTCTCGCGCCAATCTCCGGTGTAAAGCCACCGCACCGACCACTGCGGCCAATACCCCTGCTCCGGGCGTCCCCCGCCGTCTTGCATTCCGTTGTCCCAAAGCCCATATTGGTAAAGGTCTTTTTGCGCCGCGCTCCACGCGGTATAGTCAGATTGGATGCTGCTGTCCGTTGGAGTGAGCGCCGGATTGTAATTCGGCACGAGCTTGGTCTGTTCCAGGTAGACTAAGTTATGGTTGATGTTGACTTGGGCTTCTGGGGCGGCGCCGATCCACATTTCCTTGGTCCAGCGAGTGGCGCCGGCCTGGTAAACGTTCGCATTGGTATAGGCCATCTGAGGATTAGCATGGCCAAGGGCCAAGGTGACCCCATAGGATTGGTCCTGCAGAGCAGTCAACAAAGTATTCTCAGCGATAAATCGGACGCGGATCTGGTGGGTGGCCGGCCAAAAGGTTGCATGGATGATGGGCCGAATCGAGCGGTGGCTATCCGTGCCCACATCGTAAACGCGATTGGCGGAGTGATCCGCCAAAATAATGGTCGTTGCGATCGGACCGCTCGTCCAATAGGTGAAATTCCCATCTTGCAGCATTTGTCGAGCACTAACGTTGCCCGTGATTCCATTCGAAAAAACCATCTGCGCGTCAAAATCGAACTGGTTGGTATCAAGCATTTGCGCCGGCGTAAGAGGGGTGTTGTTGCAGGAGCCCGGCTGAAAATTGACGGTAATCGATTGATTGGCGTTGAGAGTTGGGATTAGGAACGAAAGGATCGCATGCTTGATGCTGGTATCTGGCCATCGAGTTTTAATATCCGTCTGAGTCGGAACCGATCCACCGGGACTCAAGACCGCCTGGACGCAAGACGATCCTCCTATTTCTCCCGGCACAAACGGCCGTCCTATCTGCACGGGATAATTGGTAGTCGTCACACCGCCTTTCTCGGTGATGGTGAGGGTGTCGGGAACGGCGGCCTGCGCCGGTTTGGGGCAGAGCAGAAGGCAGGCAGCAGAGAGCAGAATATGAATAGTCGAAAAACGAGAAAAGAGAAGAGATAGCGGAAAACCGAAAGTCATTTCCGCCGTCTTTCGCTCTCGCGGTTCTCTTTTCTTTTCTCGTTTATCGACTATTCGCTTTCTCATTTGATCACCGCCACTTTCCCTTTCACTTTGTCTCCCGCACTATCGGCAATGACGTAAAGGTAAACCCCGCTGGCGACTTTGTCGCCGGAATCGTTCGTCAGGTCCCAATCAATTTTGGATTCGCTCGTCGATAGGTTTTTGACTTTGTGTCCTGAGACGGTAAAGAGATTGATCGTCGTGTTCGCGACTAATCCGTCAAAGGTGATGCGCGCATGGCCCGCATGTTTGTCGCTCCGCCAGGGGTTCGGATACACCCGTACCGATAAAGTCTGTCCGGGATTTACCGGCACGGGCGGAGGATTCGTTGGAGGCTGGCTCGGCGGCACAGACAATCGAGGCAGGATCGCCCATTTCGGATCGGTATTCAATAAACTATCGTTGAGCACATGGGCATAAGCCCAGTTCCACGCGTCGTTTCCACTTAAAGAACCGGCCGTCAGTCCAGGCAGATAGCTGGCGGCGGCGCGGATGATCAAGGCATAGGATTGGTCGAGATCGCTGGGGAAGGCCTCATCTGGCCAGGTCGTCAATGTCTGGAAGGAACTGATGTAGCCACTTTTCGCATCAGCCCAATTCGTAAACCAGGCATTGGTGAGCAAGGAGACTGTCGGCGTCTCATAGGTCGCGGACAGATAAGGATTGTAGCCCGGATCCGTCAGTTGACCGATGAGATGCGGCGCGACCGATTTCAGCAGCGCGTCCGTCGGATAGCCCAGCTCCTTGGCGCGACCGAGTTCCATAATAAGGAAAGCTTCCATCCATTCCTGCGTCATCGCTTCGGTGGTTGTGTGATCGAGATTCCCATAGAAGTTGCCGCCGCTATCCGTATTCGGGGCTTCCCAGTTCCCCAGTGGCGGAACGCCAAGGTTCAGCGTGGACGAAACGGGCCAGGTGGTCATTTCCCAGGGCGATCCCGTCGCGGATCGGATGAATGCATTCTGCCAGGTCCAGTTGGTTGTTCCCTGGAACTGAGTTCCCGTGATGTTGCGTTTTCCTTCCCAAAGAGCAATGGCATCGTTAATGAGAGTATTGAAATAGCTTTGCTCCGGACTGTTATCCGGCGATAAGAGCGCGGTTTCCACGCGACTTCTGAAAATCCATGCGTCCCCGCGCACCTGATCTTGAATGCCGCCTTCTGCGCCCGTCGGGCCGCGGCCATAAGAAACGGTCGTGGCGGCGCCATTGTAAGTGGCGGCGCTGTAGGCCGCCCAGAACTGCATTTCTTCCAGATACCAATAATCGCCTGAAAGCATGTACTGCAGGACAAAGGGATCAGGCTGGTGCGCGCCGTCCGGCTGCCAGGGGGTGGCCGCTGTGGCGCCCACAAAGGTGATCTGGTCTGCCGGCACTGTGTAAGGATAGCTGAAACCGCTCGCCAGAGACGTCGTGGGTCGCGCCGTATTGGACAGGACCCGGCCCAGTGCGGACGTGGTGTGGGCCCGATCAAAAAACCGGCCGCTCACGCCCTCACGGATGTGCATCGGCCAGGCGGCGGCCAAATCCGCATTGCCAAAGGCCATCTGCTGCAAACGGAAATCTCCCGAATAAACCCAATCGAGCGACCAGGTGGGGTAAGGACCAATGTCCTGGCGGCCACCCGGGTTCCCCATGACCGGCTGCCAATTCCCCGCGTCATAGAGATCTTGGGTTGCGCCGGTCCAGTTGCTGGATTCGCTGGCGATGGCGGACTCCGGCATAATCTTTGACGTATCGTAGCTGGCCATAAACTTTGTTTTAACCAGATAGGCCAAATTGGGATTCATGGCGATATGCGACGGCGCTCCGCCGATCCAAAATTCCTTCGTCCAGCGGCTCAATACAGTGTGGAGAATTCCTGTTTTGGTGTAGACGGTCTGTGGATTACTTTGCCCCACAGTCAAAGCGAGATCATAATTCTGATCCTGCAGCGAGGTGGTATTGGCGATTTCCCCGATAAAGCGGACGCGCACCTTATTGATCCCCGGCCAGAACGTCGCGTGAAAGATTGGCCGGAAAGATCGATTGCTGTCGGAGCCCACATCATACTTACGCGTGGTGGAATGGTCCGCCAGGATCACCGTCGTCGCGATCGGGCCTTGCGTCCACAACTTCACAGGACCCAAATCGGAGCTCGTGCTGCCGTCCCAGTCCGTCAGCACCTGCCGTGCGCTCGGAGTGGCGGTGATGCCGTTGGTCATCACCATGTGCGCGTCAAAGTTAAAGGCAGGGGCCAGCATTTGGGCTTGCGTCGGTGCCGTATTGTTATTTGAACTCTGGTTCTGGAAGACGATACTCGCGGTTCCATTCGCGGGTAAGTTGGGGATTAAAAAGGAAATGATGGCGTGCTTCACCGAACCATCCAGCCAGCGCGTTTTGACATCCGCCTGCGTCGGAACGGCTACGCCATTGATGACCGCTTGAGGATATTGTCTGATGTCGCCCTGAACAAAGGGGCGTCCCACTTGAATGGGATAATTGGTTGTCGCCACACCATCTTGTTCGGAAATGGTGATGCCATTTCCTACTGGCCCTGAACCTAGAGGTGGAGTTCCCGACGTATTGGAAACGGTAATGATCACTGACAGGGCGGTTGCGCTGTTACCCGCCGTATCGGTCGCGATGGCCGTCAGCGTGTGAGATCCATTGGCCGATTGGGTCGTATCCCAAGACATCGAATAGGGAGACGACGTCACGGCGGAACCCAGATTGTTTCCATCGAGCTGAAACTGGACATTCGCAACACCGGAGTTGCTTTGCCCCGGTACACCAGGGTCGGCCGCGGAGACCGTGATCGAAACGGTTCCAGAAAGGGACATGGCCGCCGTCGGGGCCGTAATGGAAATAGTGGGAGGCGTCGTGTCCGGAGACAAAGAACTCGACCCCAGAGCACCGACCCAGATATCCCCACCGGTCGTCTGACTTCCTCTCCAATACACCAGCGCGTCGTTTGCGACGTCATAAGCCATGCCATCGCAATTCCCACAACTTTGTGTGGGACCGCCGTTGTTAGAACTCACTGTTCCCCACGTTTGGGTCGCGACGCTGTAGGTGCAATCTTCATTGGTTGTCGTATGAATCATGACGAGCCCTTTGTTCGGATTAAAAATCATCCCTGGCTGGACGATGTCGTCGACGCAAGAGGAGCTTCCGGCGAGCGGTCCGGCAATAGCATTTGTGGCAGGATCGTAAGTCCATACTTCGTTATAGGTATTTGACCAGGTATTAGTGGCTCCGCCCCACATCACGAATTTTCTGTTAACGGAATCATAGACAAACCCGACACTCCATCGGTTCCCGGGCCAACTGCTCCCATGCAAAAACTCCTCCCAGTTGTTCGTCGATCCGGCATCGCAGAAGCCGTCAGCGGTCTGAGCTGAAGTCAGAGCCCCGCCGGGGTTGCCGATAGTAGAACAGTATTTCCAGAGTGGATGCGTCGCGTTTCCGCCGTCATAACCCGTGCAAACAGCGGCATCGTGAATGCTGTCATAGGCGCAGCTCGCCTGACCGCCGTCACCAGACGCACCCCCCGTAGCTGCAAGAGGAAGGGTGGTGGGTAAAAGCTGGGTCGCGTTGGTAAAGGAGGGTCCTGTAAAGTAATACATGTCCTGCTGCTGTCCGCCGCAGTTGCCTCCTACTTGAAAATAAAGATCCCGTTTGGTATCCATCCATCCCTGAGCGTAATAGTGGCGGTCTTTCAGCACTGTGGAGCTGTCGGATTGAGAACTACACACATTGTTGGTCGTGCCAGAATTGAATCCGCGCGCGAAACTAGATGGGCTCTGCGTGTTGAATAGAAAAAGAGCATTCGCGTAAATGGAGCCGGAATTGCTGGACTGCTCCGGGAGGACAACGCGCTCCGCGACAGGGTCATACCACGGCTGGTTCCAACTGTCGGTGTAAGGCCAGGTTGTTCCGTTGGCTGTGCCTGTATACTGCGTCCAGGTGATGTTGGCCGCCGGCGCCGGTTTGGGGCAGAGCAGAAAGCAGAGAGCAAAGAGCAGAATGTTAATAGTTGAAAAACGAGAAAAGAGAAGAGATAGCTGAAAACCGAAAGTCATTTCCGCCGTCTTTCGCTCTCGCGGTTCTCTTTTCTTTTCTCGTTTATCGACTATTCGCTTTCTCATTTGATAATTCCCACTTTGCCTTTCACTTTGTCTCCCGCGCTGTCCGTAATCAGATACACATAAATTCCGCTCGCGACTTTGTCGCCGGAGTCGTTCGTCAGATCCCAATCGGTCTTGGATAGATTTGTGGTCAATTCTTTGATCTTGTGTCCGGAGACAGTAAAGAGTTTGACGCTCGTGTTCGCATTGGCGATTAACCCGTCGAACGTCATGCTGGCATGACTCGCATGCTTGTCTGAGCGCCAGGGGTTCGGATACACCCGCACCGATAACGTTTGTCCCGATGTCACTGCTGTGGGTGGAGGATTGCCGCCGCCCGTCGGCGGCGGAGTCGGCGGAGGCGCGGCGCCGATCGCGCCGGTGTCATAGGCTCCGATACTCGGTGAAGGAGGACGCGGGCCGCCGCGGATGTCATACGTCGGCGCGCCCACGGACGTCCCGGCGCCGATGGCTGGAGAAGTCGAAAGCAGCACGAAGTTAAATTGGCTTGGGGTGGGCCAGGAGCTGGGATTGGCCTGAGTAAATTGAGGATTGACGTTCAAGCAGCCGCTCAACGTTGTCAGGGAAGCCGCTTGAGCGCAGCTGTACCCTTGGAATCCGCTCCCTCCCGGAGTCTGGTTAAACCCTAATGCAAATGGGTCAGCGCTGAAACCTTGGCCATTGGCCCAATAAATGTTATTGGCAAAAATAGAGGTAGCCAGGAAATTTTGGTTCGCGTTTCGGTACACGATAGGCTGATAGCCGCTCAGCGTCACGAAGATGTTGTTCCGGAACGTGTTATGGCCCATATCACCCATATTCGTTAACACATTACTCACGTTCACCCCTAAGCCCGTGGCAAAGGCCCCATCCGACGTCGGGTCAAAGCCGGATTGGTAGACGGTGTTATTTTCGAAGGTGTTGTAGTTTTCGTCATACGGACAAATGCCTCCAGACTCACCGGGAATAAGGGAGCAGACGCCGCTATCGTAATCGGTGAGTTCGAAAGCGCTGCTGGCCGCGTTAAAAACCAGATTGTTGCTGATAGTCGAACTGGAAGTGCCGTTCTGGAAGGACATGCCGGCGACGCCGACGTTGTAGACAATATTCTGGTAAATCTGCGAGTTAACCATTCGGCCGTTGAAGTGAAAACCGTTTGTCGAGGCGTTGTAGCAGATGTTCCGACGAATAATCACATTACTGCTCGGCACTTCGCGAGAACCCAGATACATACAGTGCTGATTGTCGCCCGACCCCGTGTCATGGAAAACGTTTTCTTCTATCGTCAGGTTCACCAGTCCGTTAAAGGCCGCGATGCCGCCCAATCCCTGACTTCCTGCTTCGGTCGTTTCGATGTGTTTGAAAGTGTCATTTTGCAAATTCCCGCTGTCAATATCCGCCGTACCGATCGTCTTCAGACCGTCGATAATAACCCAGCTCGTGCCGAGGTCTATGCCAAAGGCTCCCGGGGGAGTAGCGCTAGGATCAATCACCGCCAACTCTCCGGGATAACTCATCACGATCGTGGGGTGCCCCGCGGTCCCGCTCGGTGGCGTTAAGTTGCCGTTCCACCTATCGCGAAGTATGACGAGATCACCGGCCGCGACTTGGGTGTAAATGGCCGGATAGAAAGTTAGATAAGGATGATTGGGATCATTCACCACCCCAGTGGAATCGTTTCCAATACAGGATCCTAGCGCGGCGTTGCAACCAGTCGAAGCGGTAGCCGGAGCCAGATACCAAATACGGGTTGGGTTATACCCAAGATGCGACAAGAAGGCGGATAGCGATCCCCACTTCGCAATGGTCTGCGCCGCCGTGTGGACCGAGCCATCATCGTCGTCGGCGTCCGGGCCCCGACAGCCTGGCCCGACTCCGTAGCCATCGCCGTCTTTATCGAGGCAGGTCAAGGTGCTGTAGCCCAGACCATTGATCGGACCGGAAGGCGACGGAGAAGAACTGCCGCTCGGAACATAGGGCGTGGTGCTCACGACGGCGGATTCCGCCGCACTTTCATTTCCGCCGCTATCGACGGAAGTCACGGAGAATTCGTAATTCGTTCCGTCCGTCAGATTGGATACCGTCGTGGGCGAGGTTGCCCCTGAGATTTTAGTCCCGGCGCTCCGAGGGTCGCCGGGCGCTGCCAACCAGTACACGTTATAAGAATGGGCTTCGCTCACCGGATTCCAAGTGACCGCGGCCTGGCCGTTGCCCGCCGCCGCGCTCACGCCGCCGGGCGGCGTGATGCCATTGCTGATCGTCAAGGTGTAACCATCCAGCGATCCCCCGGGAGCCAAGACAAAGGCGCCGAGCGACGGCGCATAACGGAACCGCGATCCGATGCCGTTATTGAAAGAAGCAACCGAACCCTCGGGGCCCGGGCCACCGAGATACGATTGATCAACGCAGGTGAGGCTCGCCGGATCAAAAGTCGTTACGGTATTGCCCGAACTGACATAGACTCGGATCTGATTGATCGCTGGGTCCCACTCGGCTCCCGGAAAGCTGTAAGTGCCTGGACCGACGATCGTCGAACACCCGCTGGTCTGAGGCGTGGCTTCCACCGCTCCAGTGTTGGTTTTCGTGTCGTACATAAAAATGTTGCCGCCGGAAAAGTACCAGATGCGCCGGGTATTGGGGTCCATGACGGGCGTCCCGATGGCCGTCGCGCCGGAGACCGGGTTCCCGTTGTAATCGCTGTAGACGACGCAATCGACGCAAAGGTTGGTCCACACAGAAGTTTGTCGATCCCATCGGGCAAAGTTGTAGCTGCCGAAAGGAAACGTGCAAACAGCCGTTTCATCGACCGTCGTAGGGTCCACAACACAGAAAATCCCGGAGGGAGTGCCCCCGGCTTCGGCGATGTTGCTCGGAATGGCCGTCCAGCCCGCGGAAGGGTTCGTCATATCCATCTCAAAAACGAAAGCGTATTGCGCTGGGGCGCCATAATCGTTGCCGCCATACCGCCAGAGTTTTTGCGAACGTGGGAAGTAAAGCATCCCGCTATACACATGAACTGAAACAGGCTGGTGCGTGGTTGGGGTTTCTTGCGGCTGCGTCCCAAGCGGACTCACATCCGGAGCGGGCCCCCAGAGCCTGGAGAGGGTCTTGTGGACAGGATCAAGCGCGAGAACAGAATCGTCGATGCTGGCGTCATGCCCTCCGCCATTTAAATACAGCAGCTGCCTTTGATCATCCCATGCACCGCCGCCCCAAGTATCGAGGATGTCCATGCATGCGTCATGAAACGCGAAGGGAATTCCGTTCCAGTTATTTGCGACGCAGGGATTGTTCTGAAAGACATTGGTATTGGCGCCGAGATCGGTCCAACCCGTCGCTGCTTGAACCAGTTTGGGGCAGAGCAGAAAGCAGAGAGCAGAAAGCAGAAAGCGAATAGTCGAAAAACGAGAAACGAGAAGAGAAACTCGAGAACGAGAGATGACCGAGAAGTCTTTCGGATTTCCAGTTTCTCTATTCGTTTCTCGTTTTTCGACTATTCGCTTTCTCATTTGATCACCGCCACTTTCCCTTTCACCTTATCCCCCGCTCCATCCGTAATCAGATAGACGTAAACCCCACTGGCGACCTTGTCGCCGGCGTCGTTCGTCAGATCCCACGGAAGACTGCCGGTGTCGGCATGCAGCTCTTTCACGTGATGTCCCGCCACGGTGAAAATTTTAATCGTCGTGCCCGTCGTCAGGCCCGCGAAAGTGATCGAGGGATGTCCGGCATGTTTATCCGAGCGCCAGGGATTCGGATAGACCTGCACGTTGAGCAGCGGCGACTGCACACCCACCGTGGGATTGATCTGCAGCGTATCCCAAGCCACCTGGGGCCAGAGCGTTTTCATCCAGGCGATGACTGCGGCTGTCTGCCCATTGGAAACACCCAGTTGCGCCAGCCGAGGAATGCTGTACCACATCTTGTCCACCCAGCGACCGTCGGGGGTATTGTCGATCGGCGTTTCGTTGTTTTGCAGATGGCCGCCGGCCAGATATTGGTCGCGCGTGTAGCTCTGACTTTTGCCCAGCCACAGATGCGTGAGGTTTTCAAGCAGAGCCGTCCGCACACCGCCGGCAGTCTGTGCCCAAAGCGGATCAAAAGCCGAACTGACCAGGCGGCTTAAATCGTAAAGGGTATCAGGAGCCCAACCCTGCGATGTGGTCTGATCAGGGCCGATGCCGTTATCAGTGATCTGGCCGGCTTTGGTGAAAAGAGAAACGAAGCGCATCGCGCTGGGGATTCCCGTCACGCTCGTCAAATCGCGAAACTCCGTCCAGGCAAGCGACCAGTTCATAAACCCGGCGCCGGTCCGGTTGGGCGTCAGGATGGCCTGCAGATGAAGCCAAGCCATCGAAAGATAAATTTGGATCACGCCTCCGCCACGAAGCCCCTGGCTGCCGCGCGGGATGCCCAGCGCGTCCGGCGCCGCGGCGGCGGCCGCGTCAATAAACCAGCTGCGCGATTCCGCCGATGAACCATACAGCGTGGTCCCGTAGCCTTCCAGATTGAATTCGTGCATGAGCTCCCAGCTTTTCATCAGCTGCCAGAGCGCGACGGCATAAGCTTGTTCTGAAGAAGCGGGGTCCGAAGGCGTGGGCATGGCGGCCAAAAATTGTTTGCGCGCTGCCGACCAATTTTGAAATGTCGTTGCGATGCCGGCGATGGTCGACGCGGAAGCCGACTGGGCAGTGAGGGTTGTGCGAAGCTGCTGATAAATCACAGAGAGATTGCTCGCCGCGAAATTGGCTCCGGCTCCAGGGATATCGCCGGGCGCCGTGCGCGGCAGCCAGTGATTCCAGTCGGGAAGCAACAGATTAATCGGCAGCTCGCGCAAATCCAAAGTGGACGTCGTCGCTAAAGGCGCGCTGGTGACTTTTCCTCCCGGAAAAAGAGAACTAAGCATCGCCGAGTCGGTCGCGAGCACCGCGCCAAAACTTTGCCCCGCCGCCCATTGATTGACCGGCAGACTGTCCGTTCCAGGTCCGGGTTGGAACGGTGGGTTCCAAGGACGGCCTGCCGGCGCCACCGGCAACGTCCGGACAAAGGCCGCGATGTCGGCGCCATTTTGAGCGCTGAGGCCGTGGAACTGCGAGCGGGCAATAATCGATTGGTTGGAAAAACTGAAATATTGCAGATCGCGTCCATCGTTGGTATGGCAGCTCCGGCAGGAGGCTCCGATGACTCTGTGGGTGAGCGGTGAATCTTCCAACTGGGCTGTCCAGAAAAGCGCGTTTCCGTGCACGGGATCGGCGCCCGGCGGGGCCGTCCAGGTCGATGGCTGATCCATCGCAAAGAGGCTATTCGGAAGAATCGCGGTAGAGCCTTGATAAAAGTTGAACGCCAGAATACGGAAGCCCGAGGAAACACCGTCCGTCCCATTAAACCGGAAACTTAAGGTGTTGTTGCCGGACACAAGCGCTCCGGATTGAACGGGAAGAGTAAATTCAAGAACGCTTAGAGCTCCCCCAATCCCGCCAAATGATTTTGCCGGGTCAGCGACCTGCACCGTGTTATTGTCGAGCGGAATCCAGGCGCCGCCATTGATCTGTACACTGCCTTTGTCCGGATAATCCAGCGCATGCACGCGCACCCACAAATGATCGATGACGCTGGGGTTACTGATGGAGAACGTCACGCTTTCGACGAGGCCGTCGGCGCCGATCACTTCGATCGGCATGGTAATCGTCGAAGGAGGCGGAACAGTCACCACAAGGGTCGCGCTGGCGCTCTTCGTCGAATCCGCTTGGCTGGTGGCGACGACATGATAGGTCCCCGGCGTGCCGGGCGCCGTATAGTTGCCGCTTTGATCAATCGCGCCTCCGCCAGCTTCCTGCACGCTCCAGGTCACCGCGGTGTTGGCATTACCGGTGACGGTCGCCGTGAAAGATTGCGTGCCTCCCAGGTTTAATCCCACACTGGTGGGATTTACAGTCACGGCGACCGACGGCGGCGCTGAAGATCCAAAATTAATGCCGTAAACATTAAAAGGAGCGGCTCCGCTTGACCCATTGAACAGCAAGAACCAATCGTTTTTCGAATCGTAACCGCAGAAACTGTCCTGATTGCCGTTGCCGCCCCCGAGATCCCGGCCCGGCGGCGTTCCGCCCACGCCCAAGCTAGACCAGGTATTCGAGCCTGTTGTGTAAGCATAAACGGAATCCCCGGTGTTCCCATAAACGACCACCCGCTGCCGTTGATGATCGTAGCCGAAACAGGGGGCGGCAGCCGGAGGCGCTTCTTGTACCGGATTGGCCGCGGCAAAGCAGGTATTATCACATTGATCGGCCGGTTTGGCTGTAGGATCGTATAAGAATGTGGAAGCGAGAGCCGGCGTGGTGTATGCGGCTGTTCCTCCCCAAAGGACCACCTTCCCGCTCGCCTCATCGTAAACCAGGGCGCCGTCAACCCTTCCGCCCGGGGAGCAATTTGAACAGACTTGCCGCCAAGTATTTGCGTTGGGATTGTATTCCCAGGCATCGGGAATGGCGGAGGCGTTAGCGAGCCCACCGTAGAGCAAGACGCGATCCACATTGGGCATATAAACCATTTGCGAATCCTGACGAACCCCCGGATTGGTCGCCGGAATGGAGAACTGGGTCCAAGCCCCGGAACCGGACGTCCCACCGTGTGTGAAGGCATACCAGTCGTACAGTAGTCCGAAATGGCAGGAACCCGAGGTGATATAGGATTGGTTGCGCTTGCTATCCCAAGTGAACTGGTTATAGGTATGGCGGTGGTTTGGCGCATTGGTCCGATCACCCGGACAATCACTGCTATCCGAATCCAACCAGAGATTCGTCCATGCCAACGTGGCCGGGTTGAACGTCCAGATGCCGTCAAAATAAATCGAGGTCGTGTTCTTGGCGGCGAACAACAGCATCTGATGCTGCGAATCCCAAACCGTATTGGTAAAGACGGTCAAGTTGGGAGTATTGCCTGTTTCTCCCGTCAGTTGCTGCCAGGCAAGCGGGTTAGACGATTGAGACGATGGCGTTCCAATTTCCCAATTGTAGTAGCTTCCGTTATGCGGTTCCGCGCCGATGAACTTATCGTTGGCGACATCATAGGTCAAGAGGGCTACCTCGTTGCCAGGACCAATCGACCCGTCGGGCCCGGCGCCCGCCGAATAGGTGATCGTTGCCCAAACCCATGAGTTGAGATTCAGCTCAAAAGCCTTGGTTCCGTCGTATGTGGCCACAAACCGTCCGCGGCTCGTGTCCTCAGTGCCATAGGCGTAGCCGTTGGCGTTCGAGGGAGCGACTCCCGTCGGAGATTCCTGCGTCCATGCCTGCGTGGAAGGTTCGTACACCCACACCGTGTTGACACCCACGCCTCCAGAAGTCTGGCCGCCATAAGACACCAGCTTGTTAAGAGTCTGACTCCAAAAAAGAACTTCCCCAGCCGTCGGCGGGAACGCGCCGCTGGTCGTCAACGTGTTCCAGTCATTGGCCACCGCACAGCCGATATTTCTTCCCGATATTTGTGGATCGACGCGCTTGCAGTAAACGGAAGTGATGTTCATGATATTGCCTGCCGCATTGAATCCGCCCACAGCAAAGACCGCGTCGTCCTTGGCGTCATAAGCTAGCCCAAAACTGTCGGCCCCCCCTGATGTTGAAGGAAAATGCGCTGTGATATGCTGGCTCCATGATCCCGAATTAGAAGTTCCTGTATCAGAAAATTCCCAGGTGTCCATCGGCCTGTCCCCCTGACAGACCCCCCCGATCATCCATGTCGTATTGTCCACCGTGTCATACGTGGCCGCATAAGGGTGTCTGGCCATGGGTGCTGCAGGACTGGAATAATTGGCGAATCCATGACAATCATCGCCTGGCCCAGCGCGGGGCGACCATAATTCCACAAATTTATTGGTAGCGGCATTGTATCCCCACACGGTTCCCGAATAGATCCCTGATCCCTGCGAGTTATCCGCCATGAAATACTCGGTCATCTGCGTCTGTGGGTTATAGATGCCGCGCAGCCAATTGCGCCAGCTGGGCGGAGCGCCGCTGGTTTGGTTAATGTAGTCATAGCTCGAAACGTTCCAGCTGATCGAGTCGGCGTAGCCAACCATCGGCAGCACAAAAGAGAAGAATGCTATTTGAATGATCGACTGCCGCTTCACTTGATCACCGCCACTTTGCCTTTCACTTTATTCCCCGCGCTGTCGGTAATGACATACAGATACATTCCGCTGGCGACTTTGTCGCCGGAGTCGTTGGTCAGGTTCCAAGAAATTTTCGATTGGCTGGTGGTCATTTCTTTAATCTTGTGGCCCGAGACGGTAAAAATCTTGATCGTGGAGTCGGCGATTAATCCGTCGAAGATGATATTGGGACTCCCCGAATGTTTATCCGCGCGCCAGGGATTCGGATAAACTCGCACGGATAAAGCCGATCCGGACACGATCGTGGGGGGATTTTGGCCTGGCGGAGAATTCGGAGGTGTTCCCCCTGCCAGAGTCGTCGGGGTAGCGCTGACAAGGGCGGACTCGACGCTTTCGCCGGCGCTATTGGCCGCCGTGACGGAAAGGGCGTATGTCACGCCGGGAGTCACGTTGTTGAGCACGAACGGAGAACTTACTCCCCCAGCCTTGAAGCCGTTCTTTTGGGGATCTCCGGCTGTGGAAGTCCAATAAAGATTGTAAGACGTCGCTTGAAACACCGCGTCCCATGTCACCGTGATTTGACCGGCTCCGGCCACCGCTTTGACATTGATCGGAATCTGCGGCGGCCCGGGCGGAGGCGAGTTGGGGTTGGCTATCGTTAGATCCGCCGTGTTGGATTGAAGTCCGGGCACATCCTTTGCAACCACGGCATAGTGGAGAGTCGGGACAATGGGAACCCCGGTCATCACCACGCTGTGGCTGGTCGTGTAACCGGTTTCAATCGGCGACCATCCGTTGTAGTCGGAACGCGATCCCCAAGCCACAAAACCAAGCGCGGGCTTATCTGTGGTCCAGGTGACCTGCAAGGAGGTGGCCGACATCCACGTGGCGTTGACATTGCTGATGACCGGAGCGGCCGAATCGGCGATTGTTGCGCCAAGCGGAGTGGGAGATAACGAACCGCCTCCCAGCGAGGAATTGCGAATGTAGAAGATGAGATTGCGGAGATCATTACCCGTAATCTCAGGACGCGGGACGGAACCACACATGCCGGCTTGGATATAGGCGCCCAAGCTGGCGTCATCCGGGTATTGGACCATGATGTCGTCAACCGTCGGGCATACGCCGAGATGACCATTCCCCGTGACTCCATGAAGCGTGGCGAACGCCGGGCGGGAGCCCCAGGGAAATCCAAAAACCGTTCCGCTTCTCCAGATGGCCCACCCACTATTACTTCCATAGCTGAAGGGAACGATGAGATTGGTATCCAATCCGGAAGGAGGATCCGAGGGCTGGATGGCGCGCCAGGACGAAATGCCGGTATTTCCAAAGCCCATGGTTACGAATCGAGCTTCGGTTTTTGAAATGGCAATGAACCAGGGATAATGTCCCGTCGAGTCAATGACATAGCCGGCGCCCCAACGACCGTCCGGAGCGCTACCACCATTGACGTAATCGACGATCGGGTTATTGCCATAGCTGCCATCTTCGGAGAACCGGAAAATATCGGTGTTTCCATTTCCCGTCGCGCGCGCCATGAGAATATCGTCTTTGGGACCAATCGTACCGACCGAATCCACGTCCAGCCAGATCCACGTGTTGGAGAAGTCTCCTACGTCGTAGGTGTAAATCCGGGAAACCATCTGGGTTGACAGATTAATCACGCGAACCACTGTGGAAACCGATTCGCCTTCCACAATATTGCCGGACGAATCAAACCGGATGACATGCGGATAAGGCGTGATCGCAGAACTGAAGGCGACAGGAGTCGGAGAACTGTAAGTGTCGCGAGCGGTGGACACCTGGGCGATGGAGGGAATGGTCTGACCGGGCTGGATTCCGACCAACGTGCTTACCGTCGAGCCGTCGGGTGAAATCTTCCGGATGGCACAATTGTTGAAGTCCGCCACATACATCGTTCCATCCGGCGCCATAATAATGCTGTAAGGCTCGTTGAATTGAGCGCTCAGCGCCGGTCCATTCACATAACCGCTTTGATCGGGCTTGCCCGCATAAAGCGTATAGGACGGATTGGCCTGAGAGAGGTCGACTTTCCAAATCGCGTGATGGATCGTATCGGTGACGTAAAGCAGCTGCGCGTTCCGCGGATCAAAAACCAAATCGTTGGGAGAACCGTAATTGCCGGAAGACATTCCCGTGCCGACCAGCTGCGATTTGGCGATGATCTGGGCGTTGCTGACGTTGAGGTCTTTGTAATCGTAGGGCAGAACGTTTCGCAACGGCCGCAAGCCCGCTAGGGTGACCACCGACCCATCGTGGCTGACTTTAAAAATGCGGCCGGAGAGATCGACGCCCACCCATCCGGAGCCGTCGGGCGCCGGCACGACGTTGCTGTAAGGGTCGAGCATATTGTCATCGCGCCCTCCATCCATGTTGTAGTGATGCTGGACTTCGGGAACGGAGGCCTCCATTTGGGAATTCGCTTGCGCATAATAGTATTGCGTGACGACGCCGCCGCTGCGCGTCGTATAAAACTGCGGATTTCCCATATAGAGCGATGCTCGGGTTTCCGTCAATGATTCGATAAACCAATTGGACGGCAAACGCTGAGCGGAGTTATTCGTCGGAGGGATTATGGGATAAGGATAGGGATGGGTCGTGTTGTGCTGCGGACTGCCCGGATAGGTAATCCAATCGACCGCCGGCGGTAAGTGCAGACTTTCAAAAGCGAAACCGGGCACGGCCATTTTCTGGGCGCCATTCAAGGGACCGGAATTCTGGATCACGACCTCTTGATTGACCGACCGAATTTGGCTGGCCGGATAGGTCGCCCCTGTCGAGTCCACAATGCGAACGGTCAGTACATGCGTACCGTCGGGAATTTGAGTTGTATTCAGAGTGAAGATGAAAGGCGGCCCCTGGATGTAGCTGGACAGCGTTTGTTGTCCGTCCAAACCATATTCGATCGTCACGCTGCCCGCCGCCGGCGGAGCCAGCGACGTCACATAATTATTGATCCAAACCAAATCCAACTTCACGGAGCCGGAAAGAACGGGAATCGCCTGCACCTGACTGTCGGACGACGTCTCTAGAAGCGGGGTGCCGTTGGAAGCGCTGATGGTAAAGCGCGCGTAGACGTAGCCGACGGATCCGTTGTTGTCCCAGTCGGTGAAGACGGAGGCCCGCACCGTACTGATCCCCACCACAAACCAAAAAAACAAAAATAACGCACTTCTGGGGACAGTCCCCAGCGGTGCTTTATATTGAGTATTTGGTCGATGGTTCATTTAATCACCGCCACTTTGCCTTTCACTTTGTTCCCCGCGCTGTCTGTGATCACGTACAAATAAACCCCGCTGGCGACTTTGTCGCCGGAGTCGTTCGTCAGGTCCCAGTTGAGCTTCGTCTGATTTGTCGAGATTTCTTTGATTTTGTGTCCGGAAACCGTAAAGAGATTAATCGTCGTGGTGGGAGCCAAGCCATCAAAAGTAATGTTGTGTCCGCTGTGCTTATCCGACCGCCAGGGATTCGGATAGACTCGCACGTTTAATGTAGTGGGAGCGACCGTCGTGGTGGGAGGGTTCGAACCAGGCGGAGTGGATGGAGGAGTCGTTCCGGAAGAGCCGCAAGCAGGCCGGGGATTGCCGTTGCCTAACAGCGGACCTGTTCCCGATCCGGTTCTTTGCAAAGCGCCAGCGTCGGTCGCGCTCCCGCGCGCTTGACACATGAAATCATCCGTCACCCGCCAAGATTCCGACCCGCTTCCCGCTGCACCAATGAGCGGCCCACCGACAGCTGGCCAGAGATCGTAAGGAGCCGCGGCCGGCTGATCAAAACAAACACCCGCTGTATTGCAGATGCTGTTTCCCTGCACGATTCCGGCCGGCGAAGCGGGACTCAAAGCTGGCGTTCCGTTTAACGGCGTGATCGCGTTGTAGGCGAGCACATTTCCGGCATTGGCCTGCCAATTCTGGACCTCGATACCATCGCTCTGGTTGTTCAATGCGGTGTTATTGACAATCCAGACATTCTGCTGCAATCCGCGCCCGTTATAGTCCTGCGCCCAGATGCCGGGGTTGTTGCCGACGACGACGTTATTGCGCACGATCGCCGGGCCGCCGCCCACGTTGATGCCGGCATCCGTCACCGCCCCTTCGACATAATTCCCCTCGATCACACTGGCGGGATCGCCGCGATTGGAACCGTACACCATGAGCCCCGGTCCACGCGAGCGATAGATCGTATTGTCTTTGATCGTGGCATAAGAGTTGAGTTTGACTTCCAGGCCGTACCCCACCTGATCGCCCGGGGCAATGGTATCAATCAAATTTCCCTGGATCAGGATATTGAGCGCATGGCAGGAGGTTCCGTCATGACAGCCAAAATATAAACCGGTGGACTGCATATTCTTCAGGACATTGTTCGTGACGGAAATGTTTTGGTAGGTACTGCCCGAATCGTTGGCCGGCACGGCGATATCCGTATTGTTAAAGACATTTTGATCGATCACAAGATTCGAGGCGCTGTTGTGCAGCTTGATGGGATTGACGCCGGCCCCTGCCGCCGTGGGCCCAAAACCAAACCACCGGATCTGGAGATAAGAACCCGAGACATCCAAAATATTGCTCGTGGTGCCGGAATAGGAAAAGACCGCTTGATCAGACGGTGCAGCGCTGGCCGAGCGCAGAGTAATGGGAGAGCCGGCCGTGCCGGACACGGAGATCGAGCAGGTCGTGGGATAGCTGCCGGCGGCAAAGAGAATGGTCTGGCCAGGCAGAGCGGCATTCACGATCGAACACCAGGGATCACTGGGACTTACGGGATGAACAGAGGTGCCGCTGTTGTTGACCGTGACCAGAATCTGTGCCGACGTCGTCGTATTGCCAGCGGCATCCCGCGCCACCGCCGTCAACACGTGTCCTCCATCGGATCCGCCCGCCGTGTTCCAGGACATCGTGTACGGAGCCGTCGTGACTTCTGAACCCAAATTGCTGCCATCGAACTTAAATTGAACACCGGCCACGCCGACATTGTCCGACGCGTTGGCCGAAAAAGTGACGGCGCCCGAAACTACAGCTCCGGAAATCGGAGACACAATCGATACACTGGGCGGCGTGGTGTCCGGCGCTGTGATCGTTAGCGAAAACGATTGCGTGGTTGTATTTGAGCCGCCATCCGTCGATTGAATGGTAAAGGTGAACGGACTTCCGGAGGCTGACGTAGGAGTCCCAGTAATCGAACAGCTGGGGCCGGAAAAGTTGCTGCAGCCGGAAAGTCCTGGCGGAAGACTGCCCGATGTGATCGTCCAGGTAAAGGGACCCAAACCGCAATTCGACGTCGTTAGTGTTTGCGCGTAGGCGTTCCCGATCACACCGGACGTCAGAGCCGTAGGCGCGATGGTGCAGCTCGGAACGAGAGACCCCTGCCACATCTCCAGCTGATTGTTGGCATCCTCGTCCATCGTTACGATGGCGTTGACCGCGGGGTCATAACCCGCCATGACCAATTGAGAAGGACCTCCGGCAGAAACCAATTTCGTCCATATCCCATCGCCGCTATTGGCGGCAGGGTCGAATTGCCAGTCGGCGGGTCCGCCGACGCCTAAACTTTGGTGATAAATAATCTTATGCGTCGCCGAATTGTAGGCCCACGACGCTTGATTCGTCCACGTCGTTTCCGCCGGCGGTGGGGTGCAGTTTGTCTGGCATTTCTGAGTCCACGTTTTGGTGGGAACATCATAGGCCCATGTCTGGTTGTAGGTGATCGTCAGGCTGCTATCCATCCCGCCGAAATTAATGGCCTTATGAGTCACGGTGTCATATAACAAACTCGCGTACATAGCCCCGGGCGGCTGCGCGCCCACGACGGGAACTTGAGACCAATCATCCGGACCATTGACCGAGCAGCCCGCCGCCGACTGCTTGGCGGTCAGAATACCCGGAGTCGGATTTTGAATCGTTGAGCAATACACCCAATCGTGGGGCTGGCCTCCGCTGGTTCCACCCCACAAGAAGAGAACGTCGTCGTCCGAATCGTAGGCTATCCCTGACCAAGCAATATTGTCCGGCTGATGGGCGGGAGTGAGCGGGTGCCAGACATCTGTCAGAGGATCGGCATTGAGCGTCAGATAGTAGAGATCCTGCCGCGGGTTGCCCTGAGGTCCGGTGGCATTCCCGCAGTTCACATTCACCCCGCCGAAAAGCCAGATGTAATTACGCTTGGTGTCGGTCACCATCTCCCAGGGATGACGATCCCCCGGCAGGGTGGGCTGATCCGCTGGGCAACTATCGACGGCACTGCCCGTCCCCATCAGATGCGTGAAGGTGTTTGTTTGAGCTTTGTAAACATAAAAGTCCGTCGAGTAAATGCTGGCGCCCCCCGAAGGCGGCCCGATGTACAGGAGAGTCTGTTGCGATACGGGATCGTACGGAAGAACGAGCCACGCCACTTCTTTCGGCCAGAGTGTGGAGGGCGTTTGTTTGGTCCACGTAATATCCGCCGCCTGCAGTGTGGGGCAAAGCAGAAAGCAGAGAGCAGAAAGCAGAAAGTGAATAGTCGAAAAACGAGAAACGAGAAGAGAAACTCGAGAGCGAAAGACGGCAGGAGTGACTTTCAGTTTTCCGCTATCTCTTCTCGTTTCTCGTTTTTCGACTATTCGCTTTCTCACTTAATCACCGCCACTTTGCCTTTCAGCTTCTGCGCGCTGCCGCCGTATCCCGTATCCCCGATGGTAATCAGATACACGTAGATCCCGCTGGCGACTTTGTCGCCGCTGTCATTGGTCAAATCCCAACTGACTTGCCCGCCTGTTTCCCCGATCGCTTTTACTTTATGTCCGCTGACCGTAAAGAGCTTGACCGTGGTGCCAATCGGCAGATTGGCAAAAGTGATTGAAGGGTGACTCGCATGTTTGTCTTTGCGCCAGGGATTCGGATACACCTTCACCTGCGAAAGATCTGGCGCTTGATAGGTCACCGGGGTGGGATTCGTCGGAGGGTTCGGGCCTCCACCGCTTCCGGTATTCACTGTTAAGGTGGCGATCGCACTGGTGATACTGCCGGCTCCGTTGGTTACCACGCACCGGTATTGCAGGCCGCTTTGGCTCAGCTGGACATTGGTGAGCGTATAGCTGGCGCTGTTGGGTCCGACCGTGATCCAATTTCCTAAATACTGATACTGCCACTGATACGTGATCGGTAAACTTCCATTCACGACAATCGTGAACGTCGCATTGTCTCCCACAGACTTGGGCTGATCTTGCGGCTGTTGAATGATCGAGGGCGCTATCGCATTGGCAGTCACCGTTAATGTCGCGGCGTTAGATGGCGTGGATCCCGCTGAATTCGTCACGATGACCTTGTACTGGTTGCCGTTGTCCGACAAGGCCAGGATAGGCGTGGCATAGGAACTGCCGGTGGCTCCAGCGATCGGACTAAAACTCGAGGCGCCCGCCGGCTGAAGCTGCCATTGATAAGAAAGACCGGTACCAGAGGCTGTCACACTGAAATTGGTGGAAGTATTGGGATTGGCCGACGCATTGACCGGCTGCAGAGTAATCACAGGAACCGTCACTGGAGGATTAACCGTCAACGAATAGGACTGCGTGGTCGTGTTTGAGCCGCCGTCTGTCGCCTGGACGGTAAAGCTGAAGGGGCTGCCGGAGGTTGTGGTCGGTGTTCCAGTAATAGTGCAGGAGGGACCGGAAACCCCGTTGCAGCCGGAAAGCCCGGGCGGCAGGCTGCCGGAGGTAATCGTCCAGTTGAAAGGACCGGAGCCGCAGTTGGCCGCCGTCAATATTTGGGAATACGCCGTCCCCACTGAACCCGCGGGCAGCAAAGAAGGCGCCACAGAACAAGTCGCGGACAAAGAACTCTGCCACATATCCAGAAGATTGGCGCTCGTCTGTCCCATGGTGATCAAACGATCCGTGCCGGCATCATACGCCATAAAGGAGTCCAGAGAAGGTCCCACTCCGGCGGAGATAAGCGGTGTCCACGTATCGGCGGACGGATCGTAGACCCAATCGGAAGGCTGCGTGTCGGAATAATTGCCGTCTTGATGCAGATAAATTTTATGGGTGCTGGTCGAATAGGCCCACGACGGTTTGGGAACGCTTGATCCGGCGGTGAGTACCGAATTCTTAAAGTCCGGTGGCGCGGTGCATCCCGCTGCGCACTTTTGCGTCCAGGTATGTGTGGGAACGTCATAGGCCCAGGTTTGGCCATAGGCGGTCGTTAACGCTCCGCTGGTCCCGCCGTAAAGAATCATTTTTTTCGTCTGAGTGTCGTACAGCATCCCATTGTGATATACACCCAGCGGTTGAATGCCGCCCACGGGAATGACTTGCGTCCAATCATCAGGGCTTGCGCAGCCGGCCGCCGATTGCTTAGCGGTCAGCACCCCCGGCGTGCCTTGCAGCGTGGAGCAGTACACCCAGTTGGATCCAAATCCTCCACTCGTGCCGCCATATAAAAAGATCACGTCATCATCCGGGTCATACTGCACGCCGGAATAATTGTAGGCGTCTGGAATATGGGCGGGAAACACTTCCGTCCACACATCCTGGGTCGGGTCGGCTTTCAGCGTCAAGTAATACATGTCCCGACGAGGATTGGTGCCGGATCCGGTGCTCAGCGAATAAATGACGGGACTGCTTTGGACCCCGGCGCTGGTCGTGAGCGTCAGATGTTGCCCATCTTGGACCGATGCAATCGTGTAAGGCGCTCCATTAATCGTGATCGTCTGATTGAGCAACGTTCCATCGGTGGTAAAAGGAGCGCTGACGAGCGGAGGCGTACTGGCCGCCCACGTCACGGCAGTCCCATTGGTCGTCACCGATCCTATTCCGCAGAACACGTTCACCCCGCCAAAGAGCCAAATAAAATTTCGCTTAGTATCCGTGAGAATATGTTCCGGATGCCGGTCGCCCGGCAAGGTGGGTGTGTCGGCGGGGCAGCCATCAGCGGCGCTGCCGGTTCCCCCGATGTGGGTGAAGGTATTATTGCCGGCCTTATAAAAATAAAAATCGGTCGAGTAAATCCCTTGGGATCCCGAGGGCGGCCCAATATGGATAAAGGTTTGCTGCGACACCGGATCGTACGGAATCACGAGCCACCCGACCTGCTTGGGCCAGAGCGATGTCGGAGCTTGGTCTGTCCAGGTGATGTCGGCCGCCTCCAGTTTGGGGCAGAGCAGACAGCAGAGAGCAGAGAGCAGAAATAATAATTTAAACGTCATCCTCGGCGGTCTCTGGCCGGGGATCCATCGTTTCTGTTCTATGGATCCCCCACCAACAACCGTGGGGGATGACGATGCCTTCTTATGAGTCATGGGATGCATCGTCATTTGATCACCGCCACTTTCCCTTTCACTTTGTCTCCCTGGTCATCTGTGACCACATACAGATAAATGCCGCTGGCGACTTTGTCGCCGGAATCGTTCTTCAAGTCCCAATCGATTTTCGATTCGCTCGTCGTTAGTTCTTTGACTTTGTGTCCTGAAGCCGTAAAGAGTTTGATCGTCGTGTTCGCGACTAATCCGTCGAAGGTAATGCTTGCATGGCCCGCATGTTTGTCCGACCTCCACGGATTCGGATAGACCCGCACCGATAATGTCTGCCCGGGCGTCACCGACACCGGCGGCGGATTCCCATTCGGGGGATTGCCGCCGCCCGGCGGCGTCGCAGAGGCCGAAGGGGTCGCTACGACTTTGGCCGATTCGATACTTTCGCCAAGCGAATTGACCGCCGTGACTGCAAAGGTGTAGAGCGTGCCGTTGGTAAGTCCCCGAATGACCGCCGGAGAATTATTCGCGGCCTGCAGGGTGCCGGTCTTCGGGTCTTTGAGGCCTGCAACCCAATAGACGTTGTAGGCAGTCGCGTTAAACACCGGCGTCCAGCTCACCGTCATTTGACCGTCGCCCGCTGTAACGATCACGCTTCCTGGAGATAAAGGAGCGGTTTGCCCGGCTCCCACTTGAAACGAAATCAAGTAATCAACCGCGTTTGTATTCCCCTGAGCATCCTGGCAGCGCACATAGTATCCATACGAATGGCCGTCGGATAAACCGGTAACATTCGCGGAATGAGAGGTGGCGGGCGATGCATCGATCAAGGTCGGCATGGACGAAAATGCCGTCCCTGCCTGGGTGTCATAACGGCAGGTGGCCGAGACGTTAGTGTTGAAGGTAATCGTCGTTTGCGTTGTGCCGGAGGCCAGCGCGCCGGAGGGCAGGCCGTTGGAAATAATCGGCGGAGAGGTATGCGGAAACAAAGAGGCGGGGATATAGGCCTTTATGGAAAAGTTGGCTGCTGTCAGGCCGGATACACCCGTATTAAAGGTGAAGCTCTGGGCGCTCCCGGAAAGGTTATTGGAAGCCAGATGCGCCGTCCACCAGTTCTGATGCGTCGCCGGATCCAGACCGAAGGTGTTCGTGTAGAGGGGATCAAATTGCAGGGAATCGGCGACGGCCTTCTCCCCCCAGCGGAGCATATAAGACTGAGCGCCGGCTGGAGGCGTCCAGGCGACGGTGTAAGATCCGCCGCCATTATCGTGGAAGCCGGTCGTTGAAACGTTGATGAGCGCTGAGTTATTGGAATTGCCGAGGGCGGCGATGAGTGTCCCCAATTGGTATTGGGCGAAGTCAGACGGCCAACCATTTTGATGGTACGCCACCTGACTCATCTGGATGTTCATTTTTCTCGGCCAATCCGTCACGCCATTGACGAGATATTGAAGATAGAAATGCATCCATATTCCTTGATCAGAACCTGGCATTGTTTCGATGTCGTAGACCGAACTGCCGATCTGGATGGTTCCGTTTCCGGAATTGGTCACCGGCGTTCCGGCAGGGCACACCTGAGGAACATCCAAAAGGATTCCGTAGCGGAATCCATTGTAAAGGGCATTGCTCCCTTGCCAATTGGCGGTCCCATCGTCGGAAAAGGCTTCGGTTAACGCCCACTGACTGATGCCGAAGGCCAGATCCAGCGAGTTCTGGTATTCCGGCCAACCAGATCCTTCCGACTTTCGCAGCGATAAAATCCCCTCCTCAATAATGGAAGCCTGAAAGGCCGACATGCCCCGGAACGTACGCTGATCGCCAGGTCCATCTGAAGGACACCAGCCAACTCCGCGCATTTGGGACGCCATTGGGATTCCACGAACACGGCTTACTCCCGCGGGGTCGCTGTTCGAACCGGTGGTCAAGGCCGGCGGCGTGCAGGCGGCGCCATTAGACCAGTTGCTAACGCAAAAATCAGGCTGTACATAAAGCGTGTAGTTCGCCACGCCTTGCGATAAGACAGCGTCGGCGTCGGGATCGCCAGTGGCTTTTAGAAAATCAGAGAATCGCGAAGCGGCCATCATTTCGATGCCGATCGCGCGGGTATACCCCAGGCCGCCAAAGCTTCCGCCTTGATAGGTCGTGTTATTCAGGAAATAATCTTTCTGCGGGATGAGAGCTTCATGAATCGTCTCATCACCGGACATGAAGTAATAATCCATCATGCCGTACCAATGATTGTGGAGCGGATCCGGCCAATTGACAAAAGATAATGACGAGTTCGCCATGTTGCCGCTGGGATCTCCTCCTGCTGCAACCAATGGATGGCCCGACGCGTCCAGCTCCGCCGCATGATTGCGCCATGCAAAATGATTGACGGTGCTGTCGGCGCTCGAGGTACCGTCCGCATGCGGCCACGCTTTCTCTGCTTCCATGCGATAAAAGTGCGAGGAATTCAGGAAGCGTCCCGCGTAGCCTCTTTTAATAAACGCCTGGAGGTTAGACCAGCGGAATTCTTCCTGCGTCGGAGGGCCGCCCTGCCCCCAGCCGAACCAGCGGTAAATGGAAAGCGGCCAATGAAAGGTATCGGCGACGCCCTGGTCCTGCAGGCAGCAGACGGCGCTAACGCCGATCGGAGGATTGGCCGTTGCCGCCATCGATTGATAATAAGCGTCCTCATCCGCCGCACTCGGCATGGGATAAGGAAATACGCCCGTCGCGTTGTAATAGGTTCGATCCGCGTGGGCGACCAGATAATGCTGAAACTTCAGAAAATCGTTGGCCGGCGAAGCGAGCGCCGTGGCATGGAAATTTAAAAACAGATCATGAATACTCCAGGCCGACCAAGCCTGGTAAATGGGTTGGCTGTTCTCGCGGGCCCAGATGCCGATGCGCACGTCGGAGCCTCCGTTGTTGAACTCCAGAGACTTCGGATAATAGGCGGCGAGCTGATAGACGCCGATCTCAATGCCCGCTCCTCCGTTGCCGCTGATATCGGCCCATCCTTGGGGAGTTTGGGTGAGATCGCCATGATACTGAGTACTTCCATTTTTGACGACATTGAAACCGGTATCCGTCGTATAGGAATTGGCTACGGGAGAAGCCGGCGGCGTCTCGGACCATTGCAGGGCATTGGTTTGCCCTTGATAGAGATAAGCGCTGTCCGAGCCGGAAGAAAGTGTTCCCGTCTGCGGCGCCGCGTCGGTGCCGATGGAATAGGCGAGCGTGCCTCCCAGATTCGCCGTCAAGCGCAGCTCATAAGCCTGCAGGCCTTTGTAGGCCGTCGCAAAAGTGTTGGCTGTTCCGTAGTCGGCATTGCGGAGGACGGTGGTGACCTTGACGGAGCTTTTTCCTTTGTAAAAATAAAGCCGCGCTGTGTAATGCATGTAGACATTGCCGCTCCCGTCAACATGATTGCCGACCGCTCGAATGACGGCTTTGACGGGTCCGTTTTCTTCAATGGTCACCTGAGAATTCGCATCGTTGGCCGAGGAGTAGAGTGTCGTGCAGGGCGGGCAGGTCGTTTGCCCGGCTGCTGGGCCGGTGATCACAAGGCCTTGACTGGTATTTGGCGTCACGAGCGTTGTACCGCCCACGACGACTTGATCCAAAACATTGAAGTTGGCTTTCTTAATCGTGAACGTGGCCGCTCCGGTATTCACCGTAAGTGTCGCCCCATTATCCGTAGCCAAATTCGCGCCGCCGAAATTGCCGCCGCCGCTGGTAAGCGTGATGCCGTTGTTTTGTCCTCCAGCCGCCACATCCGCGAGCGTGTCCACCAGGACCCATTTGCAATGTCCGGAAGGCCACGTGCCAAGGCACCGGAATTGTCCCGCCGATGCGCCGCTCAGAGATAGAGGTGGGCTGCTGCCCACGGGACCCGGAACACCATCGCTATCGGACAGGGGAATCCCGACAGTCACCGGTTCCTGCGCACGATCCACTCCCGAAATTCCCGGATAAATGGCTTCCTGGATTATTAGAGGAACGCTCACCGCCTGCGCCGATTTGAGGCACAGCAAAAAGCAGAGAGCCGAGAGCAGAAAAATCCCCGCTAAGGTTCTGATTTTTTGCGTAGCTTCCTCCATTTATATAAGCCTACGGCCCGTAAGTTACGTGAGCATTACGGGGACGTCACAGCCGAGTTCCAGTTAATAATGAGCCGAATGGGAAAGCCTGTAAAGGGAAATGTTAATAATGGTAAATTGTCGAATTTGAGCTTATTTTTAGGCATGAAATGCGTAGGACTTTGAGATCAAAATAAGACTGTGTTTTCGTCGTATTTTGGTTTTATTTGCTGCTCGCCACATGCGTATCATCATCCGACAAGAGCTGCATCAGCTGCTGATACTCTGGCTGGGTGGCGGCATCTTCGGTCGTCAAACCGTTGTCGGTTCGGCGGACTTTGATGGCCTGGTATTGGATGAGATTGCGTTTGGCTTCGGACTGACCGAAGTGGATCAACATCGAAAAGTATTGGGTGTCGCCTAAGTCTCCATACGGTGACCAGGCATAAGCGAATTCCTGGCCCCACACATGCAGACCCAAGCCGGTTGAGAACCCGGCGATCGGACTTAAGCCATTGAGCGTATCGGTCCGGTAGCCGGCCCGCAAGGACACCATTTCCATCGGGCGCCATTCCGCGCCGGTATGAAAGCTGGCGAGTCCCGTCTTCTCGTAAACGCCTTCTGCGCTGAATAAATAGTGTGCGTTTGGTTTGTACGCGGCTCCAACTTTAAAAGCCATCGGCAGGCTGTCGCCTTCGCTGATAAATTTCAACTGCGTTCCCATATTCACTAACGAAGCGCCCAGCTGCATCTTGTCAGTGGCTTTATACAAAGCTCCCAAATCGGCGGCATAGGCGCTGGCGCTCACATCATCGATCTTGGCGCTGATCACTTTGCCGGTGAGTCCAACGGCTAATTTGTCGGTTAAGGTCTGACCATAAGACAGGTTATAGGAAGCATAGTGGCTGGAGAACGTCCCTGTGGTGTTCGTATTTTGCGATCCATCCGAATTGATGTCGGTTCGGGTGATATCGCCGGATCCTAAATACTGAACGGAAAATCCAATGCCGCGGCGGGTATCGGCGCCAGGAGCATTTAAAGGATGAACCATGCTTAAGTACTCGTAGTTCATTGATTCTAAATAGGAAAGGTGCTGAGCGGAGAGTTCGGTTCCGGATAATCGGCCAAGGCCGGCGGGATTCCACGTGGGAGCATAAGCATCCGTGGCCAAGGCGGTATAGGCAGCGCCCATGGCGGCGGGACCTGCGCCTACTGGAATCTCTAAAAAGGAAGCTGCTTCAGTCCCCGGAGATGCTTGTGCAAGCTGATGGGAACCTATTAAAAGGAAAACCCCTGCCGTGACCAGAACCCACTTCGTGGACTTTTTTGCATTTTTCATTTGAATCACCCCCTCCATGGCATATATTTAACAGGCTACTGTTACGGCTAAATGTCGCGAATGTTAATTTCGTGTTACAAGTAAGAATTAGCGAGGCACGAGGCCATGTAAAGGAAAATTAATGAATGTTAACGAATAGGAAGAAACGAATCTATATTACGAGCACAAATTGTTGTAAAGAATTACCTTATGACGGCGATCTTGCCCCGGACATTCTGCCCGTTGCCACCATACCCTGTACTTCCCACCGTAATTAGGTATACGTAAACTCCGCTGGCTACTTTGTCTCCGGAGTCATTGGTCAGATCCCAAGTTGCCGTCGCGATGTTCGGCGTGATTCTTTTGACGAGGCGGCCTGAAACTGTGAATATCTTGACCGTCCCTCCCAACGGCAACTGATCAAACGTCACATGTTTACCCGCATGCTTGTCTGAGCGCCAGGGATTTGGATAGATCTTTAGCGCGCTAAAGTCCGCGCTGACCAGCGTGATCGTCTTCGAAACAGTGGGGGAAACGTTATTTGAGTTTGTGTTATCAATGGCAAAAACGCTCACCAGATAGGTGCCCGTTTGCAGTCCATAACTCGATAAGTTGGAGGTTTTGGCGCCGGTCTTGAAACCGGCGGTGGAAGCCCGGCTGATCACGGCCGGTGTGGAATATGGACTACCCCCCGCCGGAGCAAAGCTCCAGAAAAAGCTGACATTCGTGTCGGGATAATTGGTAATGCTCAGCGAATCGTTCAACCCCGCATAGCTGGGGAGCCCGCTCAGATCGATGGGAGGCAACACGACGGCCCCGCTGGAGAGTGCGATGGTCAGTGTTAATGGCGCCGGAGCGCTGGCGCCTGCGGCGTTATAGGCGTAGAGAGTTACGTTGAACGTGCCCAACGAAATCGGTGTACCCACGATTAGTCCCGTTCCGATATTGACGCTCACCCCCGCCGGCAATCCGTTGGCGATATATTGATTAGGGTTGTTTGTCGCCGTGATCTTGTAGGAAAATGGGGATCCCACCGTCCCCTGAGCGCTCGTTGGGCTATTGATAACGGGAATTTGTGTGGGAGCCGGGTTAATCGTCAGCGTTAACGTGGCTGGCGCGCTGGGACCAATAGTGTTTGTGGCCGTTAAACTTACGCTATATGTTCCGGATGAAGCAGGGACCCCTGAAATCACACCTGTGTTGAGGTCCACGCTCAAGCCTCCAGGCAATGGAGCCGCGGCGTAGCTAGAAGGATTGTTCGTGCCCGAGATCGTATAGGTGAATGGAACCGTGACGGTCCCTTGCGCGCTCAGCGGACTATTAATGACTGGAACTTGCGTCGCGGCGGAGATCACCGTGACCACTAAAGTGACCGGTGGGCTTGTCCCACCGGAATTGGTCGCCGTTAGAACAATATTGAACGTGCCGGATGATAGAGGGATTCCTGAAATCAAACCGGTGTTTGTGTTAAAGCTTAGGCCTGACGGCAGCGGTGCCGCCGTAAAGCTCGCCGCTCCGTTGGCGGCGAAGATCTGATAGGCAAAGGAGGTGCCGATCGTTCCCTGCGCTGTAAGTGTGCCTGTGATTACGGGAGGCTGCGAGGCCACCACCGTCGTGTTGAGAATGTTGTCTCCACTCGTCGTCGCGTTTCCGGCAGGATCTACGAGAACCATCTGATAGTGATAGATCGTATTGGCCTGCAGACTTGGCAGTAAAACGGTCGGACGGCGCCAGTAGCCTTCCCCGGAGTTGGCCGTGCTTCCATAATTGGTATCGAGGCCATAGTTCACGGTGACTTTTACGACTTCGGGGTTGGGCGTGTCATCGACCATGATATGGATGACCCGGTCATTGGGATGATTGAAAGGATCCGGCCCCAGCGACACGGTGGGGAACCCGGCGCTCAAAGCGGGAGATTGCGTGTCGAGGATCGGCGTCCGAGCGGCCATCGGCGCATAGAGGGGATCCCCTTCGTTTAATTCCACCCAGCCGACATCCGGAGTGGCCAGCGTCGAAGCTTCGGCATAGGGGTATCCTTTCAGAATGTAATACAGAAGAATGTTCGGACGTTGGTGGCCATTGATGAGAGGCTCGCTAATGACATAGGAGACGGCGGACGCGCCTCGGTCCAGTGCTTGATGGGCGAAATAAGTGGCGCTGTTCAGATCGCAGGCGACAGACCCCGGCAGCCAATCCCACACATCATAATACCGGTCAAAGTTATACCAGCCTCCGTAAAACAACGCCCGAGGAGCGGCCACATCGGCGCCTGGAGATCCATCGCTCCACATCGCGCCAGCTTGGCCGATGGAAATGTCGGTGCCCGTATTTTCCCACTTCCACGGCAAACCCGACGCGGCGGCAAAATGTTCCCCATAAGCGATATTCACGTCCGCATTGCCTCCGCTCGTAAAATCGGCACTCTGTAAATATGGGCTGGCGGCGAGAGAAGCATCGGTGTACTTGGTACCGTCCGGTTGCGTGTAGTAACTGTCCACATAAACGGTTCCTTTATAGTACCCCGACTGCGTCGAGAGATAGCGCTCCGCATAAAGGTCTCCATCGAGCCGGTCCATCGCCTTAAGCGCGTCCAACGAGCCCAGGCGGGACACCAGATACATATCGGTCCCGTTGAACTTGTAAAGGTTGTGGTCAAAGTGCGGCAGATCCAGTTGGAAGGAGGGTTTCGCCGCGAAATACGGATTCGGCTGCTGATTCACACTGTTCGTCGTGGTGCTCCAATAATTCATGCCCATCAACCAATTGTCGATGGAATATCCTCCGCCCGCCGCATTGAGCAGCACGGTCGGCATCGCCCCAGCCAAAAGAATCACGTCAATAGTGGCGGGGCCGCCCAGCTGCGCCAACTTCGCCTGGATGGGACCCACGAATTCCGTCAGGAATTTCTGGTATTCCGAGTCTTGATAATAGGAATACATCGCCCACTGGGCGGTGACGGTAATTCCCACCAAGTTGGTGGTAGGAACACCCCGCTTCTGCGCGTAATATTGCGCCAGCTCCAACGAATCGCTGATGCCGTTCTGATTATTGTCGGGGCCGTTCACTTGGTAAACAATGAGAACGCGAGAGGGAGACAACACGGCCTGCGCCGGAAGCGCAGCGAAGAGCGACAATAGAAAATAGGCAATAGCGCTATTTTCCATTTTCCATTTTCGCCGTACGCCGCTTGCGATCACTTGATCACCGCCACTATCCCTTGAGACCGACGCCGGGACCTCTTGACAAAAGCGTCCTTTTACTATAATCTTGACCTATACTTAACACTAGGAGGATTTTATATGACATGGCATCAGGTGAATGTGGCGTTTCCCGAACTTTTATATCAGCAGTTCGTGCGTCTCGTTCCTGCCGGCCAGAGGACGCGATTCCTGACGGAATTGACGGAAGCCGGTCTTCAACAGTTAAAACTCCGGAAAGCGCTGGACGACACGTATGGGGCCTGGTCGCACGAGAGCCATCCGGAATTGAAAAAAGGCGTAGAGCCCTATATCCGAAATCAGCGCCGAGACCGCCGGGCGGCCCGCTAGCGCCATGATGCTCACCTATCTCATCGACAGCGACATTCTGATTGACCATCTTCGCAAGAAAAGACGCCTGCAGGCTTACCTGGGAGAGTTTCAAGCGGCCACTCGTTTTGCCTGTTCGACCATGACCGTGGCGGAGGTGTATGCGGGAATGCGCTTGAGCGAGGAACCCGCCACCCGACAACTGATCGAAGGCCTCGCGCACCTCCCTGTGACGACTCCTGTCGCTGAAAAAGCTGCCGAGCTTCAAAGGGACTTTAGAAAAAAAGGCCAAACCATCCCTCTGGCCGATTGCCTGATCGCCGCGACAGCACTTCTTGAAAAAGCAACGCTCGTGACAGCCAATGCCAAACACTACCCCATGGTCGCTGACAAAATTACTCAACCCACCCATCCGTAGCCGCACGCTCACTTGATCACTGCCACTTTCCCTTTGACCTTGTCGCCCGCGCTGTCGGTGATCAGATACACATAAATCCCGCTGGCGACTTTGTCGCCGGCATCGTTCGTCAGATCCCAATTGGTCTTGGGTTGAGTCGTGGTCAGTTCTTTAATCTTGTGTCCCGAGGTGGTGAAAATCTTGATCGTCGTATTGGCGATTAAACCATCGAAGGCGATCGTGGGATTCCCCGCATGTTTGTCCGCGCGCCAGGGATTCGGATAAACCCGCACAGAAAAGCCGGTGGTCGACGTCACGGACACGGGAGGAGGACTGCCGCCAGGAGGCAAGGGCGGTGCCGACGCGGAAGGGGTCGCATTCACGAGGGCCGATTCCGCGCTCTCGCCTGCGCTATTGACGGCGGTGACCGCGAAGGTATAGGCCACGCCATTAGTTCCTGGAAAATTAGCCGGGGTCGTGACTCCGGCGATTTTTATCCCGTTATTCTTGGGATCCCCTGCCGTTGATGTCCAATACAAGTTATAGCTCGCCGCGCCAAAAACGGGGTCCCAGGTAATTTGGACCTGGCCATTGCCAGCTTTTGCCGTCACGGCAATCGGCGGCGTCGGAGGCGACGGCGCGGACGGATTGGGATTGACAATCGTCTGGTCTGCCGTGTTCGACTGAAGACCAGGAATGTCTTTGGCCACAACCGCATAATGGAGAAGCGCGACATTCGGCAGTCCCGTCATGAGAACGCTGTGGCTTGTCGTGTAGCCGGATTCGAGCGGGGACCATCCGTTGTAATCCGACGTCGAGCCCCAGGCCACGAAACCCAACGCGGGCTTGTCGGTGGTCCAGGTGACTCGCACAGACGTCGCGGAGACGTAGGCGGCCGCAACGTTCGAGATTACCGGGGCCGCCGGATCCGCGATCGTGGGACCCGGGGAAACCGGCGACAAAGACCCGCCCTGCAAGGAGGATCGACGGATGAAGTAAATAAGATCCCGTAAATCATTGCCGGTAATTTCGGGTCTGGGCGTTGATCCGCACATGCCGGCCTGAATATAGGCTCCCAGGCTCGCGTCGTCCGGATATTTGACCATGAGATCGTCAAACGTCGGGCACACCGAACTGCCCAGATGTCCATTGCCAATAGTACCCATCAGAGATTCAAAGGAAGGTCGGCCGCCCCACGGAAATCCCATCAATGTTCCCAAACCCCAGATCGCTCTACCACCGGGATACGCGTAAGGAACAATATCAATGTTGGCTGTTTCACCGGACTGCAGAATGCGCCAGGACGCAACACCCACGTTGGCAAATCCCATGGTGATAAAACGCCCTTCGGTTTTTGAGATGGCGATGAACCAAGGATAATGTCCGGACTGATCAACCACAAAACCGCTGTTGGCTGGACCGTCGGGGACGGGACCGTTGTCGGCATAGTCCACTTGAGAACTAACGCCATAACTGCCGTCTTCTGAAAACCGAAAAAGACTTGTGTTGCCCGAGCCGCCCTGCGCGAGCGTCATCAAAATATCGTCCTTGGGGCCGATTGTTCCCATGGTGTCGACGTCAAGCCAGATCCAAATTCGGCTGGAGTCCCCTCCGCCATAGGTATAAATACGCGACAGGGTTTGGTTGGACAGATTGATCAGTCGCACGACCATCGCAATATTTTCCCCGACGACAATATTGCCTGAGGAATCGAACCGGATCACATGCGGATAGGGCGTTAAGGCGGACGCAAAACTGACCGGCGTCGGGGAGCTGTACGTATCGCGATTGGAAGCGACGGTTTCTAAGGACGGAACGGTCTGGCCCGGCTGATATCCGACGAGCGTGCTGACCGTGGATCCATCGGATGAAATTTTTCGGATGGCGCCGTTATTGTAATCGGCGACATACATGGTTCCATCCGGCGCCATAATGATGCTCGTCGGCTCATTGAACTTGGCGCTCAAGGCCGGCCCGTTCACATACCCACCGCCAGTCAGCTGACCATTCACGATACCCGCGCCTGGAACACCGGCATACAGCGTATACGCCGGGTTCGACGGAGAGAAATCGACCTTCCAAATGGCGTGCCGAGTGGTATCGGTCACATACAGAATGTTCGAATTGCGCGGGTCAAAGACCAAATCATTGGGCGACCCGTAGTCTCCCGGCGCCATGCCGGTTCCCACGGCCTGCGAGTGAGCGGCGACTTGGCCGAGGCTCACGTTGAGATCGGTAAATTCATACGGCAGTTGAAGACGGTCTGGGTGCAGGCCGGCAAGGGTCACAACTGAGCCGTCCGTATTGATCTTGAAGATGCGGCCGGATAAATCCACGCCTATCCATTGGGCTCCTGCCCAGGTTGCGCCGCTCGGCGCAGGAACCACATTGCTGTAGGGACTGACTTTATTGTCATCACGGCCGCCGTCATAGTTGTTGTGCCGCTGAACGCTTGGAATTGAACTTTCCAGAAAAGCCGAGGCTTCCGGATTGAAGTACTGAATACCAACGCCGCCTTTTTGCGTCGTCATAAATTCCGGATTTCCCCCATAGAGAGAAACTCGCGGTTCCGTCAGGGATTCAATAAACCAGTTGTACACCGTTCGCTGCGCCGGATCGGAAGAGGGTGCGACAACGTGATACGGATAGGCGTGGACGTTGTTGTGCTGCGGGCTGCCGGGATACTGAACCCAATCGACCGCGGTGGGCTCATGATGGCTCAAATAGGCAAATCCAGGCACTGGTAATTTTTGAGCTCCATTGATGGGACCCGAATTCTGAATGATCACTTGGTGGCCTTCCCCGCGTATACGACTCGCCGCCCAGGTCGCTCCGGTGGAATCTACAATGCGTACCGAAAGAACATGGGTGCCGTCTGGAATTTGAGTTGTATCCAATGTGAAGGTGAACGGCGGACCGGGAATATATCCCGAAACGGCTTGTTGGCCGTCGAGATCATATTCGATCATGACGCTGCCCGACGCCGGCGGCGCGATTTGCGTCAAATAATTGTCCGTCCATCCCAAATCCAGCGTCACGGAACCGGAAAGTGCGGGCACCGGCTGCTGCTCAAAATAAACTGGCCCCAAGAGATATGTTCCATTCTTCTGGATATTCGGACGGGCATAGACAAACCCTCCGGATCCGTTGTTGTCCCAGTCGGTGAAGACAGACGCCTGCGCCGCAGGAATCAACAAGAACAGGGCAATGAGTATTGTAGGGGCGGGGTACCATCCCCGCCCGCGGATGCATTTCAATCCATTGCCCGGATTGTTATTCATCGGCATTTCGGGCAGGGATGGTACCCTGCCCCTACATGTTTGATTGATCTTCACCGGATCACCGCCACTTTCCCTTTCAGCTTCTGCCCACTTCCGCCATACCCGGTATCGCCGACGGTAATCAGATACACGTATATCCCACTAGCCACCTTATTTCCCGAATCATTCGCCAAGTCCCACGTCACCTGCCCGCTCACCGTTCCCAAGTCTCTGGCCAAATGCCCGGAGGTGGTAAAGATTTTCACCCGGCTATTGGCCGGTAGATTGTTGAACGTGATTATCTTGCCCGTATGCTTATCCGACCGCCATGGGTTCGGATAGACCTGCACCCGCGACAGGTCCACCGACGGATACGTCACCGGCGTGGGATTCGTCGGAGGGTTGGATCCAGCGCTGCCGATAGTCAAAATGGCCACCGCGCTCGTTACATTGCCGGACCCATTGGTGACTGCGCATCGGTACTGCCAACCGTTCTGGCTGAGCTGAACATTCGGGATTGTGTAGCTGGCGCTGTTAGTGCCCACGTTCACCCAACTGCCTACATATAGGTATTGCCACTGATAACTCAAAGGCGCGCTACCGTTGGCCAGGACAGTAAACGTGGCGTTCTGTCCGACGCTGACGGTCTGATTTTGCGGAGACTGGATGATGGTCGGCGCCAGTGGCGCGTTTGTCACGGTCAAAAGCGCTGGCGTAGACGTCACACTGCCGGCTGAATTCGTGACAATGACTTCAAACTGATCGCCGTTATCTGTCAAAGCGAGCGCGGCAGTGGTGTAAGAACTGCTGGTGGCGCCGGAAATGGGAGTAAAGCTGGAGCCGCCGGAAAGTTCCATTTGCCATTGATAGGTAAACGGGGCACTGCCGGCAGCCGTCACACTAAAGCTCGCCGATTGGCCGGGATTGGCGGAGGCCGGTTGGGGCGGGGATTGGATGGTCGGCGGCGTAGCGGGCGTGACAGTTAAGGTAGCGGGGTTGCTTGTAACGCTTCCCTGGCTGTTCGTGACGACACATTGGAACTGTGTTCCAGAATTGGATAGTTGCGCACTAGCCAAGGTGTAGACCGCGGAGGTGGCGCCCGAAATAGCCGTAAAACTTCCCGACGCATTGGACTGCCACTGGTACGTGGGAGCGGGAGTTCCCGCGGCGGAAACCGTGAAGGCTGCCGATTGACCCGCCGGAACACTGACCGGACTCGGCTGCTGAATGATCGTCGGCGCGCTGGGCGCGCTCGAATAACGGAACAGCGCCCATTTGGGAGCACCCCAGGTTCCGCCTTGAAAGACAAACACATCGTGCGCCGGATCGTACGTGACACTCTGATAGGCCACGGCATAGCTGCGGTCGATAGGCGATGCGATCTGGGTCCAGGCATCCGCTTTGGGATCATAAATCCAAGTGTCCTGATTGATAAGCGCGAGAAAGATATCGTGATTCGAATCGTAATCAAATCCAGGTGCGCCGGCAGCCTCAGGGCAACTGGCCAGCGCCACCCAATGGTTATTTCCATAGGTATAGGCATTCAGAAGATTAGAGCTTGAGTTATAGAAGGCTCCGCCGCCAAAAGTGACTATTCGTCCGCGCTTAGAATCATAGGCGATGCCGGAGGCAGAGGTATTGACCGTCAATGACGAAGGGTCTTGAGCAATGACCGACCACTGACGAGTCTGAGGATTCAGCTGCCACGTTTCGGTGCCGTTGTAAAGAGTGTTCTTCTGCTCAAAATAAAGCAACCGATGATTGGCGGAATCGAAAATCATGACCGCGGGCGAAGAACTGTCGACGTTTGGCGGCGTTGGCGCAAGCGTAGTGGCATTGCTGACCATGGTCCAGGCTCCCAAATTTAGATCAAATTCCCAGCTATCGTTCGGATGAGATGTCAAAAGACTCTTATCGAGCGGAACATTCGGGTTGACCACCGTGGTCGGACCGACGGCGGTTTGATTTAGGCCATTGATGATAAAGACGGCATTATCATCCGGGACGGCGGTCACTGACCCCAAAGGATGACGGTCCACAGGGGTAGGTGTATTGATATTGTCAGGAAGTATCGGAGCCGTGACGCCGCATCCCGCCGTTCCGTCGGTGCAGATCACACCTTCATCAAACCAATTGCTCACCTTCAGGACCGTAACGCTGTTGGAGGCCGGATCGTAAGCCATGAGCGCATTGGCATAGATGGAATCGGTGCGAATCGTATCCCGCCATTTGTCCATCACAATCACTCTCTGACTGAGCGGATCGTACGTCCCTTTGTTGTTCCAGCCTTGGGGAAAAATATGCCCCCCATTGGGCGCCCCGCTATAGGTCGGCGTGACGTTCACCCAGGTGTTGGTGGGAAGAGTCGACAAATCAGCTCGCGCTGGCGTAAGGCAGGACAGAAAGCAGAGAGCAGAAAGCAGAAAGTGAATAGTCGAAAAAAGAGAAAAGAGAAGAGAAACTTGAAAGCGAAAGACGGCGGCGGTGTCTTTCGAATTTTCCATTTCTCTTCTCTTTTCTCTTTTTTCGACTATTCGATTTCTCACTTTATCACCGCCACTTTGCCTTTGAGCTTCTGCGCGCTGCCGCCGTATCCTGTATCCCCGACGGTGATCAGGTACACATAAATCCCGCTAGCCACTTTGTCGCCAGACTTGTTCATCAGATCCCAATTCGCTTGCCCATTCACTTCCCCAAGCGCTCTGACTTCGTGTCCGCTCGTTGTAAAAAGTTTCACCGTTGCGCCAATCGGGAGATTGGCGAAGGTGATCATCGGGTGATTGGCATGTTTGTCCTTGCGCCAGGGATTCGGATATACCTTCACTTGAGAAAGGTCTGACACTTGATACGTCACTGGTGTGGGATTGGTCGGAGGGTTTGTCCCTCCCCCGCTTCCCGTCTGGGTAAAGACGGCCGACCCCATGGCACTAATTGTCATTCCATTCACATAGGCGATCGCTTTTACTGTCGTGGTCTGATTCAAACTGATCAATCCGTTGTACAGCGGAGAGGAAAACGTCGGAATCGAACCGTCGAGGGTGTAGTAGATGTAGGCATTGGGCGTTGTGTCCAAAATTTGGACGGAACCGGTGCCTGTAAAGCTGCCGCCGGGTGGATTGAAGGTTGGGGTAGCGACGGTTCCCGCCGCCGCGGCAAATGTGAACTGGATTGGACCTACGACAGGGCTGGGATTAAAGCCGCTCGCGAAGGCGCGGACTTTGAGAATCGTATTGACGCTTAGAGTCAGACCGGAATTTGGATAGAGGGTAGAGCTTTGTGTGGGGTCTGATCCGTCGGTGGTGTAGTAGATCAGGGCTCCCGATGTTGCGCAGGTTATAGTGACCGGTTCAGGACCGTTTAAGTTAAGTTGGTCCGTCGGCGGGCTTACCTGCGGGGTAGCCACTGTCGGCATGGGGACTGTGACGGTGAGCGAATAATTTTGAGATGTGGTATTGGACCCGCCGTCTGTCGCTTGAATCGTAAAGTTGAACGGACTTCCGGAAGCCGTCGTCGGCGTTCCACTGATGGTGCAGCTAGGACCCGAGAAACCGTTGCAGCCGGAAAGTCCGGGCGGAAGACTGCCGGCAGTGATCGTCCAGGTGAAGGGACCCGATCCGCAATTGGTGGCGGTGAGAATTTGAGAATAGGCGATGCCAACGACTCCTGCAGAGAGACCTCCGGGACTTATTCCGCAGGTCACGGGTCCGAGACTTCCTTCCCATATGATCGCCGGTGTTGATGCGCTTCCAGCCTGAGCAATCAGTTTATTCGTAGACGCATCGTAGGTGAACAGCGTGTCCGAGGTGGGTCCGCCATTGTTCCCAAGGTTTGTCCACGTGCCGGCGACGGGATCCAAAAGCCAATCTTGCGGTGCGTTGGCGCCTTTCGCCTGGTGGTAGTAAATTCCGTTCGGCGTCATCGCCCACTCTGGCTGGTTTGCGTTCCCGCTCGCGCCTGGGCCGCCCACCGGATACTCGTTCGGGGGTGTGCCGTTGAGCCCGATCTCTGTCCACGTCATCACAGGATGGCCATTGGATGCCGACAGTTTACCGCTGAAGGTCAACTGAAATGCCACAGTCGCTGGCGTGTTCTGCCCGAACCCCTGGATAAACGTATCGGTGCCAGGGGAGTAAAGCAGCCCGGTATAGTAATTGCCTGGCGGTCCGTAAACCGTGCAGTCCGGTCCTGAGCAGGTGAAATTTGTAATTTCTTCCCAATTATCCGTCGAGCCGGCATCGCAGCCCACCGAAATCTGAGCGGACGTCAAAGTCCCTGGAGTGGGATTGGCGTACGTTGGACAATACAACCAATGATCGTGCAAAAGCGATCCGCCTCCGAACATGAAATACACATGGTGGGTGGTGTCGGTGATGGGCGCGGAAGTCGCCTGGTACTGGTCCGCATTGAGAGGAAGCGTCCAGGGGTTCGGCGTGGCCACGTGCCAATCCAAAGAAGGCGTCGCATGGATATATTCAAAATACATGTCCTGACGCGGATTGCCATCGGGGCCGCCAAGGCTTGTGCAAGAGGCGTTATTGCCTCCAAGCTGCACAATTCTGCCGCCTACCGAATCCAGCCAGAAGGTTAAACCGGGATGCCGTTCTCCGGGTTGTGTGCTCGTATCCGGCGTGCACTGATCGTTCAATGCTCCGGTGCCCCCCAGATGAGTGAAGACATGATTGGAAGAGTTGTAGGTATAAAGATCGGACGAGTAAATGGTGCTGGCCCCGGGAACATTCGTGTAGAAGTAGGTCTGCTGGCTTATGGGATCGTACACGAGGTTGGCAAAACCCGTCGCTCGGGGGGTTCCCGTCGTGGAGGGGTTGGCCCAGGTGACGCCGGACGCCTGCAGTTGGGGGCAGATCAGAGAGCAGAAAGCAGAGATCAGAAATAAGGTAAGCGACCTTAATAAAACAGCCGAAGCTTCGAGGCCGACCCCATTTCTGATCTCTGATCTCTGATTTCTAATTTGCCTCACTTGATCACCGCCACTTTGCCTTTCACTTTGTCTCCCGCACTATCGGTAATCACATAGAGATAAACCCCGCTGGCAACTTTGTCTCCGGAGTCGTTCGTCAGATCCCAATCCATTTTGGATAAGGTTGTCGTCAGTTCTTTGATCTTGTGTCCTGAGACGGTAAAAAGCTTGATGGTGGTGTTCGCGACGAATCCGTCGAATGTGATGCTCGGATGGCCTCCATGCTTGTCGCCTCTCCATGGATTCGGATACACGCGCACCGCGAGCGTCTGGCCCGATGTTGTCCCCACCGGCGGATTACCACCCGGTGGAGTTACGCCGGACGCCGAAGGCGTGGCTACCACTTTGGCCGACTCGGCGCTTTCCTTGACACTGTTCACGGCCGTGACCGCAAAGGTGTAGAGCGTGCCGTTAGTTAATCCGCGAATGACCGTTGGAGAATTGTTCGACGCCTGCATCATGCCGGTCTTGGGATCATTAATTCCTGCCACCCAGTAAATATTGTAAGACGTGGCGTTAAAGACCGGCGTCCAACTGATCGTCACTTGTCCGTTGCCCACCGTCGGCACCACATTGCCCGGCGCCGGCGGAGCCACGACGCCCGGGCCGACCTGGAATTGAATCGGGAAATCGACTTGATTGGTATTGCCCTGTTGGTCCTGACAACGCACATAGTACGCGTAGGCGTTACCATCAGAAAGTCCGGTGACCACCGCCGTCAGGGTCGTGCTGGACGCAGACGCGGTAAAGCTGCTTGTCATGGCGCTATACACCACTCCCGGGGTTGTGGAATACGAACAGGCGGCCGGGACATTCGTGTTCAGTGAGAGCGCGACTTGCGTGGTGCCTGACGGCAATGGCGGCGGACTGACCGGTGAGGCATTCGACAAAAGCGGCGGGCTCGTGTGAGTAAATAATGACGCCGGAACATAGGCTTTGACGGATAGGTTCGCGGCTGATAAACCGGTTTGACCGGTATGAAATATAAACGTGGTGTCGCCGCCAGACAACGAGTTGGGAACCAAGGTCGCTGTCCACCAGTTCTGGTGTGTATTTGGATCGATGATAAAATTATTTGTATTCACTGGATCAAACTGCAAAGAATCCACGATGGCTTTCGATCCCCAGCGTGTCACGTACGACTGTGCACCAGACGGAGCCGCCCAGTTCACCGTGTAATTGCCTCCACCGTTGTCGACGAATCCCGTAATCGGCACATTCACAAGAGCCATATTATTTGGAGTGCTCAGGGCGTCGATCACGGCACCAATCTGGTAGCCGCCGAAATCTTCAACAAAGGGCCAGGGGGGATTGGCGGAGGCTCTTTGCAGCGCTATTTGAAACTTTCGCTCCCAATCGGTCACCCCGTTGACCAGATACTGCAGATAGAAATGCAGCCAGACGGTCTGGGTCCCTGGAAGCGGAAAGCCGGTCCCCTCGTAGACCGCGTTGCCCATCTTGTAGGTACTCCCAGTCACCGGCGTGCCGGCAGGGCATTGCATGGGAATGTCGGACGCCAGAGAGTAGCGAAACCCATTGTAAAGGGGATGCGAGGTTGCTCCCGAATCCACACCTAGGCTTGTGCCGTCCCACCATAAATTTGAATTATTGTCGGAATACCCTTCGCCTAAAGCCCACTGGCTGATGCCGAAGGCGAGATCAAGAGAGTTTTGATATTCATTGACTCCGCCGATTGTCCAACTCGGCCCCATCGTACGCCGCAGCTCCAAAATGCCTTCAATCAGAATGTTGGCCAGGTACGGGGCCTGCCCACGAACATAGTAGGCGGCGGTGTTGCCGTTGGCCAGGGCGCAATCGCTTCCGCCTCTTGTTCCCAACGAAGGCATGCCGCGCACCCGACTAATGCCGTAGGGATCCACGTTGTTATTATTGTTGTACACGGCAGGCGCCGCGCAGCCCACGGGAAAACCGCTAAGGCAGTAGTCAGGCCTGACAAAATTGGTGTAGGCGTTGAGCCCCTGCGCAAGGACGGCGGCGGCATCGGTTTTATCTGCGGCATTTTTGGCGGTGGCGTTTAGAAAATCCGAGAAGCGTGCCGCGCCCATCATCTCAGCGCCCAGGGCCCTTGTAATCCCGATGTCGTTCCCGCTGGGGTTGCCCTGAAAGGTATTGCTGTTCACATAGTAATCTTTCATCGGCATGACGGCTTCATAGATCGTTTCGTCGCCCGTCATGAAGTAGTAATCCATAATGCCGTACCAATGCATATGAATGTCAGCCTCGGCATTACTTCCGGTCACCCAGTTCATAAAAGAATTGGCCGAATTGTTTAGCGTCGAGCACGGATATTCTCCGCCGCAAGCGATGGCAGGATCGCCATAGCCGTCTAACTCGCCGGATTTGCTGCGCCAGGTAAAATTATTGACGTGGCTGTCCGTGCAGGCCGAAGCACTTATGCAGGAGGCGCCATCGGCGTGTGCCCATGCTTTCTCCGCCTCAAAACGATAAAAATGGGCGGAATCCAAAAGACGGCCCGGTTGGCTTCGCTTGATAAAGGTCAAAAGATTCGACCAGCGGAACTCTTCCTGCTGCGACGGCCCACCGCCGACACCCCAGTTCATGAAACGCGCCGCCGTGATCCCGAAATAGTCAGGCCGGATGAGACCATAATCCCAGAAGCAATCGGTTCCCGGAAAGCAGAAATTGAGGGGGCCTAATCCGCCGGTCGCGGCGGCCGCCACAGATTTATAATAGGCGTCTTCCGCGCCTTTGTCCGGCATGTTAAAAGGAAAAACCCCCGTCCCGTTGTAGTACAAGCGATCGGCATGGGCAACGAGGTAATGTTGAAACCTTAAAAAATCATTCTGCGGCGACGTGAGTGTCGTTGCATGAAAATTTAAAAAGAGGTCGTGGATACTCCACGCCGGCCAGGCTTGATAGATCGGCTGGCTGTTTTCCCGAGGCCAAATTCCTATGCGAACATCGGAACTGCCGTTATTAAATTCAAGCGATTTGGGCCAGTACGCTGCCATCTGATAAACCCCGATCTCTACCCCGGCGCCCGTGCCGTCCTGAATATCGGCCCAGCCCTGAGGATATTGAGCGTTTGTACCTTTCACTAAAGCCGCTCCATTTTTGACAAGCGAGAACCCTTGATCGGTCGTGTAGACACTCAGGCACGGGAGAGAGGAGGAATCGACGCACGTCGTATTGGGACCCGCATTCATCAGCTGAGATTGCCCTTGATAGAGAGAAACACTATCCGAACCGGAGAGCGTTCCCGTCTGCGGCGCGGCATCCGTCGCGATGCTGTAGCTGACCGGACCCGCCAGAGTTGGAGTGAGACGTAACTCGTAAGCCTGGAGACCTTTATAAGCCGTGGCGAATGAGTTGGCGGACCCATAATCGGCGTTCCGGAGAATCGTCGCCACTTTCACCCAGCTTTTTCCTTTATAGAAATACATTCGCGCCGTGTAATGCATGTACACGTTGCCGCTCGCGTCCATGTGGTTTCCTGTGACGCGGATGACGGCTTTCACCGGACCATTTTCTTCGATGGTCGCGCTAGAATTGGGATCGTTCTTAGACGAATATTCCGTCACGCAAGGAGGACAGGTCGTTTGTCCGGGCGCCGGCCCGGTAATCACAAGCCCCTGGCTCATCCCTGAATTAACGATCGGGGCGCCTCCCACCGTCACCTGATCCACGCCATTAAAATTTGCCTTCCGGATGACAAACGTCGCCGCGCCGGTATTGACGGCAATTGTGCCGCCATTATCGGTGGCCAACGTTGCCCCTCCGAAATTTCCGCTTCCGCCTGTCAACGTGACGGAGGCATTACCGCCCGCCGCCACATCCGCCAACGTATCGACGAGCGCCCATTTGCAATGTCCTGATGGCCACACCCCGAGACATCGGAATTGACCTGCCGAAGCGCCGGTTAGAGAGAGAGCAGGCACGCTCCCCACCGGTCCCGCAACGGCATCGCTGTCAGCGAAAGGCACCCCCACCGATACGGGATCCTGGCTCCGATCGACCCCCGGCGTCGAGCCGGGAAAAATCGCTTCTTGGATAGTGAGAGGAACGTTCACCGCCTGCGCTGGATACGAACAAATCAAACGCCAAAAACCCAAGAGCAAAAAGACACCTGCCGTCTTTTCGATTTT
>Ga0206971_10018_pt1 | contig 54444 bp, 59 predicted proteins | sample Alteio_BWOrgHeat_85_FD_152917 | JGI IMG/M metagenome (GOLD analysis project Ga0206971, IMG submission 152917) | Enriched cells from forest soil in Barre Woods Harvard Forest LTER site, Petersham, Massachusetts, United States -... | ecosystem: Environmental > Terrestrial > Soil > Temperate forest >...
CTTTACGGCGATGAGGCGACGCGGATGGAGGCTGTTCAGGCTTTCAATAAGCTGCCTTCCGAAGAGCAATACAAGCTCGTGCCCGATTTCATGGTCGCTCTGACCGACGACGACCCGCAAGTTCGGAAGATCGCGTCCCGGATTCTCAAAGTGATGGGTGTCAAAACCGAAGCCCAGATCCCAGATGCCAAAAAGGAAATGCCGCCTCCTGAAGTCAAAAAACCTACCGTCGAAGAGTGGAAAGCGGAAAAGAAGATCCAGGACTCGGAGATGCCGCCGGTACCTCAAGAAATCGCAGCTCCGCCTGCCAAACCTACCGGCAACGGGCAGTGGGCAGATCTCGAGAATATGAAGCAGGGCCAAACGAACAATTACGCAGACTTAAAGGAACAACTCGAGCTGGAAAAGAAAGGCCAGGTCACGCTGGATGCGGCCGAACTGAAAGCCGATTCGGATTCCTATGCGACACCATTATCGACGGTTGTCCAATCGCTCAAAGACCCGGATCCCTGGGTGCGGGCACAGGCGGCCAGGCGTTTGGCCATGGTGCACCCCGCGCCGGTGGACACCATTCCTACCCTCCTCACGATGCTCGATGACAAGTCGGTCGAGGACCGCCAAGCCGCCGCGGCCGCTCTCGGCTCATTCGGCCCTTTGGCGCGAGAAGCGATCCCGGCTCTGCACGCGCATCTTTCCGATCCCGACACCGGCGTCAGCCAAATCGCGGCCGAAGCCCTGAAACAAATCCAACAACCTTAAATGACCAAACAAGAGTTCGAACAATTTCTTAAAGAACGGATCCTTATTTTTGATGGAGCAACCGGGACCAACCTCCAGCTTCACAATCCCACCGTCGACGATTACGCGGGAAAAGAAGGCTGTACGGAAATTCTTCTCGACACGCATCCGGAATGGATTGAAGAGCTGCATGCCTCATTCTTCAAGGCCGGTTGCCATATCGTGGAAACGGATTCCTTCGGAGCCAATCGGATCGTCCTGGCGGAATACGGGATTGCTGAGCGCGCCTACGACCTGAACGTCAAAGCGGCTCAGCTCGCGAAGAAAGTCGCGCAGCAATTTGCCACGAAAGAGTCCCCTCGCTTTGTCGCCGGCTCCATGGGTCCCGGGACCAAACTTCCGTCTCTCGGCCAGGCTTCGTTCGACACGTTGCGCACGAATTATGAGGAGCAGGCTCGGGGATTAATCGACGGCGGCGCGGACCTTTTACTGATTGAGACCTGCCAGGATATTTTGCAGGTCAAAGCGGCGACCGTGGGCACCTTGGATGCTCTCGCCAAAACCAAAAAAGATCTGCCGGTCATGGTGCAGGTCACCGTCGAGACAACGGGGACCCTCTTAATCGGCACGGAAATGAATGCAGTGATCACCGCCATGGAGCCTTATCCCATCGTGTCTTTGGGCATGAATTGCGCGACTGGGCCCCAAGAAATGTCCGAGCATGTTCGAACCCTTTCGCAGCTTTGGCCGCGCTATATCTCGGTTCTTCCGAATGCGGGGCTTCCGGAAAACGACCGTGGTCGCGCCGTATATAAATTGACGCCAGACCAACTGGCTTCTCATCTCAAGGATTTCGTCACGCGATTCGGGGTCAATGTCGTCGGAGGCTGCTGCGGCACCACCCCTGCGCACTTGGCCAAAGTTGTCGAAGCCGTTAAAAATCTATCTCCCATGACGCGAAAAGTGGTGGCGACTCCTGCCGCTTCCAGTCTTTATATTCAGGTTCCTTTCGCGCAGGAACCCAAGCCGCTCATTATTGGAGAACGGACCAATGCCAATGGGTCGAAGAAATTTCGTGATCTTTTGGCGAAGGAAGATTATGACGCCTTGACCGAGATGGGCAAAGAAGAGGTGAATGAAAGCGCTCATCTGTTGGATCTTTGCACTGCCTATGTCGGGCGCAACGAAACCAAGGACATGATCGAATGCGTCACTCGGATGGTTCGGCAAGTCCGTATCCCTCTCATGATCGATTCCACAGAAGCGCCCGTGATTGAAGAAGCGTTAAAGCGCGTGGGCGGGCGCTGTGTCATCAACTCCATCAATCTGGAAGACGGCGAAGAACGCATGGCGAAAGTTTGTCCCATGGCCAAAACCTATGGAGCAGCGCTGGTGGCTTTGACTATCGATGAAAAAGGAATGGCCAAATCCCGTCAGGAAAAATTGCGTATCGCTAAGCGTATTCACGATCTGGCAATTCAAAAGTTCGGGCTGCGTCCGCAAGATCTCATGTTCGATGCTCTGACGTTCACGCTGGGGTCCGGAGACGAAGAATTCCGCAAAGCCGGCATTGAGACCATTGAAGCCATTCGACTCATTAAAAAAGAACTCCCCGGCGTCTTTACGGTCCTGGGTGTTTCCAATATTTCCTTTGGACTGGCTCCGCAAGTCCGGCAGGTCCTCAATTCCGTTTTTCTGCATTACGCCATCGAGGCGGGGCTCGATGCCGCCATCGTCAACGCCAAGAAAATTCTTCCGCTATTTAAAATCGACGAAAAAGGCCGTGAGCTGGCCCGACAATTGATTTTTGACGAGAGAAAGCCTGGCTTTGATCCTTTGACCGCCTTCATGGCACATTATGAGGAGGCCAAGGAAATTTCCGCTCGGGCCACGAAGGAAGAGCCGAAGACCATCGAGGAGAAACTCAAAGCGCGCATCATCGATGGGAATAAGCAGGGGATCGAGCCTCTCCTTGACGAAGCAATGAAGACGCGCGGGCCGCTCGACATCATTAATACCGTTCTTCTTGACGGCATGCGGGTCGTGGGCGAACTTTTTGGGTCAGGCCAGATGCAGCTGCCCTTTGTCCTTCAATCGGCGGAAACCATGAAAACGGCGGTCCGATATCTGGAGCCCTTTATGCCGAAGTCTGATCTCGGCCAACATAAAGGCAAGATGGTCTTGGCCACCGTCAAAGGCGATGTGCATGACATCGGCAAAAATCTGGTTGACATTATTTTGACCAACAACGGATACAAGGTGGTGAACCTCGGGATCAAGATGCCGATTGATGACATTTTGAAGGCGGCTGAAAAGGAAGACGCCGACGCAATCGGCATGTCAGGCCTCTTAGTCAAATCGACGGCTGTCATGCGAGAAAATCTTGAAGAGATGAATCGGCGCGGTGTAAAAACTCCCGTCATCCTCGGTGGGGCGGCGCTCACGCGCCGATTCGTCGAGGAAGATCTTCGCGGGCTATATGAAGGCTATGTCTACTACGGCATGGATGCCTTCTCAGGGCTTCGGATCATGGATGAACTGACCAACCCCGCCGTGGAGAAAAAACTCACGCTCTATGCAACCCGCGGCGGCTCGGGACAAACGGAAAGACCAGGGGAAGGAGTGAAAGAGGGAACGCCCGCCGTCCACATCGCTCCTTCCCTCGTTCCCTCCATCCCTCAGCCGCCTTTTTGGGGCAGCCGCGTGGCGCGCGGCATATCGCTCAAGGATGTTTTTAACTACATCAATGAGACCGCTCTTTTAAAAGTGCGCTGGGGGTTTTCGCGCGGGAAGACCTCGGCCGAAGACTACCAGAAGCTGCTCGAGGAGAAAGTCCAGCCGCTCTTCCAGAAGTGGAAGGACTATTGCCTGACGCAACAGCTCTTGGTCCCTCAGGTCGTTTATGGATATTTCCCCTGCCAGTCTGATGGGGATCAGCTGATTATTTATCGGGAAGACCAAAAGACGGAATGGGTGCGCTTTTCATTTCCTCGTCAGAAAGACACCCCTCAACGCTGTATCTCGGATTTCTTCCTGCCGAAACAATCTGGACGGATGGATGTCTTTGGCTGTTCCATTGTCACCGTCGGCACGCAGGCGTCGGACAAAGAGCATAAACTTTTCAAAGAAAATGCCTACAGCGATTATCTCTTCCTGCATGGCTTGAGTGTCGAGACGGCGGAGGCTCTGGCGGAACTTTGGCATCGGCGGATGAGAGAGGAATTAGGGATTGCCGGGGAAGATTCGCCGAATATTCGCGACTGGTTTCACCAGCAGTATCACGGTGGGCGCTACTCGTTCGGCTATCCTGCCTGCCCGAATCTGGAAGATCAGAAGCAGCTTTTCCAGCTTCTCGATCCCGGCCGGATCAAAGTCAGTTTAAGCGAAGAATTTCAGCTTGTGCCCGAACAAAGCACGTCGGCCATCGTCGTGCACCATCCCGAAGCCAAATACTTTAACGTGCAGTAACCCCTCACCCCGAGCTTCGCCGGCCCTCTCCCGATGGGAGAGGGCGCCCGAAGGGCCGGGTGAGGGTTTATTTCTGAGTAATCGCTCGACGGAGTTTGCCTTGGATGCTGGCGGGAATCCGGCTGGCCGTGGTGGCCCGCAGGAGCCATTCCTTCCAGGTGCCTTGCAGACGACCGTAGGCGGGCTGGGCTCGATAGCGGTGCGGGATGAGACTGGCTAATTTGGGATCTTTTTCGTGAATCTCGAGGCGAATTGTCGCGTCCAACCCTTTTCTCGCCACATCGATTTTTCCCACCCAGCCGGCTTTTAGATCCGTCGAGACCAACAACCCGTCTTCGACGGTGATTAAGCCATCCTTGGCTTGCCAATGTGCGCTCAGTCGCGTAATCGGGAGACCCTGGGTTTCCAGGTCGGGGAATTTATTCTTGATGTACAACATGGTTTTTGCACGCGCCAGGCGTTGAATCGAGCTTGTGGGTACTTTGTAGGCGCCGCTTTTCAGCTCCCAGTAGCCCTGCCCATTTTGAACGGCCGCCGTTCCGGACGAAAGAGAGACCTTCAAATCTTTGCATACACCAGTCACCTGGCCGCTCATGGCAAGATCTTCCCCAACAACAGCGCTAAACACTTGGATGGGGAAATCTTTTACTGCTCCCTCAAAGGTCGCGATAAGACCCTTCGAATCACCGTCTACTGTTCCTTTAGCCTCACTCATTCCATTAGATATTCCGCCAGAATGCTCGAAAGAAAGATGCGTGGAATTTCCGGCCACATGGAACTGCCACTGGCGCAGCTCCAGACCTTTAGCGGCGTCCACCGAATTAGCCGGCGAGCGTCCATAAAATTTGATCAAGGCCAACGCATTCACAACGGGCCATTGAGCCGCCGCGCCCTTCATCTCCCAGGTCCCGGTCTTCGTATCGAGGTGGATCGCCGCGGAATCGTTGCCGCTCGTCAACTGAAGATCTCCGGACCATTGCGGAGAGGAGAAAAATTGGCCGTTGGCCGCCAAGGTCGCGTGCGCCGGAGAGCCGATGCCGACAAGCTCTCCGCTGGTATTGATGGAACTTTTCGCAGGATCCCAGGTCCCTGAAACGGATCCGACCACCAACTCCTGAGGCGGATTCGCATATGGATCGGCTCCGTGGATTTCTCCATCCATCCAAGTTACGGGAAAGGATTGGCCGCTACCAGCTCCGGCGGAAGAACCCAGCAGCCAATCTTCAATATCCCAATGTCCGTTCGCCTTCCTAGAGATCATGAGCTTCCAATGGGTCAGCTGAAGACTGGACGGAACGAATTTCAGATGAAAAGCGGCTCCAAGATCGAGAGGCGCCGAGGCGGCGTCAATTTCCAACAATGGATTTCCCCCATCCTTCATGATCGCCAGCTGCGTCAGACGCAAGGTGGGCGGAAAGTAACTCATTGAAAGCGGCCCGACCACCACAGGACGCTTTAGAAGTTTAGAAAGAAGTTCGGTGATTTCGGCTCGGTGACGCTCCGGATTTAAGAGAAGAACCGGCACAGCAATGATTCCGCCGATAATAATAAGGAGAAGAAGAATGAACGGAAGGAGACGTTTCATGAGAACTGTAGGGGGCGCCAGCTGGCGCCCCTACCCATCGCGATCGAAATCCGAATCATCCCCATATCGTTCCCTCCGTCGTCTTGGGTTTGGAGTCTACAGGGGCGCCAGCTGGCGCCCCCTACATCTCTACGGGATTACCTTATTCAACGGATATTCAATGATCCCCTCTGCACCTGCTCGTTTGAGTTGCGGGATCAATTTCTTAACGGTTTTCTCTTCGATCACCACTTCCAAGGCCGACCAGCCTGGCTCGCTTAGAGAGGCAATCGTAGGACGCTTCATGGCTGGCAAAAGTTTCATCACTTTCTCCAGATCCTTCTGCGCCACATTCATTTTAAGACCGACCATGCCCTCGGCGGCCAAAGCCCCTTGCAGCAGCATCGCCATGTTTTCCATCTTTTCCCGTTTCCAGGCATCTTTCCAGGAATTTTCATTGGCGATAAATCGCGTGCTGGAGGTCAACAGTTCCTCGACGATACGCAGCTTGTTGGCGCGCAGGGAACTTCCCGTTTCCGTCAACTCAACGATGGCATCCACCAGAGGTCCTGCTTTGGCTTCGGTGGCGCCCCAGGAAAATTCGACTTCCGCTTTGACGCCATTTTTAGCCAGCCATTTTTTGACCACGCCGACTAGTTCGGTGGCAATGCGCTTGCCTTCCAGATCTTTCACCGATTTAATCGGAGAATCGTTCGGGACCGCCAACACCCATCGCACAGGGCGAAAGCCGGATTTTGCGTACAGAAGTTCGCACACCTCGTGAATTTTAACCCCGGATTCCATGACCCAGTCATACCCGGTGAGTCCCGCGTCAAAAACGCCGTCAGCGACATAGCGCGCCATCTCTTGTGATCGCACGAGCATAATGTCGAGTTCTTCATCGTCGCAGCCGGGGAAATAGGAGCGCTCAGACGCGTGCACACGGATTCCCGCGCGCTTAAAAATTTCGATCGTTGATTCCTGGAGACTTCCCTTCGGAAGCCCGAGTTTTAATTTTTTACCGTCAGCCATACATGTTCCTCTTCTCTTCCGTCATCCCGGCAGGTCGTAGGCCGGGATCCATCACTGACTTCTTGATTAACGATGGGTCCCCCGCCTAAGACCGCGGGGGATGACGTCGGGGTGGATTATACAAAACACTATAAAGACATCTCCTTCTGAACCGTGGCCTGGAATGCCCGCTGCAGCTCACGAGTCGCGGCGCCGGGCCGACCTTGGCCGATCTTCCACGATCGGTGACCCACACAAATGCGGACAACTGGCATGATTTCCATGGTGGTGCTGGAGAGAAAAACTTCCTCAGCCTTTTCCAGCTGCTTAATGGTATATCGCCCTTCATGAACCGTCCATCCGGCGGCGCGAGAAGCATCCATGACGACTCGGCGCGTCACTCCTTCCAAAAGACCGCAGGTCAAAGACGGCGTATGCACCGTTTTTCCCTTCACAAAAAAGAGATTGGAAGTTGTTCCCTCCGTTAGAAATCCATCCAGATTCAGGAGCACGGCTTCAAAGACATTCATTCGTCGGGATTCCATTTTCGCAAGGATGGTATTTAAGGAATTATTCGATTTGATTTGGGGATCCAGAGAGCGCGGATGATTGCGGCGAACCTCCGGAATCCCGATGGAGATGCCGGTTTGGCGAAGCGCTTCCATAGGGCGCTGAGGATGCAGAAGCATCGCCAAGGTTGGTTTTGGGCAAAGCTTCGGATCCAGGCCTAGCGGGCCGGGCCCTCGCGAAATGGAAATTCTTACGGAACCTTGAGGAGATTTATTGGCTCGAAGCACCCGAACGATCCCATTAAAAAGATAGCGACTGGACCATGGACACTTCAATTGCAGGCGGCGGGCGGATTGTTTCAGACGGCGATAATGCTCCGGCCAATGAAAAACGCGATAGCCGTAGGCGCGCACCGTTTCATAAATGCCGTCTCCATAAAGGAAGCTGTGATCGAAGACGGAGATGCGCGCCTGACGGGCATCCATGAGGAGCCCGTCAAGAATAACTTTCATTTCGCGGTTGGCGTAACGGTATAGAAGCCGCGGCGGTGATCGAGCGTCAGGCGGGATTCGTTGTCTTTCAGCCAGGCTTTCGCTTTTTTGTAGGCCTTTTTCTTTTCCTTGGCCGTCCGTGCGGATTCAAATTCAAAATTCGTATGGGCGAGAAGCTGAAAAGCCTGTTCTGCTGAAATGACGCCGACGGTCCGTAACGTCGTCAGCATGGATCTGGCGTCATCGTCCATCAGCTTGTAGGTGAGAGGGTCGGACTGATGCTTCTCGATGATCTGCAGGAGATCGTTGAGCGCGGTTTTGTCCCCCAGAGATCCGCGCGCCAGAAATCGGCCGACCGTCGGTGTCGTTTGGGAGGCGGAACGAATCGCGTCGACCGAGCCCGCACTTGAGCGCCAACCGAGAACAACACTGGCGTAGTCACCCATTCCCGGATCGGGGACGAGCGATTCGAGAAATTGATTGACGCGCGGATCGGGCTGGTGAATAAGCCGATCGATGATCGGCTTATTCACGGCCCATTCATCAACGTAGCGTTTGACGTCATTATGGACCCAGGCATTCCAATCGGAAATCCTGGTCTGTTCGGCGGCGGGCCGCTCGGCAAAGGGGGTCATCGTATTGGTGATGCCCTGCGGGACATACCAAAATCGATCCTGATCAAAGGCGTGGACGGTGCCGCTCCCCAGCTGCGTGCGCGTGTTACCAATCAAATGACCGATGAGATCAGCCGTCTTGCTATTTTTGGCCCACCACTTCTGCCAGGATTTGGCGTTCGGGTCGATCCGCTGTCCAGACACCTCCTGCAGAAGATCGTAAGCCATAACGTTTGGACCCGGAACTCTTAAGAGATCAATAAGGGCGGGGATATGCGCGGGCTGAATAAAGGCGACGAGCTTCTTACGCGCTTTGTCCCGCAGCTCCGTGTTTTTGCTTTGGAGTCCCGCCAGGTAAAGATTGCCGGATAAGGTGAAGGTATCCCAGCGCTGCGAGATGACGCCGGCCAACAGACATTTGGCCGAAGGGTTCAGCGTGGATCGGACATTTGCCTGCCCGAGCAGTTTGCGCAGCGTGAGAAAATCCGGGCCGTCTTGATCGTAGAGAGTTCGCAAAATCGAAAAGCCCGGGTCCGTTTTTTCATTCAACTGATCTTCTGGGATTTGATTGACGAGCTGAATCTGTCGAAGAACGGCATCCTCGGAATTGCCCGGCGCGACCGGCTCGGCCTGCAGCAGTGTGATCGGCAACAGGCAAAGGACCAGGGCTGTTTTTCTCATCGAGGCCTCCGTAGTTTCGGCTCCGCGGCGCCTAGCAGCGCCTGATCCGGCAGCGCGGCTTGCAAGGCTTCTAATAAAGCTTCCGCTTTGTGCAGCGTTTCCTGATATTCGCGCTTGGGATCGGAATCGGCGACGATACCTGCTCCGACGGGAAAACAAAGCCGGTCTTTATCCAGGAACATCGTCCGGATTAAGATATTAAACGTGGCGTCTCCCGTAAAGCCGATCCATCCCAAAGATCCCGTATAAGGCCCGCGCGTATGCGGTTCCAGTTTGTGAATGATTTCCATGGCGCGGATTTTCGGACACCCCGTGATCGTCCCGCCAGGAAAACCGGCCTGCAGGAGATCCCGCCAGGAGCGCCCCGGAGAGAGAATGCCGCGCACATCCGAGACCAGATGAATCACGTGAGAATAAAGCTCCTGCGTCAACCGTTCAGAGACCTGGATCGTCGAAGGAATGCAGACGCGGCCCAGATCATTGCGCTCTAGGTCGACCAGCATAATGTGTTCCGCGCGCTCTTTGACATCTCCCACCAGCGCCTGCGCCACCGACTTGTCATTTGATAGTTTGCCTTGGCGCGGATAAGTCCCGGCGATTGGGCGGGTTTCCACGCGCCCGGCTTCCAACCTGTATAAAAGTTCGGGGGATGCGCTCACCATCCAGCGTGTGCCGGAGCGCCAGAGAGAGGCATAGGGAGATGGATTAATTTGGCAAAGGTCCCGGTACAAAGTCCATGGATCACCCGACCAATGTGCGGTAAAACTTTGGCTTAAATTGCATTGATAAACATCCCCTTGCGCGATGAACCCTTTGGCACGGCGCACCATGAGCTCGTAGGCCGCCGGCGAGCGGTTAGAGCTCAGATCCGTCGCTTGAAAGGTACCCCAGGATTTTCGTCGATGGATGGCCTTCTGCACGGATACGGCGTAGCGCCGGAGACGATCCTGACCCTGACGATAGAGCCGCTCCAGCTGGACGGGGGAAAGCGCTCGGCCTTCAGGTAAAAAGATGGAGTGAATGAGCCAGAGTCGGCCGCGGGCATGGTCCACCACCGCTACCGCGTCAAAAATGCCGAACTCCAGCTCAGGGAATTTTTCGATGGCGAGTGCCGTCGATTTCGCGCGCTTGGAACGGAAGAGCTCGGCGATTTTGGGTTCCAGATGTGCGGCACTTTCATAACCGAAATATCCGACCGCCCCGCCCCAGAAAGGAGGCAGCGCTTCGACGCGTGGACCGGTCAGCGCATTAAACCATCCGTAAAAGCGGTCATAAGGATTCCCTATTTTGATCGCTTCCTGCCGGGCGCCGCTGGACGAACGATGATGAAGCGTAAGCGTATCGCCGGTCGCTTCCAGATGGTAGCGCGGCGCATCGAGTGAAAAGTAGGAGTACCTTGCCTGCCTGCCGGTCGGTAGGCTTCCCGATCCGGACAGGGTGTCGGAGGCGCCCGTCGAGGCGCTGTGCAGCCAGAAAAATTTTTGTTCTTGCGCGGCAAGACTGTGAACCCATTCGAGGCTGTCGCGGCTAGGAAGTTCGGGTTCGATCCATAACGGTATGACACGGTACTGGTTGGCCCAGCGGGCGAACTGGCTAAAGGTCGGATACATCGCCGTCCAGAGAGCGCATCACGAGTCCCGTGGTGACCTTCGGATAGAAATAGGTAGATTTCTGAGGAAGAAGCTTTCCGGCACGGCAAACATCTGCAAAGGCTTCTTTGTCCGGCGGTGGAAGAAGAAAGACGGCATTGCACTCGCCGCGCTGAAGGTTAAGAACCATATCCCGCGCATCCTGACCGTATGAAATATTTTCCAGAGGCACGTCTTTTAAAATGCCTTCATGAAGAGGGACAACCGGCATCACCGGTTTTTTTGATTTCGGCGTCAGCCAGTAAATGGCCCCGCCTTCCAAAACAAATCCGAGCCCAGAATGCTCATTTTTTTTCCGCAGCCTCGTGAGGAGAGCGCTCAATCCGTCGATGCGCTTCATGGAAAAGAAAGGTTCGATGCGCACCTGCCAATCTTGAAGGGATCCGGCCCAGCGCACCGCGCGATGCGTGGGCTGAATCACCAGCCCTGGATCGGAGAGCGGGCAGAGAAACGTCATGACATACCGATAGGCCTGGTGGTTTACTTTGGACTTGGTGGCGCGCTCCTGACTATAGTTCCAGGCCGTCTCGTACCGATGATGGCCGTCCGCGATGAGAACATCTCCGGAGGACACAACTTTTTGAAGAAGTTTGATCGTCTCGGGATCCGACCATTTCCAAAGGCGATGCGTGACGCCTTTATCATCACGGCAGACCGTGAGTGGCTTTTCCGCCAGACGTTTCTCGATCAATTTCTGGGCCGCGCCGTCCCGATCAAAAAAGATTCCAAAAATGGGGCTGATGTTGGCGTGCGTGGCGCGCATGAGATGCAGGCGATCTTCCTTATGTTTGGGAAACGTCCGTTCATGCGGACGGATACGCCCTTTGCCGGGAGTCTCGACGCGCAGCGCGGCGAAAAAACCACGACGGAAGTACGGCTGGCCGCTGACGGAAAAGCGTTCTTCATATCCGTAGAAGCAAGGCTCCTTTTCGCGGACCAGGATGCGTTGGTTCTGCCACTGCGTCCAGAACTCTCCGGCGACTTCGTATTTACTTTTTTTGCCTTGCGCCAGGGGCAGTTCGATGCGCACGATATTTTTGGGATGCCGCGCCAGAAGCCGATGATAATCCGGAACACCAATCACGTCATACGGCGGGCAGATGACGTTCGACAGATTCGGCAATTTCGTCAAGTTATACCGAATCGCTTTGAACGGGGCGATTTCAACCATGCGGCTATTTTACTTAATCTCAGCGCCTTCCCCTTGGCATCGCGAGAAGAATTTAATCGAAGAAATTGCGGCGCGAATAGAGATACGCCATAAAATAAATTCCCGCCACCAATCCACCGAACCCAAGGACTTTGAAGAAAAATCCAGATTCTCCAGCCGCCAACAAGCACCCCGCCGCAAAGAAACCTGCCGCATACAGTATTCCCAGCCAATAGCCCCAAGCGGACCGTTCTCGAAGCAAATAAATGGTGAGGACGCCGACTGCGATTGACGCGATTTCATTTAGGCCAGGAAAACCCAGTCCCTTAAACAGGTCCATGATCATGAGTACGACCGCGCAAACCAAGCTCAGCCCGATGCAGAACATAAACATCTGAAGTCCAACGAAAGAATGCGGGGCTTGCCCATTGGGTTTTTCCATTTTAGGTCTCCTGAACCTGACGATAGCCGGCAGGAATTTCAAAAGCATCAGCGGGGGCGTTCCTGTCATCAATCCCCAGCACGACCCTCTGAGTTGCGTATTTCCATTCCATCATGTGCTTCCTCCTCAATAATCCTCATTCGCGCAATTTGAGATCCCGACGGGTGAAAATCCACGAACAGGCTACGAAAACGGCCACACCGTACATCAGATTTTCCAGGCCTATTAGCGCCGTGGTCCCGAGGAATTGATAGTGAGCCCCGGCCGTCGTAAAATTCAAAAAATCCGTCTCCCAGGCACACGGAGTGGCATAATGCAGCGCCTGCTTAAAGAGGGGCACCGTCCAGTGAATGTCATTCGACAGGTACGAAGATCCCATCGATAAGAGGGCTGTCATCGCAATCAAGGTGACAGCGCTTGCCGACGACGTGATCGATCCCAAGGACAGGGCAATGACAATCCATGCGGCGCCACGGCACAGACGCTGCAACAGGCCCAGCAAGAATGTCACCGGCAACGCAACCCCAAAGACGTGGGCGGCGCCATACGAGCAAAAGAGGGCGGCCAAGACAAACGTCAGATAAAACAATAAGACACTGATGGCGCGGCCGGCCGCATATTCCCAACGATGAATCGGACGAATCATGACGGAACACAAGGTTCTCCTGGACACTTCAGCATCGATGGAACCGGCGGCGAATAGAATCGCCGCGCATAGCCCCACAAAGAGAAAAAATTGATCCCAGCTGAACATGGACTCCGCGAGCGCATGTTGTGATTTAGCTGCGGTTCCGACGGCGATAAACCACCGATACTGGGCAAAAACAGGCCCGAGAAAACACAAAACGACGGCAGCCGCCAGAATGTACAACGCCCGTCGATGAACCAGTTCAACCCATCCATTCTCCGCAACAGCCAAAATCCTATCGAGCATGATCAGCTCCTTTCACGGTTTCCAAATAGATATCTTCTAACGTCTTTCCGGGATGAGTTTGAAGAAGCGCGGTCATATCCGTGGACAACAACATCTGACCCTGACCAAGGATGGCCACGTGATCGCAAACTTTTTCGATGTCTGAAAGAATATGGGTTGACAGCAATACTGTTCTGCCTTCTTTTCGAAATTCCGAGGCAAGGTCGGCTACCAGACGGCGTCCTTCCGGGTCGAGGCCCGTGCTCGGTTCATCCCAAACGATCAATTCCGGATCGTGGAGGAGCGATTGCGCCAGCCCGACGCGCTGCATCATTCCTTTGGAAAATGTTCTAAGCCACTGATGCCTGACCCCCTCCAATCCCAGCCGGTCTAGAACCCGATCCACCCGGCGTTCGAGGTCAACGCCTTTCAGCCCCGATAATTGGCCATAAAAACGAAGGGCGTCTTCGGCCCGGCGGTAAGGGTAAGAAAAGAACATTTCGGATTGAAAGCCCAGGCTTCTTCGCGATTCGGGATCGGCCGGGTTTTTACCCAATACGCGGACGGACCCTCGGTCTGGCTTGAGCAACCCTAAGACGCAATGCAGCGTCGTCGTCTTTCCCGCTCCGTTGGGGCCGGCCAGCGCCCAGATTTCGCCGCGCCGGATCTCAAGGTTCAGTCCTCTCACGGCCTCAACCGTCTGCAGCCAGCCCTGGCCATAGCTTTTCCCCAAGTCGTGAATTTTCAGCGCAAGATCCGTCATTGGCGTGCCTCCCTGCCGAGCCGCTCTTCAACAAATGTCTGAAGTCCCATATCGATGCCTTCTCGACTTCGCAGAATTTTTAAATCGGGCCCGATGACAAACGTAGACGGCACGGCATTCACTCCGTAAGCTTTTGAAAGCGCCCCATCCAAATCCCGGACCATCGGGAATGTCAACGACCGCTCCTGAATAATCTTTTTGACGGAGTCATCGCTCGAAGAACCGTAGATGCCGATCAGAATCACACCTTGGTTCTGATGAGCCGCATAAAGCTTCTGCAGATCCGGCATCTCCATTTGGCAGGGGCCGCACCAGGACTCCCAAAAATTGAGGATGACCAATTTGCGCGTCCTGGCGATGGCCGCGAGCTGAAGGGGATCGCCCTGCAGCGTCGTCCGCTCGAAAGGCGCCGCCGGTTGTCCGACTTTTTCACCGGCGGATTCGAAAGCCGGCTTCGTCCAGAGCTTGACATAAACGTGCAAGAGGATGAAGACTGCAAAAAAGAGACCTAAGGAGATGCGCTTTTTCATCGGATCATTTCCCAAGCCTTCGGTCCGGAACATTTCCCTGATACGCGTTCCCATATTTCTTAAGGAATTCGTTATATTGCTCTCGGGTGACATTGCCTTGTTCGGCGAGTTGCGCGGTGTCGTTGAGCATCTTTAATTTTTCAGCGGTGACCTCTCCGTTTTGAATGGCGGCCATCGCCGCCGCCACCATCGCATTGGAAAATACGGAAGGATGAAGCTTAACACCATTTTCCAGGCGTCGAAGCGCGCTGGCGGTCGCTTCCGGAGGGTGATTCTTCGCCATATAATTTTCAATCTGCATCGTAGTGGCCTGCGCAAAGACAGTAGCTCCCTTTTTATAAACGTAATATCCGCCTCCCACCACCAAAATCAAAGCCAGCACGGCAACGGCTCCGAAAACAGCCAATACGGTTTTCATCTTATCTACCTCCTCATTTCAATTTGTGTGTGTTTGGGGTCATGGCTTATTAACAGTTGCACAATTTCCTTCCTGACGTCCGGAGATAGATCCGCCTGCAGAACGTAGGCCATCGCCGTTTGGTTCTTGTACTCGCGAAAGAATCTCCGGACTCCAAGGTGATCGGCGAGCCAGTATGCCCGGAGTTCCCAGAGTCCTATTTGAACGGGTTCTTTAACGTCTGCGAACGTTCCCTGCGCGGTACTGCGGATGGAGGGATCCGCACCTTTGTCTAAAAGAAGGCGCACCATATCGGCATGCCCAGTCTGCGCGGCAATCATCAGCGGCGTTTGGCCGGTGAAGAAGCCTTTCGCATTAATATTGGCGCCCAGGTCGATCAGCGTCCCGGCATCCATCAGGTCGCCTATGAAGGCCGTATCGGCATAGGCGGCATAAAATAGGCCCGCGTCCAGCGTCCTTTGTGTTCGGAATTTTCGCAGCGCGACATCTGCTCCCTGAATTGATTTCAAGGAGTTCGGATCAATCTGGAAGAAGGCGATCAGCGCATTAATTTCAACATTGTCATCGAGGCTGCGTATTCCACGGGTTAGAACTTTGATTACTTCTTCGGTCTTCACACCCATGCGTCCGATTGCCCATTCCGCGTGGGCCTGCTTTAGGAGGTTAAGGCTTCCGGCGGCCTTGACGAGGGCGGGAAGTGTCGATTGGGCGGCAGGGCCGAGGGAACCGAGCGTATCGATTGATTTTTCAGCTTCGTCTTTATTGATGTAACCTGTAGAGACGGCCAATTCATTCAGAATATCGGCTCGAGCCGCATCAGGGACCTGCATCGCCGCCAACGTTCTGGCGGCCATCGCTCGGATATATTTATCGCTGTGATGCAAAAGAGGATAAATAACGTCCGCCGCAGGCCGTGCGGCCGGCCCCCAGGCATCCAACGCGGTGAGAATCATCCATTCTAAATTGGTGTCGTACACTTTCAAAACGTCGGCGCGCGTCGTTTCCACATGCAAGCCCAACGTTTCTTGGGGATTAATTGGGATGGAGTACGGCAGATTGGAACTGTTTTCCTTTAGCGCCGCGATTATATCAGGCAGCGCTCTCTGGGCGCGCCAACCCAATCTTCCCAGTGTTTCGGCGGCCTGATAGCGTTCCGGGTAGATCGGCCGACGAAGGGTCTCGATAAGAAAATCAATCGACTGTTCTTTTTCCGCGGCGGACAGCCCGGGAAATTCGCCGATCGCCGTTTCGCGTATTCTATTGTCTGCGGAGATCAAGCGCCGATCGAGCGTCGAGGCCGATGGGCGAGAGCTCCGCAGAACGACAAACAGAAAGAGGCCGGCTCCCGTCGCGATGACCACTCGAACGGGCCAGAGGTGCCAAGCCTGGCGCCACACATCCCTGCTTCCGGCCAGATCGAAGCGGCGAAACCGCCATGCAATCAATTTAGGCAGAAGGCTCCATGAGGCGATCAGCAGGACAAAATCCAATAAGAGCGAATGCGGCCAGAACATCATCGGGGAAAACAATAACAGGACAAGGAGCGGGGTTGAGAAAAACAGTTCCAAAACAGACAGGAACGGACTGACATAGAGTGGCGCCCCGGCATAGATCATAAGCGTGAACCGATCAACGTCAGGCATCGCCCAAGCCAGAATGACAAGACCCGTAAAAAGGAAGATCGTCGTTATCGTGGTGCGACATAAATTCCAGCGGATGACGACCCGGGTCATGGTTCTGCGCGAGAGTGGCAGCTGGAAATAATAGGAAGGCAGACGAGCGGACAGAAGCAATATAAACGTCAAAGGAACGATGAGAAATGGCAAATACGTCAGGAGCATCGTTCTCAAACTGTTGTCAAACAGATACGCTTCCACCATCAAGAAAAAGAGGAGCCCGGAAATAACCATCCAAACCCGATAACTCAAACGCCCCATAACGACATAAAAGGCGCCTGTCATCCCGTTGGTTTCAGAAGAATTCCGGGCGCGGATTGCTTTTTTGACAAAAATGGCTTCGAGAAGACTCTCGACCCAATTCAGGGTCCTCGTTTTGTCAAAAACCGTTAATTCAAAATCCGTCCGACCGACCAGCAATCGGCGCACCCCTCGATCCTGCCATCGGTGCCAGACAAAGATCCATGTCAATAAACCGAGAGAAATCCCCAGGACGGGATGGATCGCTGGTTCCGAGGTCATTCCCCATCGCTCGTAGACGATCAGCGGCAGAACGAGAACCGGAATAAAAAATCCCAAAAACGTTTTTCCTGAGCCTAGGAAGGTGCCTAAGATGGCCGGGACGAGGAAGCAGGCGTTGCCAAGCATGAATAGACTAAATAGTTGGAGAGCCGAAGACCGCGTGATGTGGTCCGGAAGGAGATAAAGCACGTCAATAAGGTTCAAAAGGATGCCCAGAAGGATCAGCAGCAAAACGGGAGATTCCAAAGACCCCGGAAGCATGAATGAGAATGGGCGGCTCAAGACGCTGAGCGACACCGAAGCGATGAAATACCCGATCACCGCATTCTGAAGAAGAAGCGCCCAAAATAATCCCGAATCCATGAGGCTTCCGCGCAAATGAATCGATAGCGAAGCCAGAGGCATCATCAGGATGAGGAAGCCGGCGACGCTACCGATCATCAGCCGGTTTTGCAGAAGAGTCTGGACGTTAACAGCCAGAATGCGGATTTGTCTCATAAGTCACCTTGCATCTCAAGCCGATAAATTTCTTCCAGCGAGAGCGGCGTGATTTCTATCTCACAGCCGGCCTGTTTGGCGGCTTTGGTCAGATCTTCTTTGGATGGCCCACGGACTTTCAAAAGCGCAATCTGGCCGTTACGCTTTTCTTCCACGATGCCTGGAAACGATATGGCCTCTGGAAGCGCCCCTTGCACGGCCGTCAATTTCACTTGGCCGTATTCTTCACGAAGCGCGTCCAGGCTGCAGTCTCGGATGAGTTTGCCGCGGCGCATGATCAAAAGATGATCGACCACTTTTTCGACATCGGACAGAATATGGGACGAGATCAGGATCGTCCGGTTGGAGTCCTGGATAAGGCTGAGAAGAAATTCCATGAGGTCTGCACGGGCGATGGGGTCCAGGCCGGCGGCGGGCTCATCCAGAAGGAGGAGCTTCGGCTCGAAGCAAACGGCGGCGACAATCGCCAGTTTCTGCCGGTTCCCCGGGGACATCGTCGCGATCCGCTTGGATAGGTCGATCTCTAACTGGGCTGTCAGCTTCGTTTCGAGATCGTTGTTCCAGCGCGAGTAGTAGGCTTTGATGTAGCGGAGAAATTGCGATCCTTTCATCCAATCGATCAATTCGACTTCTTGATGCACATAACCGATCTGCGCCAGTTCGGATTCCCCAAGATCGCGCGCCTCTCGGCCTAACGTCACGCAGCTCCCCCGGTCCGGAAGATAAAGCCCGACGATATGGCGCATGAGAGTGCTTTTCCCCGAACCATTGGGTCCCAGCAGGCCAATAATGCGGCCGGGTGCGATATCCAGGCGAATGTCTTTGAGGGCGGCAGTGTCGCCGAAATTCTTGCTGAGTTCCTTTATATGAACCAGCTGAGTATTATTGTCCATCGGGTTTCTCCTCTATATCCGACTTGATCTCACGAAATTGCCGGCTGACGATTTTCGCAATGTCTTCTTCGCGAAGCCCCATCTGCAGAGCTTGAACGACGATGTGCGAAAGTTTCTCTTCGATCAGACCCAACTTCGCACGCTGGGTGATGTCCTGTTTCGGCTTTGTCACGAACAACCCGATTCCGCGGCGACGCTCTACAAAACCTTCGATCTCTAAAAGAGCGTAGGACTTGCTGATGGTCATTGGATTGATCTTAAGTTCGTTCGCCAAATCTCGGACGCTCATGAGCGCTTCTCCATCCTTCAATTGTCCAGTCAAAATCTGATGCTTGGCCTGTTCAAGAATCTGCCGGTAGATCGGGACACCGGAATGCTTATCAATCAGAATGAGCAAATGCACCTCTCTGAATCACTGTATTAATTAACTAATACAGTCTACCAAGAATGCTTCTTTTTTCAATGGGTCTTTCGACCAATTTTTATGTTACGGGAAGTTTTTTAAACGCTTTTTCGATGGAGGAGAGGGCTTTCCTCAGAATCGATCTTGTGTGCGCGGTCGTGATGAATGACGCTTCGAACGCGGACGGCGGGAAATAAACACCGCGCTCCAGAAGATGGTGGAAAAAGGTCGCGTAGAGCGGCGCATTCGATCGTTGGACGCTGGTCAGATCGACGACAGGCGCATTGTTGAAAAAGAGCGTCCACATGGAACCCATCCGATTCACGCGCACCGAAAGACCAATTTCGCGGGCCAAGTCTTCGATTTCTTCAGTAAACCACGCGGTGAGTTGGTCCAGCGCCTTGTAAGGTGAGCGCGATTTCAAATAAGAAAGTGTGGCGATCCCGGAGGCCACCGCGACGGGATTTCCGGCCAGAGTCCCGGCTTGATAGACCGGCCCAAGAGGTGCCACCCAATCCATGATGTCTCGTCTTCCCCCATAGGCCGCCAGCGGCATGCCACCGCCGACGATTTTTCCGAGGCAGGTCAAATCCGGCGTAATTTTATAGAGCGTCTGGGCTCCGCCGAAGGTGAGGCGAAAGCCCGTGATCACTTCATCAAAAATGAGCAGGGTTCCGTTCGCGGTAGTGAGCGTTCTCAGTTCTTCGAGAAATCCGGGTCGCGGAGGAACAACACCCATGTTGGCCGCGATCGGCTCAACGATGACCGCGGCAATCGACTGGCCTTCACGTCGGAAAAGGTCCCTTGCCGCTTCCACATCGTTATAAGGTAGAACCCGCGTTCGTTGCGCTAGAGCCGCTGGAATCCCCGCGGAATCCGGCGTGGAAAGCGTGAGCGCCCCTGAACCGGCTTTGACGAGGAGTGAATCGACATGGCCGTGATAACAGCCGGCAAATTTGACAATCACTTCACGCTGCGTGGCGGCGCGGGCCAGTCGAATGGCCGACATTACGGCTTCGGTGCCGGAACTCACCAGACGCAGGCGGCTCATGGATGGGAAAGCTTTCTGAATGAGCAGGCCCAGCTCCAGCTCCAACTCCGTCGGAGCACCAAATGATAATCCTTTGCGTGCAGTTCTATTTACGGCAGAGGTAACGGCGGTAGGAGCATGGCCGAGAATAGTAGCGCCCCAAGAATTGCAGAAATCGATATAGCGCTGCCCGTCGGCGTCCCAAAGGTAAGCGCCTTGCCCTCGAGCGATAAAGCGCGGGACGCCCCCCACTCCCTTAAAGGATCGCACGGGCGAATTGACTCCTCCGGCGAAGACATCCTGGGATTTTTTATAAAGAACTTCAGATTTTTTAGCTTTCATGATAGAGACCTGGATGCGGGCGAAATCCTAGCATTTACTCCTTTCATTGACAATATCGTCGGAAAGAACTAAAATTTCCGTCGGACGGTCCGGCGGCTTGCTCCGTTTATCAAACTACATCTAAAAATCAATATGATTTCGGCAATTTTGTTCGATTTTGGCGGCACTTTAGATTCCGATGGCCAACACTGGCTGAATCGTTTTTATCGTATTTACGATCAGATTGGCCTTTCTCAGACACCTAAAGAGAAGATCAAAGAGGCTTTCTACTGGGCCGACTCACAGTTGGAAATCGATCCAGCCATCCGCTCCGCGGGTTTCCGGCTGATGATGGAGCACCACGTTCATCTTCAATTTGAAAAGTTGGGCTTGAAGGATTCCAAACTGGAAGCACAAGCCGCCGAGGCTTTCTATCGCCCCTCGGAAAAGGTACTGCACCGGAACCGAAGCATTCTGGAGCGCCTTCGGCATGATGGATTTCGTTTGGGCATTGTGTCGAATTTTTACGGAAATGTACCGACACTCTGCGCCGAAGCGGGGCTGACGCCGGTTCTCACGGTTATTCTGGATTCCGTTCTGGTGGGACTAAAAAAACCGGATCCGAAGTTTTTTCAAATGGCCCTTGATCAACTTAAAATTTCCGCGGATCATACGGCCTTTGTCGGCGATTCCTTCGAGCGGGATATTGTGCCGGCCAAAGCCATGGGGATGACGACCTTATGGATGACAAGCGATCTCAACCTGCCGGCGTCGGATCCGTCCAAGATTGATAAAACGCTTTACAGTCTGGAAGACTTGCCTGCCGCTTTACGCGCGCTGCGAGCGGATGTCCCGGCATGACCCGCCTTCGCCAAGGCTACGGCGGATGAAAAGCGCTGGAATCATCGCGGCCGGATGGGGCGAGCGGCTGGGCGCAAAAATTCCCAAAGCCTTAACGATAGTCGGAGGCAAAGCCCTCATTGACTATACGCTGGACGGGTTTGAAGCGGCGGGCATTGAGCGGGTCACCTGCATCGTGAATGAAGCCGCCCGGGCCGTGCCTGAGCATGTGGCGCGTTCCGGTCGGAAACTCGAGATGGATTGGATCGTCCAGACGACACCCTCTTCGATGCACAGTTTTCTGATTGTGCTGGAGCGTCTGTCAAGATACGGCGATTCCTCCTACTTTATGACCACCGTCGATTCGATCTGCCCCCCCAGCACCTATCGGGATTTTATCGTCGCTTCAGATCTATTCTCTGAAGCCGATATGTCTCTGGGACTGACGAATTTTATCGATGACGAGAAGCCTCTTCGTGTCGCCATGCGCGGTGCGGAAGGAACGGGACTTATGCCCGAACGCGTGATGGATAACCCGGAAGCCTTTGAGATCATCGCCATGACCAATAACGGTTTTGACAGCGAGTATGTCACCGCCGGATTCTACCGGGCCAGCCCGTGCATCTTAAAAGAGAAAGAGGTCGTCTTAGCCAAAAATTTCACGGCCCTGCGCCAATACCTCGGCTATCTACTAAAATATGGGTACCGCTTTTACGGAGTCCCCTTGCCCGCTGTGGTGGATGTCGACCGGCCTCAAGACATCCAAGCTGCCGAACGTTTTTTGGAGAAGACGAAATGTTCTTAGGAATTTATCGGGAACCGGAATTTTCACCGGGACGACATATGTCAAACGACGCCAAGATCCTGCGTCTAGTGGGTCAGGCTCTGGAACGATCTGGCGTCACGCTCACGCTGGCCACGCTCGAAGAAGCACGCGGCCTTTGGAAGAATGCGGATTTGATTTTTTCCATGTGCCAAGGCCCGAAAGCGGTAGCGGAGCTCACGGAATGGAAGAAAAAGGGCGCCTTCATCTTGAACGATCCGGAGGCGTCCCGCCAGACCTACCGCGATACCCTGTGCTCATCCATCCGCGAAAAGGAATTATGTTTTCCCCACAGCGAATTTCTTCCGACGGATATTCATCCTCGGGAACTAGAACGCTATCAGCCCTGGTTTGGAAGCGGAGCGGTCGGCGGGTGGCTCAAGCGCGCCGATGTGCACGCCACGCAGACCGGAGATGTCGTAAAGCTGGTTCGGTGGTCGGATCTAAATTCCGCTCTCACCAGTTTCCGCCTTCGAGGACTCAAGCAAGCGGTCTTGCAAAAACATTGCGAAGGCGACGAAGTGAAATTTTATGCCGTCAAAGGGGGCCGACTTTTCTGGCCTTACTATCCGAAGGATTCCGAGGGATATCCGTTTGATGAAAAAGAATTGCAGGACCTGGCAGAGCATGCCGCCCAAGCCATCGATATCTCGATTTACGGCGGAGACGCCATTATTTCCGCGGACGGAAAAATTACGCTGATCGATTTTAACGACTGGCCATCGTTTGCGCCCTGCCGGGGCGCCGCCGCCAGCGCTATCGCCAAGTATCTAAAGGAAGCTCACGATGCCATCCAAAACCAAAGAAAAACAATTTCACACCGCTAAACCCTCACCCCGGGCTGGCGCCGTCCCTCTCCCGGTGGGAGAGGGCGCCGATAGGCCGGGTGAGGGTGGCTGGCCTGGGCCGAAATCGGTTGCTCTCTTCGATGAGGAGCAGAAGTATATTGCGCCCGGCAATCAATCTATCGCGCTCTTATCGAAACTCACAATTGAAAAGGGTGAAGGGTGCCGGATCACCGATTCCGACGGAAATTCTTATCTCGATTTAAACGTTGGTGTTTCCGTCGCCAGCCTGGGGTACACGCATCCCAAATTTGTCAAAGCGCTTTCCGAACAGCTGACCAAAGTAACGATCGGAAGCTATACGACACGGGCACGCCTGGGGCTGGTGAAACTGATCGCTCAAATTGCGCCCAAGGGTCTTCGCCGCACGCAGCTTTTTTCCAGCGGAGCCGAGGCGGTGGAAGCCGCGTTCCGATTGGCGAAATCGATCACCAAAAAAAAGCAGATCTTTGGCTTCTGGGGCGGTTTTCATGGAAAGACGCAAGGCACACTGCCATTGTCTCTGGTCGACTGGAAATTTGACGTCGGACCGCTCATGCCCGGATATCAGCAGGTCATGTATGCGGACTGCTATCGATGTCCGTTAAACCTGAAAGTGGAGACCTGCGGACTGGCCTGCGCCGAGATGCTGCGCAAACAAATTCGCGCGACCGCCAAAGGGGATGTGGCCGCCGTGATCGCCGAGCCCGTACAGGGGACTGCCGGCAATATTGTTCCGCCCGATGGGTATATCAAGGCCATTCGGGAGATCGCCAAAGACGAAGGTGCGGTCTATATTTCCGATGAAATGATCTGCGGCTTTGGCCGCACCGGGCATATGTTCGGCGTCGACCACGATCAGGTGCTGCCCGACATCATGACGATCGGCAAAGCCATGGGGAATGGATTCCCCGTTTCCGGCGTGATTACGACCGATCAGCATGCACAGGCAAAACCTTGGTCACTTCCCAGCGCGTCATCCTCTAGCTATGGTGGCAACCCCTTTGCGAGCGAGGCCGTGCGCGTGACGGCTCAGACCATCGTCGAGGACAAACTTGTGGAGAATAGCGCGCGGGTGGGAAAGATTTTTCTACAGGGGATCCGAAATCTGCAAAACAAATACGAATTTATCGGCGATGTGCGAGGGCGAGGACTTCTGATTGGCATCGATCTCGTCAAAGACCGCAAGACGAAGGAGTTTCTTCCCAAACCGCTCTGTGAAAAATTTTTCTTTGAGGGCTTAAAACGCGGCATCATCATGATGAGCTATTCACCGCGCGTCCGCATCCATCCTCCGCTCATCTTATCGGAAGCGCAAGCGCGAGAGGCTGTGGCGATTATGGACGAGGCTTTTGCTACCCTTGTTCCGGAATTTGAAGCCCTATGACCAAACTTAAAGGCGCCATAATTGGTTTTGGCAACATCGCGCAATTCGGCCATTGGCCGAGTTACGCGGCCTCTCCAGATGTGAATATCGTCGCCGTCATGGATCCCGCCCCCGCGCGCCAAGAAGCCGCTAACGCATTAAAGCCGGACCTGCATGCCTATGGAACTGTCGACGATCTTTTCCACCACGAAACGCTCGATTTTGTCGACATCTGTACACCACCCTCTTCGCACGCGGAACTGGCCTTAAAAGCGCTAGAACAGAAGTGCCATGTGCTCTGCGAAAAGCCACTCACCTTGAAGATCTCCGATTATCAGGAATTGTCTAAAGCGGTCGCTGCTTCCGGACGCACGCTTTTCACCGTGCATAATTGGAAATTTGCGCCGATCTTTCAAAAAGCGTTTGCGCTCATCCGCGAAGGGCGCATCGGCGCGGTCTGGCATGTGGAGATTTTTACCCTGCGAGACAACGTCTGCAAAGGCGTGGCAGATGGAATTCCCTCACCCGGCCTTTCGGCGCCCTCTCCCGATGGGAGAGGGACGAGCGCAGCGCAGGGTGAGGGTTTATCGGAAGATTGGCGTACGAACGCCTCCGTCGCCGGCGGCGGTATTCTGGTTGATCACGGCTGGCATTCCTTTTATCTCTTGCTCAATCTGGTGAACGCCGAGCCTCAAAAGATTCTGGCCAAAATGCTCAAAGATCGGGACCATCAGGAAAGCTTGGAAGAGGCCGTCCAAACCCTCGTTCAGTTTCCAGAAGCGGATGGGTACGTGCATTTGACCTGGCGCGCGAAGATGCGCCGCAATCATGTGATCGTCCAGGGGCAAACAGGAACGCTGCTCATCGACGATGATCGCATCCTATTGTCCGCGCATGACGGAAGAGCCCGAGAGGAAATTGAGTTTTCCTCCGCGCTTTCGGCCGGTTCTCACCACGCCGATTGGTTCGAGGCGTTGCTGCCGAATTTTCTCGCGGAAATAAAAGACCCCGCCATACGCGGGGCTAATTTTAAAGAAGCGGGATGGTGTTTGGCGCTCACGGCCGCCGCCTATCAGTCCAACCTGCAGGGATTTACGGAAGTGCCTGTTGTGTTTCCTGGGACGCGTAGCCCTCAGGTCTCGTTGGCATAGCTTTTGAGAGCCTCCAGAATAACCACAATCCGACGCAATTCCAAAAAATCTCACGTACGCGGCGGATGAGCGCCACGGTGAGCCCCAAGACCGGAGAAATCCCGAGCATGGAAGCTGCCAGATAGTGGCCTCCTTCATAGAGCCCCACTCCCGCCGGTGAAAAAAGTCCCACGACGGCGGCCAGCTGCGCCATCGCGCCGATGAACCAGGCTTCCCGCCAATGAATGCGGTCTCCGATCATGAAAAAGATCACGGCCACTTCCAGAGCACCCGCGAACCAGCCTGCTCCATGCCAAAGCACACTTCCCAAAAATCGAGATTTTCCCTCGCGGTAAAATACCCCAATCGAATCGTCGAGCGCGGCCAGTTTCGCCTCCTGCTTTTGCAGCCAAGGGTGTCCAATGAGGCCATGCAACCAACGACCTAAACGACTGAAGGATCGTTGAGTGAGCAGAACGATAAATGTGGTGATTCCGGCTGTAAGCAAGATGAGAGAGATGAGCGTGGCCGGATGATGCAGGATCGATTGCTGCTTCTTATTGCCACCAAAAATGAGCCCAAGGCCGACAAAAAGTACCAACCCGACGGATTGCGCCGCTTTGGCGATCAGGACTGAAGAGGCCGATTCATGCACGGGAATCCAGCGGGAAAGTAATTTCGCTTTGAGCGGTTCTCCCCCGATATAGCCCGAGGGAAGCATGGAATTAAAGGTTTCTCCGGCCAGACGAATCTGCGCCAATTTGAGAAGCGGGATTTTGGCGAATTGTTTATGAAGCGCCATCCGCCATCCTGCGGTGTTGAGCAGAATCCAGCTTACCGGGTAAACGATCACGATCGCGTAGCCCCATCCGAGCATGCCTAGGGAATGCCGGATATTGAACCAGCCGACTTCTCGAATGAGAAAGGTGACGATGAGCGCCCCGATAATCACCCCGACGATGCGGATGATTGTCATAAAGGAACTCTCGCGATGGGCGGGCTCGCCGAGGATCTTATGGTAAATCGCGCGTAGTGAAATTAGAGACGCGACTCCGATGGGCGTGTGAAGAGGCAGAGTACCCCCAGTACGCAGGCATAGGCGACCGATCCGATCGCACACGCCCACAAAAACCATTCCAAGCGATTCACGAATGACAACACCACGACACCGTATACAAAATCGCGACGGGCCAACGCATCGCTGAGCCGGATCAACTGACGTCTCCACTCCGGAGCGTTGGCCGCTTCCGCGGAATCTCCCGCGACGGACACAAAACTGCTGCGACCTTTGCGCCAGGTCTGAAAACTAGCCAGGGACGCCGCCACAAGAGTCCCTAAAACTGCCATCTGGCCGAGCGTGATGTACGTAGGATTTCCCGTATCCTTATATAAGCCGACACCCAGCCCATAGAAAACGCAGACATGCACGACATTATCACCCCAAAGATCGAGCCAGCCTCCGAGCTTTGAGGTCATTTTTTTGGCGCGCGCGATTTCTCCATCGCATCCATCCAAAATGGAGGTCAGAAGAAACAAGAGTGCCCCTTCCACTTTCGGAAGCATGCCCGGCTGTGCCATCCAATATCCCGCGCCTACGCCGAGGAGAGTCACCGCAACGGTGATCTGATTCGGGGTGACCGGCGTTTTTAAAAGCTGCTGGCTGATGGCGCCGGAAATTTTCCGGTCAAAGTGCCGGGCAAAAAATCCGTCGGTGTCTTTGGCAAATTCGTCCATGAGCATGATTGTACTTTTTGGCCGCCACGCAGAAACCCCTTTCCGCAGCTCGTAACATCCGAACTGGGGAAAGGGGCTCTGGTGAGAATTGATTCTAAACGATTAACGACGTTTCATCTTGGCGCGAGACACATCTCCCGCCTTGTCCAAGAAGTACAAATATCCCGGAGCCTTTTTTACGCCGACCTTCTGCACTTTCTCCGGCTTGCCGCCCTTTTTGCCGCCGCGCGCCATTTTGGCTCGAGAGACATCCCCTTGCTTATCGATGAAATAGAGGTAGCCCTCCTGCCGCTTCACGCCTGCTTTCGCCACTTTTTCTGCCATGTTGATATCACCTCCTCGTCAGATAATTGAACACCGCTCAAGTGGTTTCATTCTATACCGTCGACGAAGAACGTGTCAAATCTTTTCTTCTGAGTCACAAACTTCTTTGCACAGAGATTTTCCTCGACGGCAAGTCTCTTCGGGCTTTTCGGCGCCGATCACCGAACTGCGCTCGACCGTCTGATCCGGATCGCAAAGCGCATTCGATCCGTGAAGGCTGTAGTCGCAATCGCAGCGAATGCGAACGAGGGGTTTTAACGCCGTCTCTCCTAACTCGTCGCTCTCCGGAACCGTCTCGGGATAAGGATCTTTGGCCGATTCCTTTTTTGGATCGACGGTCGTGCAGGAGAGCAACTTCATGGACACGCGAAAGTAGCGACATTCCGAAAAACCGGCGCTCGTGAGCGTCATTATAAGGAAGAGAGCGACGAGAGCATTCACGTCAGGCCTTGGCTTCGAGGAATTTAAGGAGCGTGCGGTATTCGGCATCACTCACCGGCTGTACCGATAAGCGGCTATTTCTTAAGAGCACCATTGAGGCCAGGGCCGGAATTTTTCGAATCTCTTCGAGAAGGAGCGGGCGCGGGAAGGCTTTCACGAACCGGACATCCACTTTGTCCCAGCCCGGCTTGTCCGCGCTGGAATCGGGATAGGCTTCTCGAACAACTTCCATCAACCCGACGATGGCCGTTGGTTTGGCGCTGGAGTGATAAAAAAAGACGAGATCACCGCGCCGCATGGCGCGCAAGTTATTGCGCGCCTGATAATTGCGGACCCCGTCCCAGCCGGCGACGCCTTCTCGACGAAGATCCTCAATCGAGAAAACGTCGGGCTCCGATTTCATGAGCCAATGCGGCACTGGGTTATTTTACTTTTTATGCGGCGGGATACTTGGCGACGAATTTTTTAATTTCGTCCACATGTTCCAAAATCAACTTGGCTTTTTTAAGTCCAAACTGAAATGGAAACTTATCCTGGGAAGTCTGCCGAATGATCAGCATCGCATTCCCTTTATAGTCGCCTTCTAAGACTTCTGCCATAAGTACGTCCTCCTTTATGAATTGTCCTTCATAAAGTTAGAGGCAGAAGTCCCGAAAATATTCATTCGCCGCCGCTAATGCGGCAGCGATTTCACGAGCCCGTTGGCGGCCGACCAGACCAGAACAAGCGCTACGACGATCGATACCGCATAGCCGAACCAAAGCAACCCAGCAAAGAAAGTCTTCAGGTTCGAAGACTCTTCGTTGGACTCTGAATTGGCATCCTCGTGCGCGATCGATTCAAACAGCGCTTTTTTTTCGGATAGGACTGATGAAACTGCCGGCGGGGTCAGCGAACCAAGAACGTCGTCAATGTCTTCTTTTGGGACCAGTGTTGGGACAGCATTGTCAGCCATAGTGCACCTCCCGTCTTCATTAAACCGCTCTCGTTTCCGAAATGCAAGCAGAAGTATCGACTAAAATACCTTGTTTTCAATACTTTTGAAGACGGATTAGGTCTTGAAATTTAGCGCCGTAAGAGTCACTATAATACAACGATGATACGATTGAGCTGGGGATTGCTGGGCGTTGGATTGGTAACCGTCTGCGGATTATCCGCACCTTTGCGAGCGGATGTTGTCCCTGTCTCCTCCGCAGGCTTTGGAACGGTCCGAGCTTATCCAAATCCCTGGAAAGCGGACCAGAATAACAAGCCCCAGGTGACCATCGACGGACTTCCCGCATCAGCCGTAGCCAGTGTGCGAATTTTCACTATTTCCGGCGAGCTCGTTCGGACACTTTCCGGCACACAAAGCGTGCAATGGGATCTGCGTAATGGGTCCGGAGAAAACGTCGCTTCGGGAGTTTACATTTATCTCGTCATTGCAAATGGTGAGCAGCATTCCGGCAAAATAGCCATCATCCGATAGCCCAATCCTTCCTGAAGTCTTTCTTCTTAAGGTATAACTCCAAATAAGCCAAGGCGTTTAATTCTCGTGTAAAGACGCGCACTTTTTTACATACCCTGTTTCTTATTCTAAAGACGTATTTGTCAAAAAGATACCTGTTGCGGGTATTGCGCATCTGTTTAACCTTGAAGCGTTATGAAGATCAAGGGTCACTTAATCATCTGGATGCTGGCTGGCGCGCAGATCGCTGGCGCCGAGTTTCGGCCTTCCTTTCATGAAGGCGAAGATCTTGTTTTCCAGATCCGCTGGGGTGTCATCACGGGCGGCTACGCGACCCTGAGCGTTCCCTCTATTGACTTAATCGATGGAAAACCCGCATACCACATACTTTCGGAAGCCCGGTCGACCGGGATGGTGGATTCCTTTTATAGGGTTCGCGACAAAAATGAAGCTTGGATGGATACGGCTCTCCCGCGCTCGTTACGCTATTCGAAGACAATCTTGGAAGGCAAATACAGCGTCAACGAAGTGGTCGATTTGGACCAGGCCGCCGGCAAGTTCCACCTGACTGAAATCCGGCACGATAAAAATAACGAACGACAGGAAAAACGCGGCGAAATTCCGCCGAACGTGCTGGATGTTCTCTCCAGCCTCTACTACGTTCGCTCGCTTCCTTTAGAAGTAGGCAAATCCTTCACGATCGATGTGCATTCCGGTGACAAGACCTGGCCGCTGGTGGTGAAGGTGAAGAAGCTGGAAAAAGTGAAGGTCAAAGCGGGCAAATTCCTCTGCTATCGTGTGGAACCGATGCTGCGAGAACGCGGAATTTTTATCGCCAAAGGCAAGAAACTGGAAGTCTGGTTGACGGCGGATGAACGCCATACCCCCGTCCTCATGCGCTCGGAAATCTTCATTGGCCATGTCTCTGCTGAATTGGTGAAGTGCACGCAACCTCCGGCCGACCAGTCCAAAGCCCTGGCTGCCCATGCCTTTCCGGCCCCCACTGACTTCTAAAAATTCCCCTTTAAAATTCGGCCATTTCAGATATAGTTAGTCGTCATGTTTTTCCGTCGCGGCCTTGTGGCCGTTCTTCTTGTCACTGGACTGGGCAAAGCGGTCTGGAGCACGTCCGGGACAGAAGGCGCCAGTTTTCTCGACATTCCCGTCGGTGGCGCTCCGGCGGCTTTGGGCTCCGCCTACACGGCCCAGGCTAACGATGCTTATGCTCCGGTCTGGAATCCCGCCGGGCTCGGCTTCCTGCACAGCGTCGAATTTACCGGCATGCATCTCGATTACCTGAGTCCGGTCTATTATGAACATGCGGGATTAGTGGTTCCAGTCGGAAAACCCGAGGAAGGGGAGGCCCATTCCGCCGGATTCGGAGCCTCCATTCAATATCTGGGCACCAATAGCATCGATGCGCGCGATGTCTCGGGTCAACCTAACGGCACCTTTACGGCCGCGTTCGCCGCTTATTCTCTGGCTTATGGCCAAAAAATTTCCGATACGCTGGCGCTCGGGGCGACCGCGAAGGTCATCACTGAAGCGATTTCCGGCGCGTCGGCCAAAGCGTACGCCTCTGACCTCGGCCTTCTCTATAAACCAACCTCTAAGTTGAGCGTCGGTGGGGTTCTCGCCAATATGGGGTCGGAGGTGAAGTTCGTCAACGAGTCCGATCCTCTACCCCTGGCCGGACGCCTGGGCCTCACGTATCAAATCCTTCCTCAATGGGATTGGTCCGTCGAAAGTGTTTATAGAAAAAGCGGCCTTTTTTCCGGATCAATGGGTATCGAATGGCGCTATGGCGAGATCTTTTCATTCCGCGGAGGGTACAATACGGTGCACACGCAGCAACTGGGGGCCGGTGCCGGGGTGACGGCCGGACTCGGGATCTTTTTCTGGGGACAGGAATTTTCATACGCATGGGTTCCTCTAGGCGACCTTGGGCAGACGCATTATTTTTCGCTCGTCTTCCGCTGGAGTACGCAGGCGCGCCCGGAACGCCCGCGACTGAAACCGGTCGAAGAAAGCGGAACCGAGGAATTAAACGATCCCAGCCAATATCATGATGTCTACGAATTTTTAAATGAAAAAGATTCCGATGCCCATTAATTTGCGACGCATCATCCTCCGAGGAGCGCTGGGGGCCGTTTCTTTGATTCTTTCAGGCCTGGTGCCTTTCGCCTGGGCGGCTAACGAGGCAACTGTCGCGCTCGTGGGCCACGTTCCGCGCCAGATTCAAACCGCCGCTTTGGTGGGAAGAGCGCCCGCCGATGAACCCGTCGATCTGAGCCTCGCTGTCCATGTGGATCAGACTTTACTGGACCAGACATTCAATCAACTGTATGGCCCCCATGCACCAACGAAGAAACAATTCTTGAGCTCTTCGGATTTCGCTCAGCGATTCGAGCTCGCTGGTAAACGACAGGCGATAAAGACATTCGCGCAATCCAACGGCTTGACGATCATGCCGATGGCTGACGTTGCGGAAAGTATGGTCGTGAAAGTATCGGCGCCGGCCAGCGTCGTCGAAAAGGCGTTCCACGTTCACCTCAATCATTACCGCGGAACCGACGGTCGAACGTTTAGAGCCAATGACACCGACCCGATGGTTCCCGCTTCCTTGACGCCGCATCTGGGCGCGGTCGTGGGCCTCAATACTCTTTCGGGCCTTTGGCATTCGCACGTCAAACGATTTTCCCCCAATCAAATACCCTCCTTAGTCGGGACGACCGGGCATGGCGGCAGCGGGTTATCGCCCGCCGATATTAAAACGGTCTATGGCCTGACCGGGACGAGTCTGAGCGGCTCCGGGCAGACGATCGCCCTCTATGAATTGGATGGTTATGTGCCGTCCGATATTGCAACCTATGAAACTCAGTTCGGGCTACCGAGCATTACCGTCACTCCGATTTCCGTCAATGGCGCCACCAATGTCTGCGGGAGTGGTTGTGACGAGGTTGAATTGGATATTGAGGTGGCAGCCGCGTTGGCACCTGGTGTCTCGAAAATTCTGGTGTATGAAGCGCCACCCCTTCCGAACACCACCTTTAACGATGTCTTGGACGCATACGATAGAATCGCGGCCGACGATTTGGCCCAGCAAGTAAGCACCTCGTGGGGTGGCCCGGAAATCCCGAACAATAATGGGTCTTTCCTTCAATCGGAGTCGCAGATTTTCGAGCGCATGGCTGTCCAAGGTCAAAGTTTCTTTTCCGCCTCCGGAGACAATGGCGCTTACGATGATGAGACAACGGTCAGTGTTGATGATCCCGCCTCGCAACCCTTCGTTACAGGCGTCGGAGGAACGCAACTTTCGGGATCCGTGGCATCACCGGTCGAAACGGTTTGGAACGGCTGTGGAACGGGAAAGTGCCTGCAAAGTTCATTTGGATCCACAGGCGGTGGAGTCAGCACGATTTGGCCGATTAGCGGGGCAGTGAACAGTGTGCTCTACAATTATCAGGTGGGCGTTTCCGGCACGGCGTCCCAGACCCAGCGCAATGTCCCGGATGTTTCGCTTTGCGCCGGAGCCCCGGGATACAGTGTTTTTATCGGCGGGTGGGGTTTGGTGGGCGGAACCAGCGCCGCGGCCCCCTTGTGGGCTGCCTTCATGGCCTTAGTGAATGAAGACCGGCTCGCTGGCGGCCAAAGCTTGTTCGGCTTTGCCAACCCGGCGTTATATCCTTTCGCTTCGGGCACAACCTACTCAAGCGTTTTTAACGATATCCAATCCGGCGATAACGGATTCTATTCGGCCGGTACGGGATATGATAACGCTACCGGTCTGGGATCCTTCAAAGGAATTCCGTTAATCAATGCGATCAGCACGCTTCAAATACAACCCTTTAAGGTCATTACTCCACAAAGTGTTTATGCCTATCCGAATCCCTGGGACGTCCGCAATCCGAAGATCACCAGCAAGATCATTTACATTGCGAATGTGCCGACGGGCAATCCGATTAAAATCTTCACGCTCTCCGGGTTCTTCGTGAAGACCATTACGTCGATAGGACAAGTGACGCCCTGGGATATGACCAATGACGCCGGAAAGACGGTCGCCTCAGGTCTTTACTTCTATATTGCCAATGACGGGACCGCCATGCGGCGCGGGACGATTGCCATCATTCGATAATTGCGCTAGGATAGAGGAGGGTCAAATTCAGCTGAAGTAAACTTTGGAAACCACGTGGACAACTCGACCCTAGCATCTTCCGATAAATCTCCTGCCAACCCTCCCCTTACGCGTCTTCAACCGGTGTCCGTGGCGCTCGTCAAACCGTCTCCCCATCAGGCGCGCAAATATTTTGACGAGGAAAATCTCTGGAAGCTGGCCGAATCCATGCGCCAAGAAGGCCTCATCCAACCGATTACGGTCCGACAGCTTTTGCCCACCGCCGGAGATCGCGAGGAGCCGGGCTTTGAGCTGGTCTCCGGAGAACGCCGCCTGCGCGCCGCCAAACTACTCGGCTGGTCGATCATTGAAGCCCGAATCATTACCGTCATCAGCGAAGGGGAAGTGGCGGCCAAAGGATTGATCGAAAACCTTCAGCGCGAAGATCTCAATCCTCTGGAAGAAGCCGAAGGCTTCGCGCAGCTCAACCAGGTCGACCCGACCTACTGGACGCATGAGCGAGTGGCACAAGTCACCGGAAAGAGCCGGGTCTACATCACGCAATCCCTATCCCTTCTGCGCTTGCCGGAAGCGATTAAGGAAGATATTCGCAGACGAGCCTATTCCCGCGGCCATGCGCTCGAAATCGCGCGCCTGCCGGGATCCTCCATGCAGCTCTCGGTCGCCAAAATGATTCCCGGTCGTCTGACGCGAGAGAAAACCCGCAAGTTGATTGATTCCATTTTGATCGGTAGAAAGAGTTTGAAGATGTCCAGGCCGGGCGTGGTCTCGACGAATTTGCTCGGAGGCAAAATCGAGCAGGATCCGCTCGCCGATCTGTGGCCCTCCTTCATGATGAATCCGTGGCTTGGGACCCCAGGAACGGTTTGCGTTCGTTATCTGGGCGACTGGCGATGGTCGTTTGAAATTCCCGGGCCCGCCAACGCCTCCAGCATTCCCCCCGCCGAACTAAAATCGTCCGTGCGATCCTGGCTGGCCCAGCTTCTCACCCGCATGGGCCGCTCCTTAAGTTACGAGACCGGGAAACCTCCAACGTCTGCCCCTCCAACGGACAAAAGTTCCACTAAATAAAACCGCGGAGGACCGGAAAGGTCCTCATGCCGCATCCTCAAAGGCGCGCTGATAGACAACCGAGAATTTCTCGTTCCTGGAGAAGGTACTTTTGCAATCCCAGACGGCCTGAGTGGTGCGAACAATGGATGCAAAACTGTCTAACGCAATGGAGATAACGGTCGATCCGCTAAATTCGATTTTAAAGGCATGCCGCCCAGCAGAATCGAGGAAATAATGGACGAGACTATGAGAAGCATCGTAAATGGGTTCTGATCGCAGCCATTGCGTGAAGGCTTCATCCACTCCAGCGAAGATCATCGTCAGAGTTTGGAGACGCTCCCCGTTGGCGTCTTCTAGGGGACTTCGGCGTATGAGTAGACCATCCACAACAGCCAGGGCTTTTGACAGAGTTTGTACCCGTTCGTGCGCGGGCGAAAATATCTTGGTTTCCGATGCAAGGTACTGGCTCACTCGGTAACGCATGAGCGCCAGGTCGGCGAAATCCAGGATGTCCATGGTCGATCGAACAACCTCTTCGACGTTTTGCGCGTAACTCCAAACATCGTCCTGAATTTTGACCCAGAGCTCGAGCAGGAGTTGAAGATTCTCCCTCCCCTCAATCGGGAAGGCTTTTATTGTCTTCCATGGAGGCCTTGCCGTTACCCCGTCTTCAAAAATAATGGGCTCGGACTTTTTGGAAATATATGTTTTCACGACCGAGAGATCTGAAGTTTCCCGAACAACCCTGTAGAGATTCAAACGGCGCTGCCCGACGTGGCCTTGCAGCAATCGATAGGGATGCTTTATGTGATCGGCGACTCTAGCGGAATGTTCGGGATAAAACTTTGGCATCTCGGTGTTGATCGATAGCCTGGCTTCGTTTTGAATCCACTCCCAATCTTCTGGGTCTGGAAAATCGCGCCGCACGAATTCGACCAGCATCAATCTTTCGACGGCCGTTTCCAAAATATTCTCAGCGATTACACGCAAGGGCTGACCCGCAGACTTTGATGGCAAGAAGGCCATTCCGGGTCCGACATTTACGTGCGGGCGCGCGGACCCCTCATCAGGGGGAAGGATGGCATTAAAGTGAAAATGGTACCAGTGCTTGAGGCCCGCTCGCCATGCGTGGGCTTCCGGAGTCACTTTTGTGGGATCGATGTCCGTTTCTAAAGCGAAAACCACACGACTATGCGTTGACGCGGATCTGCCCACCCGAACCCAAATCAGGGCCTGCGCCAAAACATCCCTTTTCACGGCTTCTGCGTAAACCGAGTAGGGGTCATTATCCAGTTCGACGGAAGGTGTGGCGGCTGGGTGCACAGCAAGTTGCGTCGCCAGACCAATCGCGGACAGCTGAAAGGGATGGATCATTGCTGGCCGAATCGAAAGCGCTTGTTCCGAAAATAGAGAGCGCCCTGTCGGCAAGACGCGCGTCCGAATGGATCCGAGAGATAAAGACGTCACGGGATCTGCCAGGAGACAGATGCTGAGTATAAGGGAGTACATGCGTGCCCAATTTTTCATAAGACCACTTTTAATTTTATGAGGTTCCCGACGGAAGTGCTATAGAGCGGAGGTCTAAAAAGACCGACCTAATGGACCCAGACTTAACTGGGAACCCGCAAGGCGATGACATCTTGACAATAATACATATGTATTATACACTTCCCTGCAGTCATTCCTTCCTAAGGGGTCTACCATGTCGCGCATCACTAAGCTGCTGAAATTGAAAACCTGGCACCGCATCATACCCAAGAAACGCAAGAAACCTGAGGAGCCTAAAGACTTCCTGGAACGGATTATCCGTCTGGCGGCCACGCGAGCGTCCATGGCGAGCTGGGGCCAACCCTTCGAGGCGATCGCCTCCTGGATTCTCCTCGGCCTGAACAGAAACGACCGTTCCAAATGAATAAAACCACCCCCTAAAGCCTCTAAGAGGTGTGAGGCTCTTTACACGATGGCTGATGGCGCTCCCAGTCCTCCTCGTCCTGGCAAGCCCTGGGATGGCGATGACACAGGCCTTCTTTACGTCCGAAGAAAGCGTCGAAAAGGAATTGGTCCGCTTGATCGACCACAGTCATTCGTCGATCGATCTGGCTCTTTTTCGCTTCGCCTCCAAACCCCTGGCCCTGGCCATCAGCCGGGCTCGGGAACGTCACGTGCGCCTGCGCCTGGTTCTTGATGGCCACTCGGAGGCGGAAGGGAAAGACAATAGCCTCGGAACGGCCTTTGTTCACGGCGAAGTGCGCCGGCTGGATGGCAAGCGGGGCGGAACCCAAGGGATCATGCATCACAAGTTCGTTCTCTTCGATAATGACCGCGTCGTCACGGGCTCGTTTAATTGGACTGCCGGCGCCGAGCACGTGAATTACGAAAATGCGCTCCTGACGGACAGCTCCAGCGTCGTGGCCGCGTATAAACGTGAATTTGATCGGCTTTGGGAACGCGCCGAAAACGTGGATCCGGGCTCTATGGAGTCGAACCTGCCGGCATTCAAAAAATTGACGATTCGAGCACCCGCGACAGCCTCAAAGCATTCTTCTAAATCGCCGAAGAAGAAAAAACGCCGGCGCAAAGCTAAAAAAGCCAAGATTCCCTGAGGCCGCGCTTGCTACAATGAAAGTCGCCCGCCGGACTGGTCCTTCGGGACTCATCTATTTATCAAAAGGGAGTTACCATGAAAACGCTACAGAATGTCTTTGGCTCCAATGTCTTCAGCGACCGCGTGATGAAACAACGCCTGCCGAAGAGCACCTATCAGGGTCTTAAGAAAACGATCGACGAAGGCGCGCCGCTCACGCTTGAAGTCGCCAATGGCGTCGCCGAAGCGATGAAAAAGTGGGCGCTCGAAAAAGGCGCCACCCATTACACCCATTGGTTCCAACCCCTGACCGGCAAGACCGCCGAAAAACACGATTCCTTTTTGGCCCCACAAAAAGATGGCTCGGCCATCATGGAATTTTCCGGCAAGCAGCTCATCAAGGGAGAGCCAGATGCCTCGTCCTTTCCGTCCGGAGGCCTTCGCGCCACTTTTGAAGCGCGCGGATACACCGCCTGGGACTGCACGTCGCCTGCGTTCTTAAAAGAAGACGATGCCGGCAATGTCACGCTGACGATTCCGACCGCCTTTGCCTCCTACACCGGCGAAGCGCTAGACAAGAAGACCCCGCTCCTGCGTTCCATGGAAGCGGTTTCCCGGCAGGCTTTGCGCGTCCTGCGCGCTCTTGGCAACAGCAAATCCAAACGCGTCACATCCACGGTCGGACCGGAACAGGAATACTTTCTGATCGACAAAGAATATTTTGACCAGCGGCTGGACCTCATTTGCGCGGGCCGCACGCTTTTTGGCGCCGCTTCCCCGAAGGGACAGGAATTGGAAGACCAGTATTTTGGCGCGATTAAAGACCGCATCTCCAAGTTCATGCGTGATCTGGATATCGAACTCTGGAAGATGGGTATTCCCTCCAAAACCAAGCATAACGAAGTCGCCCCGGCGCAGTACGAAATGGCGCCCGTGTTTTCGACGACCAACATTGCCGCGGATCAAAATCAGTTGGTGATGGAAACCATGGAAAAAGTGGCTCTGCGCCACGGATTGGTTTGTCTCCTCTACGAAAAACCGTTCGCGGGAGTGAACGGTTCCGGCAAGCATAACAACTGGTCCTTGGCGACCGACGACGGGCTCAATCTTCTGGAACCAGGCAACACGCCGCACGACAATGAACAGTTTCTGGTGTTCTTGTCCGCGCTCATTTCCGCCGTCGACAAGCATGCGACGAAGTTGCGCGCCGCCGCCTCAAACCCTGGCAACGACCTGCGCCTGGGCGCCAACGAAGCGCCGCCGGCCATCGTCTCCATCTTCCTCGGCGATGAGCTCTCCGACATCATGGAAAGCATTGCCGTCGGCAAGCCCGTGAAAGGCAAAGGCCAGCGCAGCCTCACGATCGGAGTAGATACCCTGCCGCCTCTTCCCTTGGACAACACGGATCGCAATCGCACGTCGCCCTTCGCATTCACGGGAAATAAATTCGAGTTCAGGATGGTCGCGTCTTCGGCCTCCATTTCGGGCCCGAACATCGTCCTGAACACCATCGCCGCCGAGGCACTGGACGAAATCGCCGAGCGGCTGGAAAAAGCCAAAGACAAGAATAAGGAAGTGACCGCGATCATTAAAGACGCGATGAAAGACCATGGCCGCGTGATCTTTAACGGCAACAACTACTCGGACGAATGGGTCGCCGAAGCCGCCAAACGCGGGTTGCCGAATATTAAGTCCTGGATCGACTCGCTGAAAGACATGGAATCGGCGGACGCCGTCAAACTTTTCGGAAAGTACAAAGTCCTTTCGAAAAAGGAAATCGAGTCTCGATACGAGATCTACGTCGAACACTACGTGAAACACATCAACATTGAAGCGCGCACGGCGATCACGATGGCGAAGACCCTCTACATTCCGGCCGTCGTCAGCTACACCAAAGAATTAGCGGACACCGTCAATGCACTCAAAGCCGCCGGGGCTCATTCGGGCGTGGCCTTGGAGCATCTCAACAAGATCAACGGCATCCTCGAATCTGCGGTGCAAAAACTTGGAGTGCTCGAATCGGAAACCGAAAAAGCGCATCACATCGAAAAGCTGGTCAAACGCGCCGAGGCGTTCCGCGACAACGTGTTTGCCGCGCAAACCGCGCTTCGCGCTGACGTGGACGCCCTGGAAACCATCGTTCCTGATGACTTCTGGCCTGTCCCGACCTACGCGGAGATGCTGTTTAGCTTCTAGTCACGCTTACCTTTGTTCATTGAGGCCGTCCCAGGTTTTCTGGGGCGGCCTTTTTGTTTAATAGGGTTGTAAGATGATCGTATTCCCGGACACAGACTTAAGGGGAACCAAACAATGAATAGAATCGTTTCTTTGTCGAGCCTAATTCTTCTTGTGGGAGCGATTGCCATGGCTGAGACCAAACCAAAAACTGAAGTCGCGACGTTTGCCGGAGGCTGTTTCTGGTGCATGCAGCCGACATTCAACGAGTTCCATGGAGTGATCTCGACGAAGGTGGGATATACCGGGGGCCACACCGTAAATCCGAGCTACGAGGACGTGTGCACGGGAACAACCGGACATGCCGAAGGGATCGAGATCATTTACGACCCCACGAAAGTGACCTACTCGGAATTGGTCGAGGAATTCTGGCACAACATCGACCCGACCTCTTTAAACCAGCAATTCGCCGATCACGGCACGCAATATCGCTCGGCCATTTTTTATCACAATGAAGAGCAGAAGCGCATCGCGGAAGCGTCAAAAGCGAAGCTCGCCGCCTCCGGCAAATTCAAAAAGCCGATCGTGACAGAAATCACCGCCGCCTCGACATTCTATCCCGCCGAGGAATATCACCAGGACTACTACAAGAAGAACGCGATGCACTACAAAGCCTACAAGGTAGGCTCCGGCCGCGCCGGCTACCTCGAACAAACCTGGGGCAAAACCCACTAAACCGTTGAGGCGACAGAAGGGGGGATGGCCCCTCCGCCGCGCAAGGATATTGGCGCTTTCTCGGATGGGGACCCAGCTCCCCATCCCTCATCTGCGATGAGGGCACCCCCCCATCCTGCGAGAGCATGTTCTGCCTAATGCGCGGCTCCGGAGCCATCCCCCCTTCTGCCCATCTCTGCCTTGAGAGAGACGCTGTAAAGCCGCCTAAAAAACGAAAGAAATGGCTTTTCCGACTGAAATACGTCCCAAACTGGAATTGACCTTTTGTCCATGTTTGCCGATTTTAGCCCACTTTTCCAACCTTCACACTACAATCGCGCTACACTCTCACCGCTTCAATGGATAGCCTTTTACCGAAGTGCTACGATCTGGTCAGCCTCTCATGGGAACTTCTCTAACCAATATCCAAATGTTTGTCGGCGGTCAAAACCCGTGCGACACCTGTTCAAAGATTCGAGATTCACTGATTTCAACCCTTTCCGACTCTTACGAGCTGGTCCAAGACGGCGAGTTGGCGACCCGAACTATTTTTCTCGCGCCATCATCATCCAGATGGGTGTCGGTCTATGATCAAGACAGCGAAATGCAGGAAGTGAGAATCCTCCGTCAACTGGCACGTTCTCTTTCCAAGACGGCAAAATTGCCTGCGGTAAGCGTGATGGTTCATGATAGTGATGTGCTTTGGATAGACTTCTTTACCGAGGGCAAGAAGATTGATTCATATTGCAACAATGTCGGCGCCCTTGGCGAAGAAGGAAAAGGTCTGCCTGTAAAGCACGAAGAGGGCGAACCAAATAAATGGAAAACACTACTCTTGCCGGGCAAGACACCAAAGGACTTGAAGCAAGCATGGGACGGTGAATATACCTTTGCCGATGAAATGCTAGTGCAACTGAGTGCGCTGTTTGGTGTCGATGGAGATAAGTTGGGGGTTGGCTACAACCTTCTTGACTCGATGAGACAGCCACCCTCCGATATGGAAAAAATCCATTTTCGATCACGAAAGCCCATCGCGCCTAAACCGCCCGACTTTGAGTTCAATGTCCTCGGAGCCGACCTCGTCTGCTCCGTCGCACCGAACCAAAACGTGAGCTTTACCGTAACGATTAAAAACAAGGGAATGACTGGGACGGGAATTGGTATTCAAGTTTCAGGTGAGAGCGAACCTGTTACCCATGTCAAACCTATTGGATGCAAGTGCAGCATGGGCAAAACGCTTTCGGAAATCCGTGACGAATCCGTGGGAATGGGATTTACGCCTGTCCCCGAAGAACAAACAACTTGGATGGCCGAAATTCCGGGCTTCCATTTCTTGGGTAATCCTAAGAGCATTGAAGAAAGACTGCTATGGTTGACGATCGAGTTTCATGCCGAGAGTATTGGTAATGATGATTTAACGATTGTCGCCTATCCGCTGGAGAACGCGGAAAGAGGATACAGCCAAATGAGCATTGGGATCAGAGTTCAGACTCCCGATCCTTGAAAATGCTCGATTTGTCCCATTTCCACTTGCTCACAATAGGGGATAATTACCATTTCAACTGGACCGACATCCGTTTCGAGCAAGTATATATGGCTCCGGCGCAAAACGTCTGAGCATATCGAGAAGATCAGACAAGGGATGATGGGGCGGCAAAACGCGAAGAAGCATGGCCTCTACAGCGGAACCCCTCCCGCCTCAACTTGCACCTATTGCAAGTGCAGAGCTGGGGTCAAAGCTCATTTTGCACTTTGGGGTTGTGCATTTTTGGCTTTGACCCCGGTCGTGCACTCGAACTATAAAAATTAGACCTATCTGCTATGGGTTATGAGTTATCGGCAATGAGCTATGTCCGTTGCCGTCGCCCTTACCACTTTTATAAACCAAAGGGAAAGGGATTGTAAGGTCCACGGCAACAACCATAGCTCGCAGCGGATGGAACACAGCGGATAGCTCGTCTTATTTGTGGTATTTTTCGTGGTTGAGGATGGTGAAAGCGCGGTAGAGTTGCTCGAGGAAAATGACGCGGGCGAGTTCGTGGGGGAAGGTCATTGGAGAGAGCGACAGCTGCAGGCGGCTTTTCTTGAGGACTGCTTCCGACAAGCCGTTTGGGCCGCCGATCACAAAGGCCACGCGCTGGTAGGTTTCCGAGAGCTTCTGGAGTGTTTCGGCCCAGGCGGGGCTTTCCATCGTTCTTCCTGAGGGCACCAGAGCGATGAGAGCGGGGGTCTCGGCGGCGACTTTTAAGATGTCTTCCCCCTCCTTTTCGACGGCCGACGCCTCCGCCATCCCCTGACCGACTCGATCTTTGAGCTCGACGATCTCGAGTGACGCGTAGCGGCGGATGCGTTCAACGTATTCCTTTTGCGCGGAGATTCAATGCGATGTTTTTAATTTTCCAACGACAAGGAGAGAAATTTTTGCCGGAGTGCGGGTGGGCACAGAGGCCCTCCCCTACTTTTGCAGGTCGCGGTACTTGGCTACCTTCTGGTTGTACTGGTCGGCCATCTGGATGAAGGTTTGGCGTTCGGTGCGCTGCTCGGCTGCCTTTTTATTAAATTCGTCGACGGCCGCTTTCTTGTCTTTCACCTGGCCGGTTTGGATCGCTGCGCGAAGATCTTCGAGCGACTTGGTCATGTTTTCGACTTTAGCCCGTTCTTCTTTGACCGCACGTTCGTCCCCAGCCAGCTCTTGATCCAAAGCCGCCATGGTGGCTTCCTGTTCCTTCTCCTGCTGTTTGGCGTGCGAAATCCAAATGCCAAGAATAATCATGACCACGACAATCGCCCCCGCGACAACGGGTCCCCAGGGAAATTCTTTTTCAGGTATCTCGTCCATGACAATTATGTTACAAATTCTTCAGCCCATGGCGATTGACTTGGTTTATGAAGACGCGCATTTCTTGGCCGTATCCAAACCCTCCGGACAGGTGGTCATTCCGGCTCGCGGCGATCTGCCCGGAGAACCTCTTTTGCAGGAACTCGAAAAGCTCAAGGGCGAAAAACTTTACGTCGTGCACCGGCTGGACCGCGGGGCCAGCGGGATACTTCTTTTCGCGCGGACGGCTAAAGCCCATCGATTTCTATCGATTCAGTTCGAAAATCATGACGTCAAGAAGACCTACAGCGTTCTCGCGCAGGGCGTGGTGAATACGGGCGGACACATTGAACAGCCGCTGCGGGCCTTCGGATCGGGACGCATGGGGATTCATCCGCAAGGAAAATTATCATCGACAGACTACCAAGTTCGAGAAAAACTAAAGGAGTCAACGCTTCTTGACGTGATGCCCACAACCGGACGCCGGCATCAAATTCGCGTGCATCTTTTCTCGATCGGCCATCCGGTCATGGGGGACCCGCTTTATGGAAAGGATCGGCCCGTCGGCGGCGTCTCACGGCTCATGCTTCACGCCACCTCATTGGAGTTCCGGCACCCGAGCGGACGGAGTCTAACCTTGCGCGCAGATCTCCCGACGGACTTTAGCGACATTTTGAAGGCCTTTGGCGGCTCTTACAGCCAAACCGTCGAATGATATACTGAGCCGTGGCTCGTCACAAAAACGCCCTTCTCCTGCGCGTCGAATATTATCCGCTGCGCTGGGTCTTTGTCCTCCTGCAGGGATTGCCTTTCGCCTGGAGTTGCTTTCTAGCTCAGACCATCATCCGCGGGATCATGGCTATCATGCCGAAACGCCGCAAGCTTATCGAAAAACAAATCGGATTGTCCTTCCCGGAACTCTCCTTGCCTCGTCAAAAAGCGATTGCCCGCGGGTCCGCGGCCAATCTGGCGAAAGGCCTGACGGTGTTCGCCCGCATACCTTCGATGAGCTGGGAATCGATGAAAAAGATGGTCGAGATCGAAGGGTTCGAACACATCGAAGAGGCCTTCAAGCAGAAGAAGGGAATGATCACTTTCACCGCCCATTACGGCTGCTGGGAATTGATGGCCATCTATGTCACACATCTCTATCCAGACATCGCAATGGTCGTGCGGCCTCTCGACAATCCGCTTCTCGATAATCTGGTGACGAAAGTGCGCGGGTCTGGCGGCGGGGGCGTCATCGATAGCCGGAAGGTTTTGAAAGAAGGGATTCGGCTCCTGCGCCACAATGGAATTCTGGGGATCCTCATCGACCAGAATTTTTACAAAGGCGGCGTTTTCGTCGACTTTTTCGGCCGCCCGGCAGCTACCAATACGCTCGTTCCCATTTTGGCCCGGCGAACGGGCTGCGCGGTATTGCCCATGCATAACGTCTGGCGTGGCGGCAAAATCCGTATCATCTGCGAGGCCCCGGTCGCTTTAAGTCAGAATCCCAATCCGGCCGCCGCCATCGGCGAAGATACACAAAAACTAACGAGCTACGTGGAACAATGGGTCCGCGATGATCCCAGTCAGTGGCTTTGGCTGCACAACCGCTGGAAACGTCGCCCGCTCATCGACGAATTTCTGTTTCACTAGGCCTTCCTTAACGTCAATAACCATTGCGTTTCGCGTTCCAGATCTTCCAGGGACTCATATCCCATGGTTTGAATAGGTTTATTATCCCGAAGCACGCGCGTCCCATGATTGATCCAGGCCGACGGAGCCCCTTTCTCAAGATCCTCCAGTAACAGCTTGAAATTTCCCATTAAGAAATAAAGCTTACGTTCCTTTAGAAAAGAATAGTCAAAACGCTGCGCATCAATGCGCCATCGCCGCGAAGGATTTCGATACACAAGATCGACATAAAAAAGAAGATCCGAGTGCTGCTGCGTTTTTTCAACGATCCGGTCTTTTCCGCCGATCTTGATCGGAAGGCCGGTGGTCAGAAGTATTCCTGTGCTGAGTATTTTTTGCGTAGCGCTCGGCCCTTCTTTGACCGATTTGGTCGTGCGGGAAGTGACCGTGATGCCGGCCGCCGCGATGAGATCAAGGCCGTCGCAAAAAGTCGACTCCCATTTCGTCAGCGCCTGAAAGTCCGGCAGGGTCGCGAGCGCGGAACATACCTTGCTCTCCAGTCCTGCCACACTTAACTCTTTCGCCAGATGCTGTGCCTCTTGTGCCTCAAGATGCGAGGCGACAATCCCCCATCCGCTTTTGGCTGCGCTCACCTGGTCCTGCACGGGCGTTTTGCGGATGGCGGCCATCGCCTTCGCGACAACCATGGGTTCCCGTTGTTCGGGACGAGTAAGGATAACGGAAAAAGTGGCGGTCTCGCTCACTCCGTCATTTTAGATTATTCGACGCTTCACCAAATTCCTTCGCCAATTCCGTCACTTCCTCCTTCCCGTCTACACCATACTGCTGCAAGGTATGGTACTCCTGAAGCGCCGCTTGCAGGTGAGCCTCCGCCAAATATTCACGCGCTTCCGGGAAACGCGGGCGCAGAACCAGAGCTTTCGCGTAGTACTCAAACGCTTCATCGAGATTCCCCTGCTTACGTTCGCTGAAGGCCAGCATGTTCAGCACCTCAGGATTGTTCGGTTGATTTTGGAGAGCCGTCCGAAAATAACCGCTGGCCGTCCTATAGTCCTTCGCTTTAATGGCCCGCTGCCCTTGATCGAAGGCATCGGCAACGGCGGAGGGCGCTGACAAACCCGCCGACATCGACTGCGCGGCGTGGAGTGTCCCTGTTGTGACAAGCAATAGAACGGCAACCGCGGAAAGGCGGCGGGACATCGAAAATGACTCCTTGGACATTTTCGCATCAATCGACAGAGGTCCTGGACCCGCCAGAAGCAGATAGATGGAGGTCATGATCTGGGCATAGTCCGAACGGATATCGTGCAGAACGGCGCCGAGGCCGACTTTTGGCATCGCCGGCGGCTGACCGAGCGGCGAATTTCCTAAATACACGCCAATCTTTGTGGACAGCATGGCGACGATCATCTCGATGATGAAGGCGATCGCCACGGGGCGCGTGAGCCAGCCCAGAATAAGAAGGATCCCGCCAATAATTTCCACCCACGCGACAAAACCAGCCGTCACTCCAGGCATAGGAAATCCCAACTTGGTAAATCGTCCGACACCGAGATTGGGATAGACGAATTTCATGATGCCTTCCCATAAGAAGACCGCACCGGTCATCAGGCGAATAAACAACGTTGCTCGCGGTCCATCGACCGGCGGGTTCCATATCCAGCTCCAGGCTTTTTGAATGATCATAAAAGTGGCTCCTTTTTTATTTTAACGTCTCATCCATAAGACACCTGGGCAAGCTAAAATATTCCCGTCCGCCAGGGCCGGGAATAAATAGACCCTCTTTGGAGTCTATAGAGTAGGCATCCTACGGAAACTATGAGCGATTCGGCAAAAACATCGCGGTTTGAAGATCTCATCATGCCTCATCTGGATGCGGCATACACTTTAGCTTGCTGGATGACGCGTAATCCCGAAGACGCCCGGGATGTGGTTCAAGAAGCCTATCTGCGCGCCTTTCGATTTTTCGACGGCTATCACGGCGGAAGCGCCAAGGCCTGGCTCCTGACGATTGTCCGAAATACCGGCTACACCTGGCTGCGTCAGAACCGTGCCCACGAGATGGAGTCCGTTTTTGAGGACGAAGCGCTGGATGTACCCGAACAAACGCCTGGCCCGGAAGCGCATTTTCTTCAGAGCGCGCATCAAGAATTGCTTCGAAAAGCGATGGACGCGATGCCCTTGGAGTTTCGCGAAATCGTCATTTTGCGTGACCTGCAAGGTTTCTCTTATAAGGAGATCGTGGAAATGACCGGACTTCCGATCGGAACCGTCATGTCGCGATTGTCGCGAGCCCGCAACCGGTTGCAGAAAAATGTCGCCGAGCGCGCTGGAAAGGACTTGGAACGTGAGCTGTAAATTGAATCAGGATCTCATGGACGCCTATCTGGACGGCGAGATGGATCTCGTGCGATCGCTAGACATCGAACAACACCTGAAAGAATGCGCCGTCTGTTCGCGCGCTTACGAAGAACGGCGATCCCTGATTGGCGCGATTAAAACCGCTCCCCTTTCATTGACTGCGCCGGCTAATCTCGCCCGGGATATTAAATCCGCTCTGCGAGTAGACGTGAAGCCTCTGGCCCCAATCTTCGCTCGCTTGGCCTGGTGGCCCATGACCGCCGCAGTATTAGCAGTCTCTAGCTTCCTGGTCGTGCGAATCGTAGGATTACCCATCGATGATCGGCTGAGCCAGGAAATCGTTGCCGCGCACGTGCGTTCTCTCATGGCGAATCATCTGACCGACGTTCAGACCTCCAATCAGCATGTCGTCAAACCTTGGTTTAATGGCCGGCTGGATTTTTCGCCCACCGTCCGGGATTTTTCCGACCGGGGATTTCCGCTGGCGGGCGGGCGGTTGGATTACGTGAACGGCCGGCCCGCCGCCGCCATCGTTTACCACCGCGCCGCGCATCCGATCAATCTTTTCATCTGGCCGGCTGCAACCGGAGAAACCCGATCCGAAAAAGTTTTTACCCGCCAGGGGTATCATCTGATTCGCTGGTCGGAAGGCGGCATGACCTACTGGGCCGTCTCGGACCTTAATGAACACGAGCTGAAAGACTTCGTCGACCTGATTAATAAGTAAAATCCAGAGGATGCCCGAAAGCCCTCTCAATCTGCAGGCGATCGCGCGCGAGACTCTTCTGCGCTACGGATTTCTGGTTGAGCCTCCGCCCGCCGCTCAGGCACAGGCCGACAAGCTTGTCGAACCAAGTTTCCCTCAGCCCTCTATCAAAGATCTCTCCGACTGGCTTTGGTCGTCAATCGACAACGATGATTCCCGAGATCTCGACCAGATCGAATATCTCGAATCGACCGGCAATGAGTCCCGACTTTATGTCGCTATTGCGGACGTCTCAGCACTGGTCCCCAAAGACACCGCACTCGATCAAGCCGCGGAGCATAACACCACATCTCTCTATACGGGACTGCGCATGGTGCCTCTGTTTCCGGAGAAATTATCCTGCAATCTGACCTCACTCCTGGAGGGCCAAAAAAGGCTCGCCGTCGTGACGGAAATGCGTATCGCCTCTGACGGTCGGGTTCTCGGCTCCTCGATTTATCGCGCCGTCGTCCAAAATCACGCGCAGCTCACTTACAACGCGGTGGCGGCCTGGCTCACTCAGCAGACGCCCGATGCCACACCGATCACCGATCGAATGTTGGAAAAGATTCGGTCGAACCCCGCACTGCAGACACAGCTCCGTGGACAAGACGCCTTGGCGCAAAATTTGCGCCGACTTCGCGTGGAAGCCGGAGCGCTCACCTTCGAAACCATCGAACTGCGGCCCACGCCACGACCGGATGGCAGCTGGGAATTAAAGGCTGGAGTTCCGAACGCCGCGACGCGTCTTATCGAAGATTTCATGATCGCCGCCAATCAAGCCTCGGTCGCCTATCTACAGGCCCAGGGTTCCCCCACGCTCCAACGGGTAGTTCGTACGCCGAAGAATTGGCCACGAATCGTGGAGTTGGCGGCGCCGCATGGCGTAACGTTACCGGCGGCTCCCGACGCCAAAGCGCTGGAGGATTTTCTGGCACAACAGCGCATAAAAGATCCGGACCATTTTCCCGATCTCTCGTTGTCCGTCATCAAGTTACTGGGTCGTGGCGAATATGTCGTGGCCGAGCCCGGTGTAAACGCCTCCGGCCATTTTGCGCTGGCCGTCGAGGGATATTCTCACTCGACGGCGCCCAATCGCCGCTATCCGGATGTCATTACGCAACGGCTGTTAAAAGCGGCACTCGATCATCAGAAGCCTCCCTATAGCGTGGAAGAGTTGGCCCTTCTTGCGCAGCATTGCACGGAAAAGGAAGATGACGCCAACAAGGCCGAGCGCAGCGTGCATAAATGCCTGGCGGCCGCCGCGATGACGCATCAAATTGGACAAACGTTCAACGGATTCATCACCGGTTCTTCGGACAAAGGGGTTTGGGTTCGGCTGGTTCAGCCGCCCGTAGAAGGCAAAATAGAAGGCGCAACGAAGGATCTGGCCGTCGGCGACCGGGTCGTCGTTAAACTCATCGCGACCGACCCTTTACGAGGGTATATCGACTTCAATGTCATCACCCGCGGCTAAAAATATTTTCGTCACCGGCGGCACAGGTTTTTTGGGACAAGCTCTTATCCGCGAACTTCTGGGTCAAGGGCATACGGCCCGGGCTCTTGTTCGGCCGGGTTCGGAGTCCAAACTTCCCTCCGGATGCACGTCAGTGTCCGGGAATCCCCTGAAAAAAGAATCCTTTGTCTCGTAGATAAAACCCGCTGACACATTCGTTCAGCTGGTTGGCATCTCGCATCCTTCCCCAACGAAAGCGAATCCATCTCGGGAAATTGATTCGTTTCTAAAACTTTAGACTCGTAAGCCTACTCCAGGCACATTAGCCCTGCTTGCAGCGATACAGGTAGGGCTTTTTGCTGCCCATATGTTTAGGACCGCTTCTTTTCAGGACAAGCAGCAGCAATAACGAATGCTACAGCCAAGCCCACTACTGCTACACAAAAAACTGGCTTAGATGCAGAGTAGGCTTCATTTATTTGAGCATAACTAGCAAGAGACCATGATATAAACCAAATGATCCCCAACCCTCTAAAGAGAAGCTTCCAATTCATTCAAAGTCCCTATTCTTGTTCCACTGGTTTATATTCTTTAGGATCTTTTGGGAAAGCTACAACCTCGTAAGCATTTTTAGCGGTTACTGAAGCAAATTTAATTCTTCCGTCATAATCCGTAAATACCTGATATGACGTGAAGGTATTTTTATCGTAGTAAGATTCAGCTTTGATAAAACCAGGACCCCAATCAGGCTTAATCCCACTGCCCATGAGTTTAAATTTCTTTATGTCGCTAAGCTTCATGCTGTACCCCTGGCTGTTTTTTTTCTATTTGGTTTTAAAAAAGCCTTTTATCTTCTTGGTGTAATAGGAAAAGGTTGTTTCTTCCAGATAATTACCTACCAAGATTACGATCTTGCCATAGGATGATTCGATAATTGCAGGGCACAACTCGGTCCACTGGTTATAATATTTTTCACGGTCCGCCATCTCTGCTCCACCACTTTTTAACATAAGTCCCTTGTGCAGGATGTAGTAACTAACCATTAACCGTGAGGCTTTTAGAACTTTCTCAGCTTCAGAATATATATTTTTGTCGATTAACACCATCTGGTTAACCTTTGCCTGGAGACTATTTTGAACCTCTGCTAAACCACCCATTATTTCTTCCCGATGATCACCCCCAACAGTTAAAGGAAAAGCTATCGTTGAACACATATCTCTTAGCTTTCCAACCAGGTTAAAAACCTCGATCAGCAGACCCACTTTAAATTTGATTATTTCTGTCTGTCTGGTTTGGATGTTGTAGAAAGCAACACCTAAAATGAAAAGGATGAATGGGGTTAAATTACTCATTCAATGTCTTGTCTCTCAGCTAGTTTGATTTGGACTCCATTGAAATCTCTCCGGCTGGAATCCGAATCCTCCACGTGCCCGCAATCCGCGATTCATAAATCTATTTTTCGTCATCCAGGTCTGCCTCGACACCTTCTTGCATGTAATCCACTACGATCCCTATGATTTTTTTCGTCGTATCATTGCACGACTTGAAGGAAATGTTATCGAGAACCTCAGAGCCATGCTTCCTCAAAATATCGCTTATAAGTGCATGAATAAAAGATTGTGTGGCTGCTCGTACTCCGCCAAAGTCGAGCGTGATGTCTTCATGTCTCTCGAGAGCGGGTAAGATTTCCTGCGTTCGAAGATCTCGAGCGATATCTTTATTTTCCGCAAACTCACCCGCTTTATCAAAAATCATGATCGTCTTCATATAAATCTAGGCTTTTTATACCGCATTTTCCTTCTCTCTTTCACAGCCATGCTGTAAGTCTTTCGAATGACATCGAGCAACAAGGAGAACTCCGCGGTTTGATCGAGTGTAATGTCCACACCCACAATTGTTCCTTGCCAAAAAGGAAGGTTCTCTTCTTTGGAATGCCTATCCTTAAAAGGATCGGCATTGAGATCCAGGCGAAGTGTGGGCTTTTTCTTAAGTAATTTGTAGAACCCATGGCCGCTATAAATAACAAAAAAATCACGATTAACGCTGGCGATTGATTTGATAAAAAATAATCCAGCGCCGGCATTCTGGGCTGTACCGCCTTCTCGGGTTGTCGTCCCAGTAATACCAGGCGTTAGCGCCAACTGTAAAGCCTCTAAATCCGTTTTTGCGTCATATGATTCATTAATTGTTTTTTTGACGCCCACACCTGTATCGGCAATTCCGATACGGATCGAGTTACTCTTTTTGTAATACTGGGCACATAGGATGGCTCCATTTTTCGCGTCGGCGTGTTCTAAAACGTTTCTGACCAATTCGCTCACAATATAGCCAAGTGTATTGGCTTGCTCGGGCTCAAGATGCAATAACGGAATCATCTCTGTAATGAACGTCGTCAACTCGTCAGATCTTCGAATTTGAGTGAGCGGGATAAATCGGCCTGCCGCTTCATGTTCTACGATATTTATATCCGTTGAAATGTTTAATGCTTTAAAAAGTCCCATGCGCACAAGATAGTGCTTGGATGTGGCTTCAAATTTTTCGCATCGAATATTTTCGGGTTTCACATTTAAGCCAAGAGCGGCAACCATGGTTAGAACAATTGGATGGACGGAGATCCATTTTTCATTGGCTGTTATTTCAAGAATTTCTGGATTGGTAGGATCAAAGCCTCTAAAGAATGGATCAATATTCCCTAAAAAGGCGCTATTGGGGAGATGTACCCGCATGCCTCAATAATACCGGGAATTGCCATAATAGTCAATAATTGCAAAATCCCGGCATTTATAGATATGTTTTATGCGTTTTTATAACTTCTGAGGAACGGTCTATTCCGCCGTTTTTTTGACGCGCATGTCGATGAAGGGAGTGGCTCCGCCGGTTACCTGCGGCATGGCGCCGTTCCACTTTTCAATGGCCTTATACTGAACGAGATTGGCTGTCAGAGATTGTTCCAGGAGACGATTTCCCTCGGCCTGGGCTTTGGCTTTCACCAGCGTGGATTGCGCTTCGCCTTCGGCCTGAGCGACGGCGGCTTTGGCCAGGGTCGACTGTTTTTGCAATTCGTAGTCAGCCTGCTGAGCCTGCTGTTGAGCCGCCATTTTCTGCTGCATCTGCGCTTCGATGGCCTCCGGGAGATGACTGGCGCCGAGATTCACTTTGTCGAGCTGAAAGCCTCGTTTGCCGAGCTCCGCGGCGAGAACGCTTTGGATGCCGTCTTGAAGAATCGCCCGCTGGGAAGAGATGAGGTCGGATAGTGAGGTTTGCCCCGCGGCATTTTGCGCGGCCGTGATGATCGTCCGGCGGATAAACGTGGCTTCGATGTCCTCGATATCGGCGCCGCGAAATTCTTTGAAGACTTGCGCCGCTTTTTCTTCCGAGGTATTGTAAGTCACCGAAATATCCTGTCGAATATGCTGGCCTTCGCGGGTCGGGAGATCGATGCTGTCATCCCCGGAATTGGAGCCTTCGCCTGAGCGTTTGACCATAGTATAGGTGCGTAGCGCCGTGGGATAGCTTTGCACCTGCGTAATCCACGGGAGCCGAAAGGCCATCCCCTGCCCAACCGTCCTCAAGGATCCGGTCCAGATATTGAAGAGCACACCGGTATTCCCCGGCGCAATCACGACAAAAGAATTCATGATCGCAATGATTAAGACGAGCGCGGCCGCAACCGTCATCACCCGGCTGACAACCCAGGCTATACCTTCCGGTGAATTAAATTCCGCGGGCCGCTTGTTCATTTCCATCGTTAATCCCCCTCGTGTTTAATAATGATCGCGTCAACCCATTTGGGATTGCGCCCTAGAAATTTCAGCATCCAGCGCTCTATGAACTGCTGTAAAGGTCGTAGCAAGGTATAGAGGCCAAAAAATAGACAGATCAGCAGAAGTCCTTCAGCAAAAGTCATACGGACACAATAGCGTTTCCAGAAGATTCTGGCAAGGAAGCGTGCAGCCACTATTCCACGCGGATTCCGATTTCATCCAAGTGACTTAGGAGATCGGCCGGATCCTGATAGACGCGATAGGCGCCGGCCTGGACAAGTTCATCTTCCCCGTAGCCTCCGGAAAGAAGTCCCACGCCGAGGGCCTTCGCGCGACGGGCGGCCAATAAATCCCAGACGCTGTCGCCGACCACCACACATACGCCGATATCTACGTGGAGATTCCTGGCCGCCTGGAGAAAAAGATCCGGGTCCGGTTTTCCGCGCTTTACATCATCACGCGTCACGACAGGAATATTTTTTCCGACGCCCAGCAATTTCAAGGCATGCCGGGCGCGTTCCAGGGAACTGCTGGTAGCGATCGCCCAAGGCACCTTCTGCTTGGTGAGAAGAGCCAATAAGTCCTTAGCGCCCGGCAAGGCACGAATGTCTTTTACGTGCTTCAAATAACATTTCGTGTGGAGATCCTGAAGGCGTTGGCCGGTTTGCGCGCTCACAGGGCGTCCGGTCTCGCGCTGCAACGCGGCGGAGATGAGTCCCCCGCTCATGCCGACGCGGCGATGCACGCGCCAAGCGGACAAGGCCATCCCCATTTGCTCGAGCGCTTCGCGCCAGGCCAGCACATGCTGGTAAACGCTGTCGATCAGCGTGCCATCCAGATCAAAAAGAAACGCTATCTTCGAATCCGACATCGAAACCCGCTCCCGGATTTTATTTAAAGATTTCGTTGAAGAAATCTTTCATCGCCTGCCACGATCGTCGGGCCGCACGTTCGTTATAGGCTGCACCCTTCGAGTTATCGTTGCCAGCGGAGGGAACCGCGAAGGCATGGACGGCTCCTGAATATTTCACCAGTTGCCAGTCTACTTTGGCATCGGTCATTTCCTTCTCGAACGCCTCGACCTGAACGGGTGGAACGTAGGGGTCGTCGGCCCCGTGCAAGGCGAGGACTCTACCCTTGATATTTTTAGCGTCTTCAGGGTTGGGCGTATCTAACCCACCGTGGAATGATACCACCCCAGCCAACGGAGCTCCGGAACGCGCCAGTTCAAGCACTGTCGTTCCGCCAAAACAATAACCGATCGCGGCGACGCGCGCGGGATTAGTTTGCGGCTGCGCCAGGAGCGTGTCGAGAGCTGCCTGGGCCCGGGCACGCATCAGCTTCCGGTCGCTTTTGTAAATTTTAACGAGAGCCATCGCCTCGCCGGCATCTTTGGGACGAACATTTTTTCCATAAATATCGGCCGCTAAAGCGATATAGCCAAGTTTGGCCAACTCCTCCGCGCGGTCCCGCGCAAAGGGACTCATGCCCATCCAATCCGGGACGACAATAACCCCGGGCCGTTTCCCTTGAATGGCGTCATCATAGACGACGTAGCCTTCGAGAGTCGTTTTACCTTCCTTATACTCAATCGTCTTACCACGCAATTCCGCCTGCGCGACACCGGCGATCAATAGAAGTGCAGTTACATTTTTCCAGTTCATGATGGCATCCCCTTAGTGGGAGGCGCCTGAACGCCACGTTCAATCTCCGGATGACGAATCAGGCCTCCCAAATGTGCGACATAGCTCAGCCAGATCGATACGCCCAAACATCCCGCCAGC